>Ga0187891_1000134_pt1 | contig 76730 bp, 65 predicted proteins | sample June2016WEW_21_4_FD_132990 | JGI IMG/M metagenome (GOLD analysis project Ga0187891, IMG submission 132990) | Peatland microbial communities from SPRUCE experiment site at the Marcell Experimental Forest, Minnesota, USA - June2016WEW_21_40 | ecosystem: Environmental > Terrestrial > Soil >... | reverse complement strand
TTTGCCGAAGTAGTCCGCAAACTGCTTGATCGCATGGATGTAGCCACGAGTCGTGGCTGGTGAGTAGTTACGACGCTGGAGTTCATCCAGCACGCGTTGACGAAGTGAGGTCACAGAAATCTCTTTTCTGTGACCGACCTTACCGAAGGATCTCTATCTGTGGGGCCTGCGCGGCTGCCCCGCCAAAAACCTCGACCGGAGTACGCGGCCGCGTCCGCCGCGCCAGCGGCTTAGTTCTAACGCGCATCTCGGAGACTGGCCCGCCGCCCCATCTCGGCGCGCCTTGACAGACGACAAAAGGCGTCTGTCCTACCTCGTGCGCTGATTTCGCCTTCCCTCTCACACCATGCATAATTGTTCTTATGGCGGATCGCACCGATCGCAGGCCGGACCCGGAGGAGTTGCTGCGCCGCGTGCAGGCCGGCGAGCGGCGGGAACGGCGCGGGCGCTTGAAGGTGTTCCTCGGCTATGCGCCGCGCGTGGGCAAATCGTTCCGCATGTTCGACGAGGGGCGGCGCCGCAAGCAACGCGGGCAGGACGTGGTGATCGGGGCTCTGCAGGGCAACCTGACGCCCGAGTTGGAGACCATCACCGCCGATCTCGAAGTCATCCCTCCGGTGCGCGAGCGGTATGCCGGCCGCGAGTGGGACGTCATCAACCTGGCCGACATTTTCCGCCGCCATCCCTGGACATGCCTGATCGACGGCCTTGCCTTCGACAATCCACCGGGCAGCCGGAACCCGCATCGCTGGCAGGACGTGGAGGAGTTGCTCGAGCGCGGCATCGCCGTGATCACCGCCGTCAACCTGCAGCACATCCAGGAGAAGCAGGACGCGGTGGAGCGCATCACGGGTAAGCGCGCGGCCAACAGCGTGCCCGAGGAATTCCTGCTGGAAGCCGACGAGATAGAAGTGGTGGATGCGCCCACAGAGGCGCTGATCGGCCGTGCCCATGACGTGAGCATGCCGGACCCCCGGCAATTGGCGGAGCTGCGCGAAATGGCGTTGCTGCTCGCCGCCGACGTGGTGGAGCGGCAACTCCGCGACTATCTCGACGATCACGGCATCGCCGTGCGCTGGGGCGCGCAGGAGCGCATCCTGGTGTGCCTGACGGCGCGCTCGAATGCCAGGGCCATGCTAGAGAGCGGGCATCGCAACGCGCTGCGCTTCCACGGCGCGCTGCTGGCGGCTTATGTCGAGCATTCCCGGCTGGACGCCGCCGATCAGCGGCGCCTCGACTCCAATCTGGATCTGGCGCGCCAGTTGGGAGCTGACGTGCACTGCTTGCACAACGACGATTTTGTCGATGCCATTCTCGATTTCGCGCGCGAGCAGCGAGTCACCCAGGTGTTCCTCGGCCACACCGGCCGCGAGCGGCGATGGTGGGAGGCGCGCAGCGCGGTGGACCGGCTGATCGACGCCGCCGAAGACTTCGATGTCCGGCTGTTTCCGCACCGCGAGGGCTGATGAGCGAACGCCACAAGGGACGCCTCAAGGTTTACCTCGGGTACGCGGCCGGCGTCGGCAAGACGTACCGCATGCTGGAGGAGGCGCAGGAGCTGAAGCGGCAGGGCGTGGACATTGTGATCGGCTATTTCGAGCCGCACGGCCGCAAGGAGACCATCGCCATGACCGAGGGTCTGGAGTGCGTCCCGCGCCGCGTGATTCGGTATAACAATGCCACTTTCGAGGAAATGGACACCGACGCCATCCTGCGGCGCCGGCCCGCCCTAGCGCTGGTCGACGAGTTTGCCCACACCAATGTGCCGGGCAGCGAGCGGGTCAAGCGGTGGCAGGACGTGCACGCCCTGCTGGACGCCGGCATCGACGTGATCGCCACCATGAACGTGCAGCACCTGGAGAGCCTCAACGACCAGGTGTGGCACGTCACCGGAGTGCGCGTGCGCGAAACCGTGCCGGATTGGGTGATCGACGATGCCGATGAGGTGGTGCTGGTCGACCTGACACCGCAGGCGCTGCGCAACCGGCTGGAGCGCGGCGTGGTCTACGCGTCTGAAAAGGCGCAAAAGGCCATGGACAATTTCTTCACCGAAACCAACCTTTCGGCGCTGCGCGAAATGGCCATGCGGCACACCGCGCACGAAGTAGAAGAGAAACTGGCCGCAGCGCCGACGGCTGCCGCGGTGGAGGCGTCCCCCGCCGCCAGCGACCATCAGCCGCGGGCTGACCAGGCGCCGCAAGCGAAGGAGCGTATTCTGATCTGCCTGACCGGCAATCCATCGTCGGCCGTGCTGATCCGCCGGGGCAAGCGAGTGGCGGACTACTTGCAAGCCGATTGTCTGGCCATTCACGTTGCGGGACCCGGCGAAGATCGCGGCGCCATCGAGCGCCACCTGAGCTTCGCGCGCAACCTGCGCATCGAGACGCACGTGGTCGAGGAGCCGGAGGTTCCCCGCGCCATCGCCGACTTCGCGCGCCAGCAGCGCATCACGCAGATTTTCATGGGCCGCTCCGCCCCGCGCCCGTGGTACCGCAGCGTGCGCGAAACCGTGGTGCAGGAGGTGGTGCGCCACTCGCGCGAGATGCAGGTAACCATTGTGGCTTCGAGGAGGAGGTAGCGGCGCTCGCGGAACGCTACACTAAGCATTTCATGCGTCGCATTCTTCCCGTTCTGGCCGCGGTTCTCTCCGGCTGCGGCTATGTGGCCGGGCCGCTGCCGCCGCTGGTTAACATTCCGGCGCGGGTCACCGATCTCGCGGCCGTCCAGCGCGGCAGCAAGCTGATCGTCCAATTCACGGTTCCGCATCTCACCACCGAGAGTGTCACCATCAAGCAGCCGCCGTCCTTCGACCTGCGCATCGGGCCCGGCTCCGCTCCTTTCAGCGCCACGCAATGGGCCAGCGACGCGAAACCGATTCCGCCGGTTGTGGCCGCGGTCGGTACGCTGGCGCGTTACGAAGTACCCTGCGCGGAATGGACGGGAAAGGGAGTCACCATCGCGGTGCGCGTGGTGGGAGCCAACGGGAAGGACGCCGGGTGGTCGAACTTCGCCAACGTGGATGTGATTGCGCCACCCGAGCAGCCCACCGACGTGCGCGCGGAAATGACGCGGGGCGGCCTGCGGCTCACCTGGCACGCGCGGGGCGGGCACTTCCGCGTGCTGCGCGCGGTGGCGGCATCGGAGCGGTACGACCAAGTCGCCGAAGTAACGCAGCCGGAATGGACCGACGCCAACGTCGAGTTCGGCACGCTGTACCGTTACCTGATCCAGACCTTCATCCCGCAAAGCGACAACCGCGCGGCCGAAAGCGACCTCTCCGAGCCGCTTGCAGTGACCCCGGAGCCGCTTCCACCCCCCGCGCCCAGCGGTCTGCGGGCGGTAGCCGCGCCCAATTCCATCGAGCTCGCCTGGGATGCCGCAGCCGAAACCGGCATCAAGGGTTACCGCGTGTACCGGTCGCTCACCGGCGGCGCCTTCAAGCTCGTTGCCGGAACCGGCGCGGTCCCCACCTATTCCGACCACGCCGTGGAACACGGCAGGACGTACCGCTACGCCGTCGCCGCCGTTGGCACGTCCGGGAAAGAGGGCCCGCAATCGGCACCGCTCGAGATCACGCTGCCGTAATCGCCGCAGAGGGGAACCAGCGGCCAACGACCCGCCTGGCTATTTTTTCGTAGGCGGCGTCTTGGGTGTGTCCACCACATCGCCGTACTTGATGGTGGACTTGCCCACGTAGCGTTTGTAGTCCTGGTACTTGACCACCAGGCGGATGCGCTGGCTCATGTCTTTGAAATGCAGCGTGTCGTCCGCATGAGTGTACGTGGGAAACCAGTATTTGCCATCGATCTGCTCGCGGTAGGTCTCGAACTTCGGAAACTGCTGGTCGGCGTTTCTCTTTTCCAGACCCACGCCTTTGCCATAGCTCTTGACGATTTGCAGGTCGCGATCGTCCACCCACACCTGGCCTTCGAAGTATCGCTTGTGGGGCAGCAGTTTCTTCGGCTTCACCGAAAACACGAAGCAGCCGATCTCATCGATCTTCTCCCGGCCCAGATAGTTGATGTCGTACTCCGGCAACTCCGCGGTAGTCAGAACGAACGGCTGCACCTCGCGCAGGTCCTGCTCGTCTTCCTCCGACATCAGAATGTGCTGCAGCGAAACCACCGGCGCATACACCACTTTTTCGATACGCTTGCCTTCGGGGGTGAAGATAATGTCGTCCACTTCCTCCCACTTCCCGCCCGTGGGGTTGCCACCGGGATCCAGTTCTTCGAGCTTCAGGCTCTGGCGATAGGTATAGTTGTCGCGCGCCTCGGAGAATTCGGTTTCCTTGGCGGCGAACTTGTGGATGATCTCGTCGGCATTGACATTGTCGTCAGTGGCGGCGGCCCAGATGGGCAGGCTCAACGCGGCCACTACGGATGACAGAATTAGCGCTCGCATTTTTCCTCAATATACTTCAAGACGGGGTCACTTGCCCAAGAGTTTCTTGGCAATGGTGAGCAACTGGATGTTGCTGGTACCCTCGTAGATGCGCCCGATCTTGGCGTCACGATACAGTTTTTCCACCGGGTAATCCTTGGTAACTCCCACGCCGCCGTGGACTTCGATGGCTTTGGATGCCGCCTTTTCGGCCACCTCGGAGCTGTAGTATTTGGCCATGGCGGCTTCCGCCAGAAAAGGCATTCCGGCGTCGCGCAAACGTGCGGCGTTGTACACCAGCAGCCGCGCGGCTTCGATTTCGGTGGCCATCCTGGCCAGCTCGAACTGCACACCCTGAAATGCGGCAATGGGCTTGCCGAACTGCTTGCGCTGTTGGGCGTATGCCGTAGCGTGTTCGAGCGCGGCGCGGGCGAGGCCGATCATCTGCGCGCCGATGGCGATGCGGCCTTCGTTCAGCGTCTCGATGGCGATTTTGTATCCCTGGCCGACTTCGCCGATCACGTTCTCGCGCGGCACACGGCAGTTATCGAGGATCAGCTCACAGGTGGAAGATGCGCGCAGGCCGAGCTTGTCTTCCTTCTTGCCCACCTGGAAGCCGGGGAAATCGCGCTCCACCAGGAACGCGGTGATGCCCTTGTAGCCGGCCGCCGGGTTGGCATTGGCGAACAGCACGTACAAGCCCGCTTCGGCGGCATTGGTGATCCACAGTTTGCGGCCGTTGAGCAGAAAATGGCCGCCCTGGTCCTGGGCGCGCGTGGCCAGGGAGAAGGCGTCCGATCCGGCGCCGGCTTCGGAGAGCGCATAGGAGGCCACGGTGTTTTCCGCCAGGCGCGGAAGATAGCGGACTTTCTGCGCGGCGTCGGCCCAGCGCAGCACGGCGTTGTTGCAAATCGTGTTCTGCACGTCCACAATCACGCCTGCCGAAGGATCCACCGCGGAAAGCTCCTCCACCGCCAGAATCGCCTGAAAGAAAGTGCCGCCTTGCCCGCCATACTCTTCAGGGATCTCGATGCCCATCAGGCCCAGGGCGAAAAACTGTTGCAGGATCTCTTTGCGGAAAACGCCCGCTTCGTCCATTTCGCGCACGTAGGGGCGGATTTCTTCGCGCGCGAACTTGCGCACGGTGGTCTGGAAGAACTTCTCCTCCTCGCTCAACGCGGTCAGCGGACGAGGGGCCTCCGGGTGTTCCGTAGCCGGCATTTCCCGAGCTTACTCCACCGCGGCCAGCGCGCACCACTGGCGGCGTTGCGACTCGGCCACTCCGCGGTGCGTGACATGCCCTTTATAGGTGTTGACTCCCTCGCGCAGCGCGGCGTGCCTTTCGCAGGCGGCTTCCAGACCATGGTTCGCCAGTTCCAGCAGGTACGGGAACGTGGCGTTGGTGAGAGCGAAGGTGGAGGTGTGCGGCACCGCCGCGGGCATGTTGGAGACGCAGTAGTGCACCACGCCGTCGACGGCATACGTGGGAGCGGTATGGGTGGTGGCGTGCGCCGTCTCGAGGCACCCGCCCTGATCAATGGCGACGTCGACCACCACGGCGCCAGGCTTCATGCCGGCGATCATTTCCCTCTTCACCAGCTTCGGAGCCGATGCGCCGGGAATCAGCACCGCGCCTACCACCAGGTCCGCGGTTTTGAGATTTTCACGGATCGTCAAGGCATTGGAAGCCAGCGTCACCACCTGGCCGTTGAAAATGTCGTCCAAATCGCGCAGCCGGTCCAGGTTGCGGTCGATGATGGTGACGTGCGCGCCCAGCCCCAGCGCCATCTTGGCCGCGTTGGTTCCCACCACGCCGCCGCCCAGAATCACCGCATTGGCCGGCGCCACTCCCGGCACGCCGCCCAGCAGAATGCCGCGCCCGCCGTTGGGCTTTTCCAGGTATTGCGCGCCCACTTGCACGCTCATGCGGCCGGCCACTTCGCTCATCGGCGTCAACAGCGGCAGGGAGCCATCGGCTTCGCGAATGGTTTCATAGGCCACGCCGCTGACCTTGGATTCGAGCAGGCGGTCCGTAAGCTCGGGCAAGGGCGCCAGGTGCAAGTACGTGAACAGCACCAGCCCGGGCCGGAAGAACGCATACTCGGCCGGCTGCGGCTCTTTCACCTTGGCCACGATGCCGGCCTTGCCCCACACTTCCGCCGCGCTTTCCACGATGCGCGCGCCGGCGCGGATGTACTCTTCGTCGGAAATGGAACTGCCTTCGCCGGCCCGCGCCTCGACCAGCACCTCGTGGCCCGCCTCGCGCAGAGCGATGACGCCGCTTGGGACGAGCCCCACGCGCGTCTCGTGATCTTTAATCTCCCTGGCAACTCCGACGACCATGAACGCCTCCGATTCAGAGTAACACCACGACATGGTGGGGCGTGCGTCAGGCTTAGTGTCCGACGCAGCCGCGAAGGAATTACAGCCGCACAGGCACGCCGAGGAACACAGCCCAAAAAACAAGGCCCAACGAGGAATCTTATCGGCGCTGATCGGCGGCTCGAAATTCAAGTAGAACACAAAGGACGCTATACTGCGAACCACGAAATATCGCCGGTCTTCCGCAGAAGCAGGCGGACCTGGAAGCGCGCACGCTGGCTGCGCGGCTGGAGTAGCGGCGGGGGCCGGGCGAGGGCGTCCGACCCGCGGCGCTGCTTGCCGCGCAAGCGATCTGCGCGATACTGAACCTTGTGAACTTTGAGGCTGTGGCGGAAAACCTGCGGGAATCGTTCCGCATCATCGCGGCCAGCCGCGTGGCGGGCGAGGTGCGCGAATTGCCCGGCGTAAGCATCGCGTCGGCAGGCGTGGCATTCCAGATGTTCAACGCGGCGTTCCTCTCGGCGCCGGTGCCGACCGAAGCTGACCTGTCGCGCTGCATTCTGATGTGCTCGCTGCAATTCAACACTCGCGGCCTGGAGTGGTCGTTTTGGGTGTGTGAGGACTGGCTGGCCGCCAAGGCGCACCGCCACCTGCGGCAAGTCTTCGAGAAGCACGGTCTGCGTCGCACCGTCGAGCTGCCCGGCATGGTGGCCGAGAGCCTCAAACCACCCACTCGGCAACTGCCGGAGATCGAAATCCGCCGCGTGCGCGAGTCCCGCACCGGCGACGATTTTCGCGGCATCGGATCGGTCTGCTTCCACGTCCCCATCGCCTGGTTCAATGAAGTGTTCGACCAGGATTCCGTGTGGGACCGTTTCGTGGGATATGTCGGCTATGTGGACGGCGTGCCGGTCTCGACCGCGGCCACCGTCGCCTGCGGCAATACCATCGGCGTGTATAACGTGGCCACGCTGCCCGAGTACCGGCGCCGCAGCTATGGCGAGGCCGTGATGCGCCATGCGCTCGAGGAGGCCGAACGCGAGCGCCCATCGCGGCCCGTGGTGCTGCAATCCACCGAAGCCGGGTTGCACCTCTATGAACAGATGGGCTTCCGCACGGTGGCCCGTTTCAGCGTCTATGCCAGTTGAAGGCCGCCCGCCGCGATCAGCGCTTCGAGCGCGGCCAGGTCGCGGTACACCGGCCGGTCGGAAGCGAGCGGCGGCGATACGCCGCGGATCCGCGCCCGCACCCGCTCCAGCGCAGCGCTGGTCTTGAGCGGCGCCAGCAGGTCCAGCGCCCGCGCCGCGCACAGCGCTTCGATGGCCAGCACGTAGCGCGCGTCGCGAGTCAGGCGCTGCAATTTCACCGCGGCCGTCATCCCCATCGAAACGAAATCCTCTTTGTTGCCGCTGGTGGTGATGGAGCCGGTGGAGGCCGGGTTCGCCAGCACGCGGATTTCGGCCACCAGGCTGGCGGCGGTGACCTGCGCCATCATCAGTCCCGATTCCAGGCCGGGGTGGCCGGCGAGGAAGGCGGGCAGGCCTTCGTTGAGCGCCGGGTTCACCAGCCGGTCGATGCGGCGCTCGGAAATGCCGGCCAGCGCCGCCAGCGCGATGGCCAGAAAATCGAGCTGAAGCGCCACCGGCTCGCCGTGAAAATTGCCGCCGGAGAGGATTTCGGAGTCGAACACGAGCGGATTATCGGTGGCCGAGTTCAGCTCGATGGCGAACACGCGCCGCGCTTCGGCCAGCGCGTCCAGCACCGCGCCGTGAACCTGCGGAACGGCGCGCAACGAATAGGCGTCCTGCACGCGGCCGCAGCCGCGGTGCGATTCGCGAATCTCGCTGCCTTCGAAGAAGCGTTCCAGCCGCGCCGCGCTCACCAGTTGGCCGGCTTGCGGGCGCGCCTGGTGAATGCGCGCGTCGAAGGCCCGCGGCGTGCCGCGCTGCGCATCGAGCGTGAGGGCCGCCACCACGTCCGCGGTGTTGGCCAGCGTTTCCGCCGCTTCCAGCTCCAGGCAGCCAATGGCGAGCATGGCTTGCGTTCCGTTGATCAGGCTGATGCCTTCCTTGGGATGCAGCTCGACCGGCGCGATGCCGGCGCGCCGCAGCGCTTCGCCGCCCTCCATCACCGCGCCCTCGAATTCGGCTTCGCCCTCGCCGATCAGCACCAGCGCCATGTGCGCCAGCGGCGCCAGGTCGCCCGATGCGCCCACACTGCCCTGCGAAGGCACCGCCGGGGTCACGCCGCGGCCCAGCATCTCGCAAAGGCGTCCGGCGATCAACGGGCGAATGCCGGAGAGTCCCTTCGCCAGAACGTTGGCGCGGATCAGCATCATGGCGCGCACCACTTCGCGCGCCAGCGGCTCGCCCACGCCGGCCGCGTGAGAGCGCACCACGTTGCGCTGCAACTGGTCCAACTGTTCGCGCGGAATGCGCACGCCGGCCAGCAAGCCAACGCCGGTATTCACCGCGTAGATGGGTTCATCGCCGGCCGCCAGGCGGTCAACGACGGCGCGGGAGCGCTCCATGGCAGCGCGCGCGGCCGGCGCGAGAGACACATCCGCTGTGCGCGCCCGCGCCGCGGCGCATGCTTCGGCGATGGTCAGCGAGTTTCCGTCAAGAGAGAGAGGCATGGAAAGTGCACAGGCCGGGGGCCTTTCACTGGAGCTTCCACATACAAGCGTTTCGAAGCGCGGCACCTCGCCAACACAAGATTGTTGTCTTGTATCAGGGCACGGCTTAAGCCGTGCCGCAAAATGCGGCCCTCAAGGGGCTTTAGCCTCCGCCGCTTTCTTTCATACCGAGTACACAAGACAATGGGCGAAGTTGTAGCGATCACACAGGGGCTAAAGCCCGGTTTCTTACTGCGCCTGCGGCACGGCTAAAGCCATGCCCTGATACACCACTCATCAATACAGAACTCATCATATCCCCACGCGCTCGGGAAGTCGGGGGCTGATCCGCAGGTTGAGGGCCTGTGCCACCATCAGCTTAACGCTTCTGGCTGCCGGCAATGAGACCTTCGATGTTGGTCAACTCGGTCGGATAGTCGCCCGTGTAGCACGCGTAGCAGTATTCGTGTTTCTCGTCGTCATCCACGGCCTTACGCAGCGATGCGAGCGAAAGGTACCCCAGCGTATCCGCCTCCACGAAACGACGGATTTCTTCCACGCTGTGGCTGGAGCCGATCAGCTCGGCGCGGTTTGGCGTGTCGACACCGTAGAAACACGGCGAAATAGTCGGCGGGCAGGAAATGCGCAGGTGAACCTCGCGCGCGCCCGCCTGCCGCACCATGCGCACAATTTTGCGGCTGGTGGTGCCACGCACAATGGAATCGTCCACCAGCACCACGCGCTGGTCCTTCAGCAGATAGCGCACCGGGTTGAGCTTGAGCTTAACGCCGAAATCGCGTATGGCCTGGGAGGGTTCGATGAACGTGCGCCCAACATAATGATTGCGGATGAGAGCCTGGCGGAACGGCAGTCCCGATTCGGCGCTATAGCCGATGGCCGCCGCCACGCCCGAATCCGGCACCGGCACCACCAGGTCGGCATCCGCCGGGCATTCGCGCGCCAGCCGCCGCCCCAGATTTTCCCGCGATTCTTCCACCGAGCGTCCGAATACCATCGAATCCGGCCGCGCGAAGTAGACGTGCTCAAACACACACTGGGCCCGCTGCTGCTCCGGCGCGTAGCGCTCCCGCGTCATCCCTTCCGGGCCCACCATCACCATTTCGCCCGGTTCCACGTCGTGCAGGTAGACGGCGCCGATCAAGTCGAACGCACAGGTCTCGGAGGCAAATACGTAGCATTTACGGCCCCCGGAAACTTCCATTTCGCCCACCGCTAGCGGGCGGAAGCCGTGCGGGTCTCGCGCCACCAGGATGCGGTCCTGGGCCAGAAACACCAGCGAGAAAGCGCCTTCCACTTGCAGCAGCGCTTCCCGCAGCGCTCCGTCCAGGGCGCGCTCCGAAGAGTGCGCCACCAGGTGCAGCACCAGCTCGGTATCGCTCGAGGCCTGGAACACGGATCCCAGCCGGCCGAGCTCCGCGCGCAGCTCCGCCGTGTTGGTGATGTTGCCGTTGTGGGCCACCGCCAGCAACCCTTTGTTGCACGAAACCGAAAACGGCTGCGCGTTCAGCAATACCGTGTCGCCGGCCGTGGAATACCGTGTGTGGCCGATGGCCAGCTCGCCCGGCAGTGTGGCCAGCACCGGTTTGGTGAAAATATCCGCCACATGCCCCATCTCCTTGCGCGTGTAGATGTGGTTGCCGTCGGAAGTGCAGATGCCGGCCGATTCCTGTCCCCGGTGCTGCAACGCATAAAGCCCCAGGTAGGCAAGCTTGGCAGCTTCCGGGTGGCCGTAAATGGCGACCACGCCACACTCTTCGTGAAATTTATCCGGCATGCGAATGGAGCGGCGACGCCCCAAGCGGGCGCCGCGGCCTGAACGGTTCAAACTGTCGGCCCTGTCGATACCTCTATTGTAGAGCAGCTTGGCTTGATTTCGATGCCTCATTTTCGCTGCGCGCGCCGCCATAACGGTTATAATCTCAGTCATAAGGGAGGATCAATGGCCAAAGACAAGAGCCCTAAGAAGGAAGTCAAGAAGCCGAAGAAGAAGAAATAATCCCGGCGCGGGCTCGACCCGCCGGTAGACCGCGGGCGCCCCTGGCCGCGCCTTTCACAAGGCGTGCCGGCCGCGTCCGCGGATTCAGAGGAGGCTTCGATGCGCAGTGACTGGGTAGCCAAACGTACGAACGACAAGATCCGCACGCAATTGCACTATGCGCGCCAGGGCGCGATCACCGAAGAGATGCACTATGTGGCGCAGCGCGAAAGCCTGCCGCCTGAGCTGGTGCGCTCCGAGGTGGCGCGCGGACGCCTGATTATTCCCGCCAACATCCATCACCCCAACCTCGAGCCGATGGCCATCGGGATCGCCTCGAAGTGCAAGATCAACGCCAATATCGGCAACTCGTCGGTGCTTTCGGACGTCGAGGGCGAGCTGGAAAAGCTGCGCTACTCGGTGAAATACGGCGCTGACACGGTGATGGATCTTTCCACCGGCGGCGACATCCCCGCCATTCGCAAAGCCATCATCGGCGCTTCGCCGGTGCCGATCGGCACCGTGCCCATCTACGAAGCGCTGTCGCGCGTGCGCCGCGTGGAGGATCTGACCGCGCGCGTGATGCTGGACGTCATCGAGGAACAGGCCGAGCAGGGCGTGGACTACATGACCATTCATGCCGGGGTGCTGGTGCAGCACATTCCGCTCACTACGCGGCGCGTCACCGGCATCGTGAGCCGCGGCGGCTCCATCCTGGCGGAGTGGATGGTCAAGAACCACAAACAGAATTTTCTGTATGAGTGCTTCGAGGACATCTGCCGCATTTTTCAAAAGCACGACGTGAGCTTTTCGTTGGGCGATGGCCTCCGTCCCGGCAGCGTGGCCGACGCCAGCGACGAGGCGCAGTTCGCGGAGTTGGAGACGCTGGGCGAGCTGACCAAGAAAGCCTGGGAGTTCGACGTGCAGGTGATGATCGAGGGGCCCGGCCACATCCCGATGGATCAGATCGAGCTGCAGGTGCAGAAGGAAAACGAGCTCTGCTACGAGGCGCCTTTCTACACGCTGGGCCCGCTGGTGACCGATATTGCGCCCGGCTACGACCACATCACGTCGGCCATCGGCGCCGCCATGATCGGCTGGTACGGGGCATCGATGCTGTGCTACGTCACGCCCAAGGAACACCTGGGCCTGCCCAACCGGGACGACGTGAAGGCCGGCATCATCGCCTACAAAATCGCGGCCCATGCCGCCGATGTGGCGCGCAAGCGTCCCGGCGTGCGCGATCGCGACGACGAGCTTTCCCGCGCCCGCTACCGTTTCGACTGGAACCGCCAGTTCGAGCTTTCGCTCGACCCGGAAACCGCCCGCGCCATGCACGACGAAACGCTTCCCGAGGAAGGCTTCAAGGACGCGCATTTCTGTTCCATGTGCGGACCCAAGTTCTGCTCGATGAATATCTCCGCCAAAGTGGAATCGTTCACCGCCGAAGAGGCCGACGCGGTGTTGAACGGCCAGCCTGGGGAGAGCCTGGTGAAGATCGCCGGGGAAGATTAAGATGCCCCGGCGAGCGGGGTGTATGTGCGCTCTACTGGTGCTGCTCTCCGCTTCCAGCCGCCTTCTGACGGCGCAGACACTCAAGATCACCGAGCCGAAGGACGGGACTGTGGTTAGCCCCGGCCAGATTCTCCATGTAACCGTCGAGGTTTCGCCACCCGGCGCGTTCATCCGATCTGTGATCGTCATCGGTGGCGATCCCATCGGATTTAGTGATGCGCTCGGGGCGCCGCCCTACAACTTCTCGCTTAAGATCCCGGCTCAAATCCGGCCGCGACGGTACACCATCACGGCGGATGGCTTCGTTGAGCCCGGAAAGGGAATCGACTCCGATCCGGTTGATATCCAGGTGGAGCGGTCCGACAGCCCGCTTAGCCTGACGGCGGAGCCCGCAGTCTTGGACTTCCGCGAAGTCGGCGACCAATGTCCGGTAGCTGCCGTCGGGAAGTTCACCGACGCGCCGCGCGTGGACCTCGATGAGTCCAGCTACGTCCAGTACGACTCCGACAATCCGAGCGTTGCGACCGTGACCGAGGACGGTCACGTGACCGCTGCCGGATTCGGTTCGGCAAAGATCACCGTCCGGTACAACGGACTCTCCGCTGTTGTTCCGGTGACCGTCAGAAACGCCTCAGTCGGCGTGCTGCCCGCGCAGACCCTCAAAATCACCCAACCGAAGGATGGCACCGTGGTTTACGCTGGCCAGACGATGACTGTTGTAGTCGAAGCTTCCCCAGCGCTGGCCCTCCATGGGATCTCGATCGTTGGCGAGCCCGCACTCGGAGACAGTCCGGTGCTTAACGCGCCGCCCTACCGGTTTTCCATGAGGATCAGGCCGGACGCGCGCCCACGCAGGTACACGATCACGGCGGCGGGCTTAATACAACCTGGAAAAGAGGGCAGTTCTGAGCCGGTTAGTATCTTGGTGGAGCAGTCTGGCAGCCCACTGAGCCTGACGGCGGAGCCCGCGGTCTTGGACCTCCACACAGTCGGCGTCCAATGTGCAGTAGCTGCGGTTGGGGAGTTCGCCGACGCGACGCGCGTGGACCTCGGGGCATCGCGCTATGTCAAGTTCAGCTCCGACAACCCCAGCGTTGCGACCGTGAACGGGGACGGCCTCGTGACCGCCGCCGGAGTCGGTTCGGCGAGGATCACCATCGAGTACAACGGGCTCTCCACTGTTGTTCCAGTGACCGTTACAAGCCCCCCGGCCGGAAGGTAGTTGAAAGAAAGAGCTGGGGTCAAGGTGTCGCCCAGAAATCAGCTCTTCTGGGAACTTTCAGTCATTTTGATGCAATTCTCTATTGAGCGGAGGTTTCGAAAGCAGATGAGAAGAGCGGTTGTAATCGCGCTGATGGCCGGCGGTGCGCTGTTGGCCCAGGGGCCGCGTGGCGGCCGGATGGGATTTGGCGGGCCCGGTATGGAGATGGCGGGAGCCAGGAGCCTGCTGCGCGGCGCCACGGTGACCAGTGCGCCGTTTTCGGGCGTCGCAGTGACGACGCACCAGCAAACGCTGGCCAACGGCAACGCGATCCAGCGGCAGGAACAGACCAACCTGTTCCGCGACAGCCAGGGACGGGTGCGCGAAGAGATTACCTGGAGCGGCACCAGCGGCAAGGACAGCCGGACCATGGTGACCATTTCCGATCCGGTGGCCCAGGTGGTGCGGAGACTGAATCCGCAGACTAAGACCGCTTCCGAAATGGCGATGTGGCAACCCCCGGCCGGCGGATCGAGCGCGCGGACCGCTGGTGGCCGGCGCTTTGGCGCGAATTCCGCCAACGTGGTGAAGGAAGACCTTGGTACGCAGACTGTGGACGGTATGACGGCGGCCGGGACGCGCATTACGCGCACCATTCCGGCCGGAGCGATGGGCAACGCCCAGCCGATTCAAGTCGTGCGGGAAACCTGGGTTTCGAGCGATCTGCAGGTGCCGGTGATGGTCAAGACCAGCGACCCGCGCTTCGGCACTTGGGTGACGCAACTCACCAACATCACCCGCTCCGAGCCGGACGCCTCGCTGTTCCAGACTCCGGCTGACTACACCGTGAGCCAGGGCCGCGGCATGCGCATGGGCGCCCCGCAGGCACAGTAGGGACCGGAAGTCATGTGGTGGGGCACGCTTCAAAAAACGTGCCCCACCTCACTTCGGCTTTTCTCCCGTAGCCAGGATGCTTTCGAGATACGGGGCTTCGGTCTCGCGATGAACAATGGCGGTTTCCACGTTGCGGAAGCCGGCGTGTTTGAGGAAGCGTTCGAGGTCGAATTCGGCGAATCCGAGCCATAGGTCCGCGTACATTTCGCGGGCTTCCTCAAAATGGTGGCGGTTCAAGTCGAGGATGGCGGCGCGGCCGCCCGGCTTGAGGATCCGCCACGCTTCTGCGACGGCGCGCTGCGGGTGCGCCGCGTGGTGCAGCGCCTGGCTGAGAAAGGCCACATCGACCGTGCCGCTGCGGATGGGCACGTCTTCCAGGTCGCCCAGGCGGTATTCCAGGTTGGCAATTCCGTTCTTGCGCGCCAGGGCGGCGCCGAACTTCACCATTTTCGGAGCATTGTCGATGGCGATCACCCGCCGCGCGCGCTGCGCCAGAAGCTGGGCAATGGTGCCTTCGCCCGCTCCCAGGTCGGCGATGACCAGCGGCGGCATCAGGCTGAGGAGCGCTTCGGCGATTCCCTTCCACGACCGGCCGGGCACGTACTGGCGGCCGAATTTGCCCGCCAGCTCGTCGAAGTAACGGCGCATCTTGTCCTGCCGCCGGCGGAGCACCAGGCGCAGGGCGGCGCGGTCCTGGGTGGCTTCGGGCACCTCGGCCGCGGCCTGGCGCAGGATGGCCGCCAGGCCGGCGGGCGCATTGAGACGGTAGAACGCGTTCTTGCCGGTGCGCCGGTCGGCCACCAGGCCGGCCTGTTTCAATTGCGCGAGGTGGGTGGAAACCTGGCTCTGCGGCTTGCCCACGATGTCCTGCAGCTCAGCCACCGAGAGCTCTTCCTGCTCGAGCAGCAGAAGCAGGCGCAGCCGGCCCGGATCGGCCGCCAGCCGCAGCGATTTTAGGATTGACGCCATACCTTGCAATCCTCTAATATCAATGTATCAAGATTCCTTGATACGAGGGTTGTATGAGTACTGTCACACTGAACCAGAACATAGTTGCCAACAAGGTCGCAGACCTGTCGCTGGCCGAATGGGGCCGCAAGGAAATTTCCATCGCCGAGCAGGAAATGCCGGGCCTGATGGCCATCCGCCGGAAGTACGCGCCCGAAAAGCCGCTGGCGGGCGTGCGGATCACCGGCTCGCTGCACATGACCATCCAGACCGCGGTGCTGATCGAGACGCTGGTGGAACTGGGCGCCACGGTGCGTTGGGCGAGCTGCAACATCTTCTCTACCCAGGACCATGCCGCCGCCGCCATCGCCGCCGCCGGCGTTCCCGTGTTTGCGTGGAAAGGCGAAACGCTCGAGGACTACTGGTGGTGCACTTACATGGCGCTCAGCCACGCGGGGGGCAAGGGCCCGCAACTGGTAGTCGACGATGGCGGCGATGCCACGCTGCTGATCCACAAAGGATATGAACTCGAAGATGGCAGCGATTGGGTGAAGACCCCCTCGGCCAGCCACGAAGAAGAGGTCATCAAGAATCTGTTGAAGGACGTCCACCGCGAGAATCCGCGGCGCTGGCACGAGATCGTCAAGCAATGGCGCGGCGTCTCCGAGGAGACCACCACCGGCGTGCACCGGCTCTACAAGATGCAGGAGGCCGGCCAACTGCTGGTGGCGGCGATCAATGTGAACGACTCGGTGACGAAGTCGAAGTTCGACAATCTCTATGGCTGCCGCGAATCGCTGGCGGACGGCATCAAGCGCGCCACCGACGTCATGGTGGCGGGCAAGGTGGCGGTGGTGTGCGGCTACGGCGACGTCGGCAAGGGCTCGGCGCACTCGCTGCGCGGCATGGGCGCGCGCGTGGTGGTGACCGAGATCGACCCCATCAACGCGCTGCAGGCCGCCATGGAAGGCTTCGAGGTGACCACCGTCGAGGACACACTCGGCCGCGGCGATATCTACGTCACCTGCACCGGCAACTGCGACATCATCACCCTGGAGCACATGAGCCACATGAAGGACCAGGCCATCGTGTGCAACATCGGGCACTTCGACAATGAGATTCAGGTGGACAGGCTGAACGGCTCCGGCGCCCAACGAACCAACATCAAGCCGCAAGTGGATATGTACACTTTCCCCAACGGCAACAGCATCTTCCTGCTGGCCGAAGGCCGGCTGGTGAACCTGGGCTGCGCCACCGGCCATCCCAGCTTCGTGATGAGCAACAGCTTCTCCAACCAGACGCTGGCGCAGCTCGACCTGTGGAAGAACCGCGATTCGTACAAACCCGGCGTCTACACGCTGCCCAAGAAGCTGGATGAAGAGGTGGCGCGGCTGCACCTGGAAAAGATCGGCGTCAAGCTCACCACCCTGACGCCCAAACAGGCCGCCTACCTGGGCGTGGCGCCCGAGGGGCCATATAAATCGGAGCACTACCGCTATTAAGGCGGGCCGGCTCTGCATGTTAAATTAGAGTGACACACGCAGGAGGACAACCCTTGTCAGACAATCAACGATACTTGTTTACGTCGGAATCGGTGACCGAGGGTCACCCGGATAAAATCGCCGATCAGATTTCCGATGCCGTTCTGGACGCCGTACTGGCGGAGGATCCCACCGGGCGCGTGGCGTGTGAGGTTCTGGTGACCACCGGCACCTGCATCGTGGCGGGCGAGATCACCACCAAAACCTACGTGGACGTGCAGCGAATCGCGCGCAGCACCATCGACTACGTGGGCTACAACGACGCCACCTACGGCTTCGATGCCCACACCTGCGGCGTGCTCAATCTGATTCAGTCACAATCGCCCGACATTTCGATGGGCGTCGATACCGGCGGCGCGGGCGACCAGGGGATGATGTTCGGCTACGCGTGCGACGAAACGGCCGAGCTGATGCCGCTGCCGATCATGATGGCGCACAAACTGGTGCAACGTCTTTCCCAGGTGCGACGCCAGGGCGTTCTGGACTTCCTGCGGCCGGACGGCAAGAGCCAGGTGAGCGTGGAGTACGTGGGTGGCGTGCCGAAGCGCATTGAAGCGGTGGTGATTTCCACCCAGCACAGCGCCGACGTTTCGATCGAAGAATTGCGCCGCGACGTGAAGAAGCACATCATCGACGCGGTGATTCCTTCCGCCATGGTGGATTCGCAAACCAAGTACCACATCAATCCGACCGGGCGTTTCGTGGTGGGCGGGCCGCATGGCGATACCGGTTTGACCGGCCGCAAGATCATTGTCGACACTTACGGCGGCATGGGCCGACACGGCGGTGGCGCGTTCTCCGGCAAGGATCCGACCAAGGTGGACCGGTCGGCCTGCTATATGGCACGGTACATCGCCAAGAACCTGGTGGCTGCCAAGCTGGCCTCACGCGTAGAGGTGCAGCTCGCTTACGCCATCGGCGTGGCGGAGCCGGTTTCGGTGAACGTGAATACGTTCGGCACGGGCGCCATCCCGGACGATCGCTTTACCGAGTTGGTGCGCGAGAATTTCTCACTGACACCGCGCGGCATCATCGACGCCCTCAAGCTGCGCCGTCCCATCTATGGCAAAACCGCGGCATTCGGCCACTTTGGCCGCACCGAGGAAGGCTTCACCTGGGAAGTCGCCGACAAGGTCGAGGCGTTGAAAGAATCCGCCGCGGCGGTTCACGCCGTCGCGCGATAGGCCGGCGAGGCAGGTTTCCACCTGCCAGCGCCCGCGTGCGGCGGTTATTGTTTCCCTGCACTTTCAAGAGGTGTAAATCGTGCACGGGCCGGGCATGCCCGGCCCCTACGGATTCGTGCGTGCCGGCACGAACACCAGGCGGGCCGGATTGGCGCTCATATCTACCAGCCAGATCGGGCCAGGACCGGCTTCGGTCAAGCGAAACAAGTTGCCCATGCGCGCCACGGTGGTGGGAGCACATGCGCAATCCAGCGTGTCCGTCCGGTGACCGGCGAGATCGAAGATCGTCACGGAGCGGCTGGTACGGGACGCTGCCAGAGCGAGCTTGCCGTCTGCGGAAAAGGCCAGACCCACAGGCTCGGCCAAGTCGGTTGCCGCAATAGTTTGGCTCGCGCCGGCACTCACGTCAGACAATATTTCGAGCCATTGACCTGCGCTCAAGATCGCCGCAGCGTGGTTGCCTGGCGCGAACGCGACACTGATCCCGCGGGCTCCTTCGAGCAGCACGCGGCTAGATCCGGACGAGCCCAGCAGGCGCACGCGGCCCTCGCTCACCACTAGCAACCAGGCGGCATCGTCGCTTACCGCGATCGCTTGGGGCGCAGCGCTGGTGGACTGGCGTCCGCGTTCTGGTGCCGGCGGACCGAGCTCGGACGTAAACACCAGCACCGGCGCGTTGGGCAAGCCGCTGAAGACCTGGACCCGGCCCGCGGCATAAAGTGCGGCGGCCGTACCGGAGGGGCTGTAGACCATTTGCGCCGGTCCGTGAGGCACGCCATTCCAGGAAACTTCAGTGACGCTATGGCCGCTCAGGCGAAACAGGTGCAGCGCACCATCGCTGGCCGTGACGATGGCCGAATCGAGCTGCGGCGAGACAGCGGCGGCGCTTGCCGCAAGCCCCAGGTCCAGCGCCTCGCCCAGCGTGGCGCCGCCGGGAACACCGTTGATGGGCCGCAGCGCAGCGCCGTCGAAGACGTATCCCGCCACCGGGGCCGAAACCTGCTTCTGCTGCCCGTGGATCGCCATCGCCGGGAAGCACGCCAAAACTGCGATCGCCCGTCTCGGAACTGGCATGGCCTTATTTCAGCCGCAGGGTAACTCGATTGCGCGGAACCGGGCAAGGGGAGACGGCTGGGCAGGCTAAGAGCGCAATGCCACTGAAATAAGCCCAGCGAACTGGAGTGCCCCGAATTCGTGGGGCTGACTCCAGGGCGGACCCCCTGGTCCGCGCGGGAGGCCCACGTCCCGCTGCTCGCTCGAAGTACCAAGCGTATGAGTTGCTGCGAAAGGCCGGCCCGCGGCCATTCACGACCGCAGCAGGTCTGCCAGCGCTCCCTTCAGTTCCGGGTGCTGGAACTGGAATCCTGCGGCTTCGGCCGCTGCCGGCGCGACGCGCTGACTGGCCAGCAGCAATTCCGCCATTTCGCCGAACAACATGCGCAGCGCCAGCTTCGGTGCGGGAATAAACGCCGGCCGGTGCAGCGCTGCCGCCAGGGAGCGCGTGAATTCGGCGTTCGTCACCGCGCCGGGAGCGACGCCGTTCACCACCGGCGGCGCCGGCCCCTCCAGTGCGAAGCGGAACATTTCCGCCAGGTCGGCAATGTGAATCCAGGACGTCCATTGCCGGCCGCCGCCCAGCGGGCCGCCCAGCCCGGCGCGAAACGGGGCCAGCATTGGTTTGAGCGCGCCGCCGCCCGCGTCGAGCACCAGCCCGATTCGGATCCGCGTTACCCTCACGCCCAGAGCTTCGGCCTTCGCCCCTTCCTGCTCCCAGGCTACGCAAAGGTCTGCGAGAAAACCCGTGCCGGGGCCGGAATTCTCGCTAAGAATCTCATCGCCGCGCGAGCCGTAGTAGCCGATGGCGGAGGCGCACACCAGCACGGGCGGCCGCGGCGAGCAGCTCGCCAGCGCGGCCACTAGGTGGCGCGTACCCACCACCCGGCTGTCGTATATGCGCTGTTTGGCCGCAGCGGTCCAGCGTTGCGCCACCGGTTCCCCGGCCAGATGCAACACGGCGTCCACGCCGCGCAGAGCGGCCTCCGGCGCCGGAGCGAGCGGGTTCCACACGGAAAGTTCCACCCCCGCCGGCAGATTCGTGCCCGCGTGGCGGCTGAGCGCGTGCAGTCGATGGCCGCGGGCCGCCAGCAGCTTCATCAGACGCCGCCCGATGAAGCCCGAAGCGCCCGTGATCGTGATCTTCATCACAACAGATTTCAGTGTAGTGCGCCGCGAACCACGCGTTGTTGCGTCTGACTGGCAAGAAAAATGAGGCAGGCGGCCAGGGCCACCTGCCTCATGCAGGGTTCCAGGGGAGTTCTCGCTGTATCGAGCTAGAAAACGATCCGCCCACCCAGTTGGATGGTGCGGAAACGATTGGCGGTCGCGGTAATGGTGCCGAAGGCACTGTTGGAGGCCGTGGTGCTGGGCGCCGCGAAGGTGGGTCGATTGAGCACGTTGTAAGCCTCAATCCGAAGCTGCAGACTCGCCTTCTCCGTGATGGTGAACCTCTTCAGCAGGGAAGGATCCCACTGCAGGATGCCATCCATGCGCAACGTCGAAAAAGTTGTCGGGAAAGTGCGGAGATGATACTGAAGGGCGTCCGCCGCAGCCGTATCGAACAGCGCGGTGTCGAAGGCCTTTTGGCCCGGCGCGACCTGGCGGTTGTTGAGATCGAAGGGAGCGTTGCCGAAGTAGACGTAATCTCCGGGACTGCTGCTGCTGCCGTTTTCCCAGGCGATGGGCGCGCCGACCTGCCACGTGTACACGTTGTTGAGCGTCCAGCCGCCCACCACTGCGTCCAGTGCGCGCGACTGGATACTGTGTGCGCGGCCCTGGCCGAACGGAACGTCGTAGGTCAGCGCTACTACGACCCGCTGGGGGTGATCGATCGTCGAAACGCGCTTCTCCGGACTGGGGTCCGAATCGTTCAGCCACGAGACTCGTTCGATCATTTTCGAATACACGTAGTTCGCAACGAACGATACTCCATGGGAGAGGCGCTTCTGCAGTCGTACATTCAAGCTGTCGAAGTAAGAGCTGCCGGCGTTGAGGTTTTGTTCGAGGATGCCGCCGCTGCCGCTCCAGCCGCTGGCGCTGTCGCCCACCGGGAATTCGGGAAAGTGGGCCAGCAGTTGGGCCGGTGTGGCCGTCGAGCCGTTAGCGCTGGTTGCCAGACCTTTGAATGGGTTGGCCACCGAGCTGGTGAGATAGCTTTGGCTGCTATCGCGCACCGGCAGCGTGCTCAGCAACGCGCGGGGGATTCCGTTGAGCTGAGTGTAGTCGATGGGCAGGTGCACGGAATGGTTGCCGATGTACACGACCTCCAGCACCATATTGTTGGTCAGGCTCTGTTGGAAACCGAAGTTCCAGCGCAGGGAGTACGGGCTCTTCACGTCAGGGTTCAGGAACGTCACAGCCTGCCCGGCAAAGGTCGCGAGCCCCAGCGAAGAGCCGGATGCCGGCAGCAGGCCGGTTGGGAGCGGGTTGCTCAAAGTGGCGTTGGGTGTCAGGTAGTTGTTGGTTGTGGTGAGCGCCGTGGTGGTCTGGCTGAAGCCCTCCTGGTTGGTGTCGGGGTTGGTGGAAAACTTGCCGTCGATGCCCATGGCCGCGATCGTAACCGGCGCCTCGAACATCCCGAAGCCGCCCCGAAACACGGTCTTGCCGTGGAGTATGTCGGGCGTCCAGGCGAAGCCCACACGAGGGGTCACCAGGTGTGATGTGTTGTTGTAGACGGCGGTCTCCCCGGCAGACGGGAACGTCAGACCTCCCGGAACGTTAAAAGCACTGACCGGAAGCTGGGTGATGGGACTCTTGGCATACGCCGCTTCCGCAGCGGCCGCCAGAGGATTGGGGGTCGTGGTGTCAAATCCACCGTGCGGCCGTATTTTTCCTGATAGGGCCCGTCGTGTTCGTAGCGAAGGCCCACGTTCACGGTGAGATTGTGCCGCACGCGCCAGTCGTCCTGCACAAAGCCGGCAGCGTAATACGAGTACCAGGAAGCGTAGGTGTTGACGTCGTAGCTGGCGCTGGAGGGCAGACCCATCAGGAAGGCGGCGAAATCCTGGCCGGTAGTCACGGTTGAGGAAGCGCTGCTGGACGCTTTGTCGAAGTTGTTGCTGAAGGAGAACGTGCCGGTAGAGGCGCCGGCGGTGAAAGTATTCAGCCGATACTGGCGGATGTCCGCGCCGAACTTGAAAGTGTGGCTGCCTTGCACGCGAATCCAGGTGCCGAAGAGCTGGTAAGACTGTGACGGCAGCCTGTTAGCGCCGGTGGCACCCAGCGCCGTGAGACCGGTAGAACTGCTGAAGCTGATCACCGGCAATTGCAGGTACCGCGAGTTCGAGGCCAGGTACGAGGGGAATCCCAGGCTGGCCGGGTCGAAGCCGACGCTCGGAATATCGTGCCCCTCGTTCATGCGCGTAAAGTTCAGGCGCACGTCGGCAATGTTGGTGGGATTAATCGTGTACACTTCATCGAGCACCACGCCCAGATTGCTGCGGTAGAGCAACGACCCTTCTGCGATGTTGTTGAAATAGTCGTTCTTGGCCTGGCCATAATCGGTGTGCCGAATGTCGAAAAACATGCGGCTGCGCTCGGTCATGTTGTAGTCGAGGCGGCCGAATTCGTTGCTGTAATCATCGGTCGTATTGGGAGCGTTGGAATAGTTATTGATCGACGCTCCGGGGACGTTCGGCTCCGGGTAAAAGCCCAGGTAGGCCTTGGCAATGGGATTCATGTACTGCGAATTCTGCGGGAGTTGGTTGCCGGTAAGCGGCTGGCGGGTGATGGTGCTGCCGTTGAGGGTCGCGCTGTAGGGATCGTAGATGGTCGGCAACCCGGTGAAGTTCCCCGCTTTCATGGCGTCGGTGGGAACGGTCTGGATATTCGGGTTGGGCTGGCCGTCCTTTACCCCTTCCCAGGCGAAGAACCAGAACAATTTGTTGCGCGAGTCGATGACCTTGGGCAGGTAGAACGGGCCGCCGGCAGTCACGCCGTATTGATTGAAGTGCGTGACGGGCCGCGGGGTCCCGGCCTTGTTGAGAAAGAAATCGTTGGCGGTAAGAGTATTGGGCTGGTTGAACTCCCACGCCGAGCCATGCAACGTATTGGTGCCGCTCTTGGTGATCTGGTTCAAGGTGCCGCCGGCGGTGTGCCCGAACGCTGCATCGGTGTCGGAGACCTTGACGCGCACTTCCTGCACGGCGTCCTGGGGCGGGCTGTAAGCCAAGCGGCCGTCCCACGTGGCGTTCGGCGAGCCGTCCAGCAGCAGTTCGCTGGTCTGCTCATATGCGCCGCCGATTTCCCAGGCGGCAGCGCCGCCCGCATCAAAGGGATGGACCAGGGTTGGTTGGGCCCAGTTAATGACGCCCAACGAGAGACTGGCCGCCATCATCGGCGTGCGGCCGTTGATGGGCAGGTCGGCGATTTCCTCGGTGGTGACGGTCTGGCCCACGGTGGCGTTCTCCGTGTTCAGTATCGGCGCATTGGCGGTCACTTCCACCGACGTCGCCAGGTCGCCAACGTCGAGTCTCGCGTCGATGACGATGTGGTCATCCGCTCCTACGTGCACGCCTTTCCTGACGAACGCTTTGAAGCCCTGTGCCTGAACGGTGATATCGTAATCGCCCGGCAGCAGGAATGCCGCTGTGTACTGCCCGGCGTTGTCCGATACCGTTGGAATCCTGGTACCGGTGTGGGTCTCGGTGACGAGCACCTTCGCCCCCGCGATGCTTGCTCCCATGGAGTCGGTGACAAGACCCGTGATGGTGCCGCGAAATTCCTGCGCGAACAACGCTGTGGTAACGACCAGCGCAGGCAATACAACCGACTTGAGTTTCATTAGTAGCTCCCCGAAACAGCCGTTTGACCGCGTTCTACACCGGCGGTCTGTAAGCCGTTACTCTTGCCTTCTCGGCGTCAACTCCCTAGCTGGCGTGCAGCTCTCCAACAGAGGTCGCACACCGGCAAAGCGTCACCACCGGAATCGTGGTTCCGCTTGGTTCTCACGATACGCGTCTGGCGGGGCGCGGGTCAATGCAAATCTGCTAAATAGCATGTTTTAGATCTCTAAATCTGAATTTGCATCCGCCGCGCAGAATTCGAGACTCGGAATTCGGGATGCAACACGAACTTCTCCCCACTACCCGCTACAAGCCGGATGTGGCCGCCATCAGGAAAAACGGAGTCAAAGTTTTCCTGGGGATTGGCAGGATGACGCTGGATGCGGGCGCTTATTATGGCAGAACGGTCCCCATTCTGGCAGAACAGCTTGACTGCGAAATGGTCACGTTCCCTCCACCGCGCGTCCTACATGATCAACCCGCGCGAATGGACCGCAACCCTGCGCGCAGTTCTTCACAGGGCGTAAGAATGCGCTCGCAAGCTTGCGTTGGCGAGCCCAAAGCCCGCCCTACCACCCGCCGGATACAATGAAGGCACATGCGGGCCTGGAACCGGGCAAAACTTCTCTGGGGTTATCTGCGGCGGCGGACCACGCTCGGCGCGCTGCCGGTCGAATACATCGTCGAGACTACCGCCAAATGTAACCTCTACTGTCCCATGTGCCCGCGCGAGACCCACGCGCAACCCAAAGCGGACATGGCGGACGCGATCTTCGAGCGCCTGGTCCGCGAATCCGCCGATACGGCCGAGCACATGATGCTGATCGGCCTCGGTGAGCCGTTCATGGATCCGCGCATTTTCGACCGCATCGAGTATTGCCATCGCCACAGCATCGCGACGCTGCTTTCGACCAATGGCACCTTTCTCGACGAGCGCCTGGCAGCGCGCGTGCTCGATTCGTCGCTCGATGAGATTACCCTCAGCTTCGACGGCGCCAAGAAAGAGACCTTCGAGTTCTACCGCAAGGGCGCGAAGTTCGAAAAGGTGCGCGACAATTTCGTGCGTTTCGCCCGCTTGAAGCACGAACGGCGATCCAAACTTCAAGTAGTGGTGCAAATGGTGTCGATGGAGGGCAACGCCGGAGAGGTCGGTGATTTTCTCGCTTTCTGGAGCGCCCTCCCCGGCGTGGACCAGGTGCGTATCAAGGAAGACGAGACCAACCTGATGCGTCCCGACGTGGGCCACGCCGCGGAAGATTGGAAGCACCCCTGCCACTACCTGTGGCGCGGCCCCTTGTATGTCAAGCAGAACGGAGATGTGTATCCGTGCTGCCAAAGCTACATGCTGGCTGGCGCGCCGCTGGCCAACCTAGCGGATCAATCGCTGGTGAATATCTGGAATTCCGCGGAAATGGAGCGCATGCGGCGCTTGCACGCCTCCGGCCGCGGTGGCGAAGTGGACGTTTGCTCGCGCTGTTGCACCACCATCCCGCACCCGGCGCTGGTAGTCGGCAGCCTCATTCTGCACGGCCGCACCGTGCGCCGCCTGTTGCCGGTGGTGGAACGGTTGACCTATCTTTCGAAACTGCCGCGCCGCCTGCTGCGGCCGCCCCGGCGCATGAGCTGATTGCGAAGCGCGAACCCGCGCCAAAATCGGCAGCAGCCCGGGCAAGACTTCCGCCCCGCCTACTCTTCGAACATCCCCTCGAACAGCACCGAGGTCAAATAGCGTTCCGCGGCGTCGGGCAGGACAGTGACAATCGTTTTACCCGCGAATTCCGGCAGTTTCGCCAGGCGGACGGCCACGGCCGCCGCGGCGCCAGACGAAATGCCTGACAGAATGCCTTCTTCTTTCGCCAGCCGCTGCGCCATCTCAATCGCTTCTTCGTTGCTGATCAGCTCCATCCGGTCCACCACGCTCAGATCGAGTGTGTCCGGTATGAACCCCGCGCCGAGGCCCTGGACCTTGTGCGGCCCGGGCTTCATGGGTTGCCCCGCCAGCTTCTGCGTAATCACCGGGCTCGCCGCCGGCTCAATGCCAACGGCAGTGATCTTCTTGCCCTTCGCCTGCTTGATGTAGCGCGAAACGCCGGTGATGGTCCCGCCGGTGCCGATGCCGGACACCAGCACGTCGATGGCGCCGTCGGTGTCGTCCCAAATCTCCGGCCCCGTGGTCTCAAAATGGATCGCCGGATTCGCCGGGTTCTGGAACTGCTGCAACAGCACGTAGCGCCCGGGATCGGACGCGCGGATCTCCTCGGCCTTGGCAATCGCCCCCGCCATGCCCCCGGCGCCGTCCGTCAGCACCAGGTTCGCTCCCAGCACCCGCAGCACCTTGCGGCGCTCCGCGGACATGGTGGACGGCATGGTCAACGTAATCGGATAGCCCCGCGCCGCCGCCACATACGCCAGCGCGATGCCGGTGTTGCCGCTGGTCGGCTCGATCAGGTGCTTGCCGGGTTTCAGCACGCCCCGCTTCTCCGCGTCCCACACCATGGACGCGCCGATGCGGCACTTCACCGAATAGGCCGGGTTGCGCCCTTCGATCTTGGCCAGCACCGTCGCCCCTGCGCCCTCTGTCACGCGATTCAGCCGCACCAGCGGCGTGTGCCCAATGCTCAATGAATTGTCATCGTAAACGCGCACTCAGATCTCCCAGTTCAATACGTGCTTGCTCTGTTTGTCCGCCCAATCGCGCAGCAGTTCCCCGATGCTGGTGTGGTCGATGATGGCCGCCACCGCCAGATCCACCTGGTTCCACATGTCCGTGAACGGCGTCTCGGGCTTCGCACGCCGCCCCCTGCTTTCCGGCGGTCCGTCCACCGAACGTATCACTTCGCCCACCGTGATCGATTCCGCCGGCCGCGCCAGCAGGTAGCCGCCCTCCGCCCCGCGCCGCGATTCCACGAACCCAGCCTGCTTCAAGCCCACCAGGATCAATTCCAGAAACTTCTGCGGAATCTTCCGCCGCCGCGCAATGTCCGCGATCTTCACCGGCTCGCCCGGCTTCTGCGACGCCAGGTCCAGAATCGCTTGCAGCGCGTACTCGGCTTTGACCGAAGTCGTCATACCGCCCCGGGGAGCAATCCCCTCAATCCCCACAGAGATTCTAGGTCAAATCGGAACCGCCGCGCAATCGGTTTGTTTTCCCGCGGTTTGCCCTCGCGCCGGCGGTGCCGCTACGCTAAATTGAGAACCTGTTTTACGGTGCCGCTCTGATCCTGGATTTTCTGCTGCAGCAGGAGCAGCGCATAAATCAATTGCTCCGGACGCGGCGGGCATCCCGGCACGAAAACGTCGATCGGAATCACCTGGTTGACCGGGATCAGCGCGTAATTGTGGAACACTCCGGTGGAGGTGGCGCAGGCGCCCATCGAGATGGCCCATTTCGGCTCCGGCATCTGCTGATACAAGTGGCGGATCACCGGCGCCATCTTGTTCGAGACCCGCCCGGCGATGATCATCAGGTCGGATTGCCGCGGCGATCCGCGAAACACTTCCGCGCCAAAGCGGGCGATGTCGAAGCGGGAAGCGCTCATCGACATCATCTCGATGGCGCAGCACGCCAGGCCGAACGACATGGGCCAGATGGAATTCTTGCGCGCCCAATTCACCGCCTTGTCGAGCGTGGTGAGCAGGATGCCCTCGGAAGCCGCGGCGGCGCTGTTCGCGAACGTGTAGTCGTCGAGGCGCGCGAAGAGGTCCGCGGGGCCGCTGGCAAAGGGCTTTTCCATCTCTTCTCCTGCTTCCATTTTCGCATGGCAGGCGGCGCTCTTGTAGAATCGAAGTTTACCCACCCGATGCCGTCTGAAACCTTCGAGCAACTGCTGGACCGAGCCGCCTCTCTGTATGGCATCGAGCCGTACTTCTGGGATATCTGGGGCCACAAGCACGAAATCACTCTGGAAGCCAAGCAGGCCCTCTTGCGCGCGCGGGGCGTCGCCGCCGGCAGCGCCGCCGAAATCGAACAATCGCTCGCCCGCCGCGCCCGTGCCGAATGGCAGCAACTGCTTCCGCCCGCGGTGGTGGTCACCTTCGCCGCGGAAACAGAACTGCCGCTCAACGTTGCGGCCGATTGCCCCGACACGGTGGCGCGCGTGGCCATCCATCGGGAAGACGGCGGCGAGATGACGTTCGATCTCCAGTTGGCGGACCTCCCCGTATCCGAATCCGCTGAAATCGACGGGCGAACCTGGGTCCGCAAGCTGGGCCGCCTGCCGGTGGCGCTGCCGCTGGGCTACCACCAGGTGAGAGCGGCCATTGGCAGCGCGCAGGCCGAAACCCGCTACATCGTAACGCCCGAGCACGCCTGGAACGATCACCTGCCGGGGCCCGGCCGCCGCGCCGCCGGAGTCGCCGTGAGTTTGTACGGCGTCCGCTCCGCGCAGAACTGGGGATGCGGAGATTTCCGCGACCTGCTGGGGGTGATCGATTGGGTGGCCGAGGACCTGGAGGCCAGCTTCGTCAGCCTCAATCCTCTGCACGCCATTCACAATCGGCGTCCCTTCAACACCAGCCCCTACCTGCCAAATTCCATCTGCTACCAGAATTTCATTTACCTCGACGTTGAAGGAATGGAGGATTTCGTCCGCTCGTCCCGCGCACGGCGGCTGCGCGCCTCCGCGCCCGTGGAAGCCGAAATCCGCCGGCTTCGCGAAGCTGCCTTCGTCGATTACGAAGGCGTGGCCGCGCTCAAGCTGCGCTTTCTCAGGCTGCTGTTCGCTGAGTTTCTGCGCGAGTGGCGCGCCGGCTCGCCGCGCGCCGCCCAGTTCAATGAATACTGCCAGCGCGAAGGCGATCTGCTCGAAAAATTCGCCCTCTATTGCGCGCTCGACGAGTGGCTGCACCGCCGCGATCCGCGTGTGTGGACCTGGCCCGAGTGGCCGCCCGAATACCGAGACCCCGATTCGGCTGCCACCCGCGCCTTCCGCCAAAAACACTGGCGCTCCGTCCTGTTTTATCAGTACCTGCAATGGCAGACCGGACTGCAGCTCGAATGCGCCCAGCAGCACGCGCGCGCCCGCAAGATGTCGATCGGCCTCTACCACGATCTCGCTCTCGCCACCGACCGCTTCGGCTCCGATCTCTGGGCCCACCGCCCCTTCTTCGTCTCCGGCTGCAGCGTCGGCTCGCCGCCCGACGATTTCGCCCTCGCCGGCCAGGACTGGGGCTTCCCGCCGCCCAACGCCGAAGTCCACCGCGCCGACGGCTACCGCCTCTTCGCCGAAACCATCCGCCACAACGCGCGTTACGGCGGCGCGCTGCGCATGGATCACGTGATGCGCCTGTTCCGCCTCTACTGGATTCCCGATGGCAGCGACGCCGCCCACGGCGCCTACGTCAAGGAAGTTACGCTCGACTTTATCCGCATTCTGGCCCTCGAAAGCGTGCGCAATCGCGTGGTGGTCGTCGGCGAAGATCTGGGCACCGTGGAACAGGGCGTTCGGGAAATCCTCCACCAATTCGGCGTCCTTAGTTACCGCCTCTTCTACTTCGAGAAGAACGGGCGCGGCGAGTTCCGCCGCTACCAGGAATACGCGCCGCAGGCATTGGTCTCTTCCACCACCCACGACTTGCCCACCCTGGCCGGCTTCTGGATCGGGGCCGACCTTGGCGCCCGCCGCACCGCCGGCATGCTGGACCAAGCCGCTTTCGAAGCGCAATCTCGCGAGCGCCTCGAAGACAAGCAGAAGATGCTCAACATGCTGTTCGATCTCGAACTGCTGCCGCCCGATTTGCCCCGCCGCGCCCAGGATTACCCGGTGCTCTCCGGCGAGCTGCACAACGCCATCGTCGGCTTCCTCGCATTGACGCCATCCCAATTGCTGGCCATCAATCAGGAGGATCTTACCAAGGAAACCGAGCAGCAGAACCTTCCCGGCACCACCTGGCAATACCCCAACTGGTGCCGCAAAATGCGCTTCTCGCTCGAACAATTGCGCGGCGATCCCGAAGCCCTCGGCTACACCGCCATGTTCCGCAACTGGATCGTCAAATCCGGAAGGAAGAATGAAGCGCCGGAATGAGCGAAGCCGGTCCGCAGGCCGCCATTCTTGCCCGGCCCCGGCCCGCACGCCCCAGCCACGCTTGCAATTGGGATACACTGACGCAAGAGGCAGAGGCGCGGCATTCGCCGTGCCGGCATGCCCATCGGCCTTCGGCTGCGGCGGACCATTTGGCCCGGCACACCGGTTGCCAGACTTAAGGAAATTACGAATGGAACAAAAACTAAAGATCGCCGTGTTTATTGATTTCGATAACATCGAAATCGGCGTCAAGTCCACACTGCACCGCGAATTCGACGTGGCGGCGGTGTTGGACGCGCTCAAGGAACGCGGCGAAATCGTCACCAAGTTCGCTTATGCGAACTGGGGCAGACAGGAAGCGGCCACGCGGCCTCTCTCCGAACACGCCGTCCAAATGGTGCAGCGCGACCCTTCACCGCGCGGCGACAAGAACGGCGCCGACATCAACCTGGCACTCGACGCGCTGGAAATGGCCTTCACCCACGACCACATCAATGCTTTCGCCATCGTCAGCGGCGACAGCGATTTCATCGCCCTGGTGAACAAGCTCAAACAGTACGACAAGCGCATCTTTGTGGTGGGCGGGCGCGCTTTCACCAGCACCATCCTGCAGAAAAACTGCCACGAGTTCATCGCCTACGAAGCCATCATCGACGATGCTCCCCGCTCGCGCTCGCATGAGCGGCCGCCCTCCGAAAAGCAGCAGCAGCAGCATCCGCAACCGCAGCAGCAACCGCAACCGCAGGTTCAGCCGCCCCAACAGCGCTCGCAGCACAAGCGCGTCGCGCTTGATCTCAGCCAGTCCATGCCGCTGGTGGAACGCGCCTTAGGCGTGCTCGAGCGGCGCGAAGTGCGGCCGCAGCTCGGCCTGCTCAAGTCCACCATGCTGCAGCTCGATTCCACGTTCAATGAGAAGGCCTACGGTGCCAGCTCGTTCACCGATTTCGTAGAAAAGCTGCAGAAGGCCGACTTCGTCGATGTCTCGGGCGGCGAGGGCCGCTACATGATTCGCCTCAAAGGCAGCGTTGCGGCCGAGAAACCCGGCGCCAAGCCGGAGGAGGCGATACCGCTGCTCCGCGACGTGCTCGAAACGCATCGGCTGGACGTGGACAATGGCGCGCTCGCCGACGATCTGGCCGAGTGGGTCAAGAGCGACCACCCCGCTTTCGACTGGCGTCAATACGGGTTCCAGGAATTCAGCGAGCTGCTTAACTACGCGCAGGACAAGAGCCTGGTGCGCATTCAGGCCGATGAAGAGCGCGGCCTGATTGTGTTCCTCGGCGCCGAGTTCCATCCGCCCGCAGCGCCGCCGGAGCCCGAGCCCGAACCGCACATCGAGGAAGAGGAAGATGAACCGCAGCCCCTGGTGCCCGGCCAGCCGACCGCCACCGGAGAGATTCCCATCCCCGCGCCGCCGCCCAAAGTGCAGCGCCGCCCTCGCGTCCCACGCAAGAGCGCTGGCGATGGCACGCAGAAGAAGCGGGTTTCCCGCCCGCGCAAGAAACCCCCGGTGCAGTAGTGCTGTAGGGGCCGGGCATGCCCGGCCCGCGGGCTTCCCATTCTTTCATCCGGTCCCTGTGTCGCGCACTCTTTGCCGTGCCGAACACCACTCGCGCCGGCATCGCTACGCTAGAATAGTTTGGATTCGCTTTTCATGGCAAACATCATCATCCTCGGTTCCCAGTGGGGAGACGAGGGCAAGGGTAAAGTTGTCGACCTGTTCTCCGAACGATTCGACATCGTGGCGCGCTACCAGGGCGGGCACAACGCCGGCCACACCGTCTTCATCGGCTTGAAGAAGTTCATCCTCAAGTTGATTCCCAGCGGCATTCTGCGACCCGGGAAAAAGGCCGTCATCGGCAACGGCCTGGTGCTCGATCCGGCGGCGCTGCTTGAGGAAATCGAGACTCTGGAAGCGGCTGGCGTTGATGTCACTCACAACCTCGCCATCAGCAATCGGGCGCACGTGCTGTTCCCGCAACATCGCATGATGGAGCGCATGTCCGAAGGCCGCCCCGGGCGCATTTCCATCGGCACCACCTCGCGCGGTATCGGGCCGTGCTACGAAGACAAAATCGCACGCCGTGGCATCCGCGTCGCCGACCTGCTCGACCGCGACGCCTTCCGCGCCCAGTACGATTCGCTGATGGAGGAAAAGCACGCCATCGCCCGCACTTTTGGCATCGACGAGGAAGACGATGCGCACGCCATCCGCGACCGCTACGAAATGCTGGCCGAACGCATACGCCTCATGGTGTGCGACACGGCCATGCTGCTCAACGAAGCCATTCGAGCGGGAAAGCGCGTCTTGTTCGAGGGTGCGCAGGGAACCATGCTCGATATCGATCACGGCACCTACCCGTTCGTCACCTCGTCGAGCGCCTCGGCCGGCGGAGCCTGCACCGGCACCGGCGTCGCTCCCACGCGGATTGGCGGCGTCATCGGCGTTTCCAAGGCCTATATCACCCGCGTCGGCGGAGGCCCGTTTCCCACCGAAGCGCGCGATCCGGAGGGCGAACAGATCCGCCGCCGCGGCAACGAATTCGGCGCCGTTACCGGACGGCCCCGGCGCTGCGGTTGGTTTGACGCCCCGCTACTGCGCTACACCGCAACCATCAACGGCATCGATAGCCTGGTGGTGACCAAGTTGGACGTGCTCGACGAGTTCGATACCATCCCCGTCTGCGTCGGCTATCGCGCCTGCGGCCGGGACCTGTTGGAGATGCCGCCGCGCGTGGCCAGCATGGAAAACGCCGAGCCGGTCTACGAGTGCCTGCCCGGCTGGAAGACGTCCACCTTCGGCGTGTCTGCCTATGACGAATTGCCGGCCCGCGCCAAGGACTACCTGGCCTTTCTCGAAAGCCGCGCCGGCGTGGAAATCGGCTCCGTCTCCACCGGGCCCGAGCGCAACCAGACCATCGTGCGCGCCGGTTCGCGCCTGGAAGCGCTGCTGCGGTAGCAGCGAACGCGAGTGCAGCTCGATCAGGTCCGACGGAGTTGCCACAGTACGCGAGTGCACTACTTGATCTGCACGGTCGCACTCGCCGCCGCCAGCTTGCCTTCCAGGGCATCCAGCGCCACCGCGCGCACGGAGTAGCTGCCCGGAGGCGCCTGGAGCGTCATCGCGGCAGTGAGGCCGGTCTTCGCCAATTGCACGAAAGTCGCATTCGTGAAATTCAGCTCTACTTCGCTTTCCTTGCCCGTCACGAAGCTGCCGCGGCTATCCCGCAGAACCGCCACAATGATCAGTCTCTGCGCTCGCCGGTCGTGGTTGGTCGTGAAACGCAGGCGGTTGACATCCACGTGCGCGACCATTGCGATGCCCGGCAGACCCGCCCACTGCTCCCAGGTGAACCAGGCCGGCAAGTCCGTGATGGTATCCGAGGCCGTCACTTCACCCTCCAGTTTGGATAGCGGCGAGGCTGACGAGGCAGCCTGGGCCGAGGGCGCCGTGTAGCCCAACCGGGCCTGCAGCGAATACCGTTTGCCCGCGGCGAGCTGCACTTTCAGGCGATGAAAACGCCCGTCGGCCGCCACGTCCGAAGGCGCGAAGCCGAGCACATACATGGTCTCCGGCACCATGCCCAACTCCCGGAAGCCCCGCGCCAGACCGTTGCTGTTGTGGTAGAACGTGCCGCCCGTGCCGGAGGCCAGAACCGCCATTGCGTCGTCCCCCGCCTGCGCCGTCCTCTCCGCCATCTTCGCCTCTTCGAATCCACCCTCACGCTGGGAAGCCTCACCTGCCGGAATCACCGCGTTCAGCCGCTTGGCGGCCAGGGTGTTGATCACTACTTCCGCTTGCAGCGCCTTGGCCATCAACCGCTCCAGGTCGACCTCCAGGTTGCCCGCGAGGAATCCCGAGGAGGTCAGCAAAACCGTGCGCTGTCCCGGCAATTTCGCCATGCCGTCCACCACGCTTTCGACCACGCGCAGCGTGTTCCTCGAGTTACCCAGCCCGCGCTCCCAGATCACCTGTGAACGAGCCATCACCTGGTTCTCGGGGCACGGAGTGTGCTGGCAGGCTGAACATTCGTCCGTTTTGGCGCGCAGTAGGGCTTTATCCAGGTAATTGGCGATCAAGTACGCCTCATAGGGCGAGATGGGGGGGCACTCTTGCGCGGAATAAGCGGTGAATCTCTGATGGGAGGTAACCTTGTCGATCTGCTCGACCAGCTTTGGCACATCCCCGGTGAACTCGGAATCCTGCGACTGTGCCGTAGTGACTACCGCCACGCGGTCGCCCGGTGCCAGGGCGGTTTTGACGAATTGTTCAGCCGCCTTCTTGACCGGCTTCAAGGCGATCATGTCGGTGTTCAGATCGTCGAAGCAAAGTGCCACGAAGCGGGGCCGCGATTCGCCTTTCAGCGCCGCGACGTGAGCGGGCGATGGGACGGCAGCCGACTTCGCGCCGCTATTAGTGTCCCCCTGTGGCGTGAAATGTTCCACCGAGAAGGCCGTGATCGTCTGTTTCTTCCCGGCGTCGTAGATTTCGAAGTCGTCCCGTGTGAGACCGGCAACCGCGCGGCGCTGCCCATCGCGGACCACCACCGGGACCTCCACCAGGTCCACCTGGGCGCGCAACGTGACCGTCGATGGAGGCAGGTAGGGAAAGGTACGCGCATGCATCTCGTCGGGTGCGATGGACTGAGCCGTCGCCGGGCCGAGAAAGGCAAGCACCGCTGGTACCGCGAGGTAGGGCCTCTTGAAGTAATGCACCTTGTCTAAGTGCGAGCTTAGCATGCGAACGTCGGCATCAGCTCAGCGTGGCGTCACGTCGGCTCCATGGGGAATACGGCGTTCTCGCGCACCCCGTCTTCAGCTCTCGCCGGAGCCTCCGCCCGGTTTGATGCTATCCTGCGGAAAGACTCTGGGTATGCGCGTTCCAGCGCCGCTGCTGTGCACGGCATGCGGTTTGGCCCTCCTCAGCGCGGTCTACGCCTTCCAACGGCCATTCCGCCAGTACATCAGCATGGAGGGCTATGACGCCATCCCCATGCCCCCCGACTGGCGCGAGAAGACCGAGTGGGTGTTCGCCCGCCTGATGTACCCCGAGCATCCCAACGCCCTGTTCGGCAGTTGGGGACGGTTCGGCCGGCGCGGCCGGCTCGACTGGCGCGAAGGCGGCACCAGTTGGACCCAGGATTACCCGCGCGCCGACCGCCACTTCGCCCAGGCGCTACGGCGCCTCACCCGCATCCACGTGCGCAGCGTCGAACAGCCGGTCAATCCCGACGACACCGACGACTTCTTCAACTGGCCGTGGATGAACGCCGGCGAGATGGGCGACTGGAAGCTTACCGCGGCCCAGGCCCTCACTTTGCGCGAGTACCTGCTGCGCGGCGGCTTCCTGATGCTCGACGATTTTTGGGGGCCGGAGGAATACGCGCGCTTCGATGAGACCATGAAGGCCGTGTTCCCGGATCGCCCGGTGGTCGACATGCCCAACGACGACCCCATCTTCCACACCGTCTACAACCTCGACGACCGTTTCCAGGTGCTGGGCCAATGGGCCTTGAACCCGGACCGCGGCATGTTCCGCCGCCGCGCCCTTGGCACCGTCGCCCACTGGCTCGGCGTTTACGACGACAAGGGCCGCGTGATGGTGGCGATCTCCTTCAATTCCGATATCGGCGATTCCTGGGAGTGGGCCGACGACCCGGACTATCCCGAGAAATTCTCCGCCTTGGGCATCCGCATCGGCGTCAACTACGTGGTTTACGCCATGACGCACTGACCGTGTCCGCCCGTCTTTGATATCCTGAATACCTCATGCCATCCAGAGTTACTGTGTTCAGCAATGGCCCGATTCGCATCGAGGGCGAATTTGAGATTGTCGACCCCAGCGGCAGCGCCTTCGGCCTCGCCGGCCGCACCTCCGTCGGCTTGTGCCGCTGCGGCCACTCGGCCAACAAGCCGTTTTGCGACGGCTCGCACAGAACCACCGGCTTTACCGACGCCGTGGTGGCGCGCGAATTGCCGCCCCCCAAGCCCAAGGTGTAACCCCGCGCCCCGGCGCGCACCATCGGTTCGCCTGCCATGAAGCTGATATTTGCAGTCGCGGCTTGCCTCTGGTTCGGCACGGTCTCCCATCTTCACGGCCAGGCGCTGCAAGTCGAACCGAATCGCGTGATGGTTGACCAACCCGCCACCATTCGCGCCACGGGGCTCCAACCGAACGAGCGCGTAACCATTCGCGCCGAATTAGTCGATGGAGGCGATGAGCAATGGACCTCGCAGGCCGACTTCGCCGCCAACGCCCAGGGCAACATCGATTCCTCCCTCCAGGCGCCCGTTGCCGGCTCTTACAAAGAAGTTTCCGCCATGGGTCTGGTCTGGTCGATGATGCCGCATTCGCGGCAGGAGGGCCGCTATCAGCCGCCGAAGGCGTTCGCGCCCCAGACCATCGAATTTCATCTGGTCCGGAAAGGCGAACAGCTTTCCGCAGCGCGCCTGGAGCAGGTGACCCTCGCTGAAGGCGTGCATCGCGTTCCGGTGCGCGATGGCGATCTGCGCGGCGTGCTCTTCCTGCCGCCCGGCGACGCGCCGCATCCCGGCGTGCTGGTTTTGGGCGGATCGGAGGGAGGCTATCCCGGCCGCCGCGCCGCCTGGCTTGCTTCGCATGGATATGCCGCACTCGCGCTGGCCTACTTTCACTTTGACGATTTGCCGAGACTGCTGGCAGGCATTCCGCTCGAATACTTCGGCCGCGCGCTGAGCTGGATGGCCCAGCGGCCGGAGATCATGCCGGATCGCATTGCCGTGATGGGCACTTCGCGTGGCGGCGAGCTGGCGCTGCAGCTTGGCTCTATGTACCCGCGCATCCGAGCCGTGGTGGCGTATGTGCCGTCCAACGTCCGCTATCCGGCGTGTTGCGGCCTCACGCCCGTGCCGTACGCGTGGAGTTGGCAGGGCAGGCCGCTGGCCTTTCATCCGATTCGCGGAGCGCCAGACCTGGCAATGACCGCCGCCATCGCAGTGGAAAATACGCAGGGATCGCTGCTGTTGATTTCCGGTGAGGCGGACGGCGTTTGGCCGTCATCGTCGATGGCGGATTCCGTAGTCACCCGTCTTCAGCGCCATCAGTTCGCCTACAGCGTCGAGCATTTGAAGTACCCGCACGCCGGACACGTTGCGGGCCGGCCGGAAATCGTTCCTGCCTGGATGGGGACGGCCAAGCATCCCATTTCCGGCCAGGAAATGAACGCCGGCGGCTCGCCACAAGGCAACGCCGAATCCTCCCTCGAGGCCATCCCCAAGGTGCTCGACTTCCTGAGGCAAAACCTGCCGCAGAAGTAAAGTGGCGCAGACCCCTGGCCTGCGAACTACTTCCATCGGTAATTCCGAGGGACTTTCAGTCACGGGCTTCAACCCGGCTCGCACCCCGCCCTACACGGCCTGCCTTCTCGTCCTGCCCAGCAATTCTTCGGCCCGCGCCAGCGCCCTCCGTTCGGCCTCTTCACGCGTGGTTCCCTTAGCGCGCGCCAGCGCCGCTCCGGGCGATACGTTGTCGGCTTTGGGGTGCCACTCGCTCCCCAGCCGGTAGCTGGCCACGTTCACCGGCCAGCCCGCCAGCTCCAGCCGGCGTTCCGCGAATTCTTCCGCTCTCACGCCCGCGCACCCGTTGCCTTGGCTGCGGCTCCGCGCTCCACGTCGGCGCCCACCAGGTTGCCCCACTCAGTCCAGGAACCGTCGTAGTTCGTCACGTCGTTGAAGCCCAGCAGGTATTTCAGCACGAACCAGGTGTGGCTCGATCGTTCGCCGATGCGGCAATAAGCGATCACCGGCTTGGAGCCGTCCACGCCCTCGCTCGTATACAACTGGCGCAGCTCATCCGCCGATTTGAACGTGCCGTCGTCGTTCGCCGCCTTCGACCACGGAATGCTGCGCGCGCCCGGCACGTGGCCGCCGCGCTGGCACGTCTCGGGCAGCCCCGGAGGCGCCAGAATCTCGCCCGTGAATTCCTGCGGGCTGCGCACGTCCACCAGCGCCGCCGCCTGCGCCGCCGCCTGCGCCGAAGCAGCCTGCACCTGCGGCAGAAACGCCCGCAGCGACACATCCGCCTCCTTCGCCGTGTATTTCGTGGACTTCACTTTCGGCGCCTCGGTCGAAAGCTCGCGGCTTTCGGAAAGCCATTTCTTCCGCCCGCCGTTCATCAGCCGCACGTCGCGGTGGCCGTAGACCTTGGCCTGCCATAGCGCCCACGCCGCGAACCAGTTGTTGTTGTCGCCGTAAATCACCACCGTCGTGTCCGGCGTCACCCCGGAGCGCTCCATCAGCTCTTCAAACTGCTGCCGCGATAGAATGTCGCGCCGCACGGTGTCGCACAACTGCGTGTTCCATGCCCAGGCGATCGCGCCCGGTACGTGTCCCTCGTCGTAGGCCTTGGTATCGACGTCCACCTCCACGATGCGGACGCCTTCGTCGTTTGCGTGCTTGGCAACCCAGTCTGTAGTCACCAGTGTTTCCGGATGGGCGTATTCTGCCATGGAAAGCTCCTCTCCAAACAATCTACCGTAATTATATCGGAATTCTTGACATATCTGACGGCGGGGGCGACGCGATACCATGAAATCATCATGCTTGCGCGCGCGCTGGTGCGTTTCACCGGAATCCCACGGCCGGGCTTCGACCCGCGCCTGGCTTCAGCCCTGTTGGGCCTTTTCTCAGTTGGCGTGCTGTTTTCGCAACCGGCCTCAGACCCGGCCGCGATCGCGCGAAAGGCGCTGGACTTCCTGCTGGCGCAGAATTATCCGGAATTCTCCGCGCTGGCGTCGCCCCAGCTCAGGACCAACCTGAATGAACAGGCTTTCGGCAAGCTGGGCACCGAGATCAAGGGCTGGGGCGCGGTCGAAAAGATCGGCGACCCGTCGATCGAGGACATGGGCCCAACCAAGGTGGTCACCATCCCTGTTTCCTTCGCCGAGAGGAACATCAAGGCGCGTTTCGCCGTCAACGCGTCCGGGCAGGTCTCGGTTATGTACCTGATGCCCGGCGAAACGGAGTGGACGCGGCCCGCCTACAGCAAGCCGGATTCGTTTGCGGAGCGCCCGGTGACGTTCGGCGAGGAAGAGTGGAAGCTGTCCGGCACCCTGGCCGTGCCCAAAGGCGCCGGTCCGTTTCCGGCCGTGCTGCTGGTGCAGGATTTCGGGCCGAAGGACCGTGACGATTCGAACGGCGTCCTCAAGCCGTTCCGCGATCTTTCCGATGGTCTGGCCTCGCGCGGCGTGGTGGTACTGCGTTACGAGAAGCGCCTCCGGCAGTACTCTGCGCGCGTGACCGACAAGCCGTACACCGCCGACGACGAAACCGTGGACGATGCCGTCAGCGCGCTGGCCTTCCTGCGCGCTCAATCCATGGTCGATCCCAAGCGCGTCTACCTGGTGGGCCACGGTCTGGGCGGCTATCTGGCGCCGCGCATCGCCACCGAGGACGGGAAACTAGCCGGCATGGTGGTGATGGCCGCCAACCAGCGGCCGCTCGAGGACTTGATGCTCGATGGGTTGCAGAGGCTCGGTGTGAAGGGCCAGGACCTGGAGCGGGCCAAAGAGGCCGCAGCGCGTGTTAAGAGCCTGGAATCGGGCGACTCTGACGCGCCGCCGATTTTCGGCCTGCCCGCCGCTTACTGGCTGGACCTCAAGGGCTACGATCCAGCGGCCGTAGCCAAGAAGCTTTCCATCCCGATTCTCATCTTGTATGGCGAGCGCGATTTCCAAGTGACGACAGTCGACTTCGACCTCTGGAAGAGCGGGCTGGCCGGCCGCACGGATGTCACCGCTCGCAGTTACCCCGCTTTGAATCACGTGTTCGTCGCCGGCTCTGGTCCCAGCAGCGAGAAAGAGTACAGCAAACCCGGCCACGTGGCCCCCGAAGTGGTGGACGATATCGCGAAGTTCGTGGGCAAGTAGCCCGGCCCGGCCGTAGCGGCCGCACATGCCCGGCCCGCGCGTCCGTGCGCGCCCTAGAAGCCGTTGCTCCGGTGATTTACCAGCGCCAGGAACTCGTCGCGGGTTTTCTTGCGGGCGCGGAATGCGCCCAGCATGGCGCTGGTCATGGCGCCGGAGTGCTGCTTTTCCACCCCGCGCATCATCATGCAGAAGTGGCGCGCTTCGCAAATCACGCCCACGCCTACCGGGTCGATCACTTCGGCTATCGTCTGCGCCACTTCCTGGGTGAGGCGCTCCTGAATCTGCAGGCGGCGCGCGAACACGTCGACGATGCGCGGAATCTTGCTCAAGCCGATCACCCGGCTCCGCGGGATGTAAGCCACGTGCACCTTGCCGAAAAACGGCAGCAGATGGTGCTCGCACATACTGAAGAATTCGATGTCGCGCACCACCACCATCTCGTCGTACTTCACTTCGTACAACGCTCCGTTGAGGACTTTGTGGACGTCGGTGCGGTAGCCGCTGGTGAGGAACTTGAGCGCCTGGTCCACGCGCTCGGGCGTGCGCCGCAGGCCCTGGCGGCCGGGATCCTCGCCGAGCTTCTCCAGAATCTCGCGAACCTGCGGGGCAATACTGAACCCGGCGCTGGGCTCGACGCCAGGGACCGTGGTCGGCTCGTCCCGTTTCGGCTGCATGACTTTGATCAGCGCTTTATGGGATTTCATGGGCATCCATTTCAAAGATGTTGCGCGCCGTCTCTGCGATGCGAACCTTTTCCAGCTTCGGCCATTCACCCGGAAACATCGCCGGCCAACCGCGTTTCAGACGGCGGCAAATTTCCACCGCCAGGTTCTCGGAGGTCGGCGTCAAATTGCGAAATGCCTCCACGTCGCAGTTCAGATTTCGATGCTCGAACGGCCCCAGCACCTCACGCGCCACCAGCTCGTCCAGCCGGCGCGGATCCACCGCCGAACCCGTGTCCGCATTCGCCGGGCCGCGCGCGCTCACTTCCAGCACGTAATTGTGGCCGTGCCCGAACGGGTTATTGCATTTGCCGTACAGGCGCCGGTTCTCCTCATCGCTCAGCCCGCGCGCATGCAGGCGATGGGAAGCCGCGAACTGGTAGCGCCTGGTTACGCAGAACACGGCTGCTCTCCGAAGTAATCGACGTACAGGTCCGGCGTTTCGTACAGCCGCACCGAATGCAAACGTCCGCCGCGGCCGGCGAAATGCGGTTCGATGCGCCGCCAGATATCGCGCGCTATGTTTTCCGGCGTGGGAATCACGCGGTCGAACGGCGGCACTTCGTGGTTCAGGAAGCGGTGGTCGAAAGGCTCCACTACCTCGCGGTGCAACACGTCTTTCAACTCTTTCAGGTCGAACACCATGCCGGTCACCGGATCGGGCTCGCCTTCCAGGCTGACCTCCAGCAGGTAGTTGTGTCCGTGGCCGTTGGGATTGGCCGCCAGGCCGAACACGCGCTGGTTCTCCTCGTCGGACAGCCGCGGATTGCGGCAGACGTGCGAAGCCGAGAATTCCACTTTCCGGGTAATCAGCATGGGCAACTATTCGACGTCCGAGCCGGCCTGGAGATACAATTAAATTATAGTTACTCCTCATGCAGAGCGTCAAAACCGACCGTTTTCTGAAGATCGCCATCGCCGCACTACTGGCAGCGCTGGTCTACGTCATCTACGACGGCATTCACGAGCGGGTTGTCGCGCAAGGCGATTCCGCGCCCGCATTTAGCGTGGTTGCCGATAGCGGCGCCACGGTCGGCGTTCCCAACTTCGGCGGCAAGCTGCTGGTGCTCAACTTCTGGGCTAGCTGGTGCCCGCCGTGCGTGCAGGAAACTCCTTCGCTCAGCCAGTTCGCCGCCGAGTTCAAGGACAAGGGAGTGGTGGTGCTGGCGCTGAGCGTGGATCGGGACGAAAAAGCCTACCGAGCATTCCTCAACAAATACAAGCCGGCCTTTCTCACGGCGCGCGATTTCAAGGTGCATGCCGATTACGGCACCTTCATATACCCCGAAACCTACATCATCGATGCACGGGGTAAAGTGCAGATGAAAATCCCCGAGTCAGCGGACTGGAACGATCCCCGGCTGACGCAGTTCGTCAGTTCTCTGCTGTGACTTTCGCGCCGCTGACGGTTGCAGCATTTCTCGCTTACGCCTCTTTGACGGACGACGTGCGCACGCTGGCCGCTCACCGCGACTTCGCCGCCGCCGAGCGGGCCGTGACAGCGTACCGGGCGCAAAACGACGCAACTTCCGAACTTGCCGCGGCCCTTTCCTGGTTGGCCCGCGGGGAGCTTGACGCCGGCCGGTACGATCAGGCGGATGTTTACGCCGCCCAGGCGCGCCGCATCGCCGCCGGCCTGCCGGGCGCCCGCCGGCTGGACGCGGACCCCCAGCTCGCAACCGCGCTCGGCGCCGCCATTGAGGTGCACGCCAGAGTGCTCGCCGCGCGCGGTGAGCGCCCCCAGGCGATTACCTACCTGCGGCGCGAACTGGCTGCTTTCGGCGCCACCGGGCTCGCCGAACGCATCCGGAAAAACATCAACGCTCGACCTGGTTGGCAACCCGGCACCGCCGCTCGATGAGGCGAACTGGCTCGGCCCCAAACCAGCCAGTCTGGCCGCCCTGCGCGGCCACCCGGTGCTGCTCTTTTTCTGGGCGCACTGGTGCCCCGATTGCAAAGCCGAGGCGCCCGTGCTGGCCAAAATCGCGCGCATTTACGGCCCCAAAGGCCTGGTGGTGATCGGACCCACCAAGCTCTACGGCTATGTGGCGGAAGGCAACCCGGCCACTCCTGTGCAAGAAACGCGATACATCGACGCCATCCGCCGCCAGTTCTACTCCGGTTTGCCCGATATGGCCGTGCCCGTGAGTGCCGCCAATTTTCGCACCTATGGCGCCAGCACCACCCCGACGATGGTGCTGCTGGATTGCGACGGCATTGTCCGTTTCTACCATCCCGGCACTGTCTCCGAGGCGGAACTTGTCCGCTGGATCGAGGCTTTGGTGAAACGGTAGGGACTCGTTCAGGCGATCTTCAGCAGGCCGGCAGCCAGTCGTTTGGCGCGCAGCCTCCTGTAGTCTTCCAAGCTGCGAATGGCCATCACCAATGCCGCCCGGCGAGCATAGAGAGAAGCCAGTCGTTGTTGCTCGGTCTTGTGAAAGCGGAGACAAACGGTAACCCTGGGGCGAACCATAGTACTGTATTTACCAGACCTGACAAGACAATACAAGAACCAAGGTAAGTACTGCCCCAAGCAAAGATAGGGGGCGTCGACTAACCACTATGTGGGTGTCGTCGAGTTATTCGTCTAGCAATGCTGCGATTCGCTCCGCCTCGGCCGCCACCACCACTGGCGCGTTGGCATACGTGGAGCGCAGCCGCGTGCCGTCCGGCGCATTCAGAGTGCCGGTGTGATAGCGGTGGATGTAATCCGGGTCCTTGAGTACGTTGCCGGTCAGCACCGCGACTACGTCCGCATCGGCCGCCATGGTTCCCGCGGCGGTGAGTTTGCGAATGCCCGCCAGCGTGGCCGCCGACGCAGGCTCGCAGCCTATGCCGCAATGGCCAATCACCGCTTTGGCATCGGCGATCTCCTGTTCGCTCACTTTCTCCACTACGCCGCCGGACTCGAGCACCTCGTGCAACGCCTTCGGCCAGGAAATCGGATCGCCGATCCTGATGGCTGTCGCCAGCGTTTCCGGGTCGGCCACGGCGTTGAGATGCGAGCGGTCAACGGCGCGGTACAAGTCGAAGAATGGCGCGGCGCCTTCCGCCTGGATCACCGCCAGTCGCGGCAAGCGGCCGATCAGACCGAGCGCTTTCAGTTCCCGCAAGGCCTTGCCGAACGCCGACGTGTTGCCCAGGTTCCCGCCTGGCAGCACCACCCAGTCGGGCACGCGCCAGTCGCGCTGGTCCATCATCTCCACCATGATGGTCTTTTGTCCTTCGATGCGGAACGGATTGATCGAATTGAGCAGGTAGATGCCGAGGCGCTCGGCCAACTGCCGCACCAGCGCCAGGATCTGGTCGAAGTTCGCCTCCACCTGGAACGTGCGCGCACCGTATTCGAGCGCCTGCGCCAACTTGCCGAACGAGATGTTGCCGTGCGGAATGAAGATCACCGGATCGAGGCCCGCCGCGCTGGCGTACGCGGCCATCGAGGCCGAAGTATTGCCGGTCGAAACGCACGCCACGCGCCGCGCTCCCAGCCGCACCGCCTGCGCCACGCCGCACGTCATGCCGTTGTCTTTGAAAGATCCGGTGGGATTGAATCCCTGGTGCTTGAACGTGATACGGTCCAGGCCGCCATACTGGGCGGCGCGCGGCGCATCGAGCAGCGGCGTGTTGCCTTCGCGCAGCGTCACCACCTGCCGGTAATCGTCCAGAAAGGGGATCAACTCGCGGTAGCGCCAGACGCCGCTCTGATCGAGTGGCGCGTTCGAGGTGCGCCGCTCCCGCCACATCCGCTTCCAGTCGGCCGGATGGCCCTCCGGAGAAGTGTAGACGGCCTCCAGCAATCCGCCGCAGCGCGGGCAGTTGTAAATGATTTCGGTGATCGGAAAGCGCGCGCGGCAGCGCTCTTCGAAACAGGCAAGTTCCGCGGGCATGAAGCCTTATTATAAGGGAATGCTCCGCGTTCACCTGGAAAACGGCGCGGTTTCGGTGACTGAGGCGCCGCTGCCTGAGCGCCCTCCGGGCCACGCGCTGCTGCGGCTGCTGGTGGCCGGCATTTGTAATACCGACCTCGAACTGCAGCGCGGCTACTACAGCTTCGCCGGAACGCCCGGCCACGAATTCGTGGCAGAGGTGGTGGAGGCTGACGACCGCGCGCTGCAGGGCAAACGCGTGGTTGGCGAAATCAACCTTGCCTGTACGCACTGCGAGTGGTGCCGCAAGGGCCTGGGCCGCCACTGTCCGAACCGCACCGTGCTCGGCATCGTCCGCCATCCCGGTGCGTTCGAGGAGTTTTTCACTCTGCCCGAACGCAATCTGCACGTGCTGCCGGAAGGCATTCCGATCGAGCGCGCCGTCTTCGCCGAACCGCTGGCGGCGGCGTGCGAGATTCTCGACCAGGTGTCCATCCCGGCCTGCGCGCCGGTCGCGGTGCTGGGCGATGGCAAGCTGGGCCTGCTGGTGGCACAGGTGCTCGATGTCTACGGCTACCCCGTGCGCCTCTTCGGACGCCATCCGGAAAAATTGCGGATCGCAGAGGCTTCCGGCATCGCGACAGAACTTGCCGATGGCCAACTGCCCGTCGCCGAGTACGATTGGGTGGTCGACGCTACCGGCTCGCCCGAAGGCTTGCGGCAAGCCGTCGCCATGGCGCGCCCGCGCAGCACCCTGATTCTGAAATCCACCGTGCACGGCGCCGTGGCGGTCGATACCGCGCCCATCATCGTCAATGAAGTGACGCTGGTCGGCTCGCGCTGCGGCCGGTTCGAAGCGGCCATCCCACTGCTCGACCACGCGCTGATTCGGACCCAGAGCATGATCGCAGCCCGCTTCCCGCTGCGGGAGGCCGCGAGGGCCTTTGAGAAGGCAGCGCAGAAGGGCGTGCTGAAGGTGCTGCTGGAGGGTTGAGGGAGGGATCATCTCGAGCCACGCGCCGGGCGTTGCCCGGCTGCACCGATTGACAATCGGTGCGCAGGTTATCAACCTGCCCCACAACTCGACGCCTTTGCGCGCTGGGCGAGGCGCCTGAGCTGTGCTGGCTAAAGCATGCTCCACCAATTTACCTACGTACCATGGTACACTACAACCATGAAAGAGAAACAGCCTCACCTCAAAATCGAGCGTGTCCAGACCGGCGTGCGTATGGAAAAGCGGTTACTCAAGGTGCTCAAGGCGCTGGCCGAGTATCATGACCTGACGCTGGGCGATCTGCTCGAAGGCATTGTCCTGCACGCCTTCGAAGGCAAGGCCCCGTTCAGCCGCGATACTCTCAAGCTGGTGGCGGATTTGAAGCGCATCTACAAGCTGGACCTCGATGCGGCAGCCAGCCACCGCCTGGTGGAAGAGTGAAGCTGCGTGGACGGCCCTGTCCGCTGTGCGGCTGCCGTTGCGCGATTCCGGGATCGGCCAGCGGCAGCAACGTGACGCTCTCTTGTTCGTTGGGATCCGTGCGCGCCACCAACCCGACGCAAGGTTCGGTTTCGCTGGCGTTGTAAGGCAGGTGTGGGGTATTGGCTGGAATGTACAGAAAATCACCCGCGTGCAGCCATACGTGCTCGCGAAGACCTTTGCCGCGCTCACCAGGGTGCTCCTACACCGGCCAGTTCGCATCGGGGTGCGGCCCTCCTTCGTCGTCAGTCGTCGCTGCAGGCACATGGTCCGGCGCGCTTGGTGCGCGGCTTGCCGTCGGCCTTTCAATCCGGGCGGATTCGACCAGGTGGCAACTCCGCACGACCCCGATCCTCACCCGCGAGCACCTCGATGTGCGCGATGTCCTGCTGGCGGAGCGCGAAGAACTCAACGTCGATCACGGGCACGCCGGCGCATGGCTGGTCGGTAACTGGGCCCTGCCGAAAGACTTCCGCGAGGTCTGCGCGTTTCACCACGACCCGCCCGGTGAGAAGGACTCCGAAATCGTGCGGCTGGTCAAGATCTCCTGTATGGCGGCCGACGTGATCGAGTTCACCGCCGTCCGCTGCCGCGAACATCGGTCGTATCTGACGGCGATCGCGGCCCTTCCGCTGCGCACGGGACGCGATGCGGTCCCGCCGCCAGAGGAACTGCGCAAAAGCGTCAAGGCGCGCCTGGCCGCATTTGAAGGCTGAACGAAAGGCCACCGGCAGGCGTCAGGCGCCAGCCGTCGAGCCGATACCTTGCCCCTGTCGCCGCTCTACGGTGCGGGAAGCGCGCGCCGCACCGCCGCGTTCACCGCAATGTGCCAACTCTCGCCAAAGCGGAATCTCGCACCATGCGCTCAACCGCTTGGTAGCCAGCACCTGGACAAACCGGAAAGTCAGGCGTAGGCTAAAGCCCAACAGGAACCGCGCGAAACGGGAATCCGCTCTCCACGCGAACCTCATTCGGCGCGGAGGAGGGCGCCAGCGCTCACCCGCAAAGCGCTCCGGACTGGCAGCAGGGTGGCAAGTACAGCCGTAGACGAAAGCACCAACAGCGCCACCGCGTACGCCACGGGGTCCAGCGGGGACGTTTCAAACAGAACGCTAGCTACGCCGCGTATCAACGTCGCAGCCACGGCCGCGCCGATCGCGATTCCAGGTATCAGCGCGAGCAACATTCTCCGAATGAACAGCCAGGCGAGCATCCCCTCGGACGCCCCCAGCGCGATTCGAATCCCAATCTCGCGTCTGCGCTGCTCCACGATCTCCGCAATCGTTCCGTACACGCCTATAGCTGCCAGCAACAGCGACAAGAATGCGATCGCGGCCAGAACCAAGACGCGAGCGCGTGGGGCGACGGCCTGTAGCGAGCGCATCTCATCGAGCGTGAACGAAGTCATCAGGACGGCACCGGGCGCCCAATCGGACATGTGCTTCTCCACCGTTGCACGCAGCAGGCCGGGGTCCATGGCTGCGTGGACGGTGAACACCACGCTCGTCAGGAATCCGCCGGGCGCCTGCGCAACCGGAACGAAGAAGGCGGGTTCGGGAGGCGTGTCGAGGCGGCCGTCCCGCGCATCGGCCACGACGCCCACGATTTCGCGCCACAGACACCCGTCTTGATCGGGCGTGCATATTTGCGCACCCAGTGGAGACTGCGCTCCCAGAAATCGCTTTGCGAACAGCTCGTTGACAATCGCCACCGGTTTGCCTCCAGCGCGGTCCCCTCTATCAAAGGGCCTTCCCCGGTGCATCGCGATCCCGAGCGTCCGGAAATAGTTCAGGTCGACGGCATCGGCTTGCGCGACAAGTTGATCCGGCTTTCCCGGCCGAGCCGCATCCCTGATACTGAATGACCTGGTGGCGTGCGTGCCCATCGGTAGGTCGGAGGACATTGCAACCTCTTCCACGCCTGGAGCCGCCAGGAATTTCCGGTCGATCTCCGAAAAAAACGCATCCAAATCCGCCGGTCTCAAGCTCGTGTCGGCTGGTCTCAACACAACCGCCAGCCGGTGGTCCAGTTTTATGCCCGAGTCGACGTTCGTCAGCCGATACAGACTCATGGTCAACAAGGCCGTCACGATGAGGAACGCCCCTGACAGGGCCAGCTGCATCACCACTAGAGAGACCTGGAACCTCGGCAGGGCACGAAGCCTCTCGGCACGGCTCTGTCCGCCGGGCGAGAGCCGGTGTAAGTTTCGCGCCGCGGCCACAACTGGCCAGAACCCCGCAAGAACCCCCGTCGCCAGTGCGACACCGAAGGCGAAGCAAACCACATGCGGGCTCACGGAGATCTGGTCGGCGCTTGGGAACCCGTCCGGAAGAAGTCCGCAGACAACCCGGACGAGTGCCCACGCCAGCCCCAGGCTGGCCAGCCCTCCACACAAGGCAAGCGCCACCACACGATACGCGACCGCTCGCACGGTCTGCCATTTCGATCCGCCCAGTGCGACGCGGATCGCAAGATCCTTGGTGTTTCTGGCCGTTTCCACCAGCAGGAGGCCGGCGATGTTTACCGAGACGACCGCCAGCACGCAAACCAGCACGGCGCCCAGCAGCGCCAGCATCGGAACGTATTCCTCTACCACGGCCTCGCGATAACGGCGCAGGACGAAGGTCTCACTATCCGGCCTCGCCGCGCCTCCGTCGAGGCGGCTGGCGACCGCCAAAGCTTCGGCTTGAGCCTGACGGAGGCTGACGTCCGGCAGCAACCGGGCGATGCCGTATTTGTCGCCATAACGTAGCGCGGCCGGGCTGGCGGACAGGGGGAGCAGGAAGTCCTCTTGTGGCGACGTCAGCTCCGCAAAAGGAAAGTAGAAGGACCGCGGCATGACCCCTATGACGACGCAGAGTTTGTTTCGCAGTTGGAGTGTATTGACCGGGACTGTCTTGCCCAAGATGGACGGATCTGCCGCGAAGTGATGCCGCCAGAAAGCATCGCCCAGAATCATCGCACAGGGAGCGCCGGGCTGTTCGTCCTCGGCCAAGAAGCCCCTGCCGAGCGCCGGCGATACGTTGAGCAGTGGAAGGAAACGGTAGTCCACCGAGATTCCCTCGGCCGCGTTCTGCGTTCCGCCGGCCGTGATGCTGCCCAGAGCAAGCTGGAAAACCGCCACGTCTTCCAGCGTCTTGCTTGCTTCGCGCAGTGCGTTCAGTTCCTGGCGCGACATCAGCAGCCGGGCGTGGCTGAGCACTTCTTGTTTCTCAATGCTCAACAGCCGCTCGGCGTTGTCAAAAGGCAGCGGACGGAGCAACAACGAATCGCTCACCGAATAGAAGGCACTGCTCGCGCCCACGCCCGCGGCAATGATCGAAACGACGATCGCCGACTGCACGGGGCGCCGCCACAGCGTTCGCAGCGCTTGAGCTAGATCGTTGGATACGAACATCTGGGCAATCTCCCTGGGTGGAGCGAAGAACAACTACCTCTGACCGCACGGCGCGCCAGAGTTCGGGCCCTCGCAACTACAGCAAGTCCCGTACAGCAGCAACCCGCACCAGTTCGTCTTGTGGGAGGAGCCTGGCGAACAAATGCATTCGTCGCGCCCATATCTTGCAACATATGCGTGGACAGCGGCTAAACTCAGAATGTACACCAGCACAACTGGAACCGCAATCTTCCGGAACGTCCTCATCTCTCCTCGGCGCTCCCGGCTCCCTCCGGAAGCGGTACTTACCGGAATAACCCCTAATCTTGCCGGGGCGTGCCCGCGTGATTTGTTCGATTCTTCTAACTGTCTTGTTCATTGTGAGGGCCGCGTGTCAATTGCATCGGGCACCGGGGTTTAGTTACGAAGGCATGGAGGTGTCACGCGGCGACGAGGTAGGGTTGGCGTGGGACCACTGGTTCGCGGAGATCTAGACTCCGTGGAACGGCAACGTATGAAATCCGCTCTCCTCGCTTATTGTCGGCAGGACACGCTGGCTATGGCGACGGTGATCGAGCGCCTCGAGGCCCTGCTTTCCGCGATACTGCGCGCTTCGCTCGATCAGGACGCAGGTGCTTTCCGTCTCTCGCTGCATCGAGATCGACTCCCCGCCGGGACTGCGGCCGAGCTCTCCGCCATCCATTCGTTACTTCTTCAGGTTCAGCACTTCGTTGAGCGAGCCTTGCCGGTAGCCTTCCAGGTCCAGGGTGACGTAGCGGAAGCCGAGCGACTTGAAAATCTCGGTGAAGCGGGCGGCCATCTCCAGGGTCAACGCTTTCGTCATTTCCTCGCGGGCAATTTCGACGCGCACCACTTCGCCATGGAAGCGCACGCGAAACTGGCGGAAGCCGAGGGCTTTGATTTGCTCCTCGCCGGCCTCGACCGTTTTGACCGTCTCCACCGTCACCGGCGTCCCGTAGGGGATGCGCGAGCTGAGGCACGCCGATGCCGGCCGGTCCCAGGTCGGCAGGCCCGCCACGCGCGAGAGCTCGCGGATTTCGGCTTTGGAAAGACCGGCATCGGCCAGGGGCGCTGCCACGCGGTGCTGGGTGGCGGCGTTTTGGCCCGGGCGGTAATCGCCCAGGTCATCCACGTTCACGCCGTACACGATATGTTCGAAACCGCGCTCGCGGCTCACTTGTTCGAGGCGCGTGAACAGCTCGTCTTTGCAATGGAAGCAGCGGTCGGGATTGTTGCGCGTGTAGTCGGGGTTCTCGAACTCGCGGGTCTCGATATATTCGTGCGCAATGCCAAATTGCGCCACGAACGCTTCAGCATCGCGCTTGTGCGATTCAGGAATGGAGGCGGAATCGGCCGTAACGGCGAGCGCGCCGGCGCCCACCGTGCGGTGCGCCGCCCACGCCAGGTAGGCCGAATCGGTGCCGCCGGAAAAAGCCACCAGCATACGGCCCATGCCGCGCAGGATTGCGAAGAGCCGCTCTTCTTTTTCCCGCAGGCGCACCGGACTGGTGAGTTCAACTAGAGCGGCCATATTGCTTCCAACAGTTGACAGGTCGGGGACCTGCCCCACTTCAGTCTACTGGACCGGCAGCTCCTCCTGGGTGGGGCCGTTGCCGTTTTCCGTATCGGGGATCACACTCGCAGCGGCCACCTTGTCGCCTTCATCCAGGCTAACCAGGCGCACGCCCTGGGTCGAGCGACCCACCTGGCGGATGGTGGAAGACTCGATGCGGATGATCTTGCCGTTCTGGCTGACAATCATCAGGTCAGTATCTTCCTTCACCGAAAGCACCGCGACCACTTTGCCGGTCTTGGCGGTGGTCTTCATGTTGATGACGCCCTTGCCGCCGCGCGCTGTTAGCCGGTAATCCTCGAGCTTGGTGCGCTTGCCGAAGCCGTTTTCCGCGATCGAAAGAATGAGACCCTCTTTTTCGACCACTTCCATGCCCACCAGGAAATCGCCCTCCGGCAAATGCATCGCGCGCACGCCGCGCGCCTGCCGGCCCATGGGGCGCACCTGGCTTTCGGCGAAGCGGATGGCCTGTCCGTGGTGCGAGCCCAGGAAAATATAGTTGCTGCCGTTGGTGATCTTGGCGCCAATCAGCTCATCGCCTTCATCGAGCGAGACCGCGATGATGCCGCGCGACATGGGATTGTCGAACTCGGTCAGCTCGGATTTCTTGATCACGCCGGCGCGCGTCACCATCACGATGAACTGGTCGGGCACGAAGTCCGCCACCGCCAGAAATGCCTTCGGGGTTTCGTCCGGCTGCAGGTTGATCAAATTGGAAATATGCTTGCCCTTGCCGGTGGTGGTGGCGTCGGGAATTTCGTAAGCCTTCAGCCAATATACGCGCCCGCGCGTGGTGAAGATCAGCAGGTAAGCGTGCGTGGAGGCGATAATCAGGTGCTCCACGAAGTCTTCCGTGCGCGTCCCCATGCCGATGCGCCCCTTGCCGCCGCGCGTCTGCCGCCGGTAGGTGTCGACGGAGGTGCGCTTCAGGTAGCCGCCGCGCGTCACCGTCACCGCCGTGTCTTCCACGGCCACCAGGTCCTCCAGGCGGATTTCGCCCGAGTCCTCGATGATCTCGGTGCGCCGCTCGTCGCCGTACTCCTTCTGAACTTCCTTCAACTCCTTCACGATCAGCTCGCGCAGCACTTTGTCAGAGCCGAGAATCTCGAGGTATTCGGCAATGCGCCGCTGGATCTCGGCCAGCTCATCGAGGATCTTCTGCCGCTCCATGCCGGTCAGGCGCTGCAGTTGCAGCTCGATGATCGCTTGCGCCTGCCGCTCCGTGAACTCGAAGCGCCCGATCAGCGAATCGCGCGCTTCGCGCGGCGCCTTGGCGGCGCGGATCAGTTTGATGACTTCATCCAGATTGTCCAGCGCCTTCTGGAAGCCCAGCAAAATGTGCTCGCGCTCGCGCGCCTTGCGGAGTTCATACTCGGTGCGCCGCCGCACCACGTCCACACGGTGATCGATGAAACACTTGATGATCTCCACCAGGCCCAGTTCGCGCGGCTGCCCATTGACGATGGAGAGCATGATGACGCCGAAACCGGTTTGCAGTTGGGTGTGCTTGTAAAGGTTGTTGAGCACCACCTCGGCCTGCTCGCCCCGCTTCAGCTCGATGGTGATGCGCATGCCGTCGCGGTCGCTATGGTCGAGCACGTCCGCCACGCCTTCGATGCGCTTCTCGTTCACCATTGCGGCGATCTGTTCGAGCAGCTTCGACTTGTTCACCTGGTAGGGAATCTCGGTAACCACGATCTGCTCGCGGTCCTTGCCGACTTTTTCGATCGCGGCCTTGGCGCGCAGCTTGAGCTGGCCGCGGCCTCTGGTGTACGCGTCGATAATTCCCTGCCGGCCCAGAATGAATCCGCCCGTCGGAAAGTCCGGCCCCGGTACCATTTCGAGGATCTTCGAGAGCGGCGTATTCGGATGCTGCACCAGGTAGATCGCCGCATTGACCACTTCGTTCAGGTTGTGCGGCGGAATATTGGTTGCCATCCCCACCGCAATGCCGGACGAGCCATTCACCAGCAGGTTGGGAACGCGCGTCGGCAGCACCTCCGGCTCCTGTTCGCTGCCGTCGTAGTTGGGTTTGAAATCGACGGTTTCCTTGTCGATGTCTTCGAGCACCGCCGTCGCCACCCACGACATGCGCGCTTCGGTATACCGGGAGGCGGCCGGCGGGTCCCCATCCACCGAACCAAAATTGCCCTGCCCATCCACCAGCGGATAGCGCATGGAAAAGCCCTGCGCCATGCGGACCAGGGCATCGTAGATGGCCATGTCGCCGTGCGGATGATACTTGCCCATGCAATCGCCCACGATGCGCGCGCATTTGCGCGTCGCCTTGTTGGGCGCCAGGCCCATCTGCTGCATCGTGTAGAGAATGCGCCGGTGCACCGGCTTCAACCCGTCGCGAATGTCGGGCAGGGCGCGGCCCACGATCACGCTCATCGCGTAATCCAGATAGCTGCGCCGCATCTCCTCTTCGATGTTGATCGGGACGAGGTTTTTGTTGCCGTCACCGCCCGGCGTTCCGGGCAAAGGGAGCGTTCCGCCGGATGGCGGCGGAGGCGGCCCCTGAGGTGGCAATTCCTGGTCTGGCAAGTTGGCTCCTGTTGCGAGGTAAGTCCTATTTTAGCAAATGTTTAGTCGATAGAACAAATGCTCGTTATTTCGTCGTTTCTTCGCCTGCTAAGCCCGCCATCGCCGCGCCCATGTATGATGGGGGTTCGTGACTCAACTCCGGAGCCGGAAGCGCGCCCAGCCCGCGCCCGTTTTGCCGCCCCCCGCCCCTCCTCCGCGCCGCCTCGACCTGCTGCTGATCGTGCTCTCCGCCGTCCTCTGCCTCGGCCTGTTTTCACCGGAAATTCGCGATTCCGATTTCTGGTGGCATTTGCGGACCGGCCAGTACATTGTGGAAACGCACTCGCTGCCGGTTCCCGATCCGTTTGCCTATACCACCGCCGCGGCTCCGCTGGCGTACGCGGGCGAGGGCGCCGTGCGGCACTTCAACCTGACGCACGAGTGGCTGGCGCAGGTGCTCCTCTACTCCGCGTACCGCGTCGGCGGCTTTCCTGGAGTGGTGTTGTTCCGCGCGCTGCTGCTGGCGGCGTTTTGCGGCCTCGCCGGTTTCGTAGCCTGGCGGCGCTCGGGCGTGCCGGACCGGGGCTGGATGGCCGGCCTCGCCGCAGCCGCCATCGCGTTTCCCTTCGCGCTCGACCGGCCGCAACTCTTCACTTACCTGTTCCTCGCCCTGACGGTGGTGGTTCTGGAATCGCGCCGGCGGTTGTGGCTGCTGCCGCCTCTGTTTTTGATTTGGGCCAATTGCCACGGCGGCTTCTTCCTAGGCTGGGTGGTACTGGCGGCGTACTGCGCCGAGGCGCTGGTGGCCCGCGTGCGGGGTAAGTCGCTCCCGGAAGAACGCGCCTTGTGGCCGTGGTCCGCCGTCGCGGTATTAGCATCGGGAATCAATCCGAACGGCTTCCGCGCGGTGCAGGTTCTGTTGCTCTATCGATCGAGCGCGATGCAATCCCACCTGCTCGAGTGGGGCCGGCCAACGCTCTGGCCCCCGCCCTTGTTCGGCGTGCTCCTGGCCGCCGCCGCGGGCGCCATGGTGTGGCAACGGCGCAAGGTACGGATCGGCGACTGGCTGCTGCTGGCCGCCTTTTCTGTGGGCGCGTTCACCGCCGAGCGGAACACCATCTTCATGGGCTTCTTCGCGCCGGTTTTTCTGGCCAGCTACCTGCCGTGGAAACGCCTGCTACCCGCTATCGCCGGTTGGGCCGCGGCGGCAGCGCTGGCTGCCGGCATCTTCTGGGGAATAGTGGCGGGCAATTTTTTTCAGCTTCACGCCGCCGAATGGCGTTACCCAGCCGGTGCGGCCGATTTCCTGGAAGCGCACCATGTTACCGGCCGCATGTTCGATACTTATGAGTACGGCGGCTATCTTATCTGGCGCTTGTGGCCACGCGAGCGGGTATTTATCGATGGCCGCGCGCTGAGCGAGCGGATATTCGACGATTACGCCCGCATTTTATACAATCACGATGCTTCCGGCGGCAAGAGCGCGGAGCAGTTACTCGGCCAGTACGGGATTCAGGTAATCGTCATGAACACGTTCGAGTATGTCACCGGCACCGTGTATCTGCTGGCTCCCGCGCTGGCCGATCCCGCGCAGACCGAATGGAAACTGGTCTACCGCGACCCGCAGGCTCTGGTGTGGATGCGGCGCCCGCCCGCCGGCATAGCGCCGCTCGATTCCCTCGAAGTCTTCGGCCAGATGGAAGCCGAGTGCGGCCTGCACCTCGACCGCGAGCCCGGCCTTCCCCGCTGCGCCCGCAGCCTCGCTCAGACCTTCGCCAAGATCGGCGATTTCACCCGCGCCCGCCGCTGGCTCGGCGCGTATCTCGACCATCCGCACCCCCCGGACCCCGAAGCCGAGCAAGCCTACCGGCAGTACGTCAGCGCGGGAAAATGATACTCTTCATGACGCCCGTATATCGACGTGCATTGCAAGACAAGCTGTTGTTACTAGCCGCCGTCTTTGCCATTGTATGGGCAGTAATCCGGGCCTGCGTGCAATCGATCACCATGGATGAGGCCAACACTTATTTCTGGTTTGTCGCCACGTCAAACGTCTGGTATCCCTTCTCGAACAACCATATCCTCAACACGCTGCTGATGTGGATTACGACTCATGCATTCGGCACGTCCATCATCACCATCCGGGCGCCTGCTCTCCTCGGTGCGATTCTTTACGTTGGTGTTTGCCATTTCTTGTGCCGGAACATTACGGATCGGTTCAGTATTCAGCTCCCGGTTTTTATTTGTTTGATTTACAATCCCTTTATCTTCGATTACATGGTCGCAGCGCGCGGCTACGGCCTGGCGAATGCTTTCCTGCTGGCGGCGATTGCGGTTCCAGTGTGGCACCGCGTGAAGAGCCGGCCTTCCGTGCGCCAGTCGTGTGCATTGGCATCGCTGGCGCTGGGGCTCTCGTTCAGCGCGAATTACTCATTTGCCTTTGCCGATCTGGCGACGTTTCTCGCGATTACGGCGTGGGCTATATGCCATCGCGGCACGGAGTCCGTGGTACGCACGGTGGGATTCTGCGCCCTGCCGGGGCTGCTGGTCGCGCTCCTGATGTGCGGTTATCCCATGTTGCACTGGTGGGGCTATGACTATGGCATCGGCGCGCATTCGCTCAAAGAAATGCGGCAGAGCCTGGTGCAGTCTTCGCTCTATCGCCTCGACCCGCGGTTCCAAGGGACCGCATGGTACAAGGCGATGAGTTTTCTGAGGCCGTTGCTGCTGCCTGTTTTCCTGATTCTCTGTTTTTGCCGGATTGTGTCGGCGTGGCTCGACGGCTCGTGGCTTCAGGACAAGCGCGCCCGGTGGCTGGGAAGATTCGGCGCCGCGCTCGCCGGCATCGTGACGCTGTGCGTGCTGATGCACTGGCTGGCATTCCGCTTCTACAGGCTACCCCTGCCCTTGGGCCGGGCGGGAATTTTTCTGCTGCCGTTGTGCACTCTTCTTGGAGGTGTCATCGTGGCAGCGCCGGCCCGCTCCCTGATCGCTCAGTGGCTCCGCCGCGGCCTCACCGCCGTGTCTCTCTGCCTGGCTCTTTACTTTCTGCTCTGCCTGCGCCTGTCCTACTTTAAGGAATATCAATGGGACGCGGATGCAAAGCAGGTTTATTCCGTCTTAGCGCGCTACAACCATACCTATGGTGTCACCGATGTCGGAATGTTCGATCTGTCCGCCTTTGCACTGAACTACTACCGCGCGTTGTCCAAGGCAGAGACATTCCCAGAGTTTAAGCCGGAGCCTCCCAACCCTCCCGCAGACAAGTTAGTCTATGTCATGAGTCGAGTGAATCAGCGGAGCTTCATCGACAAAGAGAAGCTGGTGATTGTTTACCGGGGCAAATTCTCCGATACAGTAATCGCGGTCAAACCCGGTGGGCCGATTCCGCCGACCACGGTCAACCCCTGAGTCAGCGTCGCCCAGCCTCGGTCAAGCCTACAAAAACGCCATCGTCTTGACGCCGGAAATGTCGAAGCGTTTGCGGCAGCGCAGGTTCTTGCAGGCTACCTTATCGTCCATCAGCACCATGTAGCTCTGCGCTTTGGCGAACTTGGCGCGGTCACGCTCGTCGGCGCCGGGCGGCAAGCGGTCCTTCTTTTTGCGCACCACCCAGTGCAGATCGTACGACTCCGCGCTGCGGCAGTACGGGCAGTTCAAGGTGGCAGGCTTGGTCGCCTGGCTTTCGGTGTAGTAAGCTCGCTCGTCCATCAGCTTCCCCCGATCAGACTCCAGGTTTCGCCGTGCGCCCTGGCGCGGTACTCAGCGCGCGGGCGCATCGGGCGGCGCTTGCGACAGGGCGCGAACGGACCGGCCGCCGTGGCCCTCACTGCTGCAACCCGTGGAGATACGTGTGCCCGTGCATGCGGTACTTCAGGTCGCGGAAAAAATCGTAAATACGGTTGCGGCGCGGGCCGCACTCGGGGGCCGGCGGATAGCTAAGCGTGCGCGTGCCGTTTTCCACCCACAGCCGCTTGTCGCCGGCCTTGCCGGCATCGATATCGACGATGGTTCCCGAACCGCACGATTCGCCGTTGAGAACTTCGAACCTCCCCGACGGCACCGCCTCGGGCCCCCAGTCTTTCATGAAGTCCTGGAGGGAATACGCGCTGCACGGTTGCGCGGCAGTGCATCCCCACAAAGCATAAGCCTGCTGGTATTCGCCGGACCGAAGATCGTCCATAAAAGCCCGCACCCGCCGCTCGGCGGAGCTGGGAATAAAGAAGAAACTGATCAGGCTGCCGACCAGTATCACAGCCGCTGCCGCCAGCAAAAGGAAGAATCCCATCTTGATCCGTTTGCTGCGGCGCTCATCGCCGGCACCGTACTGATCGAGATAGCCGCCCATCTCCTCTCCGGAACCTTGCGTTACTTGCCTACCGGCGCTGCTGCCACCGGATAAGCTTTATCGTAGGCCGCGGTAGCATCGGCGGTGATGTCCATGGCGGGCTTAAAGAACACGATGGACTGCTCCTCCACCACCAGGTCTACGCCTTTTTCCGCGGCGAGCTTCTTGACGATGTCGGTCATGCGCTGGCTGGCTTTGGACAGGATGTCCTGGCGGTCGGCCTGCACGTCGGCCTGCAAGTCGTCCTGCATGCGCTGCGCTTCTTTCTGCAATCTCTGCCCCTGCGAACGCAATTCCGATTCGGCCTGCGGCGTCATTTGACCGGCGCCCTGTTGCAGCCGCTGCGAGACCGAGGCGAGCTCCTCCTGCGTCTGCCGCAGCTTGTCCGCGCGCGGCTTGTACCGCGCCTCCATTTCGGCGCTGGCTTTCTTGATGTCGGCCGTATCGAACACGGCTTTTTGCAGGCTGATCACCGCAATCTTGGGCTGCGCATGGGAGAGCGGAGCAAGGCTTAAAAGGGCCGCGCAGGCTGCAACCGGCCCCAGGCCCATCCGAAGTGACATGAAAAAACTCCTGAAATGATGTGTAGAAAGATTAGCGTAGCACACCCCACACCGAGATCCCCGCGATCTGGTCATACCCCGGAATCGGGCGCTTGCCGCCGGGACTCTCTACTGGGCGAACATTTCTACCAGCACGCGTCCGATGGAGCCGCTGGGGGTCTCCACGCGGAGGATAGTGGCCAGCGTGGGGGCGATATCGTAGGGCGTGATGTTGTTGTCGTACTCGCCGGCGCGAATGCCGGACCCCAGGAAGATCACGGGCACATGGGTGTCGTAGCCAAACGTCACGCCGTGCGTCGTGCCCGTGCGGGAGAACATCCAATAAGGCTCGGGCAGCACTTCCAGGTCGGCGCCGCGGTGCGGGTAATAGCCGTTCATCATCAGTCGTCCCACCGATTCCTCCAGCGCCTGGCCGGAGGCCAATTGGACGCCGGTATAGACGCGGAAGATGTGCGGCACTCCGCGCAATGCCTGGGCCGCGGTCCGCTCCACCTCGGCAAGGTCTAGTTTCCTGGCGGCCACCAACTCGCGATTGAGATAGACCTCCGATTCTTCCACGGCTGTAATCCAATCGAATTTGCCGTACTTCGCGCTAAGCGCTTCCTGCACCGTTTTGGCGATGATCCCCTCCGGCATGCGGCCGCCCGGCATATGGCGGGCCTGGTTCAGTTCTGGCACCGGGGCCACGCCGTGATCCGCCGTCACCACCACCAGCACGTTATCGAGGCCCACGGCGCGGTCCAACGCGCCGAAGAACTTTCCCAGTAACTCGTCGGTAGCGACCGAAATGGCGCGCGCTTCCGGTGAATCCGGGCCATAGGTGTGCCCGACGTAATCGTTGGAAGAAAAACTCACCGCCAGCAGATCGGTAACCCCGCGTTGGCCCAGTTGCTCGCCGGCCAGCGCGCGTTCGGCGAAGCCTTCCACCAGATCGTTACCGTACGGCGTGGCTTCGAGCGCGTTATACAACGCGCCCGGCTGCGGCATCCGGTGCCCCAGCCAGGTCTGGCCCGCGTATCGGTCGGCGGGGCGCGCGGCGTTGGCTTCCTTGACCCACGCCGGCGCTTCTGCGAAATAGTAAGTGCTGGAGACGAAGTTGCCGCTCTTGTTGTCGAACCAATACGCCGCATTGGCCATGTGACCGGCCGGCAAAATGGCGGCGCGGTCCTTGAGCGAGATGCCGATCACCCGCGACTGGCTGTTGTCCGCCATCTTCAACTCGTCGCCCACCGTGTCCACCAGCATGCGCCGTGGCGAGGAGCCCGCGCCCGATCCGCCCACCAGCGTGGTCTCGGGATCGGAGACGCTGGTGACTTCCATCTGCTCGTCCCGGTCGTACCAGGTATTGGCAATGATGCCGCTGAGCGCGGGCGTGGCGCCGCTAAGGAAGATGCTGTGGCCCACCGCCGTCACCGTGGGAAACTGTTGGTAACGGGCGTTAGTGAAGACGGCGCCCTTCGTCAGCAGCAGGTCGAAACCGCCGTGGTAGTCCGCGCGGTAGCGCGTGAGGTAGTCGTAGCGGAACTGATCGATGACGACCGCCACTACCAATTTCGGCTTCTTGGGAGCGGCGCTCAACAGGCCGCCCGCCATCAGGACTAAGGCAAGGGTCTTGCTCATGTCCACTTAGGCTAACACTTGAATGTGACGAAGGAATGATCGCCGGATGGCATCTTCCCGGCTAACTCGCGGCCGCCTGCCTCGCCTACTTATCGGCGCTCGCGGCGGGTGCGGGTTTGCTCTCAGACTTGATTTCGGGCTTTGACTCCGGCTTAACACCGGTCTTGGCTGCGTGTCCGTTCTTGGAATCGGGCGCGGAAGTCTTGCCACTTCCGTAATCGTTGATGTACCACCCGGACCCCTTAAACTGCAGCGCGGGAGCCGACACCAGCCGCTCCACTTCGCCGCCGCACTCCGGGTGCTGGGTGAGAGGCTCGTCGGCGAACTTCTGCAGAACCTCGAAGCTCTTCCCGCACCGGTGACACAGATATTCGTAAAGCGGCATAACGAAAGAAACGTTCCCCTACGACCTGTTCTTATTATACCTCAGCGGTGTTAGTGCGGGCACCGCGCCAGCTTACTGCCGGTCGGAATCTTCCGCCTGCAACTTGCCGGGGACACCCGCGATTCGCAGTTCTTTGGCGCCGTTCGTGAGCACGATCAGCAGCTTGCCATCTTCCTGGGAGACGCCTCGCCCGGTGTAGGTGTCATCTTCGGTGCGGAGGTTGAGGCCGGTGAGTCTGACCTGCGGACTGCCCCGCCGCCACGTCAGGTTGTAGTCACCGCTGGCCCGACAGGGCGCGACCGGGCCGAAGTCGAGATCGGTTCCGGAAAAGGTTCCCGCCGAGGTCAGGTTCGCCACCAACTGCACGCCGACGCCGGAAGTCGCAAACGAGCCCGCCGCATCCAGTCCGCCGGATTGCCACGGCACGTTCGTCACCTGTCCGGTGAAGCGGTACGCGGGCAGATAGCCACTCAAATTTATCGCCAGCCGCCCCTTGATGACAGCGCGGGTGAGCGTAGCCTCGAGGTCGCTGAACTCCACCCGCGCGGCGTTCCATTCCAGACGCGAGCGCACTCCGTCCAGGCGGGCGCCGGCTACCGCCAGGCGGTCGATCTGAATCGTGCCCTCCACCTGGCGCGCCTTCAACCAATCGGGGAGGCTGGTGCGGCCCAGGGCGCGATCAAGCAAGCTCGATCCGCGGCGCAGCGCTGGCAAGCATTCCGTTTCCACTTCGGCTGCGTCCCATTCCGCCGCGCGCAGGTGCACGCGATTCGGATGCGGCGCTCCCGGCAGGTAGCTGTAATCGCCCGTGAACTTGAGTTTGCCGGCGGTGCCTCGCAAACGGTCGATGGCCACCCGCGCGCCATCGATCTCGACGCGCGCGGAATCGATCAGCAGCGGATCGGCGATTCCATCCACTGGAATTTGCGCCTGGTTCACCTGCAAGTTGCCGGTCCATCCCGCCTTCGCGGCGTCGCGATGATAGTGCAGTTGCCCGCTCCAATCGCCCCTTTGCACCTGCTCCAGCCAGGGAACCGCCGCCAGCGTAACCTGCGCGCGCAGAGACGCCATCTTCGTGCGCACGCCGGAGATCGCGATGTCGAACCCGCCTTCGAGGAAAGCGTAGTCGGCTTCGACCTGGACATGGTCCGGGCCCGCGGTGCGCACCACCGTCGGAGCCAGCCGCGCGTGGCCGTCCTCGAGTACGATGGTGGACGGATCGAGCTGGAGCGGCGGAGCGTCCCGTATGGTGACCGCCGCGTCGTGCAGCGCCAGTTGGCCCTGCAGGCTGCCCGCGCCCGAATAGCCGATGGCGCCGTCCACCGTGCCGTCCACTTGCAGGTTGGGCGGAACCTCCAGTCCCATGTGCCGCGCCAGTTCCACCAGCGGACCCAGCGGAAAACGATTCCAGCTCAGCGATGCCGCCCAACGCGGTTGCGCCAGGTAATTGCTGGCGTGCAATCGCACCGCGAGCGGCAGCGCCGCGCCGTTCACCGAGCTCGATTCGACCTCCAGCTCCTGGCCGGGCAGATTCAGTTGGCCGCGCACGTCGAGCGGCCACCCTTGCCCGTATGGCGGCATCAGGTCCCAGCGGTGCACATCTTCAATATTGAGCCGGCCGGCGATGCCGATGCGGTCGATTGGCCCGGCCAGGTGCAGCAGCGCCGAAATCCTCCCGTTCACGCCGCCCGCCTCGCCGCGCAGCAGCACCGTCATCTCGCCCAGCAGCGTGCGCTCGATCTCCAGGTTGAGATCCACCCGCTCCGGCGACACGTACCAGCGGCCTCGCAAACGGAATTCACCCAGCCCTTGCGCGGTGCGGTCGCTGCGCGCCGGCTTGGCCGAACAGTCGAGACTCCATCCGCCCCCCGCCGATCGCGGCGGAGAAATGTCGAGGTCGGTTTCGGTCAGGTAGAACACCGATTTCTCATCGCCGAATTTGAAATGGATGCGGCTGTTGCGCACGTGCAGAGAAGGCGCGCGGCTCATCACGGAGCGATTGACGAGCGAGGCGAAATTCCAGCGGCCCCACTCCGAGGCTGGGCCGGACTTGGCGAGGTTGATGCTCGCCCCATCCAGGCTGATGGAGGCAATCACGAAACGGCCCCCGGCCAGCGACCACAGGCCGGGCCGCACCGTCATGTTGTCCATGTACGCGATCGGCTCCTGGCCGATGGATGGGTCCTCGTGGATCACCACGTCGTCCACCGAGAACCCGGGACCGCTGAACAGGCTGAAGCGCACGGGCCCACGGAATTCCACGCGCCGCCCCAGGGCGCGCTCGAGCGAGCCGCGCAAACGCTCCCCGTACGAGCCGGTATCGATATAAGGTACGACGATGCCGGCTGCCACCACCAGCGCCAGCGCTGCACCGCCGAGTTTGAACGCCGTACCGGCGCGCAGTTTCATCGCTCAGCCTCGAACAGGGCGCGGTATGCCGCCGCATCGTCGATATCCGCCAGCACGCCCGCGTCGTCCACGTCCACGAATTCGGTAACGCTAGCGTGCGCGCGCACCACGTCGCGCGCGGCGCCGGATTCCTTCAGGGCCAGGAATTCGGGAATCAAGCTGCGCGAAAACCAGATGGGATGCCCGTTGCGCCCCCGGTACCGCGGCACGCGCAGCAACGCCTGGCTCTGCGATTCGTGCCCGCCGCGGCTGGCGATCTGCTCCCGTGGTGAAGCATGCTTTAGCTTGCCCGGCTCATCCCCTTCGCCGGCGATGCCCGCTCCCAACAGCGCATCGATCGTCTTCATCCTCACCGCCGGATGGTCCACCAGCGTGAAGAGCACGCCATCGGCTTCTTCCGGCACAGCCCGCAATCCGCATTGCATGGAGCTTGTCTGGCCGCTCGGCCAACGCTCATTTTCGACGAACGTCGCTGCGCGGCGGGTGGCGGCGCGGACCTCCTTCGCTGCCGCTCCCAACACCACGATCACCGGCGCACAGCGCGCCTCAAAGAGGCCGACCAGCGTGTCCAGAAACGATTCGTCGCGGTACCGCAGCAGCGCCTTGGGCGAGCCCATGCGGCGCGATTCGCCGGCCGCCAGAATGAGCCCGGCGGTCACTGCGAGACGGCGGCGCGCGGCGCGCTTCCGGCCAGCACCGAAAGCGAGAGCGACCGCCAGTTGGACGGCGCGTTGCGGCGCACCGCGATCATTTCCGCCGCCACCGCGATGGCGATCTCCTCCGGCGAAATGGCGCCGATATCCAGGCCCATCGGGGCGTGAACGCGCTCGAAGGAGGTGCGCGCCACGCCCTCCTTTTCCAGTTCCTTCACCACGTTGAGCACTTTCCGCTTGCTCCCGATCATGGCGATATAGCGGGCCGGCGTCTCCACCGCCAGCTTCAGCACGCGCATGTCGTCGCGATGGCCGCGGGTGACGATGATCACGAAGCTGGTCTCGTTGATGGCCAGCGTGGGAAACACGGTCTCGTATTCGCCCGCGTGCACCGCCGCGGCTTCCGGAAACCGCTCGCGGCTGGCGAAGCTTTCGCGGTCGTCGATCACCACCGTCGAAAAACCGGCCAGCGAAAGCACTTTCGACAGGCTCTTGGAAATATGCCCCGCGCCGAAAATAAACGCGTGCGGTATGGGCAGCACCGGTTCCACGAAGACGTTGAGCTGGCCGCCGCAGATCAGGCCGTTGTCATATGCCGCGTCCTGGCCCAGGTTGAACGTGAGTTGCCTCGGCTTCTCGGTTTCCATCACTTCGCGCGCCGCGTTCCAGACCTCGGCTTCCACGCAGCCACCGCCGATGGTGCCCACCATGGAGCCGTCCTCGCGCACCAGCAGCTTGGCGCTTTCGTAGCTGGGAATCGAGCCGCGCACCTCCACGATGGTGGCGAGCGCGCACTTTTGCCCCAGCCCGCGCAGGCGCACCAACTCCTCGAATACATCCATCGACGTCGATTATAACGTGCGGAGACGATTGAGGGCGTGCGAGAGGTAGGACAGACGATCGGTTGCTGTCGTCTGTCAAGGCTTCGCGCCAGGGCGGGCGTGACAGACCACGAAAGGCGATGGTCTGTCCTACCTGCGCCGGCACGAATGCCGACGCGGCACACACGAGCGCGTGCGCTGCGCCTGCCACCTACAATAGACTAGATAGACTAATTAGATTCTCCGGATCGGAGGTTAATCCAGCCACCACCATGCCTGTTCACATCGTCCAAGTCGACGCTTTCACCAATCGGCCTTTCGCCGGCAACCCGGCGGCGGTTTGTGTGCTTCCCGGGGCGCGCCCGGATGCCTGGATGCGCGATGTGGCGCGCGAGATGAACCTCTCGGAGACAGCCTTCCTGCATCCGGAAAATGGCGGCTACCGGCTGCGCTGGTTCACGCCCGCGGTGGAAGTGGACCTGTGCGGCCACGCCACCGTCGCCAGCGCTCATGTGCTGTGGGAAGACGGCCACTTGCCGGAGGGCCGGCAGGCGCGCTTCCAAACACGCAGCGGCTTGTTGCTTGCGGACCGGCGCGGCGAATGGATCGAGCTCGATTTTCCAGCCAAGGTCGCTGCCAGCGTGGAAGCGCCGCCGGGCATGCTTGCCGCGCTGGGCGTCAAAGCCACAAGCGTCGCGCGGAACCAATTCGACTACCTGGTGGAGGTGGCGTCGGAAGCGGAAGTGCGCTCCACCGCGCCGGATTTCACAGCCTTGAAGAAGGTTGGGGCGCGCGGCATCATGGTCACCGCCCGCGCGTCCACCGCTGGCTTCGATTTCGTCTCGCGATTCTTCGCTCCCGGCTCAGGCATCGATGAAGACCCTGTCACTGGCTCGTCGCACACCGCCCTGGGACCATACTGGGCAGAGCGCCTGGGCAAACGCGAATTCACCGCTTACCAGGCTTCCGCGCGCGGCGGCGTGGTCCGGGTGAAGGTCAACGGCGACCGCGTGATCCTCGGCGGCCAGGCCGTCACCGTAATGCGCGCCGAGTTGTTGGCATAAACCTCTATGAACGCACTGCTGTTGAAACAATACCGGCAACTGGAACTGGTGGACATGCCCGGCCCGCATCCCGGCCCCGGCGAATTGCTGGTGCGGGTGCATTCCTGCGGGATTTGCGGCAGCGACGTGCACGGCTTCGATGGCAGCACCGGGCGCCGCCAGCCGCCGCTGGTGATGGGACACGAAGCCGCCGGGACAGTGGCCGGCGTGGGCGCGGGCGTGGCTGGCTTTCGCGAAGGCGACCGGGTCACCTTCGATTCCACGGTGTATTGCGGCGCATGCTTTTTCTGCGCGCGCGGCGAATTCAACCTCTGCGATAACCGGCAGGTGCTCGGCGTATCCTGCGGCGACTATCGCCGCCACGGCGCCTTCGCCGAGTACGTGGTGGCGCCGGCGCGCATCACTTACCACTTACCCGATGCGTTGCGCTTTGAGCACGCCGCCATGATCGAAGCCGTTTCCGTGGCCGTACACGCCGTGGGACTGACGCGGGTGCACTTGGGCGATTGCGCGCTGGTAGTGGGCGCCGGCATGATCGGCACGCTGGCGCTGCAAGCACTCAAGCTGGCCGGCTGCGCGCAAGTCATCGTCGCCGATGTAGATTCGGGCAGGCTGGAGATGGCGCGCCAACTCGGCGCCACTGCCGTAATCAATCCTAATGATGGCGATGTGGCGGAGTTTGTGCGTGCGCGCACCAGCGGGCGCGGCGCGGATGTTGCCGTGGAAGCAGTCGGCGCCACCGAACCGATTCAGGCCGCTATTGCCGCGCTGCGCAAGGGCGGCGCGCTCACGCTTATCGGAAACGTGGCGCCCAAGATCGAGCTGCCGCTGCAAGCCGTGGTCACCCGCCAGCTTCGCCTGTTCGGCTCCTGCGCCTCATCGGGCGAATATCCGACCTGCATCGATCTGCTGGCGCTCGGCGCCATCCGCGTCGAACCGTTGATCAGCGCCGTTGCCCCGCTGGCCGAAGGCCCGGCCTGGTTCGAACGCCTGTACGCCCGAGAGCCCGGCTTGATGAAGGTGATTTTGCAGCCGTAAGCAGTCCTCGCACCGTGGTGCTGCCGCCCGCGGCCCCGGAATAATCTTTCAAGCGCGTTCTTGTTGCGCGAAAGCGTCAGCGGTGATTTGGTAGACAATATTGTCGTGACCGCCCGAGTCGTCGGGCCTTGTTCCCACACGGACGCCGCCTATTTTTTCCACGGCCCTCTGCGATCGCAAATTCTGCGGGCCAACCAGCAATACAACCCGGTTTACAAATCTGAAGGCGTGCCGCAGCATGAGGTGTTTCATTTCCCGGTTGTAGATGCCGCCCCAGTGGGACCTGGCCAAGAACGTCCAGCCGATTTCGATCTCGCTCTTTGTTTCGTTGTATCCGCAGAATCGCGTCGACCCGATGACCCGGCCGTCTTTGGTATCCGTGACGACAAACGCTCCACCGGATTCCATGGCCCCACGGAAGAATCCTTGGAACACCGCTTCCTGGTAGCGGTCGCTGGCCGGATGCTGCTCCCAAATGAGCCGATCGGAAGCTACCGCGTAAAGATCGTCAAAATCCTCTGCGCAAAGCGGCCTGAGTTCCAAGAGTTTGCCTTTCAGAATGGGTTGGAGATCAAAGCTCATTCTCGATTCTGTCCTCAAACTTTGGATGTATCATCTCTTATATTGATTCGTATATCGATCTGTCGGTGCCGCCTGCGGAGGAGACGCTGAGTAAGGCGCGGCTGGGACTAACCAAACGGTGGAGGGGAGCGTCCAATCGCCATGACTGGTTTTGCGGAATTGCGCCAGGATGTTGTTTACGGCGTGCGCATGCTCGCCAAGAGCCCCGGCTATTCGGCCGTGGCGGTGCTTTCACTGGCGCTGGGCATCGGCGCCAACACGGCTATCTTCAGCCTCATCGATTCGGTGATTTTGAAGATGCTGCCGGTACGCAACCCGCAGGAACTGGTTGCGCTGAGCGACCCCACCGAATCGGGCGTCTGGGACGGGACCAGCACAGGGGAGCGGAGCATCCTTTCCACGCACGAATTCGAGGGGCTGCGCGACCGCACGCAGACCTTCTCCGGCGTCCTGGCGGCGCAGGCACAACTGGACCGTAGGAACGCCAGCGTGAACGGGGAGCCTCCGGAAGAGATTCACACCCGGCTGGTGAGCGGCAACTACTTCACGGTACTGGGCGCCACTGCGATGGTGGGTCGCGCGTTTTCAGCCGCCGATGAACGCGGCCCCGGATCGGCGCCGTACGCGGTCCTCAGTTACGCCTATTGGCAGCGGCGCTTCGGCGGCGCGTTTTCCGCCATCGGGGCGCGCATGCGCGTGGCCAAGGCCGATCTCACCGTGATTGGCGTGGCGCCGCCGAACTTTCACGGCGAGCAGATCGGCGCCGCGCCCGACGTTTGGGTTCCGCTGGACATGCAGCCGCAACTGATGCCGGGCCGCATGTGGCTGGAGGACGACCCTGGGCACATCGCCGAAAAGGTGATGTGGCTGCAAGTCATCGGCCGCCTCAAACCGGGCGTCACCCGCCAGCAGGCGCAGGCCAACGTGGACGTGGTCTTCAAACAATTGGTGGCCGAGGAATTTTCCGTGCTCAGCCGCAGCCAGCCCAGTATTCTGAAACAGAACCTGAAACTGCATGACGCCGGCAACGGTGTCTCCAGCCTGCGCGGCGATTTCGCCGACCCACTCTACGTGCTGATGGCTGTGGTGGCGCTGGTGCTGCTGATCGCTTGCGCCAACGTGGCCAACCTGCTGCTGGCGCGCGCCACGGCGCGCCAGAAAGAGATCGGTGTGCGCCTCGCGCTGGGCGCCGGCCGGGCCCGCGTGGTGCGCCAGTTTCTGGTCGAAAGCCTGGTGCTCGCTGTGGCCGGCGGCTTGGCCGGCGCGGCGTTCGCCGCGGCAGGAGTCAAGTTACTGGTGCGCATGGTGTCGAGCGGGTCTGATCCCCTGGTTCTCGACGTTCGCCCCGACCTCAAGGTCCTGCTCTTCACCACCGGCGTCTGCCTGTTCACCGGCCTGATCTTCGGACTCGCGCCGGCGTGGCAATCGTCGCGGGTAAACGTCAGCCGCACGCTCAAGGAAGCGGGCCGTGGCCTTACCGGGTCGAGCGCCCGGATCGGCCTGGGAAAGCTCCTGGTCATCGGGCAGATCGCCATCTCCGTCATGCTCCTGATCGGCGCGGGCTGGTTCGTGCGCACGCTGCGTAACCTGGAAAACGTGGACCTGGGTTACTCGCGTGACCGTCTGATTTTAGTCGGCGTGGACTTCCTCTCGGCCGGTTACTCGGGCGACAGGCTGCCGGTTGCGTACGAAGCTTTGCGCGACCGGCTGGCACGCATTCCAGGCGTTCGCGCAGTGACTTACTCGGGGAACGGGTTATTCAGCGGCAGCGAGTCGGGCGATGAAATCAGTGTGGAAGGCTACACTTCGAAAAAATCCGGGGACCTGTCTGCCGCGTTTGATCGAGTCGGCCCCGGCTACTTCGCGAGCGTTGGTATTCCGATGCTGCTGGGCCGCGACATTGGGCCGCAGGACGTGGCCAGCTCGGAATCCGTCTGCGTGGTGAATGAGACTTTCGCCAAGTTTTACTTTGGCGGATCGAGCCCCATCGGCAAGCACGTGACCGATGAGTTCCCAGATAATCGCAAGACCTTCACCATTGTCGGCGTGGCTCGCGACGCGCGCGACCACAGCCTGAGCCGCGAAGTCTTCCGCCGCTTTTACCTGGCCGCGCGTCAGCCCCTGGGTGACTTCTCGCCGGGCATGCACTATGAGATCCGCACTGCGGGCGATCCCGCTCCCGTGATCGAGGCGTCCCGCAAAGCGATTCTTGCGTACGACCCCGACATCCACGTCGGCACGCCGCGAACCATGGAAGCGTTGCTGGACGATAATCTGCACCAGCAGCGCATCATCGCTCAGCTCTCCACTGCGTTCGGGGCTCTGGCTCTCGTGCTGGCGGCGATCGGCCTTTACGGCGTGCTCTCCTACGGGGTCGCGCGCCGCACCAACGAAATCGGCATCCGCATGGCGCTGGGCGCGCAAGGTGGCAGCGTGGTCCGCATGATTCTGCGCGAAACGGTGGTGCTGATCGCCATCGGCCTGGTAATTGGCGTTCCTGCCAGCCTGGCCTGTGCTCGATTGATCCAGAGCAAGCTCTTCGGACTCAAGCCGGCCGACCCACTTACTCTTTCGGTAGCCCTCGCCGTGTTAGTAGCCGTTGCTCTGGCCTCCGGATGGCTCCCCGCCCGCCGCGCCGTGAAAGTCGATCCACTGATAGCGCTGCGCTATGAATAAACATCGAGCAGTCACCTGTCGAAAGCTCGGCAGTCGTGCCCGGCATCGGGTGCATGGCAACGGTCCGAGCAGGCGTCCGTGGTTCAACGGTGCATAGCTAACTCTTTTGTAATACTTCCGGAAGTCAAAATCACTCGATTCACCTAAGTCACAACGCAGTCGTCGTTAGAGACAACCACAATTGTTGTCTTTTGCGACAGTACTAAGCGGGAGGAAAAAGTATGAAATATTTCTTGCCCCCCCCCGCGAAAACATGCAATACTTCCCAAAAGAAAAGGTGAACTTATGAGAGTTTACTTTCCATTGTTAGTCGCCGTGCTTGTGTTGGGCCTGGCGGCTTCTTCCGCGTCGGCCCAACAGTGCGAAAACTGCACGTGTGGTGAGACGTGCCAAGACATGTGTGGCGATATCTGCCTTGATGGGTTGCCGTAACATGCGCGGGTGGTGAGCCTTACTGTCCATCGTCGCCGATCATCATTGACACGCAGAACCAAGGGTTCCACCTGACCAGCATGCAGGGCGGAGTCAAGTTCACGTTCGGCGCGAGCCTTGTGCAGACGAGCTGGACCGATCCGGACTACTCAAATGCTTGGTTGGCTCTGGACCGCAACGGTGACGGCAAGATTGACGACGCCAGCGAATTGTTCGGCGACCTCACGCCCCAGCCTCCGAGCCTGAACCCCAATGGCTACAAGGCGCTGGCAGTATTCGACGAACCGAAGAATGGCGGCGATGGAAACGGCAAAATCGACCCCGGCGATGCGGTCTGGCCCTCTCTGCGGCTATGGATCGACCGCAACCACAACGGCATCAGCGAGCCGAGCGAACTGATTCTGCTTTCCGAGGCCGGCGTCTTTGCCATCAGCCTCAATTACACCCTGAGCGAGAAGACCGACCAATACGGGAACGAATTCCGATATGTAGCTAGTGTCCAGGACCAATACGGCCACCGGGACCCTCTGTGTTACGACGTCCTTCTCATGACCGCGGTGCCGGGCTTGAGCTACACGAATGGGACGGATAGCCAAACCACGAAGGCGAAAGATGCCGACACTGCTCAGCGGTAAGGCGTGCTTACTGCTGGCACCTTGCGTGCTCATGGCGGGCGCGGACGTCTGCCGCGATGTCAGTCCCGCCGACGGGGCGCGGCTGGCGCATTATGTGGCGGAAAAGTATCACGTGCCGGCGCAGGCGGCGCTTCGACTTCAGAGCAAGGAGCAAGTAGGCGAGACCTGCTACCGGAAGCTCGTGTTCAAGGGTGATGGCGCCTTAGGCCCTTATGAGGTCACTTTCTACGCCTCTCCGGACCTGAGGTTCCTCAGTAGCGACATGCTCGATTCGACGGTTGACCCCGAGCGCGAGGAACGTGCCCAGGCGGAGAAGCGCATGAGCCAGCTTTTGGAGGGGGAATACGCCGCGATGGGGCCCGCCAGTGCCCCGGTGACCGTAGTTGTGTTCTCCGACTTTCAATGCCCCTACTGCAAGAAAATGCGCGCGCTGCTGGCGGCCGAGCCGCTGATTACGTCCGGGGGCAAGGTTCGGCTCATATTTCGCCACATGCCGATGCCGCGTCACGAGTGGGCCCAAAAAGCCGCGGAAGCGGCGGCGTGTGCGCAGCTTCAGAATGGCGATGCATTCTGGCGGCTCCACGACGCCCTGTTCGAGAACCAGGAAAAGATCACGGGAGATAACGTCGCTCAAAAGATTGACGATCTGGTGTCGCAGATCGAAACGCTGAATATTGGCGACTTCAGGGACTGTCTGCGCCGCCAGACGTCCCTTGGCATGGTTCTTCGCGACCGGCAACTTGGAACACTCGTCGGCGTGAAAGGCACACCAACGTTATTCATAAACGGCGAACGGCTGACTGGGTTGCCAGACTCCGCCGAGCTGCACGGGCATTTGGAGGACGCATTAGAGCAGATGGCTGCGCACGTAGCAGCGGAAAAATGAGAGGCCCTATGGATATCCAAGGCTGGCGTACGCGAACAATCTTTGACCGGGCTTTCGCCTGGATGAGTGGTGCTCCGAGACGGATGAGGCCGGGTGTTATCGATCATGCGGAAGCCGCGGCAGCGCGCGACCAGTGCCAAGCCGACCAACGAGTGTGGCGAATAGCGTGTTCCGCTGCGTGTATCGGCGTGGTCTGCGGTCAGTTGCTCCTCGCGGCCGCTGACACCCCACGTGACGGCGGTGACAGCCAGTCCCCGATTGTGGCGCGAGTCGGAAATCGCCTGATTCGCGAAGCGGATGTGGACCGCTACATCGGTCGCGAGGTCTACGCCCTTAAGCAGCGACTGTACAGCTTACGGCAGCGGGCCATCACGAATATCATCGACTCGATGCTGATTCGGCAGGAGGCGGAGGCGCAACACATAAGCGAGGTCGAGCTGTTGGACAGGGCGGCTGGGAGCGTTCGGTCGCCATCGACGATAGACGTGGAGCGAGGTTGGAGTGAAAACTACGACGCGCTGTGGTCTCTTGGTTATGCCGCCGGGCGATACAGGGTTGCGCTGGATCGCGAAGACCACGCCCGTACCGAGGCGGTCCAGCGATATCTGGAAACGATCGAAAAGCGCGCGGGTGTAATCATTGATCTGAAGGCGCCCGAGTTCAGGCTGCAGGCAGATCGGAGTGCGTGCCGACTGGGCGCGCCGGATGCCGACAACCACCTAACCGTATTCTTGGACTACGAGTGCCCATACTGCATTAAACTCGAGGCTCTACTGAAGGATCTCCTGGAGGAGGAGCCAACCCGATCGCGACTGATCATCGAGGTCAAGCATTTACCTCTCCCAATTCATCTCACGGCATTCGAGAGTGCGGTCGCGGCTACCTGTGCCGCCCAGCAAGGGAAGTTCGCCCTACTTCATGGCCTGCTCTTCTCACACAGCGATCACAGCGCGAGGGGCATTTCCGCAATCGCGCAGGACGCCGGCTTGAATATGGCTCAGTTCCGAACTTGCCTCGACGGCGAGACCGCCAAGCGGCAGGTTCTATCCGACACGCGAGAGGCGCAAGTGAATGGGATTCAGGGCACGCCGGCCCTGTTCCTGAACGGTGTGCCGCTAACGAGCGGCGACAACAGCGACGCGATACGTAGGTCCATTTTGTCGCAAGTGCAACTGCGCGGTGCGGCCGAGCCCGTTTCGTCCGATCATCATCGATAATTGGAGGCAGACAATGAAGTCATCATGTTTCTTGCGGGTGGCGCTGGTGCTTGCTTGCTCGGTGCCGTGCTCGGTATGGGGTCAAGTGAGCAGCGACGCCACCACAGTGAACGCCACCTACTCTAAGCTGGCGATTGCCATGCGAGTCCACTTACTCATGGACAGCCCATCCGCTGCGGCGCGCGGCGAGTTAGTCGACACAACCGGGCCAACCATCTCGATGTCCGATATGAGGACTGGCCCGGTATCCGACATAGCCCAGACCCCGCTTTCGCAACTTGTCTCGAAGCCTTCTGGGCTTGTTCTCCAGGTCGCCGTTGGCGACTGGAGCGTGGACGGTCTCCCCGGAGTATTACATCACGCGACGACCGCCATGGCGGACTGGCACCAAGCACCCTACCTCACAGAGGATTGGAACGTCCCGTTCGCGCGGGTACTGGACATCATCGGTCCGAGCGCTTCCAGATACGCCTCGTTCACGGTGGACTTGGCGTTCAGGGGCCAAGAGCGCCGCTATGCTGCCCTGTTCTTGTTCGGGCAGGATGACGAGGGGAATGCGACAGTCGTCCCGATCGATCATATTGTTGGCTCGCCGGCCCTGGAGAGGCTCCTACGCGCTTCCATCACACCGGGCCCGCTGTCTAGCGCCCGGTACCGCAGCCGGCCCGAGGTCAAGGCGTTCGCCAATTCCGTGCGAGGCTTGCCCGGTTGTGCCCCCGATCCGGAGACAGAGATGTGCTGCGATAGCGCGAGCGGCCATTGCGGGCTTACACCGGAGGCCCTCCCGGGCTTTGCCGCGGACCGGTTCGGGGAAGCGGGAGAATCTGCGCACTCAGATATCGCTGCTCCTAGAGGAGAGTTAAGGCCGGAAGACAGCTCAGCGTGCTCGAGCTACAACACCTTGGGGACGCTCAATCCGTACAGCACGCAGGATAGCACCTCGCATATCACGGGCTACCACACGGCAGCCGGAACTTTACAGGGCCAGTGCAAATTTACACAGAGCGGCAGTTGCTCCTGCGCGCCCACGTGCCACGTGTCTGTTTCAGGCGTGAGCACGACCGACTCGGGGCTGGTTTCGACGGCCACGCACGTGGGAAATGTCAACTACAGTTCCGCTGACGCTAGTTCGGGCGGAACCTGCAAGGGAGCGTTCGGCGTCGCGGTTCAGGCGTGTTTATTTGGGATTTGCGGCTCCAGCGTGCAAATTACCATCAGTGGCCTGAGCGTCACATTTGGTTCAAGCCCACAACCCCTCTGGACCTATCAACAATCGTTGGCGTACGGTCCGTGCTATACAGTCAACTATTGAGGGAGGCAGGTAATGAAACTCATGATGTCGTTAGCCCGTGATCGGCGCGGCGCCGCCTTCAGAGTTGCAATAGGAGTCCCGCTAGTGGTGCCCGCTTTCCTGGCGGCAGGGCAGATGACTCCACAGGAGGTAACTGTTCGCGCCGTGTATGCGGAGGCTGTTCTCGCTTCCAGAATGCACAGCATCATGGAATCGAGATCGCCACTGTGGGGCTCGAACGGGCCTGAACTCTCGGTGAGCATCCGGGATGTGAAGAAGGGGCCATTGGCGGACATCCTGAACACGCCAATCTCGGTGACGCCGCAGTCCGGCGAAATCCTGGAGGCTAACCCGGGAACTTGGTCCATGGGAGAACACCACCCTGCGCAGCTTCTTTCGGTCAATGGATGGAAGCAAGGGAATCCCTACATCGCCGCTGCTCAGTCGAACCGGGCATTAACCCTCTCGCACGCGCTGGACGCGCTGGGGCAGCCGGCTTCGTCCTGGACACAGCCGTATTCATCGTGGGCAGCGTTTACGGTCGTGCTGTCGTCGCACGGGGAGGAGCGAAAGTACAAGGCCCTGTTTCTCTTCGGAAATGGGGAGGGCCGCGAGCAAGCGGTCATGGTGCTGGACAATGTCTTCGGCAGCGCAACGCTGGACGCCTTGGTGAAATCCAACATCGCGCAAGATGTGGCCGGCCTTCCCGACGCGCTAGATGCGGCTCACCCTGATGCAACGCCCAGCGTCAGCGCAGGCGCGCGGAAGCTGCTGGAATCGGTTCGTGCGGTGCCAGGATGCATAAGGGACGGCGTCACCGGATTGTGCTGCGACCCGGCCACCGGTCAATGCGGGATCGTCAGTCCGGACAGACAACCAGAGTAGATCTGCACCTCGCTACCGCTCAATCGGCGTCACCGGATCGAGCAGCATCCAGAAGATGATGCCGGTCAGATACACGCCGGCCGAGACGTAGAACGTCAGATTCCAGTCGCTATGCGTCCAGCGCAATAAGTAACCGATCACGACAGGCGCCACGAAGCCGGCGAAGTTACCCCACATGTTCATGGCGCCGGACAGCGTGCCGGCGAACTTGCCGCCGACATCCATCGCTGCGCCCCACGCGCACGGCATCACCAGGTCATTGCAGAAACTCGCCATCGCGATGGAAAGCGTGGCCGGCAGCGCATCGGTCCGCGTGGTCGAGAACACCAGGAACGAGGCTGCGCCCGCAAAGCCGAGGCTCGCCATGATGCGGCGGGCCCACGTCACGCTGACATTGCGCCGCCGCAGCCAGCCTCCCGCCACCACCGATGCGGGATTGCCCAATCCACCGAAGAACAGCGGCAGGATGCCAAACCACGCGGTGGAAGACATCTGCAGATGGCGCGCTTCGCGCAGATAGGTGGGAAGCCAGGTGATGTAGAAATACCATCCGTAGGAGAGCGAAAAATATTGCCAGCAGAGCATCCACACCTGGCGCGAGCGCACCAGTTTGCCCCAGGGAACGTCGCCGTGGCCGGTGGCCAGCGTGGCACTTTGGCTCAGCAGGCGGCGCTCTGCGTCATTTAACCGCGCGTTGTCCCGCGGATCGTTGCGATACCAGCGGTAAAACAACACCGCCCAGAGCACGCCTACCAGACCGAACAGCGCGAAGGCATTGCGCCATCCCACGAACCCCATCACCAGCGCCACCAGCGGCGGAGTGAAGGCGCCACCCCAGCGCGCGCTCAACCACATGATGCCTTGCGCGCGCACTTTTTCGCGCGCCGGCAGCCACGTGGTGAACGCTTTCGTCAGATTGGGAAAGCAGCCCGCTTCACCGGCGCCGAAGAGGAACTGGGTGGTGGTGATGGAAACCAGGTTCCATGCCCGTCCGGTGGCCGCGGTGAAGAACGACCACCACAGCACGATGCGCAGCAGCACGCTGCGCGGGCCCAGTCGGTCGCCGAGATAGCCTCCCGGCATTTCGAACAGCGCGTAAGCCAGCCCGAAGGCTCCGAAGGCCCAGCCCATCTGGTCGGAGGAAAGGTGCAGATCGCGGCGGATGAACAGCGCCGCGTAGGAAATGGAGACGCGATCGATATAGGTGATGATCGCCAGCGTGACGGCGAAGACGATCACCCAATAGCGAACGCGCGTCGGCCGCTCGGTGGTGGCGACGCCGGCGGGGCTCATTCGCG
>Ga0187891_1000123_pt1 | contig 80682 bp, 58 predicted proteins | sample June2016WEW_21_4_FD_132990 | JGI IMG/M metagenome (GOLD analysis project Ga0187891, IMG submission 132990) | Peatland microbial communities from SPRUCE experiment site at the Marcell Experimental Forest, Minnesota, USA - June2016WEW_21_40 | ecosystem: Environmental > Terrestrial > Soil >... | reverse complement strand
TCTGGTTGCAGGTGACAACCCTGCCGGCCGAATCGACAACCAGAATCCCATCCGCGGTCGACTCGAGGGTGGCTCGCAGCGCCTCCGTCTTGACGTCAACCCGCCGGCGCAGGACCATCACCCAGAGGATTGCCAGGAGAGCAACTCCTATCGGGGCGGCGAGCGGAAACAGTATGCCGGGAGCCATGCTGATTTGACCCTGCACAAAGAAACTGCGATTCAAATCCGCCCTTACCCGCGCCTGGATTTGGGCGCCGATACTTCCGGCCACCGATTGGACGGCCGCGCCCGGCGTGGTTCGCTCTATCGGGGCAAGGGCGTGGCAACCCGCGCAAGAGTTGACGGCGAGCATGGCAACTGCGAGAAGACCCGTCTTGAGCCGCCTGGTTGGTTCCGACACTGGGTGAGTCGTTCCTCATGGCGCTATCGGCAGCTTAGGAATAAGACTTTAGGCTGCGGCCACGACAGTTACCGGCAGCGAGACGGCCGGCAATCGGCGCTCGGCAGGCTGCATCCGCCGGTGAGCGGGAGCCGGCGCGGAAGACGTGACGGGATTTGGCATCCGCCCATCGACGAGCCCGGCCGCGGCATGGAAGGGCTTCCAGGCGAAACCCGGCCCCCGGCGGCATCCGCAAATCGTTCTGCCACGGGTTGGTGGCGGGCCGCGCTGCGATGTAATCTGGATACGGAATCAATTCACAGGATACGTGACATGAACCTGGAGGACGTTGCCCGGCGGGCGGGCGTGGCAAGTGCTACCGTCTCCCGTGTACTCAATGGACATCCGGGCGTCAAGAGTTCGACGCGCGCAAAGGTCCTTCGCGCCGTCGAGCAGTTGAAGTACAAGCCCAACCTGCACGCCCGCACGCTGGCGGGCGGACGAAGCCGCGTGCTCGGCATCGTCATGGCGAATCTATACAACCCGTTCTTCGCCGACATCTATCACGCCATCGAAACGAACGCGGTGCAGAGTGGATATGAGATCCTGCTGGCCAACAGCTCTCACGATGTGAAGCTGCTGAAAGCGAGCGTGCATCGCCTGCTAGGGCAACAGGTGGCCGGGTTGGGAGTGTTCCCCGAGATGGAGCCGGCCATCCTGGAGGAACTGCGCGAAGCGCAGATTCCGGTGGTGCTGTTCGATGCCGGGGAAACCAGCGACAGTTTCACCACCATACATTTCGACCACCGCAAGGGCATGCGGATGCTGTTGGACCTGCTGCACGCCCTGGGGCATCGCCGCATGGCATACATCAGCGCGCCGCTGTTCGTGCGGCCCACCGAAGCCCGGCGGCTGGAGTTCCTGGAGACCACAGCGCGCCATGGCGCTGAAGGCCTGGTGATAGCGCCCTCCGAGGACGGATTCGCCGGAGGCCGCGAAGCCGCCCGCGAGCTGTTGCGCACGGGGTTTGCGCCCACGGCGATCCTTTGTGTGAATGACTGGATCGCGGTTGGCGTCATTCGCGAGTTGCGGAACCAGGGGCTCTCGGTACCGGGCGACGTTTCGGTGACCGGGTTCGACAACATCACCATGTCCGAGTTCTGCTGCCCTTCGCTGACCACGATTCACATTCCCCGGGCCGAGATCGGCCGTCTGGTGGTAGCTGGGCTGGTTCCGGACGCATCCGATTGTCCGCCCGCTCCGCGGCACGTCTACCTGGACCCGGAGCTGGTGCTGCGCGAGTCGACCGGGATCGCGCCGCCCGTTTCCGGCGGCTGAGCGCGCTCAGCGAGCGTTCAGCAGACAGGCGCCGGCAACCAGTCCGCAGGAGCTCAACAACAAACCCGCGCTGACGCCGCGGGAGCAGCCGCGCATCTCACCGGCGGCGAAGCCGAGCGCATTGCCACCCAGCACTAAGAAACTGATAAAGACGCCGAAAGAAACGTTCGGGGAGGGGTGTCCCGTTCTGCTGCCGGCGAATCCGTACAGCACCGCGCTGGCCGTGGCGCAGAGGCCCATGACCAGGGCAAGAGACCAATTCCAGGCAGCATGGCGGCCCAGGAACAGAGAAAGGCCTCCCGACCTGGCGGCCGTCAGCACGCCCAACGGAATCGCGATGGAAGCCGCCCCCAGGTACACCGGCAGCACCACCACCAGCGATGCGGAAAGCTGGGAGACGCCGCTTGCTATGAGGCTGCGGATGACACCAAAGCTGAAGGTAAAGGCCAGTCCGTACCCCGCCGTGGAGAAGCCTGCGAACACCGCAATGCCGACGATCACGCGATAGGAATGGAACGAGAGCGGCATGGGCAGCAGCGGCCCGGCTGTACCGTGGCGGCGAAGGAAACCGATCAGGACGGTGGTGAGCACGCACAGAATCAGGCCCGCTCCGAACAGCGCTGGGTGCGGCGGGCTTTTCACCGCGTTCACGGCGAGAGGGAGCAGGGCGCCGGTCATGGCGGTAACGCCGAAAACGAAGGAATTGGAGAAAGCCAGGCCGAGACGTGTCATGGTGAGGCCCCAGGCCACGCCGCCCAGTCCCCAGATCAGTCCCCAGCCGTACGCGACTATCCAGTGCGACCAGGGAATATGCGCCGCCTCCAGCCAGAAATCGGCTGGCACCAGGACGGCCCAGGAGAGAGGGAACAGCACGTTGGCGGTCACCGACTGCGCCACCCACATCTGTTCCCATCGCCAGTTCCGAAGGTGCCTGACGGGCAGGGCGAAGGCCGCCTGAAAGAAACCCGAAGCCGCGAGCAGCAGGAGCGTACCGACCTGGGTGCGCATTGGACTTTTCAGGAACTCGCGCAAAGCAGACCGCGGCACTGCCGCCGGAGCCTGCGACTACCTTACCTCGATCGCGGTGCGCCTCGCGGCCTTTGCGCTTCCATCAATTGTAATGCAGCTTATCGCTGCGGGCCGGGCAGGTCGGGCGCGGGCAACCCGCCTTCCACCAGAAGCTGGTACCGGTCCTGCTCGCCCTCTTTCTTACGGATCTCCTCCCGCAATTGATTGAAGCGCGTGAGCAGGGCCGGGATCTGGGCGGCGTCACTCGCCTTGTCGGATCTCTGCAGCGCGCGGATCAGGCGGTAGAGCGCGGTGGGATCGGAAGGATTGTCGCGAAGCGCCAGGCGGCACTGCTCGATGGCGCGCCCGGTCTGGCCCGATTCGAGATACAAGCGGCTGAGCACGTCGCGCGCCAAGGCGAAATCCGGCTTCAGTTCGACTGCGCGCGATGCGGCCTCAAGGGCCTCCTGAAACTCGGGACTTCCCACCTGGGCACCCTGTGAGGTGAGGATCTCCGCCAGAAGGTAATGCAGAAACTCATCCTTCGGCCGCGTCCTGAGTTGCTCGCGAACCTTGGTCAGCGCCTTGTCTAAGTCGTTCTGCTCGATCTGCGACAGGTCCCTCGCGCGGGAGCCGAGTGCCTGGCGCGGATCCAACCGCTCGGCGGTGGCGAAGTCGGCGTCGGCCTGGTCGTATTTCGCCAGTTGGACGTTGAGGACGCCGCGGGTCAGATACAACGCCGCGGACTTCGGCAGACGCGCCAGTCCGGCGTCAATCATGGCGATGCCGGTCTCGTAGGATTTGTGGGTGATGCAAAGCGACGCGAAATCGACGTAGAACCGGCCATCCGCCGGGGCCAGCACAATGGCGTGGCGCAGGGCGGCCACCGCGCGCGGCGTGTCCCCCATGGTCTCCCAGGCAGCCGAGGCGAGGTCGAGAGAATCGGGATCGGCATCTTTCCCGTCCAGCAGCGGACCGAGCGTGTCGATGGCGTCGGCGTAAGCTCCGGACATGAATTGGGCTGCGGCCAGGCGGTAGCGAGCCTTTTTGTCGCTCGGATCGATTGCCGCCAGCCGGCGGAGAATCGGAATGGCTTCCTTGGGCCGCTGCAGGCGCGAAAGGCAGGCGGCATATTCACCGAGAGCAGAGGGCTGCGCCGAGATCGCGTCGCCGGCCAGCGCGAAGTGCCGCGCGGCTGCTTCGCAGTCACGCTGGTTCCAGGCCAGCACCGCGCGCATGGCGTGGGCCGTCGGATCGTTGGGCCGAAGGCTCAGCAGCCGGTCGAGGAGGGGAATGGCGCCCTGGCTGCCGGACTTGTACTCGATCTGCGCGGCGCCCTCCAGGGCGGCGAGGTAGTCCGGCGCCAGCCGCAGCGCCTGGTTGTAAACCGCCAGCGCGTCCGCGTCGTGGCCCTGGCTGGACAATGCAATCGCTTCCATCGTGAGCACGCGAAGGTCGTTCGGCGAGCGGGCCAGTGCGGACCGCGCGAGCTTCACGGCCTTTTCGTACTGGTGAGCGCGAAGCGCCTGCGCAATTTCGGTGACCGGATCGGCAGCCGCCTGCCCAAAGGCCAGCGCTCCGAACAGAACAGCGATCAAAAGTTTGCCCATGCTTCTTACCGAAGCTTAGCTCACGTTGGGTGGCAGCGTGGCAACCGAGATCAGCCCGGGTCCGCCGACCCTCCCGCAGCGGCTAAACCTAGCCTAATGTACATCCGGGCTAGTGCAGGCGGCGGCCAATGACAAGCGCTTTCATTTCGGGCTCGGCAAAGCGGGGGACGTGGGAGTGCGGCCATCGAGCCGGCTACTACGGTCGTTTGGGGGGATCGCCAGTATTCAAGCGGTCACCTCTTGATAAGGTGCGCGATCTGCTCGGCAAGCAAATTAATGAAAGCGATTCCATTTTTTCGTTGACTTCCGATTGGCCCGGCAGTATAAACTCACTTAGGCTAAGGTTAGATTCGAGTCACGATACTTGAGGAAATGTGCGCGGGGAAGCGCCAATGGAGGCCATGCGGAGGGAGGCGTGGTATTTCTCAACACTCCGATGAAAGGGCCCCCATAACTGCTGGTTTTGGAGACGCTTGCAGGGTCCACGCAAGCGTCGATCGACTGGTCCCCCGAGGCGACCGGGAGAAGGAGGTTCTATGCCGAAACTGCGGTCACGTGCCGCGTTGTATCTCGTTGCAATTGCCGTCACCGCCGCCTGCTGTTATGCCCAATCGGTATTCAGCGGGAACATTCAGGGAGTCATTTCAGACCTGACCGGCGCTGCCATACCGTCCGCTACAATCGGGTTGCGTAACGTGGACACCGGAGTCACGGCCACAGCGACCTCGAGCAGTTCGGGAAACTACAGATTCAGCAGCCTGCCGCCGGGCAATTACGTCGTTTCGGCGGAGCTGGCCGGTTTCCGGAAAGCGGAAATCAAAGTGACGCTGGAGACGAACCAGACTCAGGGCGTCAACATCTCAATGGCTCTGGCTACGTCAACCCAGACGTACAACGTTACGACCGAGGCGCCCACGCTGGACACCGACGAGAACCGGATGCAGGCTACGCTAACGTCGCAGACGGTCAGAGACCTGCCGGCCCTGAACCGGAACCTGTGGGATGTGCTCGCCGGAGCATCCCCCGGCGTGGTGGGCACCGGCACGCACGGGGCCAATGAATCGCCCGGCGGCGGCAACGACAACTTCGGCACGCAGACGCCCGATCTGAGCGCCAACGGCCGCTCCTACACGGGTAATCGCGTGATCGTGGACGGCATGGATGCCACCAGTCCCGTTCAGAACGGCAACATCATCTACGCGCCGCCACCCGACGCGGTGCAGGAAGTTTCCATGCAGGCGAACTCGTGGGACGCCGAAAACAACCTCGGCAGTTCAATCATGGTCCAGGTCACCACCAAATCGGGCACCAACCAGTTCCACGGCACCGGCAGTTGGCTGTTCACCAACCAGGACCTGTTGGCGCGAACCATTTTTACCGGTGCGTCAGGGTATACCCCGTTCAAGCGTACCGACGTCGTAGGCACGTTCGGCGGCCCGGTGGTCAAGAATAAGACCTTCTTCTTCGCCAACGTGGAATCCAAGTGGTCCGCCAACTCCAGTGGGAACACGGTCAGCACCTTCGAGTCGCCGCAGTTTCTGGCGTGGGCAGCACAGAACTTCCAGAGCGGGCTCGGCACCAAGATTCTGACCACCAGCACGCTGACCGGGATTGCAACGACGGGCGTGGCCACGCTCTCCAACGGCAAGCCTGCGACCGCTGCGAACTACCTGGCACTTTACAGCGGACTGACCTCCCTTCCCGCCGGAGTCACGGTCGACCCCAGCATGCCGATGCTGGATACCGGGGTCTCGAACCTGAGCGCGCCTTATAACGGTTTGCAGTACGCCTTCCGGGTGGACCAGTACATCGGAAGCAGCGACCGTATCTATGGCAACTACGCCAACGACAGCTTTACCCTGGACCACCCCAACAACCGGGTGGGCTTCTCGAATCACGACATTCAGGGGAACTGGTACGCGCAGGCCAACTGGACCCACACCTTCAGCGCCACATTGCTCAACGAAATGGGCTTCGCCGCCAACCAGGTTCAGGGGTCCAACGGTATCGGCGGCACCGACAATGTCCCGCAGATCACCGTGACCGGACAGAGTCTGGGCTTCAACAGCTCGTGGGGGCCGGGAACCTACGGGGACCATAATTACAACTGGCGCGAGGTGTTGAGCTGGGTGCGCGGCGCGCACACGCTGAAATTTGGCGCTAACGGCACGCACGCGGTCGAGTATGGCGACTTCAGCCCGGTTAACAATTTTCCCAGCTTCACGTTCGACAACCTGATTGACCTGGTGCAGAACACGCCATACTCGGAGGCAAGCGCTTCGGGGGCCCTGACCTACAATCCGCTGACCGGCAAGCTGGCGCCAGTCCCCTTCGACGGACAGGAAAACCCGTGGGGAATCTTCGCGCAGGATGACTGGAAGGCGAAATCGAACCTCTCGTTTACCTTCTCGATGCGCTGGGACGACATGAGCAATCACACTCCCTCCGGACCGCTCGACCAGTCCGGAATCAGCGGCAACCTGATCCTGGGCGCTGGAAGCACGATCGAGCAGCAGATAGCCGATGCGACCGTGCAGACCCTGCCCAGTGTCTTTGCCCATTCGATGAAGAATAACTGGAGCCCGCGCGTCGGCTTCGCCTGGGATCCGTCCAAGCGCGGCGTCTGGAGCATACGTGGCGGGTTCGGCGTCTTCCACGACTGGGTCGCCCTCGGGCAGAGCGTCGATGAGATGCGCGGCAATCCGCCCGGCACGCTGAGCGAGAGCTTCATCGCGGGTGTCACCCCCGTCCAGCCGCTGTTCGCGGAAGGCACGTCGCCCACCTACCCGTTCAATTACCCGGTGCCGACGATCCCGGCCGGAAGCCTGAATGCCGCGGGAGGCCTGACCGGCTCGCCCGGCGCCGTCTGGGCTCTGGACCGGAATATGAAGGCGCCGGTCGCCATCAACTACCAGATCGGACTGGAGCGCCAGTTGCCCGGTAAGTTCGTGGCCGGCGCTTCTTACTCCGGCTCGAGGAGTTACGACGGCTTGGCCGGAATTAACTACAATCGCACCGACAATAATGCCGCTCTGATTGCGGGCACGGGGTATCTATATCCGAACCCCAATTTCACCAGCATCAACTACGTCGGCAACATTATGAACGGCAGTTACAACGCGGCGATTTTCACTCTCCGGCGCACCGTGGGCCGCGCGTTTTCGTTCCAAACCTCCTATACGCTGTCTCGCGCCATGTCCGACATCAACGCCAACACCCGGTTCGACCACGACGGCGGGTTCAACGTTCCCGACGCGGCCCTGTACCACAGTTACTACTCCGATGCGAACTGGGACGTGCGGAATCACTTTTCGTTGTCGGGCGTGTATACGGTTCCCGGCATGAGTAGCGGCATCGGCAAAGTGCTCACTTCGGGATGGGAGGTCAGCCTCCTTTCATCAATCCAGTCCGGCACGCCGTTCTGGGTGGATACCACCGCCGCATACGGCCACGGCGGCGACTGGAACGCGGACGGCACCAACTACGACATCCCGAATGCTGCGGCCAACTATTGCAGCGGCTCCTATAACGAACAAAGCTACTTAATTGGCCTGTTCCCGTCCACTGCCTTTACGGCGCCGGCGGCAGGCATGGAAGGCAACGTGCAGCGCAATAGCTGCCGCAACCCAGGCATGCTCGAAGTGGATGCCAGCGTGCTGAAGAATACCGCCGTTAAGTGGCTTGGTGAGAGGGGCAGCCTGCAAATCCGCTTCGATTTCGAAAACGTTCTCAACAAAGTCAACCTGGGGGCGGTCGACCCCAACATAGCCGACGCGTCATTCGCAAAATCGACTTCGCAACTCCTGCCGCGAACCATCCAGGTGGGCGCGAGGATTGCGTTCTGAACGGCCCGGGATCGGAGACCACGATTCCCAAGGTGGCGCCGGCGGCCTGCGAGGTGCATACCACCCGCAGCCCGCCGGCGATAGGATGCGAGTGACCACATGGAAACCCTTCTGCCAAGCCGGCGAGCTATACTCGCACTTTTCGGACTGCCCTTCTTATCGCCAGCACAGATGGCGTCCCGCGGGGTCAAGCCCATGCCACGGGGCAAAGCTTCGGGCTTGCCCTTCCACTGCCGGCTGACGGATATCGCGGAACAGGCCGGCCTGACCGCTCCGGTCATTTACGGCGGCGTGGATCAAAACGCTTACATCGTCGAGGCCATTGGCTGTGGCGTTGCATTCCTGGATTACGACAACGATGGGTGGCTGGACATTTTCGTGCTTTCCGGGACGCGCTGGGAAGGGGCGCCTTCCGGTTGCACTAACCGCCTCTACCGGAATAATCGCGACGGCACGTTCACGGACGTCACCGAGATGGCGGGCCTCAGGTGCACGGGTTGGGCCTCCGGCGTCACCGTGGGCGACTACAACAACGACGGCTTCGAGGACATCTTCATCACCGGCTGGGGCCATAATGTCCTCTACCGCAACAACGGCGATGGTACGTTTAGCGACGTGACCCGCGAGGCCGGGCTGTGGAGCGCCGAGATCCGCTGGGGGACCGGTTGCAGCTTCCTCGACTACGACCGCGACGGGCATCTGGACCTGTTCGTGTCGCGCTACCTGAAGTTCGACCCGAAGGTGATTCCGGCGGCCGGGCACGACGCCAACTGCAACTTCAAGGGGATTCAGATCAACTGCGGTCCGAAGGGGCTGCCCAGCGATACTCACTCGCTGTACCACAACAACGGCGACGGCACGTTCACCGAGGTGAGCCGCCAGGCGGGCATCCTGAAGGCGGAGGCCGGCTACGGTTTGACGGTGGTGACCGGAGACTTCAACGACGACGGGTGGCCGGACATCTATGTCGCCTGCGATTCCACGCCCAGTCTTCTCTACATCAACAACCACGACGGCACCTTCACCGAGAACGGCCTCGCGCTCGGGGTGGCCCTGAACGATGACGGCCAGGAGCAGGCGGGCATGGGGCTTGGTGTAGGCGATTTCAACCTGGACGGCAGGCTGGACATTCTGAAAACGCATTTCACCGAAGACACGCCTGCGCTGTACGCGAACGAGGGGCGGCTGGGGTTCTCGGACGTAACCATGCAATCGGGTCTCGGCGTGGAGACGCGGTACGTGAGCTGGGGGGCCGGCATCATGGACCTGGACAACGATGGATACCCGGATTTGTTCTGGGTCACGGGAAGCGTGTACCCGGAAGTGGGAAAGAAGCTGAAGCAATATCCGGACCGTACTCCGCGGGTGCTGTTTCGGAACCTGGGCAATGGCCGCTTCGAGGAGTTGATAGACGAGGCGGGGCCCGGCGTGACGGCCGCGCACTGCAGCCGGGGTTGCGCGTTCGGCGACTTTGACAACGATGGCGATATCGACATCGTGATTGTGAACAAGAACGAGCCGCCCTCGCTGTTGCGCAACGATGTCACCGGCGAGAATCGCTGGATCACGGTCAAGCTGCAAGGGGTGAAATCGAACCGCAGCGCGATCGGGGCTCGGGTGGTAGCCACTTACAACGGCCACCGGCAGGCACAGGAAGTGCTGGCCCAGGCCGGCTTCCTTTCGGTCAATGACAAACGTCTGCACTTCGGGGTTGGCAAGGCCGACAAGGTGGGTGTCGAGGTGCGCTGGCCGAGCGGATTGCGGCAACAGTTCGACGGCGTTGCCGTCAACCAGTTCGTGACCATCGACGAGGTCCGCGGGATCGTGGACCAGCGAAGACCGGCGCCCTGACAGCGCGGCTCTGAAAGCGTAAATCAATTGTGTATAAGAAAATGCGATAAGCACGCTACTGGCATATAATGAAAGCGATTCCAAAATGACCTCCATGAAACCCTCAGGATTCTGGCTGCCGGCAGGCCTGGTGCTCGCCCTGTGCACCTTGCAAGGCGCCGCTCAGCAGACCGACGCTGCCATCGCGGTTAACGCCGACCATGATTACCCGATCAAGCCGGTTCCCTTCACGGCCGTCCATTTGAACGACGTGTTCTGGGCGCCACGGATCGAGACCAATCGCAAGGTGACGATCCCGTATGCCTTTCAGCAGTGCGAGAACACCGGAAGGGTGGCGAACTTCATTCACGCTGCCGAGGCGCTGCGCGGCCAGATCTCCGACAAAGACCGGAAGATCCCACGTTATCCGTTCGACGACACCGACATTTATAAGGTCATCGAAGGCGCGTCCTATACCCTGAGCGTCAAGCCCGACCCGGCGCTGGAGTCCTATGTTGACAGCCTGATCGTGAAGATCGGCGCCGCGCAGGAACCGGACGGATACCTCTACACCGCCCGGACCATCGATCCCGCGCACCCGCATCCCTGGGCGGGAGCGCATCGCTGGGAGGACGAAGAGGTGCTGAGCCACGAGTTGTACGACCTGGGGCACCTGTTTGAGGCGGCGGTGGCGCATTATCAGGCGACGGGGAAACGCACGCTGCTGAACATCGCCCTGCGCGCGGCGGACCTCCTCTGCAACACCTTCGGGCCGGGCAAACGGACGATCTGGCCCGGCCATCAGAACGTCGAGATGGGGCTGGTGAAGTTGTACCGGGTCACCGGCGACGACCGATACCTCGACCTGGCGAAGTTCATGCTCGATTCGCGCCGCGGTGGAACCGCTTACAACCAGGCGAACCTGCCGGTAGTGGATCAAACCGAAGCAGTGGGCCATGCCGTCCGCGCGACGTACATGTACTCCGGAATGGCTGACGTGGCGGCCATGACTGGCGACACCGAATACGTGCACGCCATCGACACCATCTGGGAAAACGTGGTCGGCAAAAAGCTCTACATCACCGGCGGGATTGGCGCCATCGGAGCGGGAGAAGCCTTCGGGGACAACTACGAACTGCCGAATCTGACCGCCTACAACGAGACCTGCGCCTCGGTCGGCAACGACTTCTGGAACGAGCGCCTCTTCCTGTTGCACGGTGACGCCAAGTACGTCGACGTGATGGAGCGGACGCTGTACAACGGGCTGATTTCCGGCGTGTCGCTGGACGGGAAATCGTTCTTCTACCAGAATCCGCTCGAGTCAAACGGCTGGCGCGGGCGGAGCCCGTGGTTTGGCGTGGCCTGCTGCCCCGGCAATATCACGCGCTTCATGGCCTCCGTCCCGGGTTACGTCTATGCGCTCGGCAACCATGCGTTGTACGTGAATCTGTTCGCCGGCGGAAGCGCGAAAATCGCCATGGGGAATCGCATCGTGAAGGTGGCGCAGGAGACGCGCTATCCCTGGGACGGGCACGTGAGAATCTCCGTGGACCCGGGTCAGCCAGGCGCCTTTGCGATCAAAGTACGCATTCCCGGATGGGCGAGGAACGAAGCGGTGCCGAGCGATCTCTACCGCTTTACCGGCAGCCTGCGCGAAGAGGCCACGATCGAGGTGAACGGCAAGGCCGTGCCGATCGAAGTCGACAAAGGGTATGTGACGCTCGATCGCGAGTGGAGGGCCGGCGATGTCATCAACCTCAACCTTCCGATGCCGGTGCGCCGGATTGTCGCGAACGGCCAGGTTGCCGCTGACCGCGGCCGCGTGGCCATCCAGCGTGGTCCGATTGTGTTCGCGGCCGAGGGCGTGGACAGCCCGGACCACAAGGTGCGAGACCTGATGTTGCCCGACAACGAGAAACTTACCGCCGAATTCCGGCCGGACCTGTTGAACGGCGTGGAGGTTGTGAAGAGCCGGGCCATCGCTCTGGCGTACGATCCGGCGGGCAAATTGATCCGCAGGAACGAGGAATTCACGGCCATCCCATACTACGCGTGGGCCAATCGCGGCAATGATGAGATGGTGGTCTGGATTCCCGATGCCGAATCCTCCGCGAAGCCAACCCCCTATCCGACGCTCGCCATGAACAGCAAGGTGATTGCATCGCACGGCGGAGGAAGAGTGACCGGCGAGGGCATTGCGAAGCATCCTGAAGCCGTGAACGACGGCGAGGAGCCGGCGTCGTCCAGCGATCCAAGTTCGTACTTCGACTGGTGGCCGGAGAAAGGGAAGACGGAATGGATTGAATATCAATTCCCGAAGACATCGACCGTGCAAGGCGTGCGGGTCTATTGGTTCGATGACACGGGCCGCGGCGAAGACCGGGTGCCCCTCTCCTGGCGCATTCTCTACAAGGACGGCGACGAATGGAAGCCGGTGGAAAGTGCGGGCACCTGGGGAGTCGCGAAAGATCGGTATAACAACGTCTCCTTCAAGGCAGTCAGCACCAGCGCTCTGCGCCTGGAAGTGACCATGCAACCGGCGTGGTCGGCCGGAGTGGCGGAGTGGAAGGTAGAGTAGGCGGTGTCAGCCGGTCGGGCGCTCGTCTGGTTCCCTTTGATGCATTTCCATCGCAGCAGCGAGCGAAGAGGCCGCAGCCGGCCGCGGCCCTGCATTCGGCTAGAACAGTTGACAGCCGGGTAACGGCTAGTTTCCGAGCAGGTCCTGGAAATACTCGTTGAGAAGGCGGCCACCCGGATCGTAGTTCTGCCGCGCCGCCGAGAACGCCTTCAAACGCCCGCCCCACGCTTTTTGTGCCTGTGCGGCCGTAATCCCATAGGTTTGGTTGAACATGGGAATGCCTCCCTGGTCGCTTGAGGCCTGGTTGCAGGCCGCCAGGAACTGGTCCCAGCCGGGATTCGCGGTGGAGACCGGATCGATGGTCATCACGTCGCCGTCGTAGGAATAGGAGAGCAGCGAGTTTTGGTCCTTCGCGACGTAATATCCGACGAAGAGCATATTGACGCGATATCCGTTCTGTTGATAGTACTGTTGGCAAAACTGAAAACAGGCTCGCAGGACGCTTGGATAGATCGGCGCGGGGAAGGCCCAAAAGCTAAATGTATAGCGGCTCGCGCCGCCGGCAGGCGGGTAACGGATGATCTGGTCGGTCGCCACCGTGTTGCCACTCTGGATCAGGTTCTCGAGCTTCCAGCGCCACAACTTGTTGAACCCGTCGATGACCTGATACCGCACGGCCTTATCGGAAATGTCCTTTTCGGCGTTAGCGCAAACCAGCGGTCCGGCACTGGCCCACAAATAATTGCGCAGCGGCCATATGGCGCGATTCGGGACACCGGTTGCATTGGGGTCGTACTTGCGAAATTCCACCGTGATCAGGTTGTCGAAGGGGAAAATGTAGAACATCAGCGATTCGCCGCCAGGCTTTCAGAGAAGGCAGCTTCTGGATGAAATCGTCAAGAGTGAAAGTTTGATGACGCACCGCCATGGGCTGAATGGGGCGGACGCGGAAAGTGGCTTCGCAGACGATTCCGAAGGTTCCATAACTGGATCGCACCTGCTGCATCAGATCGGGCTGGTCGTCGGTTACTTCCAGCAGATCGCCCGAAGGCAGCGCCATTTTGATGCGGCTGACGTAAGAGCCGACCTGGCCGTACTCTCCAGGCATCGACGAGTCTTTGGTCCCCGAGCAGGCCGCGCTGCCTACCGAGAGATTGCCGATCTCGGTGTTGACATAAAACTGCAGATTCTGCTTCTCGAGTTCCTTGGCCACGTCGATATAGAGCGCTCCGGCCTCCGCCGTCACCGTTCCGTTCGAGATGTCCAGAATCTTATTCATACTGCCCATCTTGAGGATGGTCCCGCCATTGACGGCAGTGCAGGGCGCGGTGGAATGGTTGGAACCGACCGCCCGAACCGGAGATGGATACTGAGCGGGGTTCTTCAAGACATTGATGACATCGTCGGTGGAGGCCGCGGCAGCCACCGCCTGCGCGTGAGAAACCAGGTCCCCAAACCAATTGGTGACAGTGATGCCGCCCATCGAAAGTCCCTCCTGACCGCCCAGAGTGCTGCGAACCTGACGCGCTCATGCAGCCGCTTCAATCGCGAACCGGCGTTTAGTATACCCCAACCCAGTCGCATCCTCGACAACGGACTGGCGCGTAGGATAGGTGTACACGGGTGGCAGCAATCCTGCTCCATCGGAACATTCAGACAGTTTTAGAATCAGTAACTTGCATAGAATCAGCAGGCTGGCTGAGGTCGATTCCGGCCCGCGCCTTCCACTGAAAACAAAGGGTGGCCGTCTCCATTCACTCGTCTGCAATTATAGCTGGCAGGTTTAACTGAAGGAGTATATAGTGTGGGGTAGAGCAAGGAGCCGGAATAATGGTCTCCGTCAAGCTGGTGCAACTGGTCGAAACGCATTGGGAGCAGGTCAGTGCGCGGATCTTGAACAAGATCCACAACGATCCAAGATTACCTCACGTCAACCGGCTGTCGGAATCGGAGCTTCGCGGGCGGTCTCGGGAGATCCTGAACAACATCGGCGACTGGCTGGAGGCTTCGCGTGACGAGCCTTTGGCTCGCCGCGCCGAGGCGCTGGGGCGCGAACGGTTCGAGGAAGGGATTCCCCTCCACGAAGCGGTTCTGGCACGGTTCATCATTAAGGAAGGACTGATTGAGTTCGTGCGCGATCACGCCTTCGTCGAGACTTCCCTGCAACTGTACGCGGAAGGAGAGATGGAAAAGCGTATTGCCGACCTCTTCGACCGCATGATCTACTATGTGGTCCGGGGCTACGAAGAAGCCATGCGCGAAGTTCACCAACACGCGGGCGCGGCAGCCGGCCACCACGGTTCTTAACCTGGCGAAAAGCACACCGTTCGACCCTATGTCCCCGAGTAACTCAAATCAGGGACCCTTTCGCTCCCTGCGTGGCAAGCCCTGAAGCTGAAGGCGTAGGTACTGAACCATCGTCGGTTCGTTCAGAACGTAGCCTTACACACTGGAACTCTTCAGCGTCCATAAATCAGCAAGTGGAATGTCCCCGGCTTGGCCTTGGGGCGCGACCTTCCCTTCTGCGCGGACGCCGGGGGAGGCGGCTCAAAATCCGCCGTATCGACCAGGAGATTGTGGGTCTCTGCATCGAGCGCCATCGTCTTGGCTCCAAACTCGGTCTTCACGGTCTCGACTGCACTGAGTTTGTCCGGGGAGTCTTCATGGAATATGTGGATCGCGCCGTCGCCTGTGGAGCTGGCAACCAGCTTGGTCTCGGGGTCGAAGACGTTCGCATCCACGCGGCTGCCGATTGGGAAGGGGGAGCCAATGATCTTTCCGTTGTCCGCGCCCATGACCACGAGGAGTTGCGGATCTCGGCCAGCGATGAAGAGCCGCCGGTGTTCCCGATCCATCGCGATAGCGACGGGGTGTCCCGCCGGTGCAACCGGCCACCGTGCCGTGATTTTGAGCTTGCGCGAGTCAATTGCGATCACCTGGTCTTTGTCTTCGAGATTGTCATAGATCATCCCTTTACCATCGGCGACAGCCTGTTCCGGGGCACCGCCCAAGGGAAGAGTCGCCACCACCGTCTCCGTCGCGGGATCGATCACTGTGCAACTGTTGGGGTCGCCTTCGAAAACAAATATCCGCTTTGAGGCCGGATCATAGAGGATGGAATCGGCGTCATGGTCAGCTTTTACGCGGCCCACCGTCTTAAGCGTTTTCAGGTCGAAAATGACGGCCTCGCCCGCGTCTCCATCGCTGATGAATCCGCGGCCAAGTTCCGGCACCAGGGCGACGCCGTGATCTCGCTTCAGGCCTGTGATGTTGCCGACTAAGGCTCCACTATCGGCATCGACTACTTTGACTTCCGTGCCGTGCGAGAGGTAGGCGCGACGAGCCGCGGCATCGACGGTAATGTAGTCGAAATACTCGCCGCCGCCATCAGCCGCACCGTAAGAGACCTTCTTGAGCAAATGGTAGCCGGCCGGAAGCGCGAAAACAAAGCCGGCTGCCATCAGAAGAGAGGAGCCAAGTACCCAAGAAACGAGTCTAAAAGGCTTCATGCAAATCCCCCTCTACAAAGTGTAACCATCCTCAATGCGCGGCAGCGGCCGATTCCCTCGCTCCGCCTTCCAGCTCGAATTCATCGATCGTCGTTCCGTCCGGTGTCATGGCCTCGACGTGTGCCTTCTTTCCATCCACGCGTACCCGCACGAAATTCTCGGTTTTGGCCACCTTCTGCGTGATGCCCTCCGGCGGCTTGTCCACGTCATAAAGCGGGGCTCCGCCGCCGCCGGTAATCACATAGTGAATACCGTTCTTCAGATAGTGCTGGTAGTTGTGATCGTGCCCAAAAAACGCCGCTGTCACGTGGTATTGCTCCAGCATCGCTATCAAGGCGATCATGTGCGGATTGTCGCCTTGCCGCTTGGCCACCGCCGTCATCGGCGGGTGATGTCCCACCACGAATCGGAATGCCGCCTTCTGGTTCTTCTGAAGGTCGGCAGCCAGCCAGTCGGTCTGCTCCTTCCAATAGGTCTGTCGCGCCAGCTCGCTCGGGGCGGCGTTGCCCAGGTCAGTGTCCAGAATGGCAAAATGCGCGTTGCCCCAGTCGAACGAGTAGTACGGTGCGGCTTGCATGAAATCGGTGTAGTTGTGCGAGTGACGTTCGTGGTTGCCGAGCGCCGGGTAATAGGCTACCTGGCGCAACAAATCGCGTTCAATGTCGAAGAAGATCGGCCACACCGCGGGGTCGCCACCGTCGTTCACCAGGTCGCCTGTCTGCACCACGAAGTCGGGATGGCTGTGCTGCAGCACCGCCGCAATCACCTTTCGGTGTACCTCGTGCCGCGTCCGCGTGTCACCGTAAACCACGAACTCGAATGGCCCCTCCCCGGCGAGCGCCGTCTTGAATGAGCCTTTCAATTCGGGGCTGTCCGGAACCTGGTATTCATAGCTCGTCCCGGCTTTGAGACTGGTGAACCGCACCGATTCCGCATGCAGCACCGGCTCATTGTGCACATCGGAACCGTCCGCCGTTTTCATCACGGCTTCGTCCGATTGCACGATCCAAACCACGGTTGCCGTTCGCGCCGTGACATTCACCACCAACGGGCCGCCGACCACTTTGTCCGCTGCAGCCAGCGGCGCGAGACTGGCCAGACACAAAAGCGACACAAGCGTGTTTTTCATTAGAGAGCACCCCTTCGATTAGATCACTGGAATCTAAAGAAAATCTCAAAAGACATCAAATTCACGTGAAATTCATAAACATCGGTCAACGGCTGAGCGGAAACACCACCGCGTTCACTTTCAGCTCAACTTACTAGAGACCACCGCGCCGGGGCTTCCGGCCGGCAGATTCGGCGGCTGGCTCGTGGTTCTTCTCGACTGAATGACGCCGCTGATGACTCGGACGGCACGCGAGTGTTGGGTGCAGCGCGCGAGCGTCCGGCGTCCGGATAGGTTACCGCAGCACTCCGTGCGCTTTCAGGATTTCTCTCGTCTCTTCGATCGGCAGCGCCGGCACGGTATGTCCGCTGCCGGTCATCGTCACGGCCTTCAGCAGCGAGTTGTAAATTGCTTCTTCGGTAGCGTCGATAGTGGCGACGAACAGCGGCGACATCGCATCGTTGGTGACCAGCCTCGCAGGATTGAGCGCGGTGGAAAAGGCGATGGCGTAGTCTCCGCTGCCGTTTGAGCCGTCTGCGCCCGTGCGCGCCAGGCCGAACATCGTGCGCGCCGCCATCCGCCGCAGGTTGCGCGCATCCACCGGCGCATCGGTCGCCACGACCATGATGATGCTACCCTTCCCCGCATTCGAACCCGCTCGCGTCCTCAGTTCACGGCCCACCGGAATGCCGGCGATGGTCAGATCCCCTCCGAAATTCGCCTGCACCAGCACACCGACGGTATAACCGCCGGCCTTGCGCGACGACGTGCCGATCCCGCCCTTCCATCCGAACGCAACCGTTCCCGTCCCCGCGCCTACCGCGCCTTCCTCTACAGGCCCGCCCTTCGCGCTCTCGATCGCCGCGAACACTTCGTCGTGCCCAACGTACCGGCCGCGGATGTCATTCAGCAGGTATCCATCATTCGTCTCCGCGACCAGCGGGTTGATTGAACTCACGCTCTCGTTTCCTGGCAGCGCCAGCATATAATCGAGCAGCGCGTCGGCGGCGCGCGGAACATCCAGCGTCGATGTCAGCAGAATCGGCGTCTCAATCTCGCCCAATTCATTGACTTGCGTCGAGCCGGCCAGCTTCCCGAAGCCGTTGCCCACGAACACCGCGCCCGGAACCTTTTCGCGAAACAGGTTTCCGGCGTGGGGCAGGATCGCGGTCACGCCTGTCCGGATCTTGTCGCCGCGAATCAGAGTGGTGTGGCCGACGAGCACGCCCGCCACGTCGGTAATTGCATTCCAAGGCCCCGTGGGTAGGGTCCCGGTCACGATGCCCAGGTCGCGGGCGCGCGGACGCGTCTGGCCGGCAGCCAAACCTATCGTCATGCACAGGGAACAACACAGCGCGGCACGCATGGGTTCACTGTATCATCTGACCGGCGGTCGGCGGCCGCTTGGCGGTAGAGTCAAAATCCGGCCGTGGCCTATTCGCAAGGAATCGCAAAAAGCCGAAGAGCACGAAATGAAATGGGGAGTTGCCCGGCATTCTCCCACCTCCGGATATCCGGTGCACCGTGACGTAGTCTTTCATGTTTCAAAGTAGACTATCATGGCCACTGGTGTGTTAACGCCATTTTGAGGGAATTATGGCAGAGGAAAAGAAGCCCAAACAACGAAAAAAAGCCGTCGAACCGGAAACCAAAGACAGCCTTCCGGCCGCTACGGCGAAGCCTATGGACACCGCTCCCGGCAAGACAGCATCGCCGGCGCGGGTAGCCGAGCCTGCCCCAGCGCCACCACAGACGAAGTCAACGAAAATACCGAAGCTTCAGAAAAAGAACAAGTCGCGGTTGCCGCGCCGGGAGAAGAAAGCCCGCCAAAAGGCTGCAGCTACCCAAGGCGGGGTCTGAGGAACGCGAGCGGTCGAGCACAGTGCTCCGAGTCGCTTGCATAAACGAGCAACGGGAGCAGCAGCTATACTGATCCGGTGCCGCAACCCCTCACCGTCGAAGAAGCTCTGGCTCTGGCGTGCGACCTGGCGAGGTCGGGCGACGTGACCAACGCCGCCCAGATCTGCGCCAAGGTTCTGCGTGCGGCGCCGGACCAGCCGCAGGCGCTGCACTTGCTCGGGATGGCCGCTCTGCAGCGAGGCCATGCGGCCGAAGCGTTGGAGTTGCTTCGCCGGGCGGTCCGGAGCGATCCGCATTTCGCGGTGGCGTCGAACGACCTTGGCAATCTGCTGACCTTGCAGGGCATGTTCGCCGAAGCGGCCGCCAGCTACCGGCAGGCGATCGCGGAGGCGCCGGACTACGCCGAGGCGCACAACAATCTCGGCAATCTACTGCAGATGACGGGCGAACTCGAAGAAGCGGTGACCCGCTATCGCACTGCGGTGGGCCTGCGGCCTGGCTACGCCGAGGCGTATCGAAACCTGGGCAGCGCATTGCGCCGGCTCGGAAGGCCGGACGAGGCTGTGACGGCGCTCCGTACCGCGCTTGCGATCGACCCGGGATTCACCGCGGCGATCCCCCACTTAACGCGCCTGTTGCAGGACCTTTGCGAATGGACCCGGTTGGACGAACTGACGGCGCAACTGATCGCGATTGTCGAGGCGGGGTCCGCGGCGGTAAATCCATTCGTGTTTCTGAGCCTGGACACCACTCCCCGCCAGCAATGGCAGTGCGCGAAACGTTGGGCGGCTGAACAACTGGGCCCGATCCGGGAACGGCCAGCCGCGTCCAAAAGCAAAGATCGCATTACCATCGGCTACCTCTCGGCGGACTTCCAGGAGCACGCCACTGCACACCTGGTCGCGGAACTGTTCCGCTTGCATGACCGCGGGCGATTTCGGGTGATCGGGTATTCCTATGGGCGGGACGATGGCAGCGCGGCGCGGCGCGAGTTGAGGGAACCGTTCGACGAATTCGTGGACCTGCTCGATTGTTCGCACGCGGAATCTGCCGCCAGGATCCGCGCGGACGACGTGGACATCCTGGTGGACCTGAAGGGTTACACGACGGATGCGCGGCCGGAAATACTTCATCTTCGGCCGGCGCCGGTTCAGGTGAACTACCTCGGCTACCCCGGCACGATGGGAAGCGACGCGGTGGACTTCGTGGTGGTGGACCGGCATGTCGTTCCGGCGGACGAGCAGCCGTACTTTACCGAACGGCTCATCGAGCTTCCGGATTGTTACCAGGCGAACGATCGCCGGCGGCCGATCGCGCCGCGCATACCGGGGCGGCCGGAGTGCGGACTGCCGGAAACGGGGTTCGTGTTCTGCTGCTTCAACGCTACATACAAGATAACGCCGCCGATGTTCGACATCTGGATGCGGCTGCTCGCCGGTGTGCCGGGAAGCGTGTTGTGGTTGCTCGAGCCGCACCGGACGGCGATCGCGAACCTGCGGCGCGAGGCTGAATCGCGACTCGCTGGAGGGGCCGCGCGGCTGGCGTTCGCGCCGTCGCTGCCGAATCCGGAACACCTGGCCCGCTTCGCGATCGCCGACCTGTTTCTCGACACCCTTCCTTACAACGCACACACGCTCACGAGCGATGCGCTTTGGGGCGGATGCCCGGTGATCACGTGCGTGGGCCGGGCATTTCCGGGGCGGGTGGCGGGGAGCCTGCTGCGGGCCGTCGGGCTGCCGGAACTGGTAACCCAAACTCTGGCGGATTACGAGGCCCTGGCGTTGCAACTCGCGCTTGATCCGGCCCGCTTGCGGGAGATCCGCGGAAAGCTGCAGGCGAACCGGCTGACCACGGCGCTGTTCGACAGCCGACGGTTCACGCGTCACCTGGAATCCGCGTTCGAAACCATGTGGCGCATGTATTTGGCTGGGGAACCGCCGCTGCCTTTCGCCGTGGCTCCGATCGACTGAGCAGGATACTCCAGCCGCCATCCTTCGATCCGGGGAATTGCAGCGTTCAGCGGCGCCTCAGCTTTGGAAGAAGGAGATGCCGGCGACGCCCGCCGCGCCGGCGGCCAGGCAGAGCGGGGCGTTTTGTGGCGTGATGCCTCCCAGCGCGAACACCGGGATGGAGACGGCGCTGGCGGCTTCGCGCAGCGCGTCCAGACCTAGCGGCGCCCCGTAAGCGGCCTTCGAAGGGGTAAAGAAAACCGGCCCGAAGACCGCGAAGTCCGCGCCTTCAGCTTCGGCCGCGCGCAAATCATCAAGCGAATGGGTCGAGACCGCAATCAGAAAGCCCGCCGGCACGATCGCGCGCAGCACGCTGGGTGCGAAGGATCCCGATGGCAGGTGTACGCCGTGGGCACCAGCGGCCAGCGCCACATCGGCGCGCCCGTTCACCAGGATCCGCGCCCCATGCGGATTTGGCAACGCCAGCACGCGGCGCACCAGCGCGCATAGCTCGCGCGCGGGCAGATCTTTTTCGCGAACCTGAATGCGTTCCACGCCGCTCGCGAGCGCGCGCGCCACAAACTCCATCAGCGGCTCTATGCCGCCCGCGGAATGCCGGTCGGTGATGTAGTAACGAAGCACTTAGAATATTGGCCGCAGGATTGCCGCCGATGAACACCAATAGGAAACAAGAATCTTATCCGCGTTCATCTGGGTTCTTTGGCGGCTCGAAATCCTGCCCGAGCCGTCACCAGCCCCCAACCGTTCATCATAGATGCAATGCGGGCCGTTCTGAAGTCCACTTAGGAATTGGGCAGCCTGCCGCTGGCGGCTTCAAACCGCGCCTGCCTTCCCCTTTTCCTCAAACACACTCCTCCCGGTTTGCTGCTCCAGCACGGCAACGGCTTCTTCGATGGGGCAGCGAGGCATGCCAAGATCATCGGCAACCGCCGTGCGCAGCTCCACCATGTTGCGCAGCAGCCTCGACGTGGTTTGGCGGCCGCGGTGAATGCTCAGGCTGGCGTCCTGGAGATCGGCGGCGTGGTCGTCGAAGAAGCGGATGATGCGCAGCATGCTGGTGAAGGTCATGCCGGGGCGATAGGATTCAATCGCCACGTCATCGAAAAAGCCGGCATTGCGCGCGGGCGGATGCACAACGTAACCATGCAGGTGCTGCTCGCCCGAATACACGCTGGCCTGGTACGCCTCGGGCGCGGCAGCATGGTCGAAGACGAAGCGGCAGCAGCCCTGCTCAAATTCCCAGGGCAGCCGGTCCAGGCGGATCGCGCTGCGGAACGGCGCTCCGTAGCCCACGTCCACGTGATACGCGACGCCGGACAAGCGCACGCGAATCGAAGTGTGCACGTTGGGTTTGCTCATGTCCGCGCCCAGCAAGTCCGCGTCGTAGCCCAGCGCGTTGAGCAGGGCCACGAGGAATGGATTGCTGGTGTAACAGGTTCCGCCCAGGTCATAACGCTCGATGCCATCCAGGAATTCGGTAAGCGTGGTCACCCGGCCGGCGGCCTCGCGTCCCAGCAGCAACAGTTTGGACACGTTTTCAAACGGCACACGGCACAAGTGGCGTTGCACGATTTCGTTCAGCCCGGTTTCGCCCAAGCCCGCGGGCCCGGCAATCGGCATGCGAATACCCAGAAGTCGCAGGTATCGCTGGAGTTCTCCGGCGACCATTCTGGCCCGATTCTATCGCGAGCGGTGCTGAAACGGGTGCGAAAACTTTTTGGAACTATTTCGTGGAAACCCCGGAATCCGCGCACTCATCTATAATGGTGACCAAAGAGACAGTAGAATCATTGGGATGGAAACCGAGTGAAGGGATTCTTCCTTATCTTCGGAATAGCCTCCGTGCTGGTGGCCGAATCTCCAGAGCTGGAGCGGGCGCGCAACCTGTACGATCTTACGGCCTTCGACCAATCGCTGCGAGTGCTCGAAGCCATTCCCGCCAAGAACGCGGCGGTTTACGATCTGATGGGCCGCGACTATTACATGCTGGGCGATTACAAGCGTTCGACTGAGGCCATAGAGAAAGCCCTATTTGCCGAACCCAGCGTCGCTGTCCACGCCCTTTGGCTGGGTCGAGCATACGGGCGGCGCGCCGAAAGCGCCAGTTGGTTCACCGCGCCGGGCTATGCTTCAAAAGCGCGCCAGTACCTGGAGCGGGCCGTCGAGCTCGACCCACGCAACCTCGACGCTCTCGCAGACCTGTTCGATTACTACCTGGAGGCGCCCGGTTTTCTGGGCGGCGGGGAGGAGAAAGCGCAGCGCACCGCGGCTACAATCGAGCGGCTCAGCCCCGCCGATGGTTACCTGGCAGAGGCCAAGCTGGCCGAGAAGCGCAAGGAGTATTCCACCTGTGAGGCCCACCTGCGGGCCGCCGTCGAAGCCGCGCCGCAACAGGTCGGCAAGCTGATTGAGCTAGCGCGCTTTCTAGTGAAGGAAGGCCGCGTGGAGGAGGCAGACCAGAGCCTTGCCCGCGCCGAAAAAATCGCACCTGGCAACCCCAGGTTGATGTTCGCCAAAGCCGATCTCTACATCCAGACCGGCCGCAAGCGCCAGGCGCGCGAAATTCTGCAACATTACTTGAGCGGGCGGCTGACGCCCGACGACCCGCCGCGGTCGGAGGCCCTGCGCCTGTTGCGCCAGGCGGGCAGCTAAGCCGGGCATGCTTCTCGGCGAATCCCTCCGCTTCAGCGCGCAGGCGCTGCGCGCCAATCCGATTCGTTCGCTGCTCACCGGGCTGGGGATGGTGATCGGCACCGCCTCGGTGATCCTGGTGGTGACGATTTCGCTCACCAGCCGCGATTACATCCTGGAACAGATCGAGGGCATCGGCTCCAACATTATCTTCGCCTACTATGTGAACAGCGGGCCGACCGTGGCTACGGCCGACGCCGATTACGTCAAACTGGCCGACGTCGAAGCTGTCCGCCAGAGTCTGGCTGGGGATATCGTCGCCGCCACCGCCGTGATGTCCGATATCGAACCTCTGCTGATCGGCGGCAAGGTGCGCGATGTCAAGGTCATCGGCACCGACGACTCCTATGCTACGGTGCGCAACATCGCCATCAGCGCGGGGCGCCCGCTGGAAGCGAGCGATCTGTCGCTCCGCGAGCACGTCGCGCTGCTCAGCGATCCGCTCGCGGAACGCATGTACGGCGCGCGCGCAGCGGCTTTGAATCGGAAGATTCGCTTGTACGGCCTGGAATTCACCGTCATCGGGACCTTTCACGAACGCGTGGAAACGTTTGGCCAGTCGGAAATCGAGCGCGATACCATCCTGATGCCGGTTACCGTGCTGCGCTTCTTCACCCCGGTGGAACGCATCGACCCCATGTATGTGCAGGTGCGGACGCCCGAGCAGGTGGACCGAGTGGCGGAACGGGTGCAACAGATCCTGGAGAGCCGCCACCGCCCCGGCGCGCCCTACCGCGTGCAAACCCTGACCGCCATTCTGGACGCCGCCAAAAAGATCTCGCTGATTCTTTCGCTGGTGCTGGTGCTGGTCTCTGCCATCACACTGGTGATCTCCGGGATCGGCATTATGAACATCATGCTGGTGACGGTGACGGAGCGCACTCGCGAAATCGGTTTGCGCCTGGCGGTCGGCGCTTCAGCGCGCGAAATCCTGCTCCAGTTTCTGGTCGAAGCCATGATGGTCAGCCTTTCCGGCGGCTTCGTCGGCATCCTGGCCGGAGTGGCGATTCCGTTAAGCGTCGCCCTCTTCGCCGATATCCGCATCCCCGTCTCGCCGGTAGCCATCGTGGTGGCGTTCGGCGTTTCCTGCGTGGTAGGCCTGGTCTTCGGCATCCTCCCCGCCAACCGCGCCGCGCATCTGAACCCCACCGAAGCGCTGCGTTACGAATAGCGCTAGCGGCAAATTGTGGGACGCAGAAACGAAGTCAGTTCACCCTCGACGGCCGTTCTGAATACATCGGAGAACTGATTTCCGGCGGGAATGTAGTTCCGGCGGGCTTTTCGCCGCCTTTGCTAGACTTCATATAATGAAGAAGGCAATCTGGAGAGCAATCGTCGAGACAGCTTTTATTGTCTTCCTGTTCTATGCCAACCTTTTGATGGGCGAATTTAGTCGCACTGGGAAGGGACGGGGAATGGGTCTCGCCTGGGCTCTGAGGGACGTTTTTACGCCTGTCAATTTTGTGATTGCTATTATGGCCGCGTTCGTCGGCTATGTTGTCTTCGAATTTCTTCGCACCCGGCCCTAAAGAGCCATTCCGGCCGTGGTTACCCGGTTGTACAATCGAAGCTGGGAGGCTTGCGTATGCGGCTACTCTGCGGATTGGGGCTTGCTCTCCTGGTTTCCGGCAGCCTCGTGGCGCAACACCATGGCGGTTCGGCGCCTGCCCACGCGGGGGCAGTATCGCATGGCGCCCGGGGGCACAGCGTGCATTCGACTTCCCGCTTCTCAAGCGGAGCCGGTATGATAATGGCTCCCTATGGCGGCTATCCGTTGGCTTACGGCTACGATGCGCCACCGCCGGATCAATCGGACCAATCGTACGCGGATTCGTACGAGCCGGCGCCCACCGAGGCTAGCGCCAGCGGCTGGTCCGGCCCGCAGTATTCCAGCCCGCCCGAGCCGCCGCCGCACAGCCTGATCCTCAACATGGAAGATACCGAGGCGAACCCGCCCGACGAACCGGCGCATTACTACGTCGCCCTCAAGGATCACCACGTCTACCTCACCGTGGCGTACTGGGTGGACGGAGACACGCTGCACTACTTCCTTCCTGGTAACACCCACAACCAGGTCTCGCTGGCGCTGGTGGACCGCGACCTGACCCAGCGCCTCAATCGGGAATCCGGCGTGGAAGTGCATTTGCCGGTGGGGAAATAATGGGGCGGTTCATTTAGGACTGCTCACCGCTGTGCCAACCGCCGCCTGGCGGCCGCGGCTCCAAATCGATCTCATTCCCACTCGATCGTGGCCGGTGGTTTGTGCGTCAGGTCGTAGAACACGCCGGCGATTTCCGGTATCGACATCAACTCCTTGCGCATTTGATTCAGCAGCTCAGCCGGCATCGAGACCGAGCGCGCGGTCATGCCATCCACCGAATCGACCGGCCGCAACACCACCGAATCTGGCGCCTGGCCGGCGCCCAGCGGAATCAGGATCACCGGGAACTGCCACACCGTCGCGTCATAGCCGCTCTCGTGCGAGAGTCGGCGCACGATCGCGTCGGCGCGGCGCAAGCGCTCAATCCGCTCCGGCGTGAGGGAACAGGCCCGCACCCGCATTTCCGCGAGCGGAGCGCGCGTGGCCACCGCGGCGATAACGCGGTTGACGCCGTTCAACCGGTTGATCAGCGCGGTGGCACGGTCGTGGTCGAGCGCAGCGTGTCCATCCAGCGCCAGTACCGGCGCGTAGCTGCGCGAATCGCCTTGCACGCCGACCGAATGCACCGGGACGACGTAGCCATCTGCAGTGGTGGCGACCGCAGCGTCCGATTCCGCGCAAAGGCACCGAATCGCCAGTCCAGGACCGGGAAACGGGTGCCGCTCGAGCAACTCAGCGGGCAAGCCCAACTCACGGCCCACCTCCCGCACCTCGTCCTTGTAAAACGATTTCAGCGGCTCCACGATGCGCCCGCTTTCCATCAGCTTCTGAATGCCGGCGACGCGGTTGTGGTGGGTCTTGATCACCGCTGCCTTGGCGGTGCCGCCGGATTCGATGGTGTCCGGGTAGATGGTGCCCTGCCCCAGGATCCAGTTTTCCTCGAAGATGTGGCGCGCATCGATGATGCGCTCCTGCACGCGCACGAACTCTTCACCGATGATGTGCCGTTTGCGTTCGGGATCGGTGACCCCGGCGAGTGCGCCGAGGAATTGCTCGCCCGCCTGCTCGACGGTGACGCCGAGGCGCCTCACGAAATCGGTTTCGCCTTCGCGCATCAGGCCGGTATCCACGTAAACGCCACGCACGCGTCCGGCGCCGAGCGCACGTGTGCACAACGTGTACGCCACGCTCGAATCCACGCCTCCACTGACGAAGAAGAAGACGCCGCGGCCGCCCACCGCATCGCGGATTTCCTGCTCCAGCATGGGCACGCGGCCGCGCGGCTCCCAATCCCGGTCGCAGCCGCAAACCGCGAAAACGAAATTGCGCAGATACTCCCGGCCGCGCAGCGTGTGCACAACTTCCGGATGGAATTGCAGCCCGTAGAGTTTGCGGTCCGCGGCAGCAATGGCGGCCACCGCGCACGTATCGGTGCGGCCGGTCACGGTGAAGCCGGCCGGCGCCGCCGCCACCACGTCGCGATGGCTCATCCAGATCTGCTGCCGCCCGGCGAGGCCGGCGAACAGCGGGTCGTTGGCTTCATCGAGCGCGAGCGTAGCCAAGCCATATTCGCCCTTTTCGCCGCGCGTGACGGTGCCGCCCAGCAGGTGCGCCATCAATTGCTGCCCGTAGCAGATGCCGAGCACGGCCTGCCCGCTGGAGAAGATGGCTGGGTCGGCGGTGGGGCTGTCCGGATCGTACACGCTGGCCGGCCCGCCGGAGATAATGATTCCCTTGGCCCCGGCCAGATCGCCCGCCCGAGTCTCGCTGGGACGCACTTCGGCGTACACGCCCAGGTCGCGCACTTTGCGGGCAATCAAGTGGCAATACTGCCCGCCGGCGTCCAGCACGATGATTTGTGGATTGGGATTCAAGTACCGATGGTAGCAAGAGCGGGGCTTCGCGCGGCTGGGCTATTTCACCGCGCGGTTGCATGGCTGCGCCACAATTCTGCGGCGGACGCTCAATTCCGCTTCTCGCGGTACACCGTAGTGGCGGGATTGAAGTGCCGCCAGTCGAACCAATAGTCTTTGATCGACTCGACCCGCTCCAGGCAGAGGCCGCGAGACTTGCCGGAGAGCGCACATCCCTGAAAGTTCCACTCGCTGCCGGTGGCACTGTCCATCAGCAGCGCCGCCGGCGAAGCGGATTGGCCGGGCAGCACACGATAGAAATCCGGCACCGCCGGGAAGCCCGGAATACGCCGCCGGAAGGCGCGCGCGGAGTGCCCGTCCTGGGCGACCACCAGCAGGACAGGTTCAGAGCCCAAATGGTCCTGGATGAGCTTGTCCTTTAGCAGTGCATCGTAACGGAAGGCGCGGCTGGCGCCGAACCCGTGCAATCCCAACATGAGTTCGCGCGGCGCCAAGCCGTACTCGGGATAGGCAATCACGGTGGGCGCTTTCAGCATCTGCACATCCCAATCCTTTGGTGCATACAGCGAGGTGTCCGCGGCGATCTCGCGCAGCACCGTGCCTTGCGGCTCCTCGGCTTTCCAGGTGGCGAAAGTCAATTCATCGGAGGCGACCAGCGTCAAGCGCCGGCCGGCCAGCGGCCCGGAAATGGCGGCTCCGGTGATCTGCTGCCAGTAACTGCCGGTTTCCTCGTCCCGCATCAGAAAATTTTGATCGTTGATGCCGGCGAGGTGAAACCTCAGCCGCAGCCCGTCGACTTCCGCTCTCCACACCAGACCGGTGTGACAGAGCGTTCAATATGTCGCCGCAATCGGAACGCCGTCCACCAGATCGTTCACGATGTGGTAGTAAGAAATGTTGCGTATCGGATAAGCGCGGGCGATCGGCCCCACGTGTATCGCAATCACCATTTCATCGCCATCGAGCTTGCTCTGGCCCGCGGCCATGAAGGCTGGCGGCCCCAGTGGATGGAACATCAGTTCGTAGATGTTGACGCGCGAAGCCAGCCCCATCGCAACCACCGCCAGCGCACCCGCCGCGGAGACCGCCCGCCGAAACCAGCGCCGCTCCCGGCGCCAGTACCAAACCAGGGCCACAAAAGCGGCAGCGGCCGACGCCACCATAAAAGGCGCACGATACCGGATCACGGCCAGCGCCACGCTCAACTCTTGGACCCCCTGCGCTCGAAACGGACGGATGACGTATACCGGATACACAAGCAGAAGGAAGGATGCCAAGAGGCAAGGAACGAGGTATAGCAGAAACCTGCATCCCGGTGTTGTGGTTTTCATCAAAGATGCCCCCTTAGCGGCGTTTCGGCCCTCTTGGCAGCCGGATTCTGAAGACCGATTCTACGGAAATCGGTGGATTGCGGCAATAATGCCTTTTCGTTAGTATATTCCAATTATTGTAGAGACCCGCTTTTCCAGCTATTCTCTATTCAACAAGCGAGATCTTCTTACGGATTAGGCGTTAAGGTAAGCAGGTTCTGGATCCCCGGAATGAGCCGGTTCGCACACCCCGCGCACTGGCGAACACGGCCCTCCGGTGCTTACCCTAACGCCTGAACTTTTTGAGGGGTACCCCACATGAGTGACCGCAAGCCCGGAATGTCCCCGATGTTTCTCCCGGGCGTAGAAGTGAACCCAAAGCCCGGGGCTTACTGCGAGAACATCCACATGATGCAGAAGGCCGGCGCCGAGTACCCTCAGATCTGGCACATGTTCGGCTTTCTTCCTGCGGCCACGGGCCACCTGGCACATTTCACACAGGAGATCATGCGCGGGCCGTCGCCGCTGTCGCCGGGCATGCGCGAACTGATCGCGGCATACACTTCATACCGCAACGAGTGCCCGTTTTGACTCAAGTCTCACGCCGCGGTCGCGGTGGAATTGCTCGGTAACGAAGGGCTGGTTTGGGGGGCGCTGCGGGACCTGGAGAGCTCGGCACTGGACGCGAAACACAAAGAGCTGTTCCGCTTTGTAGACAAGGTGAATCGCAACTCCCCGCGGATCACCGCCGAAGACATGAAACCGCTGTACGAAGCCGGTTGGGACGATGCCGCGCTCTACTTCGCGATCACCGTGTGCGCGCTATTCAACTTCTACAACCGGTGGATCGATGCGAGCGGCGTCCATGCCATGTCGGATGAAGGGCACCGGCAGGGTGGAAAACGGATGGCGTTACACGGTTACGCCGGCGGATAGCGGCCCCGGAGTCTTGCGGGAGGCTTACTGCCGCCCGACCGCCGCGGGCGACGGTGCGCGGCGCCCTACCACCACCCCGCCCTTCTCCAGCAGCGCGTTGGCTTGCGGTAGCGCGTCCACGGCTTGCGCGACCTCCGGATCGGTCATACCAAAAACGCGGTCGCTTTGGTCCACGTCAAACGCCCAGATGTACATCTCTCTCGCCAGGTAGCGCCTGATCCAATCGTGATCGCGGGTGAACTCGGCCTCGGTGAATTGGTAGCCATGGGCCAGCAGGAAGTCGTGCAACTCCTCGATCACGTGGTCGTCCGGCATCCATCCAACCGGCAGTTTGGCCGGATGCGCGGCGAAGTACGCGCGCGTGAAGTTGAACAGCCCGATGCGATCGAGCGCAAACTCTAGCCGATCTTCGCGCGACGGAGTGTACTTCTCGTCGGGCGCGATGCCGTCGCCGCCGTACACCGCGCGGCCGTCATCGGTGGTGCGCCGGTCCTTCGCGTCCGGGGTCGCCTGGCCTTCGTGGAAGTAGTAATCGTACAGGCTTTCATGCGCATAATCGCGCTGAATGAGACGCCCGCTGGGAGTGTAGAAGTGCGCCGTGGTCAGCGCCAGCGCAGTGTGGTCGGGAAGCTGAAAGATGGTTTGCACCAGGCCCTTGCCAAAAGTGGTCTGGCCGAGAATCCACGCCCGGTCGTGATCCTGCAGAGCGCCGGAGACGATTTCCGCAGCCGACGCCGAATAGTGGTTTACCAGCACGACAATCGGATACCGCCGGCCCTGGTTGCCGTACTCCGCCACGTAAACCCGTTCCCGGGAGGATCGCCCGCGCTGCGAGACGACGCTCTGCCCCTTCGCCAGAAAGTGCCCGGCCACGTTCACCGCCTGGTTCAGCAAACCGCCAGGATTGTCGCGCAGGTCCAAGATCAGGCCCTCGATGCGGTCCTCGCCCAAACGCTTCAGGTTCTGTTCCACCTCGCGCCCGGTGTAGTCGCCGAAGCTCAGAATACGCAGATATGCGATGCCGGGCCTGAGCCAAAAAGCATCATCCACGGTTTTGCGCGCGATGTCCTCCCGGGTCAGTGTGAAGTTGAGGCGCTCGTTGCCTCCGTTGGCTGCCTCGCGCTGCACCGTCACCGTCACCTGCGTGTTGCGCGGGCCCTTCAACAGGTCCACCACCTGGCTGGTATTCATGCCGCCAACGGACTTGCCGTTGACCACGACGATCGCGTCGCCGGGCCGTATGCCGGCACGATAGGAAGGCGAACCGGGAAACGGCGCGATCACCACCGTCTGGTCGCCACGCTGCCCCACAGTCATGCCGACGCCGCTATAGTGTTCTGATTGCTCCTCGCGCAGCGCCTGAAAGTCTTTAGGATCGAAAAAAGTGGAGTGCGGATCGAGAGTGCGCAGCATCCCCGGAATCATGCCCCGGTAGATCGCCTGGTCCGGATCCGGAACGGTGGCTGAATTGTCTTCCACCAGCTCGTAGACACGAACCACACGGCCTACGTTCTGGCTGAAGCCTGGCTCGGCCCCAGCGGCCACCGCTTGGCCAAAGAGACCGCCCGCCAGCGTACAGGCCACGATCAATGCCGCCGGCACCAACAGCGTCCACCGCTTAACCGTCATTGCGAATGCGTCCCCCCCCATACACCCAGTGTAATCCACCTGCTGTGTTAGACGCACCAGTTGGGTTTCCGGCTGCGGGAATCGGCGCCGAAATGCGCGCCAGGAAGGCGCTGTGAGGCGGGCCAATAAAAAAGAGGGGAGCCGAAGCTCCCCTCTTGGTTAAAAACAACAGGTTGAACTAGTTGTTCAGCGCCTCCGAGAAGCCGTACAGGCCAACCGAAGTGCTGCTGGTGCGATCATTGATCACCAAGGCCAGGTAGCTTGCCATGATATTGCGCACGCCGACATCGGTGACGGACGCATAGCCATGAGCATACTGGAAGTTGCAGAGGGCGATCATGTAACCAGACCAGTCAGCCGGCACCGACTGCGACGCCAGCGTTAGGGCAGTAGTGCCATAGATGATCGGCACGCTGCTGCCGACCCCGCCCGCGCCCAATACCGTGGGAGCAGGAGGAGTGGCGGCGGTAGTGGCTCCAGGGGTTCCTCCATACCAGTACATCGTGCAGGTGCCCGACTGATTGACGGTGCCAAACGGATCCTGCGTGGTATTGGCAATCGAAATACCTGTATCGAAGCCGGATTGGCCAGGAACCAGGAACGCCGTCGTTACATACGGGAACAACAGCGCAGTGGTGCAAAGGTTGATGTTCAGGAACGGCGTCCCGCTGGATGCAGCAGCATTAGCAAACCGCGGAATCGTCAGGGTGCTCGAAGCTACGCCGGCGGCAGCGGCCGAGAACGGCACAGGCGGCGTTGGAGCATAGCTCAGAGTGGCGCTGATTCCTTGCGGAGCAGGAGCCACGTTGTTCGGGAATGTAATGTACACGCCGAAGTCATAGTTTTCGATCGTGTTCGGAAGCGTCTGACCGACTTCCCAAACCGCCTGTGCCGTGCCAGTAGCAGAGACCGGCAGCAGCCACTCGCTACCGGTAGTAGCGGTCACGGGTGTCACTGGATCAACCCCAGCTTCGGTGTTTACCAGAAAGGCGTACTCGGGTGAGTCAGCCGCGCCAGCGCCGGGGAGGGCGGGGGTCGTGCCAGCGGTTGAAGCGGCACCACCGGTGCCCGGGGTGCCGATCAGATTAACCGTCGACACGTAGACGCTAACGCCGCTCGGGATATTGGCGAACACCGCTTTGAGGCGGGTGCCATAGTCTGCCAATCCAGCGACACCAGCGAGCGCGGGGGCGGTTGTATTACCGCTGAAGGTGCTGATAAAGCCGGATTCTGAGTTGTAGATCGCGCCCGGAATGTTCTGGATCGCGGTCCCTGTGGTCCCACCGCTGCCTCCCGTGTAAACGCCACCAGCGTTGACGCGTGTCTTGAAGGCAGTACCAAAGAGCTCGCTAAACCGCAAGACAGCCACCAGCTTGTTGGTTACCGGGTTGCACTGGAATTCATTGTCGGTAGTGAGAGAGCCCGTATTCGCGCCCGTAAGCCCGTCGGAACCAGTCCCGCCGTTGCGGAAGGAACCAGCGAAGCTCTGCTGGATGTAGCCCACGGTTACGGTCGGGTTGGTGACCGAAACCTGGACGTTGTTGACGGAGATCTGGGCCAGAACGCTCTGGAAGCCAGACCCGCCGCCGGTGATGCCGTTGGCGTTCACGCGCAGGTTAGTGATGCGATAAACGCGCGAGACAGTGCTGGTGACCGGCGCCAGAATCGGCACACCAAAAAACGTTACCTGGCTGCCGTTCGTGACACCCTGGAACACATTCTGCGCGGGGGTTTCGGTGTCGAAAAGTACCGGAGCGGTTGCACCGTCAACCGTTCCTACGTAGGCCTGGCAACCAATTTGCGGAGTGGTGCAGAGGAACTGAGGTTCGGATGGGCCAACGCCCGCTAAACCACTGCCCGGCTCGTCAATCATTAGCAACGCTTCCGAGGCGCCGCCAGCGCCGATCAGCCGGCTGGTGATGGTGCCCTGCAGGTTGACCACGATGTTGGCCTGCGGAATCAGCGCTCCATCGAGGGGAGCGGTGCCGCCTGTGCAGTCCAGTGTGATGTCGCCAACCAGCTCCGTGTAACCTTCCGTGCGTAACTGTGGAGGTACAGCGGTGCCGGCCACGCAAGTCATGGGCGTCGCCACACCTGAGACCTGCGCGCTGGCTACCCCTGTAAACACCAGGGCTAGCACGGCCAACGCAAGAATCCATTTGCGAAAATCTGCCATTTCCTTCTCCTTGTAAATTTACAAAATGTTGAATCGGTCGAAGTACTCTTCCAACCTGAGCCTCTTGACTCCAGCTTCCAAACCGTTCACACAACCCGGGATTTCTCCGTGTCGGGCGGAGATTCGATTTCCGGTGATCACCAAGCTGACCGCCGGGCCTTTATTGAACTCTTGCCGGGTGGTACATCTTTTGTTTTAAACGAATTGTGTACTCACCAAGCACGAACGAAAAATTGCACACGAACAACGGACGCGGTAAGTCTTATTAGTAACTGATTGCCCGCCCCGTGTCAAGCGAAATTCTTTCCCTTCAACACCAAAGGGCCCGCCGCTCGCGCGATTCGATTGCGTTTCGTACAAGTTTCGCCTGATTTAACCACGTAAAGCATCCCCCCGTCAAGGGTTTCACACCGAATCGTCCCATTTTTGTTGAGCGGAACGTGATATTTGTCGCACCCGAAGGGCGAAACCCGATTTCAGGAGGGCAAACCACCCAATTCGTTCCCTGGCCCATACCCTTTGCCCGATAGAACACGTTGTCGAAGGTTTACCCGCCTTCGATGAAGCGCCAATCGATGGGGCGTCCCAAAGCGCAGTGGCGCGCGCCCGGAGTGCCGCCGGCTACGACGCTGCGTGCACTGCCGCTGCCAGCTTGAAACTCAATTCGCCGGTGTCGCTATCGGCGTCCATCAGGACGGTCTGGCCGTCGAGGACCTTGCCTCCGACCAGCAGGCGGCCCAGCGGGGTCTCGACTTTTTTCTGAATCGCGCGCTTCAGGGGGCGCGCTCCATAGGCCGGATCGTAGCCCGTGCGCACCAGGTTGGAGCGCGCCCGATCGGTCAGTTCGAGCTTGATTTGCCGGTCCGCCAGCCGGGCGCGCACGCGGCCAAGCTGAATGTCGACGATCTGCTTCAGATGCTCTTCGGCCAGCGCGTGGAACACGATGATCTCATCCACGCGGTTGAGGAACTCCGGGCGGAAGTGGGCGCGCATTTCCTCCAGCACGGCTTCCTTCATGCGCTCGTAGCCGGCCCCCGCGAAACCACCGCGGTGGTCAAGAATCCGCTGGCTGCCGACGTTTGAGGTCATGATCACGATGGTATTTTTGAAATCGACGGTGCGGCCCTGGCCATCCGTGAGGCGGCCGTCATCGAGGATTTGCAGCATCACGTTGAACACATCGTGGTGCGCCTTTTCGATTTCGTCGAACAGCACCACCGCGAAAGGTCGGCGGCGCACCGCTTCGGTCAACTGCCCGCCCTCTTCGTAGCCCACGTATCCGGGCGGCGCGCCCACCAGCCGCGCCACCGTGTGTTTCTCCTGATATTCCGACATGTCGATGCGGATCATGGCGCGCTCATCGTCGAAAAGGTATTCGGCGAGGGCGCGCGCCAGCTCGGTTTTGCCGACGCCGGTGGGCCCGAGAAAAATGAAGCTGCCGATGGGCCGCGCCGGGTCTTTCAGGCCGGAGCGCGCGCGGATCACCGCTTCCGCCACCGCGGTGACGGCTTCATCCTGGCCGATTACGCGGCGGTGCAGCTCGTCTTCGAGGTGCAGCAGCTTCTCCATTTCGCCCGCCAGGAGCTTGGTCACCGGCACCCCGGTCCAGCGGCTGACCACTTCGGCGATGTCTTCCTCGTCCACCTCTTCTTTAATGAGCCGCGACTGCGCTTGCGGCGACGCGAATTTGCCGGATTCCTCATTCAACTGCCGTTCGAGGCCTGCCAGCGTGCCGTATTTCAATTCCGCCGCGCGGTTAAGATCGTATTGCCGCTCCGCCTGTTCGATTTCGGCTTTGGTCTGCTCGACGCGCTTGCGCAACTGGCGCAACCGCTCGACCGCACTCTTCTCACGCTGCCAGCGCGCTGCCAGGGCATCGGATTCGGCTTTGAGGTCGGCCAGCTCTTTTTCCAGGCGCCGCAGCCGCTCTTTCGAGGCCTTGTCGGTTTCCTTGCGCAGCGCCTCGCGCTCGATTTCGAGCTGCATGATGCGGCGCCGCGTTTCATCGAGTTCGGCCGGCATGGAATCGATCTCGGTCCGCAAGCGCGCCGCGGCCTCATCCACCAGATCGATCGCCTTGTCAGGCAAGAAGCGGCCGGTGATGTAACGGTTGGACAGCACCGCGGCGGCCACCAGCGCAGCGTCCTTGATGCGCACGCCGTGGTGCACCTCGTAGCGCTCATTGAGGCCGCGCAGGATGGAAATGGTGTCCTCGACCGTTGGCTGATCCACGACCACGGGCTGGAAGCGGCGCTCCAGCGCGGCGTCTTTTTCGATGTGCTGGCGGTACTCGTCGAGCGTGGTGGCGCCGATGCAGTGCAGCTCGCCGCGCGCCAGCATCGGTTTAAGCAGGTTGCCGGCGTCCATCGAGCCTTCCGCCTTCCCCGCCCCGACCACGGTGTGCAGCTCATCGATGAACAGCACCACCTCGCCCGCCGAATCCTGCACTTCTTTGAGGACCGCCTTAAGCCGCTCTTCGAATTCGCCCCGATATTTCGCGCCGGCGATCAGCGCGCCCATATCGAGCGCCACGATGCGCTTGTTCTTGAGGCCTTCCGGCACGTCGCCGCGCACGATCCGCAGCGCCAACCCCTCAACGATGGCCGTCTTGCCCACGCCCGGCTCGCCGATCAGCACCGGGTTGTTCTTGGTGCGGCGCGACAGCACCTGAATGACGCGCCGAATTTCCTCGTCGCGGCCGATCACCGGATCCAGCTTTCCCTGCGAGGCCAGGCGCGTGAGATCGCGGCCGTACCGTTCCAGCGCTTCGTAAGTGGCTTCTGGGTTTGGCGAGGTCACCCGCTGGCTGCCGCGCACTTCGCGCAGCGCCTGCATCAGCCGCTCACGCGTGAGGCCAAGCTCTTTCAGCAGGCGGCCTGCCGCGCCGCGGTCGTCGAGCGCCGCCAGCACCACGTGTTCCACCGATATGTATTCGTCCTTCAGCTTGCGGGCTTCGTCTTCGGCATGCGCCAGCAGCTTGTTGAGGCGTGGCGTGACGTAGACCTGGCCGGGAGCGCCGGCCGGTCCGGACACCTTGGGCATCCGGTCAAGCTCCGCCTCCAGCCGTTGGGCAAGCGTTTCCGGGTTGACGTCCGCCTTCTGCAGAATCGACGGCGCCAGGCCGCCCTGCTGAGCCATCAGCGCCGCCAACAGGTGCTCCACGTCGATCTGCTGGTGGCTGTAACGCGCGGCCGTGCTCTCCGCCGCACGGATGGCCTCTTGCAGCTTTTCGGTAAAGCGGTTGATGTCCATATTCAATTATCTACATTAGATATATGGTGGGTCGTGGCGCGCAAGCGCGTACGGCGGCCGATGAGATGTTTCGCACTCATCGCGACGCGGGCGGCCTGCGGCCCCTCTCAGGGGTTCCAAAGGCTGGCGGCGTCGAGCTGGGAGACGCCATCGCAACCACTGGCGGTGTGTCGGACCGGGGCTCCGCAGGACGAGACGCAACGCTGAACCACGAGATTCGAATCGCGGGCGAGAATTCCGCCTGGCCGGAAGTCTCAAATCGGATTGACACCACGCGATCCGACGGGCTATCTGACGGTTGCCCGAAATACGGCAGTGTCTCGCCCAAATTCTCCGGCAACCGGCCAACGAAGGCGCCGTCTACAAGATTCGCGCGCGTGACCCGCCATCGGGATTGCTTCCCCGAAACATGATTCGCCGTGAGGTAAATAGGGGAGTTGCGAAAGAGGATGCCGCGCAGCGACCCCCAAACGGTTTTGTCGATCTCAGCCCTCATCATCACGAACTGCGCAGGGTCCAATTCAGGAACCGAGATGTCGCGGTGCCACGCGGCGGTAACCGAGCCTGCCTCCGATGGCGCCAGGTTGCGGGAGGTGTCGCGCCGCTGCAACACCAGCAGGTCCGGGCGCGCCAGCTCGACGTCATAGTGGTCGAAAAGAGCGCGCCAGGACGCCGGATCGTCCAGAAGCGGATTCCTGCCGTCGATCGCCTCCCATTGCATGATGATGTGATCGGCGCTTGCCGGGCTCAACAGATGGCGCGCATTGAGCTCGTCCAGCTCCGGCATGTACGCCGAATAGGACTGGAAGACCGGCCGGGGACACCAGCGCCACCCGTTTGCCGGTACAATATCGATCTCATTTGGAACATCGTCCACCGTCCCGCCGCCCACCATGCCGGCAATTGCCGGATCCAGCCGCATCTTCTCCAGCCTTTTCCGGGTTTGCGCGCCCACACGGCCCCAGGTTGCCGAGTAATGCCAGTTAGCCGAGAGATTCTCCTCGGCGTCCTGAAGAAGGGCGCGGCGTTCCGGAAGCGCACCTTGACCGGGGAATGCCGCCACGAACAGACTCACGCCCAGCACGAAACTGCCTGCTACGTAAGTAACCAACAGCAGTCGATCGCGAGCCGTCTTAGTGCAGACCAGGAGAAACAAGCCCGCCACTGCGAGCTTAACGTGCAGGAGACTCACATGATGTGGATCCTGGCGAACCATGCCGTTCTTGAACGCAAAAAAGCTCAACAGTGCGGCGGGTAAAAGTCCGAGCACGAGGGCGCCCGGGCGCTCGGCAAGCAGCGGGACGATCACACACAGCGTCACGACGCCGAATATCGCCAGAATGGCTTGATACATCGGTCCGGCTTCCCCCATCGCTTCGGAGTACCCCAGCACAATATGTGTGGTGCGCGTCACAAAATCCCAGAGGCTCGAAACATTCCGCTCCACAATCGTGAATCCAAGTACAAAAGCCAGGGGAGGCACTAACACAAACATCCGCACTTTGTGCAGCGCCCTTCGTTTGTCCTGGCCGATTAAAAACAACAGGCTTAACAGAGCGTAATAAACCGCGCACGCCCCAATTCCTTCGCTCGCCTTGAACAGTGGGATAAGGCCGGCAGTAACCCCCGCAATCACCAGATAGACGCTATGGGCGTCGGCCTCGACAACGAGTAATGCGACGATCCCGATCGCGACACCGAGGAACGATAGCTGCAGCCTTTCGAATGGAAGGTCAGTGAATAACATCGCGCCGGAGAGAGTGATCCAACTTACCAGAACAATCAAGCGATGGCCAAGAGCCCGCCAAATCAAGAACAGCCCGAACAAAAAGTAGGCATACATGGCCCAAATGAATCCGAATGCGGGTAAAGGTGCGACTAAGTCGGTAACCGGATAGAATAGGTAACCTAGTGGGCCGAAGGTAAAGACCACATCTTTGCCAAAAACAAAGTTATCAACATGCGCTAAATTGAGCGCATAGGCCCAGCTCGAATCCAGACTAGTACCAAGTATCTGAGGCGGCAGCGGAATCACCGCCAGAGCTATCCAAAGGTACATAAGAACAAAAATCCATGGAACAATCGGCCGCAACATGACGATTCGGTTTTGCAAGGCTGAGACGCTCCACTTCCGGCTGAACGACGATCCGTCCATAAGACTGGAGTTATTACCTCCCAAAGGAATAGTAATCTAAATCATAGGTGCCTGGCGCCGTGCTCAGCCAACGCCCCTCATCGCAGCTTTTTCGATCGCCACCCTTTGTCGCGCCGGCATTGGCAGTGTTCCGGGCCTGCGGTCGCCTCCGCTCCGCGCGGCCGGCAGAGTGCCTGTCGATCCAGCGGCAGGGGCGGTTCCGCCCCTTTGACGGCGGCTGGTACGATACCGGCCTTCCCATTTTGCGAACAATCGCTTACCATGATTGCCATGAAGAGAGACTTAGCATTTCATTGTCTTTTACTAATGGTTTTGCTGATCGCGGCCACCGCCAGCGCCTCTCTCGGCACGGCGCAAGCCCCGGCCGGCAAGGCGGCCTTCAACGGGCAGGCGATCTTCGACGATTACTGCGCCGTGTGTCACGGGCGGGACGCCAAGGGCGACGGCCCCGCCGCGCGGGCCCTCAAGACCCCGCCTCTCGATCTGACACAGATCAGCCACGATCATTCCGGTAAATTCCCCGAGGCGGAGATCAGGAAAATCATCCTCGGCCTGGATATGATGCCGTCGCATGGCACAGAAGCGATGCCCATCTGGGGAAAAGTCTTCACCAAGATCGGCGATCCGAGCACCGTCGGGCAGCGCGTCGACGCCCTGCTGATCTACCTTCGCCAGATCCAGGCGAAGTAGAAGGCGTGGCCGGCCCTGGGGCAGATCATTCCCGGCCTAATCATATCCCCACGCCCTCGGAAAAGTGGAAACTCCAGGCGTCTGCCGGCCTGCCGCCCAACGCCGCAAAAGGCGCCGGGATGTCTCGTTAATTGTCATCCTGTACTAACCTGTAATTTGATCCCCGATCGCCCTCTGTTCACCGCCACGACGTTCGACCCCTGGTGGTTCCGCTGGCGTCCCACCGTCCACTACCTGATGCAGACAGAAGCACACGTCTACGCGCTGGCCATCGGCGCCTGCGTGTTGTTGACGTTCTTTCCGTTCATGACCGTCATGATCTCTTTGTGCCGCGACGTCCTGCATTGGCCGGCCGCCGTCAGCGCGATCTACCTTGCCGTTCGCGACGTCTTTCCGGGCAAAGCAGGCGACCTGCTCGTTCAGAACCTGCTGTCCTGGGAGGTGCCGCCTGCCAGGGTCACCTCCGTTTTTATCCTGCTGATCACCTCGAATGGCATTTTCGAGCCGCTCGAAGTGGCGTTCAACCGCGCCTGGGGTGTTAAGAAAAACCGCAGCTACTGGAAAAACCAGCTCATCAGTCTCGGCATGGTTTTCGCTTGCGGCGCGCTCGTCCTGCTGCCGCTCACCTTCACCGCCTACAGCCGCGAGTGGGTCGCGTCCTGGGCCGGCAAAGGCGCACTGGCCGCTTGGTTTACTTTGCTGCTGTTCAAGGCCGCCGCCGTGCCGGTATCCATTCTCATGCTCTTCCTGATTTATTGGCTCGTGCCCAACTGCAAGGTCGACCCCCGGCGGGTGGTGCCAGTTGCCATCTGGGTCGGCCTGACTCTGGAGTTATTCAAGTACCTGAACATCCTCGCGAGCCCCTTGCTGGCGGAGAAGCTGAATCGCGAGTTTCACATGTTTCAATACTCCGTGACCCTCCTGATGGGAAGCTTCGTCGCCTCCCTGATCGTGCTGGCCGGCGCCGAATTCGCCGCCCGCGGCGGCCGCGACGCCGACGGCAACTGGCCGTGAGGGCCTCGCCTGCGCCGCCGGCCGTGGGAACCTTTCACCCACACAGGGCTTCGGCAGCTCCGTTCCAAGCCTCAAAAGTCCAAATGTGCGCCAAATCGCCCAGTCCAACTGGGGCTTTGGGGCAAGCCGCATCTCGCGCCCGGGTGATTTCAGCTCATCTTGGCTGAATTTATCCACATTGCGTGAATTTAATCCACAAAAGCGTATTCCGTGTCCACATTCCCATAGATAGCTAAAGTGTTCTGCCATAACGAGATGACTGAATCCTGGCACCGCCGGGTGCCCGATTTCGGGAGATTCGTCTTAGTCCGTCGGTAGCCAGTGATTTGTCTTTCAAAGAGATTAAGCTCAGGCTATATTTGGTAATACGCGTGCGGACAATAGCCCCACCACGAGTGTTGGAACGTACGGCAAGATCGGAGTGTGTTTCTCAGCCAACCGGGGAAAAACACGCCCGAGCTTCTCAACTTTCAAATTGGGAGACGATATGAGCAATCTCAAAAGATTTCGAGGATCGTTCGCGATCATTTTCGGCCTGATGCTGGCTGCCCTGATGCTTTGGGGCCAAGTGGAGACGGGCCAGATCAGCGGAACGGTTCAGGACGCTACCGGCGCCGTTGTACCCAACGTGACGGTCACGGCCAAGGGTGTCACGACCGGCACGATGCGCTCAACGGTGACGAACACTGCCGGCGTATACGTGCTTCCGAACCTTCACCCCGGCGATTGGGAGGTCACCCTTTCCGCCAGCGGCTTCTCCACCCAGAAGAAGCGCGTGACGGTAGACGTCGGCGCTGCGGTGACCATGGACGCCAAGATGGAAGTGGGCCAGACCAGCACTACCGTGGAAGTGAACGCCGGCGCGGTGCAGGTGAACACCGAATCGCAGATGGTCAGCAATACCATCAGCACCCAGCAAGTGACGGAGTTGCCCTCCTTGACCCGCAACCCGTACGATTTCGTGGCCACCGTGCCAAATGTGACGTCCGATGTGCAAAGCGGCCGCGGCGTGGGTTACGCGGTCAACGGCATGCGTTCGTCCAGCACCAACGTGATGCTTGATGGCGTCGCCAACAACGACGATTTCACGGCAACCGTGGGACAGCAGGTTCCCCTCGATTCGGTACAGGAATATCAGGTTGTGACTAGCGACTTCAGTGCGGAATACGGGCGCGCCTCCGGCGGCGTGGTCAACGTGATGACCAAAAGCGGCACCAACGATTTCCATGGTTCGGCTTACGAGTTCAACCGGGTTTCGGCGCTGGCCTCCAACAGCTTCTTCAACAATGCCAACGACCTGCCCCAGGGCATTTACACCCGCAACAACTTCGGCTACTCGGTTGGCGGGCCAGTCAAGAAGAACAAGCTGTTCTTCTTCCAGAACACGGAGTGGACGCGCATTCGCAGTTATGCCAACGAAGTGGCGAATGTTCCGACGCCGCAGTTGATTGCTGCCTCCAATGCCAACACGCAGGCGTTCTTCAGCACCTATGGCAAGTTGCGCAGCAACCTGACAACCCTCGCCACTTTCACCAAGGCGCAGGTTTCCAGCGTTTGCAATGGCGGCTCGGCAACCGGCCCGTGCGCCGGGCTCCCCGCGAGCACGCCGATGTTCAATGAGGTTACTTACCAGACCCCGGCCGATTCGGGCGGTGGATCCCCGCAGAACACCTATGACATCGTGGGCAACGTGGATTATAACCTCAGTGAAAAAACGCAGATGTCGTTCAAGTACGCCCTCTACAACGAGGACGATTTCCCCGGCACCGTCAACACCAGCCCTTATCAGGGCTATGAAACGGGCCAGACCAACGTGGACAACCATGCCACCTTCTCGCTGACGCACACATTTTCGCCCAGCCTGGTCAGCCAGACGCGTTTGAGCTTTAACCGACTGAACAATCTGCAGCCGCTGGGCACGGTGCCGCCAACCCCAACGCTCTATATGAACGCCAGCGGCCCTGTGGCTTTAAATGGCGAGTACATTTCCTTCCCCGGCTACAGCGAGTACACGCCGGGCAACGCGATTCCTTTTGGCGGCCCGCAGAATTTCGGCGTTCTCTCCCAAGACGTGACCAAGGTCCGCGGCCGGCACAATATCCGCTTCGGCGGCATGATCAACTACGAGCAAGACAACCGCACCTTCGGCGCTTACGAAGAAGCGGTTGAAGCCTTGGGAAGCAACACCGGCAACGCGATGGACAACTTCCTCAACGGCCAGTTGCACGAGTTCGAAGCAGCGGTCAATCCGCAGGGCAAGTACCCCGGCGGGACGGTGAACTTGCCGGTGGGGCCGCCGAACTTCTCCCGCAGCAACCGCTACAACGAGTTTGCGCTCTACGGGCAGGACAACTTCAAAGTGACTTCGCGCTTGAGCATCAACTACGGCTTGCGTTGGGAATACTTCGGCGTGCAGCACGACAAGGATGCCGCGCTGGATTCGAACATCGTGTTTACCGGGCCCTACAGCCTCAGCAATCTGCCGCAATTGATCCACACCGCGGTGGTCGATCCGACGCCCACCAACCCGAACGGCGGCCTGTGGAATAAGGACTATAAGGACTTCTCTCCGCGCGTCGGCTTTGCTTACGCACTTACCGCCGACGGCAAGACCAGCCTGCGCGGCGGCTATGGCATCGGTTACGAGCGGAACTTCGGCAACGTGACCTTCAACGTCATCCAGAACCCGCCGGCCTACGCGGTGTTGGCGCTGATCGCGGGCACCGACCTGCCGACCATTCCGATCAATGTGAACAACGCCGGCCCGCTGGCCGGCAACACCGGCAGCAAGCTACTGCCGGGCGTCAGCCTCCGCGGAGTGGACCCGAACATCAAGGAAGCCTACGCGCATACGATGAGCCTCACCCTGGAACGGCAGGTTACCAACAACGTGCTGGCCAGCCTGGGTTATTCCGGCTCGCGCGGTGAGCGGCTTTACGATATCTCTCATACCAACGACGCCGGCTACGGCAACGAGTACCTCGGCGTCCCCTGCACGCCGGGCACTAACGGCAACCCGGGAACCTGCACCGCCAAACTGAACACGCAGTACTCCGCCATCAACCTGCGCGGCGGCAACGGCAATTCCGCTTACAACTCGATGATCGGGCAGTTGACGTATCGGGACGTCGGGCATACCGGTTTGACTCTGCAAGCCAACTACACCTGGTCTCACGCCATGGACGACCTGAGCAGCGCCTTCAGCGACGGCGTTCAGGCCGATTATCAGTTGGGTTACATGGATATTCTCCACCCCATGCTCGACTACGGCAACTCCGATTTCGATGCCACGCAACGGGTATCGATCTCCGCCGTTTGGGCGATTCCGGTGGCTAAGGGGAGCTCGCTGCGCGACAAGATTTTGGGCGGCTGGGAACTGGCGCCCATCTTCACCGCGAGTACCGGCAACCCGTTCACGATTTACGACTGCACCAACGCATACAGCTATTGCCCGCGCGCGCAGCAGGTCAGCGCAACGCCGCCGATGGGTGTCACCAACATGCCCAACCCTGGGGTGCCCGACAATTACGAGTACTACCAGTTCACCAATTTTGCCACCGGCCCGTTGTCGTATTACAACCCCAAACTCGGCATCAGCGATGACGGTCCGTGGCCGAATAATATGATCGGCCGCAACACCTTCCGTACGCCGGGCACCTGGAACCTCAATCTTGGTTTCTACAAGAACACCAGGCTGACCGAGAAAACCCAGCTCCAGCTTCGCCTGGAGCTCTACAATGCGTTCAACCACGCCAACTTCATCGTCAACGACCCGGACGCCGAAGTGGAGGGTCCCTTCGTGGACGGTTATTTCAACGGCAACCGAAACCTCCAGCTCGGCGCCAAGTTTAATTTCTAAACAACTCGCTTTGGAGCTGGCAGGCCACTTCGCCTGCCCAGCTTAACCCGCAGTATCGGGGGAGCCTTCGGGCTCCCCTTTTTTTGTGCCAGAGCCGCCCAACTCCTACTCGGCCGCTGTAGCAGTTGGCAGGCGAAAGCGCCTGCCTCACTCGACTGAGAATTCACCGCGCCGCGGGCCACTAATCCTTGTTCGGCATGAAACACAATTGTGCGTGGCTCATGTTGGCTTGGGCATCGGTCTTGCCGGCGGCTGACGTTCCGGCCTACACCGTCCAAACCGTGGCCGGCAGCTCGTTCATGGGCGATGGCGGCCCGGCCACTGCGGCGCAGATCGGCTCCATTCAGGGCGTGGCGCTGGATGGGAAAGGCAATCTGTACCTGTCCGATACCGACAACAATCGCGTCCGCAAAGTAGACGCCGCTGGGATCATCACGACCTTCGCCGGCACCGGCGCCGCCGGCTTCAGCGGCGATGGCGGCCCAGCCAACGCGGCCCAACTCAACCTTCCTTACGGTCTGGCGGTAGATGCCGCCGGATACGTGTATATTGCCGACCTGGGCAACAACCGCGTGCGCAGGGTCGGCCCCGATGGCACCATCGCCACCATCGCCGGCACGGGCGTGAAGGGCTACTCGGGCGACGGCGGCCCGGCCAACGCGGCGCAGCTTTTCACGCCGCGCAACGTGGCCGTCACTGCGGCCGGCAACCTCTATATTGCCGAGTTCGAAGGACACCGCGTGCGCCAGGTGACGCCCGCCGGCGTGATCGCCACCGTGGCGGGCACCGGCGTGGCCGGCCTGGGCGGCGATGGCGGCCCCGCTGCCTTGGCCCAGCTCAACTTTCCGGCCGGGCTGGCGGTGGACCGCACCGGCGCTCTGTGGATCGCCGACTCCGGCAACAACCGCGTGCGAAAAATTCTGCCGGGCGGCGTCATCTCCACGGTTCTGGGCGCGAGCGCTTCCACGGCGCTGGCGACGCCGATCGCCGTCGCGGTGGATCAGTCGCTTACCGTCTACGTAGCCGATTCGAGCGCGCTGGTTCGCTCCTTCACCGCTGCGGGCGTCTGGTCGAATTTCGCCGGCACGGGTGCGCCGGGATATTCGGGCGATGGCGGCCCGGCGGCCATGGCCGAACTTGCGGCGCCACACGATCTGGCAGTCGGCCTGGCCGGCGACGTCTTCATCGCTGACGGCGCCCGCGTGCGCGAAGTGAATGCAACCGGCCTTATCTCGACCGCAGCGGGCGACGGATACCTGTTCGCCGTAGGCGACGGCACGCCCGCCACCAGCGCGATTCTTTACCGGCCTTCCGCCGTGGCGCTCGATGCAGCGGGCGAACTCTTCATCGCCGACACCGGAACCGAGCGCGTGCGGGTGGTGGTCTCCGCCGGTCTCATCCAGACCCTGGCCGGCAACGGAACGGCCGGCTATAACGCCGATGGAGTGCCGGCCACCGCGGCAGAGCTCAATGTGCCGACGGGCCTCGCCATGGATCCGTCGGGCAACCTGTTTCTGGCCGACACCAACAACCAGCGGGTGCGCGCGATTTCGGCCGGAGTGATCTCCACGTTCGCCGGAACGGGCGTGGCGGGCACTGGGCAAGAAGGCCTGGCGCCGGCGCTGATGCCGCTACGCGGCCCGCACGGCGTGTGCGCCGGGCGCGACGGCTCCATCTACATCGTCGACACGGACAATAACCGCGTGCTGGTGGCGCCGCCGGGGGGCATGGTGACGGCCTTCGCCGGCAACGGCAGCCCGGGAGACGCGGGCGATGGCGAACCCGCGCGGCTGGCGCAACTCAATCTGCCCGGCGCTTGCGCGCTGGACGACGTGGGCGATGTCTTCATCGCCGATACCTTCAGCCATCGCATCCGCGAGGTGACCCCGGCCGGCGTCATCGCGACCGTGGCGGGCACCGGCACGGCGGGCTACTCGGGCGACGAGAGCGCCGCCACCGCAGCCACTCTCTTCGCGCCTGCCGGCGTCGTGGTGGATGACAGCGGAGACATCTTCATCGCCGATACCGGCAATCACGCCATCCGCCTGGTAACGCCGGACGGCATCATCCACACTATCGCCGGACAAGGCACGGCCGGCTTCTCCGGCGATGGCGGCGAAGCTAGCGCCGCCTTCCTCAGCTCGCCTTCCGGCCTGCTGCTCGATGGCGCGGGCGACCTGTACTTTGCCGACACCGGCAACAACCGCGTGCGGCGCCTGGTGCCGGAGACCGGCACCGTCACGGTTGGTCCGGCCCCGGCGGGCTCGGTGTTGGCCCTGGTCAACGCCGCCAGCCAGGCCCAGGGACCGGTAGCGCCCGGCGAGATCGTCACCCTCTACGGCACCGGCATCGGCCCCGCATCCGGCGTGTCTGGATCCTTCGATGCGTCTGGGGCGATCGGCAGCCTGCTGGCGGGCGTGGAAGTGCGCTTCGACGGCGTGCCCGCGCCGCTGTTCTACGCCCAGGCTTCGCAGATCAATGCGCAGGTGCCTTACACCGTCGCCGGCGAGAGCTTCACCCAAGCCGAGGTGTATTACCAAGGGCAGTTGGTGGGAGCGGTGAGCGTCCCGGTGGCGCCCTCGGCCCCGGCGCTGTTTGCGGCGGCTCTCAATCAGGATGGCAGCGTCAACTCGTCGTCCGCACCCGCCGCCCGCGGCACCGTGGTGACCTTCTTCGGCACCGGGGAAGGGCTCACCAACGGAGCCAATATCGCCGGCCAGGCCGCCGCGGCGCCGTACCCAATTCCCATTCTGCCGGTGACGCTGATGGTGGACGGAATCGGCGCGCAGCTTTTTTACGCGGGCGAGGCGCCGACGTTCGCCGGCTTGCTGCAGGTCAACGCCGTCATGCCCGGCGGTTTCGTCCCCTCCGGGCTGGTGGCCGTGCAGTTGGTGGTGGGAGTGGCGACGTCGCCACCGATCACCGTGTGGCTCCAGTAGGAGCGCCCCGCGAACCGGCGCTGCGGTTCCGGCCGGCGGTTACCGAGATTCCCGAGGCAAGAGTCTGGCTCAGGCGCACCGAATCCGCGCGCTCGCCAATTCGGATCCGCAGGGAGGCGTTGCGCGCTCCGGTCTCCACCGTCAGCGCCACGCCCGGCTGCAATCCGAGACGCGTCATTTCACGCAAAGCGGCGGGGTCGCGGTCCGACACGCTGCTGATGACGGCCGGAATTCCGCATGCCCATTTGGAGAGCAACACCTCGCTCCGGGCCGGAAGCGCGCCGCTCCGCTCGGGAATCGGGTGTCCGTGCGGGTCCGTTTCCGGGTCACCCAATTTCGCCGCGATGCGATCCTCCAGCCGCTCGGAAATGAAATGCTCGAGCCTCTCCGCCTCGTCGTGGACCTCGTCCCACGAATAGTCGAGGAAGTCGTGCAGGAAACGCTCGAGCAAACGGTGATGGCGCAAAACCTCCAAGGCGCGCATCCTCCCCGCCGGCGCTAAGCGCACGCCGCGGTGCTTCTCGTATCTCACCAACTGCGGCTTTTGCGCAGCCAGTTTTTGCAGCATGCCGGTGACAGAAGCCGCGCGAACGCCAAGGTGCCGGGCGAGGGCGTTGCCGGTCACCCGATCTTCTTCGGCGCCCCCCAACTCCAGGATCGCTTTCAGATAGTCGTCGACCGACTCCGTGTGGGACGGCCCATGGCTTCTAGGTGTCACTAAATCCAAGCGTACTCTCTTCGCCGCATGCGCGCAATTGGCTCCGGCTGCCGGGTGAAGCATGAAGTAGCGTGCCGGACGACCACGGATCGCACCGGGTCACCCCCAGGCCGCTCACCCAGACTCACCGGGCGGCTTGACGAAGCTGGAATCGTGCTTTACACTTTTAGGTATGCCTAAATCTGGGAGATACCGCTGCACGATTCCGTTACCGCTCGCCGCATTCCTGGTTTCGACATATGCGCTGCCGGTTACGCTTATGGCCCAGGGCGAGACCACCAGCGCGATTGTGGGTTCGGTTTCCGATCCGACCGGCGGAGCGATCCCGGGCGCCACCGTGACCGTCACCAATCTCGCGAATAGCCTCGCACGGTCGGTGAAAACGGACGGTTCCGGGCGTTTCAGCTTTCCGCAACTCCAGCCGGGCACGTATTCGGTAAAGGCCGAAGCGGACCGTTTCGCGACCCAGCAGAATAACTCTGTGTCCGCGGAGCTTGGGCAAAAACAAACCGTCGATTTCAAGCTCGGGATCGCATCCGCCAGCGAAACGGTTCTCGTCACCGAGCAGGCGCCGCTGATCAATCCGGAGAACCCCAACACCTCGACCAGCCTGACGGCACGGTCCATCGAAGATCTTCCGAATCCGGGGGGCGACATGACTTATCCGCTGCAGTTTGCCGCCGGCGCTCTCATCAACACGGCCGGCAGCGGCAACGATTTCGTGGGCGGCACAAACGGTTATGGCAACGTGCAGTTCAATGGACTGCCGTCTCTATCCAACGGCTATATCGTCGATGGCCTGGAGACCAACGACCCGCTGACCAATCTGAATAGCGGTCTGTCGACCAATCTCGTGCTGGGGCTGAATTCCATCGCGGAGGTAACAGTCAATACAGTTTCCTACTCAGTCGATCAAGGCAGGTACGGCGCCTCGCAGGTCAACTATGTCACCAAATCCGGCACCAATCGGTTTCACGGCAACCTGTACGAGCTGTGGAACGGCTCGAGGTTCAATGCGGCGGATTTCTTCACCAACGCCACCGCCGGCAATCATCAGCCGCGCTCCACGGTGAATCATTTTGGTGGCAGCTTGGGAGGTCCGATCCTGCGCGACAAGCTGTTCTTCTTCTTCGATTCCGAATGGGTGCGAGTCGCGCTGCCGATCGTCACCGCCACTACCGTGCCGACGCCGGCGTTTCAGAACTATGTTTTGCAGCAATTGCCGCGCGGCGGCGTCGACTCCGTCACCGGTTCCACTTATCAGCCAGCGCCGCAACTGGTGCCCTTCTACCAGAAGCTTTTTTCCTTGTACGGCAATACGGCGGGAACGCCGCTCGCGGTTCTCGGCTGTCCGTTCAACAGCGTCGGGACTGCCGCGGGCGGCTACCCGCCCAATGGGAACGGTTGCGCGAACCGCCAGAGCGTTTCCCATTCCAGCGACGATCGTGAGCAGGTGCAAACCGCCCGCATCGATTACAACATCGATCCCGGCAACATTACCTGGTTCCGGCTTCAGTCCGACACCGGACTTCAAGCCGCTTACACGGATCCCATCAATTCTCTGTTCGACGCCGTGTCTCCACAGCCGCTTTACTCGTTCGCATCGGGCTACACGCACGTGTTCTCCGGCCATCTGGTCAACTACTTCAACCCGGCGTTCTCGTGGTATGAGAGCCTGTTCGGGCCGGCCGATTTTCAGAAAACGCTGGCGGCGCTGCCCATCGTCCTCCAGGGCAGCGGAGCCAATGCGCCCTTCACCACGCTCGGAGGGCTCGACAACACCTGGGTGCAGGGCCGGCGCGCCTCCCGCTTCTTCATCAACGACAATCTCGCCTGGACCGTCGGCTCGCATGAATTCCGGTTCGGGACCAACAGCCGGATTTTCCGCCTGAACGATTATGATTTCGGCGAGGGTGTGGTTCCGCTGGTTAGGTATAACACGCTGCCGCAATTCATCTACGGCGTGGCATCGACGGCCTCGGAAACGTTCCCTCAGGCCGATTCGCAGCCCTTCAACTTCCTCAATCTGGATTTCTATGCGCAGGACACGTGGAGGCTAAGCCACACCGTGACCTGGACCTTCGGCGTCCGTGATACCTACAATTCCAATCCCGAGAATCCGCACGGTGCCGTGGCGCGCCTTGCCGGCTCGTTCGATTCCATTTCGCACGACGTGAATCAACCGCTGAACCAAGTCATCCGGGCCGGCCAGGGCACGATTTTCGCCGCTACGCCCGCCGCGATCCTCCAGCCCAGAACCGCTATTGCCTGGCAGATGGCGCCGGCGACGGTACTGCGCAGCGGGTTTGGTTTGTTCAGCGACATCCTGCCGGGCAGCGTGGTCGATCTCGTAGGCACGAATCCTCCCTACTCGACGACCTTCCAGGGGGGCCTGTTGGGCACTGTGGGAGGGGCGGCGATTGCGCCCGGAGTCCCGAACAGCGCGATCGATGCGACCGCGTCGGCGAATCTCGAATTCAATTCGGGCTTCGCCCAAGGCCGGCTTTCCTGTGCGTCGGGGCTCGCGAATCCCAATGCCTGTCTGCCGCCGGTTTCGATCACCGCTGTGCCCGATGGCAAGCTGCACGCGCCCTATTTCATCGAGTGGAGCCTCGCGCTCGAGCACCAGGTCGGTAACGCGCTCAATCTCCGCGCTCAGTACGTGGGCACACGCGCGGTGAATCAGCCTTATGAGACCGAGGTTAACGGGTATCAGACGGTCTGCGACGGCTGCTTCGCGCCGTTCCCGTACGGGCAGCCGGAAGATCCGCGCTTCGGGCCGGTCACGCAATTAAACACCGGCGCCAATAGCCACTACAACGGCCTGCAGTTGACGGTTGACAAGCGGCTTGGTCATGGCATCCAGCTTCAGACGAACTACACTTGGAGCCGCTGCATGGACACGGTTTCGAACGGCGGATTCCTGCCCTTCGCTGCCGGCGCCATTCTTTCGCCGCTGCCGGGCGAGCTGGGCCGCCAATACGGCCCATGCGACTACGACGTGCGGCAAAACCTGACCTCCCAGTATGTTTATCAGTTGCCGCTCAAATTCCGCAACCGCCTGCTGGCCAGGGCGCTGAACGGCTGGCAGGTATCGGGTACCGTGCTCTGGCATAGCGGTCTGCCGTTTTCGGTTCTGAGCGCGCCGTATACGGCCAACGGAAACGGCATCGTGCAAGGCAGCGGCCCGCAATACGCCAGCGTGATCCCCGGCGTGCCGCTGTACGAACACAAGCCGATCCCCGGCGTCACGCAGCCTGGAACCATCCAATGGCTCAATCCGGACGCGTTTGTTTCGGTTGTCGATCCGAGCACCGGGGCCTGCACCGGCGGCAACAGCCCGCAGAACTGCCAGTTCGGCAATTTGGGCCGGAACGCCTTGCGGGGTCCGAATTTCTTCTGGAGCGATGTGTATCTGACCAAATGGTTCCCAGTAACCGAGCATGTGAAGCTGCGCATCGATGGTCAATTCTTCAACGTGCTCAATCATCCGAATTTTGGCCTTCCCGTTTTGGGCTACGCGGGTATTCCAGGAAAGCCTTCCACCCAGACGGGATTCGGCGCGCTCAGCTACCCGACTTCCCCGCCTACCGGGCTGCTCGGCGTTGGCTTGGGCGGCGACAGTTCCCCGAGAATGATTGCCTTTCAGGCACGGCTGGAGTTTTGAGGCCGAGTTCGAGTGAGTCAGTTAGTGAGTGAGTCAGCGGAAGCGCCAGAGCTCATACCGATTCCATTCCCCCGAGCCCCAGGCCCACATCAGATCGCCATAGAAGTTTGAGTACAGCCCCGCACCATCCTTTCGGCTCATGGTGCGTCCACACGGACCGCCGACGACGAAGGTCTCGACCAGGACGGCCGGCGGTAAGCTCTTCATGGTCCCCACATATCCTTCCAATTCGCCTCTCGCCAGGTAATCCCCTGACGCGGGCGTCTCATCCTCGTGGATGTGCCGGGCTCCGGCCTGCAAGGCGTACCATTGGAATCCCCACATGCTGGCGAACCAGACGTGGTGGCCTTGGGCGACTTGTGGCACTATCAGCCGCTTCACCGCTTCCCGGCCCATATTCGCAAATGCGTAGTCGGCATGAAGCACCAGGCCGCTGAAAGCGACGGCAGCGCCCACGATTCCGCACAGGAATGCCTTTTTCCAGCGGCGAGCCTCCAGCCGGCTGGCAATCAGCAAGGCGGCAGCGGGCGCGCAAGCGGTCAGATACTTGACGGGGAAATGCAGGTAGACGACGTTCACCAACGGCAGCAGAATCCAGAGTCCGCACGCGACCCATCTACGGTCATGGGTTCCCCACGCGTAGCCGAGAAAGTCAATCAGCGCGAGCAAGCCTGCGGCTGAAATCAGCGTTACCCATATCACGTGGGCCGGGCCGGTCCAGCTCTTCCAAATCGCGAAGGCGGCAAGCGCCGAAATCAAAAGGAGAAGCAACTTCACGCGCCGATTCGCTAATAGAATCCACGCCAGACCCAAAGGCATGGCAAGCATCCAATCGATCAGATAGGAGCGGAGATTCCGGTAGGTGTTTTCCGGCTCGATATACATATGGTGCGGCAACACGCCCCCGCTTCCCGGTTCCATCGTCAGCAGGTTTACCGCGATCATCACCAGCACCGCGCCTCCGAGAGGCCACCACAGCCGCTTCGGCAAAGCGAACCAACTGCGCAGGTCGAAGATGCGAACGTCGTCGCGCAACAGCAAGGCGGCGATCGGCAACAACAAGACCAGATGCACCCGGGCAAACGGGGCGAGGCCGAGCGCTACCGCACAGGTGAGGCCATCGAAGAACTTTTGGTTTTGCTTCCAGGCCATCGCGCGCTCGATGCCGATCACACCCAGCGCCATGGCCAGTACATCGGGCATGGCGGTGCTCGCCATCGCCAGCACGGGAGGCGTCGTAGCGAAGATCAGGCCCGCAGCAACAGCGGCAAACGAACTGCAGCCGAATCGGAATGCCAGCGAAACCGTCGCCAAAATCGCAAGCCACAGGAAAGCAATCTGCAACGAGTGGGCGAACCACTCATGGCTTCCGAATCTGACCACGGGCACCAGCAAATACGGCAACAGCGCGTTGTTCGGCACAATCTCGGCGGCGCGGGTGGGGACAGTGCTCATCCAGCAGATTTCTACCGCTTGCGGATGCAAGGGCGTCTTGAGGATCTGCTGAGCTTCCTGAAGAAAGATGGTGTCGTCGATGGTAAAGGCCTTGTCGAGGTACGGTAGAAGGCAAGCGGCGGCGAGCAGAAGCGCAGGTGAGGCGCAAAGAAACACCCGCGAGCGTAATCTGTCAGCCAATACCGGTGCAGTCAATGTATTGTTCCAACGCTGACGGCGGTCCTTCCCGCTAGCCCGCCGCAAAGGCGGCTGAAAGCTTCTCCCAGCTCGTTTCAAGCGCCTCCGGAACCACGCGGGTTTCGCCGGCAGTGGTGATGAAGCTGGTGTCGCCGATCCAGCGCGGCAGCACGTGCATGTGCGCGTGAGCGGCAATGCCGGCGCCGGCGCTCTGGCCCAGGTTCATGCCGAGGTTCCATCCGTCCGGGCGATAGACGGCGCGCAGGTGCTTCACCGCGTCGCGCGCCAGGTTCATCATTTCAGCCAACGCGGGCTCGGGCAGGTCTTCGATGGTGGCGACATGCGCGAAGGGCACCACCATGACATGGCCGCTGGTGTAAGGGAAGCGGTTGAGGATGACGAAATTGTGGGTGGCTCGGTGGATCACCAGCGCCTCGCGGTCATTCGCGGCGGCGGCCTGGCATAAAACGCACACGCCGGGCTCTGCCCTGGCGCCCGTGATGTACTGGTAGCGCCAGGGAGTCCACAGATAGTCCATTGGGGTGCGGGTGCGCGCGCTTACGGATTATGCACCTGTCCCGGCGCCGGGTCGGCGCCGGCGGCGGGCGCTACCGGAGCCGCGGAAAGGTTGACGACGTCCTTCAGCTCCTTGCTCGGTTTGAAATACGGGATTTTCTTGGCCGGCACTTCGACGCGGGCGCCCGTCTTGGGATTGCGGCCGATGCGCGGCTGCCGCTGGCGAGTGCGAAAGCTGCCGAAGCCGCGAATCTCAATCTTGTCGCCCGTGCGCAGCGAGCGCACAATGCTGTCGAAAATGGCCTCTACGATGACCTCGGACTCCTTGCGCGTCATTTCCACGACGCGGGAGACTTCTTCAATCAAATCAGCTTTCGTCATCCCATGCTCCAGGGTCTCAATCGTTTACGAAACCGCAGTATCTCGTGATTCCAGTCCATTTGCAAGTTTACTTCGGTTCAGGTTCCTTGAGACTCATCGCCTCCTCGATGGTAGTGGTTGCGGCCGCGGCGTGCCGCTGGTAGTCCACCAACCGGGTCTTCTCTTCGTCGTCCGCCGCCGCTCGCAAGCTGAGCCCAATCTTCTTTTCGGCCTCGCTCATCTTGACGATCTTGAAATCGCACTCCTGGTCCGCCGCCAGCGGGGGTTCGGCGACGCGTTTGCCGGCGTAACCCGGCACTTCGGAAAAATGGCACAGCCCTTCCACACCTTCGGCCAACTCGACAAAAGCGCCGAAGCTGGCCAGGCGGCTTACCTTACCGTGCACCGTATCGCCCACCTGATGGGTTTGGAAGAAGCTCTCCCAGGCGTCCGGCTGCAGTTGTTTGATGCCGAGCGAGAGGCGGTGCGCCGCCGAATCGATGGCCAGGATGACGGCCTGCACGGTTTGCCCCTTTTTTAACACCTCGGAAGGATGCTTGACGCGCTTGGTCCAAGATAGGTCCGAGACGTGCACCAGGCCGTCGATGCCCTCCTCGATTTCGATGAAGGCCCCGAAATCGGTCATGTTGCGCACCCGGCCCTCCACCACCGAGCCCACGCTGTAGCGGGTGTCGATGGTGGTCCACGGGTTGGGCTCGAGCTGTTTGAGGCCGAGCGAAATGCGCCGCTCCTTGGGATGCACTTCGAGCACCACGGCTTCCACCTGGTCGTTGGGCTTGACCACCTTCGACGGATGTTTCATCCGTCGCGACCACGTCATTTCGCTGATGTGGATCAGGCCCTCGATGCCGGGCTCGAGCTCGACAAAAGCGCCGTAGTCGGTCACGTTGACCACTCGGCCCAGCACGCGGCTGTTGACCAGGTAGCGTTCGGCCACCGACTCCCAGGGGTCGGGCTCCAATTGCTTCATGCCGAGCGACACCCGCTCCTTGGTGCGATCGAACTTGAGTACCTTGACCGTAATCTCGTCGCCGACGTGCAGCACTTCGGAGGGGTGAGCGATGCGCCCCCAGGAAATATCGGTGACGTGCAGCAGGCCGTCAATGCCGCCCAGGTCGATGAAGGCCCCGTATTCGGCCAGATTCTTGACGACGCCGGTTACCACCGATCCTTCCTCGATATGGTCGAGAGTGGCGCTCTTGCGCACCTGGATTTCTTCTTCCACGGCCAGCTTGCGGGAAACCACAACATTGCCGCGGCGGCGATTCAGCTTTACGATCTTTACCGGCACGTCCTGGCCGGCCAAAGAATCCAGGTTGCGCACCGGGCGCGAATCGGCCTGCGATCCCGGCATGAACGCCTTGACGCCTACGTCCACCGACAAGCCGCCTTTGACCCGGCCCAGCACCCGGCCGGAGATGACCAGTTGCTCCTGATACGCCTTTTCCAGGTTGTCCCAGATGCGCAGCCGGGCGGCTCGCGAATGGGAGAGTAAAACGTATCCCTCCATCTGCTCGCCGTGGTCGATCATCACGTCCACGACGTCGCCGGGCCGGACGGTGACTTCGCCGTTGGGACCTTGAAACTGCTCAAGCGGAACAATGCCTTCGGATTTGTATCCGAAATCGATGATGACGTCTTTGGCGGTCAGGCTGAGAACGGTTCCCTGCAAGACTTCGTCGGCCGCGGGCGGCGCAAAATGGCTGTAGTCGTCCAGCAATTCTTCGTAGCTGTCCGGCATCGCCTGGTCCTGTTGCCCTTCATGTTGCTCGTCGGCCATTAAGACTCCGCCCGTGGCTGATTCGCTGGTGGTTGCCGGGGGTGATGCCGCTGCGGCGAGCTCAAAGCACGTGGCAGCGACTGCGCTACTCTTTTCCCCCGAAACACGATCGACCGAGACCATGCGCCAGCTACCACAACCATTGAAAGATCAGTATGTTAGCAAATATACGCCGGTTAAGATAGGGTTGTCAATCCGGGGTCTTGTCCGATGCAGGACGAGCCTGGAGCGAGAGCTTGTTTCTCGCACAAGATGAGCCTCGAGCAACCATCCAGCATGCCGGTCATTGATCGCCGGGGATGGAGACGGGCCAAGGGTTGAGCCTGGACAGATCAGCGGGCGGACATCGAGCCGCTGCCGTTGGTGGATGCGGCGCACGAGACGCTGAGCGGGCCGGCGACGCGGAGACTCGTCGTTGTGGGCCTCCTGATTTTCAAAATACCGCAATTGTTACAGCCACCACCGCTCCTCGCCGCCTACTTGGCGCTCTTCCTCACGGGTTCGGGTTCAGTGGGTGGCTCGGCGGACCTCCAGTAGTCGGTCTTCGTTTCGCTTGTTGGTCGGCGGGCGCCGTCCAACACGTTTCCTACGAGGAAGATACTGTTCAACTCGCCGGGTCCGGCGGAGAGAAAGGTGACGGTGCCCGGAAAAACGCGGCTGGCGCGAACGATGGCGCCGGGAGTGCGGACAAGGCGGACCACCGGAGCGTCCGCGTGGGGCAGGCGCGTCGAGACATCGTCCAGTTCCAGTTCGCGGGAATCCCGCATCAGAAAGGCGGGTCCACTCTCCGTGTCGATCTGTACGTTGTGGAGTTCCATGGCGACGGTGTTGGACGCCTTCACGCCCGCTGTTGCCGACGCCACCACGTTCGAGATGCGAAGGCCGGAAATCGGCATCTCGGGCAGCCCTTCGACATTGATTGCCACCCGCGCGCGGCGGATGCTCATGTTGCCGATGGCAATATCGCGGAATACGGGTGTGCGGTTCGATACTGGTTCCGCGCCGTTGCGCCTCACTTCGCCTTCCATCAGGTAATAGTTAGTCACGTTAATCGCCTGGCCGACGTCATCCATCACCCAGTTATCGAATCGCACGTTCTCGACCCCGCCGCCGCGGCCACGGCTGCTCTTGATACGCACGCCCATTTGCGTGCCGGCGCAGGTCAGGTTACTGGCCACCAAGTTGCGAATCCAGCCCGAGGTCTCGCTGCCGATGGTGACGGCGCCATGCGCGCGGTGCACGGTGCAGTTCGTGATCGAGATATTCTCGCTCGGGCGGTTGACCCGCAGGCCGTCGGCGTCCTTACCGGCTTTGATGACGATTCCGTCGTCGCCCGTGTCGATGTAACAGTTCGAGATGCGCACGTTGCGGCTGGAATCCACCGCGATGCCGTCGGTGTGAACGCCCGGATAGGTTTCGATGATGACATCTCGCACCGTTACGTTGTCGGAGTAAAGAAGATGGATGGTCCACATGGGCGAACCGGAGAAGCGCACGCCCTCGATCAGCACATTCCTGCTGTCCATCACGCGGACGAAAGACGGGCGCAGCTCCGGCGCGGCTTTAAGATAGGCTTCCTGCGGCGCGGGCGTTTTGATTTCGAGAAGCTGCAGCAGGCGCTCCCAGTTCGGACCGTTGGCGCTGCCGGGGCTGCCCGCCGAAGCTTTCTCGCGCGGCATCAACTTCATCCACTCTGCGTTGTCGCTGGCCAGCACGCCGCGGCCGGTGATGGCGACGTTCTCGAGGCCGCGGCCGCCGATCAGCGGAACCGGCGTCAGCGACTCCACGCCCTGCTGACGGCCCTCGGTAAACGGGAGGCGCGCCGCGGGAAATCGCACGGTGGCGCCGGCGCCGATGTGCAGGGTCAGGTTGCTCACCAGCTCGATGGGGCCGCTGATGTAATTGCCGGCCGGAATCAACACCGTGCCGCCACCGGCAGCCTTGGCGGCCTGAATCGCGGATCGGACCGCTTCCGTCGCGGGCGCGGAGCCGTCGTTCCGGGCACCGTAGTCGAGAATGTTGAAGAACGGGCCGGCGCTCCAGGCGGGCGCGGCCAGCAGAAGGAGAAGCGGCAGCCGCTGCATTGGCAAGTTCCGTTTCATGATAATCAGTGATCGATATAACTGCAATTGGTGGCGCGGGCTTCAGCCTGCCAACGCCCGTGCCTACCCGCCGATGGCGTACATGGGGCGCGGCGGGGCGACAAACTGGGCGCTGTTGATTTCGTGGCCCGCCCACTTGCGCGCCACGTTCTGGCGGATCAGGGCGGCGATTTCCTGATCCGACGCGCCGGCCCGCATCAACTTCTTTACGTCGTTTTCTTCGAGCGCAAACAGGCAGTAGCGCAGCTTGCCGTCGGCGGTGAGCCGCAGCCGGTTGCAGTTGCCGCAGAACGGGCGGCTCACCGAGGCGATGAAGCCCACTCTCCCGATGCCATCGGCGAAGGCATACTCGGCGGCCGGCGCGCGCGGATCGGCGTCGGGCACCGGCTCCAGGGGCGCGATTTCGCGCGCCAGCATGGCGATGATTTCATCCGCCAGCAGAACCTTGCTGCGGTCCCACAGATTCTGCGCATCGAGCGGCATGAACTCGATGTAGCGCACCTCGAAGCCGCGCTCGCGGCCGAAACGCGCCAGCGGCACGATATCCGGCTCAATCAGGTTCTTCACCGCCACCACGTTCAACTTGATGGCCGTGTAGCCCAGCCGCCGGGCCGCTTCGAGGCCGGCCAGCACCTTGTCGAGCTCGTCGCGCCGCGCGATCTGGCGGAAGCGGTCGCGGTCGAGCGTGTCGAGGTGCACGTTCAGGCGTCGCAGGCCTGCCTCGTAGAGCGGCTCGGCCAGCGCCTCCAGCAGCACGCCGTTGGTGGTGAGCGCCAGGTCGCGCACGCCCGGAATAGCCGCCAGGCGCCGGATCAGCACCGGCAGGCCGCGCCGCACCAGGGGCTCGCCGCCGGTGACGCGAAGCTTGGTCATGCCCAGCCCCACCGCGATGCGCGCGAAGCGCTCGATCTCTTCGAAATCGAGAATCTCGCGCCGCTCGACGAATTCCACCCCGCTCTCCGGCATGCAGTAGAAGCAGCGGATGTTGCAGCGGTCGGTGACGCTGAGGCGCAGATTATCGTGTACGCGGCCGAAGCCGTCGACGAGCTGTGCGGCTTGCATGACCATAGATACCCAGAAGGTATCTTGATTCTATCAGAGCAGCGGCACTGATCCTCGGCCGCCCGCGTTACCATTACTATTCAGCTTTGAAACAGAGCTTATGAGAATCGCCAATGATGTCACGGAATTGATTGGCCATACGCCGCTGGTGCGCATCCGGCGCCTGGCGGCGGACGCCGCCGGCGACCTGGTTGCCAAGCTGGAATTCTACAACCCGGCGCACAGCGTGAAGGACCGCATTGGCCTGTCTATGATTGAGGCCGCCGAGCGGGCGGGCCTGATCCACGCGGATACGATCCTCATTGAACCGACCAGTGGCAACACCGGAATCGCGCTGGCCATGGTGTGTGCCGCGCGCGGCTACAAGTGCGTGCTCACGATGCCGGAAACCATGAGTAAGGAACGCCGCCAGGTGCTGCGGGCCTACGGAGCGGAACTGCTGCTGACGCCCGGCGCGGAGGGCATGGCCGGCGCCATCCACAAGGCAGAAGAAATGGCGGCGTCCGATTCCCGCTACCTGATGCCGCAACAGTTCAAGAATCCGGCCAATCCCGCCATCCACCGCCGCGACACCGCCGAAGAGATCTGGAACGATACCGAGGGCAAGGCGGACATTTTGATTGCGGGCGTCGGCACCGGCGGCACCATCACGGGGGTGGGCGAGGCGATCAAGGCGCGCAAGCCGGCCTTTCGCTGCGTGGCCGTCGAGCCGGACGCATCGCCCGTTTTATCAGGCGGCGCGAAAGGCCCGCACCCGATTCAGGGGCTTGGCGCGGGGTTCGTTCCGGAAGTGCTGAACCGCGAAATCTGCGATGAGATCATTCGCGTGAAAAGCCACGACGCCATCCAGACCGCCCGGCGCGCCGCGCGCGAAGAAGGGCTGCTGGTGGGGATCTCTTCCGGCGCAGCGTTGTGGGCCGGAGTGCAAGTGGCCCGCCGCCCGGAAAACGCGGGCAAGCTGATTGTCGCCATTGTTCCGTCGTTCGGGGAGCGCTATCTCAGCACAGCGCTTTTCTCCGACCTGGCAATTTAGAGTAGTTAGTGCATCATGCAGAGTAACGAGCGTGTTCGGAGGGCGGGGCGGCAGTGGCTCCCCTTCGCCCTCCTGTTCGCCGCACTGGCGCTCTTCTTCGCCTGGTATGAAATCCTCGAGTTCCCGCGTTATTCGATCGGCCTGCTGCCGGCTGTCGCTATTTATATCTGTCTGTTGTTGCTGTTGATCCTCTGCCTGGCGCCTGGATTCGATATCTCTCGACAGTGGTTGTCGCAGCGCGTTCGTGGCCCTTGGGGCGCATCGATCGGCGTGGCGGCCTTCTTAGTCCCATATCTTGCCTATTGCGCCGGCACGGGCGATTTTCGCTGGTGGGCGTGCGCAAGACTGTTCGCTTTCGCAGCGCTGCCTTTCGGATTGTTCGCCGCGGCTCCGGTCCGCCACGCGGACCGAATGAACTGGCAGGATGCCCTGGTGCTGCTCTGGATTTTGACGCCGGTTCTTTTCGGCCGGATCGGCGGAATCTGGAACATCCCAGTGAACCTGGACTTCATGTCGCGGTTATACCTGACCGCTGTCGGATCCTGGTCGTTCCTTATCATTCGAGGCCTCGGTAACTCAGGGTATAACTTTCGCTTTTCGCGAGTCATCCTTCGCGACGCGCTGTTTTCCCTGGGCTGCTTCACGGTAATTGCGATTCCTCTCGGGTTCGCGCTCCACTTTATAAGCTGGAATTGGCACTGGCGAGGCGTGCGGGCGTTCGCGTTCGACTACCTGACGCTGTTTCTTTTCGTCGCCATTGCCGAGGAGCTATTCTTTCGCGGCCTGCTGCAGAATCTGCTGGAAGGCTCTTTCCAATCCCGCCAATGGGCACAAGCCTGTGCTTCGCTTCTTTTCGGACTAAGTCACATTCGTCACGCACCATATCCCAACTGGCGCTATGTGATCCTCGCCACCGTGGCCGGATGGTTTTATGGCTGGGCTTACCGGAAACATCGAAGCCTGATGGCTTCCGCTACGACTCACACCTTGGTCGATACCATCTGGCGAACCTGGCTCACGCTGCACTAAAGCGCCCGTGGCGCGGGCTGTCAAGCCGGCTGTGTCGAGAGTCGTCTCGACATTTCTTTTCGATCGATGTCCTATTCGTAACGGTAGAGCAACACCCGCAGAATGGTGTTCGGGCGCAGCGTGAGGATCTCGCCCTGCGCGATGTCATCGCCGCCGAGTTGCCGGACGAAGGTCCACTTGCCATCCACGAACTTGCCTTCCTGTACGATGCCGAGCCCAACGGTCGATGGCCCAGGCGTGTTTGCGGCAAACTCGAAGCGGATGCCGCTGCCGCCCAGGTAGAACTCGTTCGGCCCGGATGCAACCACGATCGCGGCCGCCTCCATGGGCGCCGGAGAGCCGTCCGGACGGCGGCCCGCGGCTGGCTGCGCCGCAGCGCCTGCCTTCGCCGGCTGCGGCGGTTCGGGCGCAATCGGGACCCGGCCCCGCCCCACGTAGGTCGCCATCAGCGTGTAATTTCCCAGTTTGAATTGCGCGGGCGCATCGCCCTGGTTCAGCCGCACGGCCGTGATCGTGTCCTTCCCCTGGTGCGCCGCGATCTCCGGCGCCATGCCGGCAATCACACGGTAAGTCGCCGCCAACTCACTATCGGCGCTCACGCTCCGCTCGATAAAGAAGGGTGAGTAGCCAATCGTGTTGTACTTGCCGAAGGCCACCAGTGCGTTGGCCGGATTGACGCCGGTTTCCGGAATGAACAACGGGTTGCCGTTGCGCGTGAACCGCTCGCACACCTGGTCGAAGTACCGCAAATACAGATCGGGCGCCAGAATGTCGATGGCCGGCGCCCCGGCGCGCCAGATATCGTGCACCTGCGGCAGCGGACCGCCGCTCGGATACGTCCCCGGCCACGCCGTGCTCGGCTGCTGGAGCCACGCGTTCACGTACATCGGGATGTCGTACTCCGCCTTGCCCTCCACGACCACCTTGTCCACGTACCGGGCATAGTTCCACGCCATGAAGATCTCGTCCACGGGCCAGTGGAGCTTACGCCACCCGGCTTCGTATTCTTCCTTGCTCAGCGGCGGGCTGGTGGTCTGGAGGGGCATCTCGACGCTCACCGGCTTGCCCGGCCCGAACACTTCCTCCCACGTACCGGCGGTTTTGAAACCGTGGGCCGCCCATACCTCGCGCAGTTCCGGAGCGAGAGTGTCGCGGTGCTGCTGCAGGTAATCCATCAGCGCCGCGGGGACAGGGCCTTCAAACGCCTGGTTCGCCGCCGCCGAGCGGTCGCGCGAATCGCGCAACACGCCCACTTCATTTTCCACCTGCATCATGAGCACGGTATGCTCGCGGCCATCCACTTCCTTGATGTACCGCATCAGGGCGCGAAAGGCGCGCGCATCCGCGTCGCGGCTCGCGTCTCCGAACGTGCTGAGCAGTTCGATGCTCCTGCCCCCCTGGATGCGGACGCGCGGGAAACGTTGGTAGTCTTTCTTCACCCAGTAGGGGGTGTAACTGGAGAATCCGTTCTTCCAGCTTCCGAACCATAGGAATATGAGCTTCAGATGATTGGCCCTGGCCTGGCGAATCAGCCCACCCACCAGACCGAACTCGAATTGGCCCTCTTCGGGCTCCACTTGCGCCCACGATACGGCCGCCCGGACGCAGTTGAGGTTGCCTTCCACCAGACGCGGCCAGATGGGTTGCATGTTCTCCAGGCTGCTGGCGGTGTTGTTGCCGAGCTCGCCCGCCAGGGCGAGGAACGGCTTTCCATCCACGATCAACTGCGTTGCCGTTCCCTGTTTCCGAAGGTGCGGAATGCCCGCAGCGGTCTGCGCGTAAGCCGCGGCCGCGGCCGCGGTGGCGTAACAGGCCGCCGCGAAAACTGCGATGTTTGTCAGTTTCATGGTTTACCCCGGCTTTCCTCAATTGTCGCCGATTGTCCTCCCCGGATCACTGCCCGACCGGCAGCCACGGGGAGTTCGAGCCATCACCCCAGAACAGCATGTATTGAACCTGGTTGCCGGCGCTGGAGACGGCGCCTCCCGTCGAGTACGTGCTCGGTGTGCCGGTGACCGCTGGTGCGGGCCCTATGGGCGTCGCTGAAGAACGAAGTCAAGGGGAAAATCCCACGGCCGGCCCACTGCGCGCCGGTCAGCCAGGTAATGGCTCGCGGGAGCGGGTCACGCGGGGTTGAACGGAAATTGAATCCACCTGCGCGGGGACTTACAATAGCCCGCAGCATGTCGAGCTATCTTGCGGCCGATTTGGGCGCCGAAAGCGGGCGGGTGATCCTGGGCAGCCTGGAAGGCGGGCGATTGGAGATCGAAGAAATCCGCCGCTTCCCCAACCAGCCGGTGGAGCTGCCATCGGGCCTTTATTGGGATGCCTTCCGCCTTTTCCATGAGATTGTCGAGGGGCTGACTACTGCCGGACGCGAGCGGCACGTGAAACCGGCGGGGATCGGCGTGGACACCCGGGGCGTCGACTTCGGACTGCTGGCCGCCGATGGCGGGTTGATCGATTGCCCGCGCCATTACCGCGACCCGCGTACCAACGGCATTCCGGAACGGCTGTTCAAAACGGTGCCGCGCACCGAGGTCTTCGCGCGCACTGGCATTCAGATCATGTCGATCAATTCGCTGTACCAGTTGTACGCGATGCGGCTGGCGCACTCGGCGGCGCTCGATGGCGCGCGGCGGCTGCTGTTCATGCCGGACCTGCTCAATTACTGGCTTACCGGCATCGAGCGCAACGAAGTGACGATTTCGAGCACCTCGCAATTCTATGATCCCAAGGCCCGCCGCTTCGCCGCTGATATGATGGAGCGGCTTGATCTGCCGAGCCGCATCCTGGCGGAGCTGATCGAACCCGGAAGCACATTGGGACCGCTGCTGCCGCGGCTGGCAGAATCGACAGGAGTGGGCCCGGTACCGGTGCACGCGGTGGGATCGCATGACACGGCGTCGGCCGTGGCGGCGGTTCCCGCTCGCGGCGATGGGTGGTGCTACATCAGCTCCGGCACGTGGTCATTGATGGGCGTGGAATGCGCGGCGCCGGTGATCGACGAGCAGTCGTACAGTTTGAACCTCACCAACGAAGCCGGAGTGGCCGGCCGCACGCGGCTGCTGAAAAACATCGCCGGCCTGTGGCTGTTGCAGGAATGCCGCCGCGCCTGGGCGGCGCAGGGTGAGCGCTTCGGCTACGAGGAGTTGATGCAGATGGCCGAAACGGCCGGTCCGGCGCGGACGATCATCGATCCGGACGATTTTCTGCAGCCGGGCGACATGCCGGCGCGCATCGCAGCCTGGTGCGGCGAGCGCTCGCTCGAAGCGCCGAAAACAAAGGGCGAATTCTGCCGGACCATTTTGGAGAGCCTGGCACATCGTTATTGCGACGTCCTGCAAGGGTTGGAGGGCCTCACCCGGAGCCGGATTCACACCATCCACATTGTTGGCGGCGGCTCGCGCAACTCGCTGCTCAACCAACTGGTGGCGGACGCGACGGGCCGCAAGGTGGTGGCCGGGCCGATCGAAGCCACCGCCGCCGGCAACCTGCTGGTTCAGGCCATCGGTGCGGGCGAAGTAAGCGGGATCGAGGCGGCGCGCAAGATCGTGCGCCAGTCGTTCCCAATCACCGAGTTTGAGCCGCAGCCGAAAACCTCCCACTGACGGGGACCGGGCCCGATGCCCGCACCGGCCTCCAGCCACCGTGTCTCACTAGGCGGCGCGCCCCGCGGATAAACCTGCGGGGCACGTTGACCGGAACCGAGCCTTACGTTACGATAGGGGTGCGGGGTGGAGCAGTCTGGTAGCTCGTTGGGCTCATAACCCAAAGGTCGAAGGTTCAAATCCTTCCCCCGCAACCAATTAAATCAATAGGTTACGTGGATTTTCGAGCGTACCACAAACTCCCATTAACTCCCAATAGCCGCGACGGGCATCTTGTGGTCGGCAGTTTGATCCGTTTTGCCGCTGTTTAGTACCATCTCGACAACTTTGCTGTGGGCCCGACGCTTACTGTCCGTCATGGCCTTTCCGTAGATGTTCATCGTGGTCTGAATACTGGCGTGACGCATCAACTCCTTTTGGACGGTGAGCGGCGCCCCGGTCTCATCCAGCCACGACCGATAGCTGTGCCGGAACGTGTGCCAGCCAATATCGCTGCCGATCCCGGCAGCAACACCGGCCTTGCGAATGTGCTTTTTCTGAATTTCCTCCTGGTGGTACGGCTTCCCTGTGACCGGATTGGCAAACAACCAGCCCTCTTGTGTCGGGACCGACCGGTCCCTGTGTAGCATTAGGGCCTCGACTACCGCTGTGTCGAGTGTGCTGCGCTGGACTGCAACACGGGTGGAGCTGAAGTGCTCAGGCCGGTGCCGAGGATAACGAACAGGCTGCCGGGCGCGATGCCGTAATTGGGCATTCCGGGCAGAAGGAAGCTGTAGTTGTTCTGTACCCGATAAATGAACGGTGCGCGGCCGACGGCGGACGGGCCGGCCGCGATGCTCGAATCGGCCGCGATGAAGGTCGTGTACTGAAGTGAAAGAGACGTGCCATTCACAGCGGTGACGATCACTTTGGCATAGTGGCCGCCGTTGGTGTGCACTCCGAAAACATCCCCCGCTACCAGCGCGCTGGCGGGAATCGGAGCCGCGCTGTAGGGCGCGGCCGATGCAGAGCGGACGGCGATGGATTTGAAGACGCGCGAACCATATTTCCCCAGGTTGTAAAGTCCGGCGCGACCTTGCGCAGCCAGCGCCGTCCCGTTCCAAAGGATGTCGCCGCCGGCGCTGGACACCGCACCGGTGTCCAGGCTCAAATCAGTATTCGCCACGAGTGTTGCGTTACCGGATTGATCGGCCAACGCGGCAGTGGAAAGAGCAGTCGCCAGAACGGCAACCGCCAGGCAATGGTTCCGATAACGCGACGACATCTGTGATCCTCCGATTCGAGCGGCGGTGGTGGCGGCTCATGGGTTTCCCTTTCGGTGCGATTGCTGTAAGTAACACCATCAGGGCTCAACCAGAACCGTAGTGTTGTGGCGGTCGGCGACGTTTCCGATCCAATAGCCTGCTACCGTGCCGGCGCCCCATATTCCGATCCATGGGCCGTAGAAGCCGGCTGCGGGCTTCCACACATCACCGGTGGCCCACCCGGCAGCCAGACCGCCGAGGAACCCCGCTGTTGTGCCTAACGAAACGCCCACAATGCGCCAACGCTTGGTCCTGTTCAGGATCTCAATAGTCCGCAGTTGTGTTCGCGGGAACTCAAAACGGCCCTTCGGATACACGGCCGGGTTCGAGGTCTTCCGCAGCTTGACAACCAGCGCATCGGGTTTGACGGCTAGCACCTTTCCCTCCAGGGAGGCACCATCAGGCATCACCAGCCTGATGTTCTTGGCGGTCACGATGTCTTGGAGTTGATCCCATTTCACCCGGACAATCGACGGAGCGGCCCGAACCGCCGTTGGGACGAACGTGAGCAGCAGGATTAGGTAGATGCGCCAAGCGAGCTTGTATAGGCGGCAGCCGGGCCGCACCGGGCTGGCCCGCTGCCCGCTTGGGTTTGCCGAAAGATCTGCCAGTCGCATAGATATACCTCCAGGTATGGTTACATGAATCGCCAATCCGAGCCGATTATCTTTTGGGCAGCTTGCCCGCTGATTTCGTCGGTCAAGCTGCTGAACATTTTGCCGAGTCTCTTTTCCGTACAGGTGCCGCCTTGTGACGTTGCGCCGGGTATGCCTGGCTTGCCCAGTGCTCGCAGGCGAAGTTCAAGACCCTGCTCACCTCTCGTTTGTCCAGCGGCTTCGCAAGTACGTCGAAGCCACCAAGGTTCAGCACTTCCGCCCAAGCGCCTCCGTTGGAGGTATATCTTTCGTACTTTCCATTCCGAGCGTCTCCCGCGGCCCGCCCGCGCCTCGCCTGGCTGGTGCAGCCGACGTTACCATGGTACGTAGAGCATCGCTCCGCTATGTCGCGGCTTGATCGCTATCTCGCATTCGCCGAATCGCACCGCTTAGTTATCATCGCTGTTTCGGCCTTGATGGTCGCCGTCATCGCCTGGCTGGATTGGTTCGTGCCAGACAGTTCGATGGGCTTCTTATACCTGGTGCCGGTTCTCGTCAGTGCGGCGGCGCTGAGCAATCGCGAGATCTTAGTGGTGGCGATGGTCTGCGGATACCTGCGGGAGATGCTCGACCCGCTGCAAGGGGTCGATCGAGGGACCGGCCGGCCGGTACTGGCCGCGCTCGACCCGGCGCGCTGGGCCTCGGGCTCGTTTGGCCGCCTGGCGGTAGCGGTGACGGGCTTTGCGATGACCGGCTTTGTCGTTGTCGGATTGAACCGCCGGCGGCGCACGCTCCATCTCCACATCGAGGAGCGCGAAACTCAGATCCGCCTGCGGCAGGAAGCGGAGGACCGGCTGCGCGTGCTCGTCGACACCAGTCCTCTAGCGATTCTCACGCTCGATCCACAGGGTTCGGTGATCCTATCGAACGAATCGGCACGCCAACTCCTGGGCTTTGAAGAGGGGCAAACGCTCGCAGGCGTTGCCATCGAGCCCTACCTGCCGATCCTCAAGCGCATGCTCCGTACCGACCGCGCCGGCGGCTACATGCGCACCGGGGTGGAATGCAAGGGGCAGCGGCGCGGCGGAGAGGCGTTTCATGCGCACGTGTGGCTTTCCACCTACGCTGCTGCCGATGGACTGGGCCTGGCCGCGGTGATCTGGGACGCATCGGAGAATCTGCGCGACCGCGAGGACGCCGGCCTGGATTCCATGATGGCCACTTCTCGCGTTGTCATCGGCGCCATGGCTCATGAAATCCGCAATCTGGCTTCGGCAGCCACTACCGCCTACGCCGAACTGGCCGAGGATAGCGGTCCGCCCGCCGCGAACCAGCACTACCAGGTGCTCGGAACACTGTTACGGAGTCTGGAGAGAATTGCGTCCTCCGGTCTGCGCGCGCCCGCCGGGTGTGGGCGCGTGACGTCGGACCTGGGGACGGTGCTGGATGAAGCCCGCATCATCATCGAACCGCCGCTGCGTGAGGATGGCGTCGACGTCGCCTGGAGCATAGAACCCGGGCTGCCGCTGGTAGAGGTGGACCATCAGGGCCTCCTCCAGGTCTTCGTCAACCTGGCGCGCAACAGCCGGCAGGCGCTGCAAAACAGCCCCCGCCGCGAGCTGCACATTTCGGCCGCTATGGAGAACGATCTGGTGGTGGTGCGCTTTCGCGACACCGGGCCGGGCGTGTCCCATCCCGAGGACCTGTTCCGCCCGTTTCAACCCGGCGCCGACTCGCTCGGCTTGGGCCTCTACGTCTCACGTGCCATCCTGCGCGCACACGGCGGCGGCCTGCGTCACGAGCCGCAAAGTGAGGGATGCTCGTTTGCGGTGGACCTTTGGCCCGCGGAGAGTCATGCGGAGGAAACATGACTGAAGCTGCGCAAGGAATCATCCACGCTTTGCTGGTCGATGACCATGCCCTGTTCCGCGAAGCGGTGGCCGGCGCCCTGCGCGGCACCCCCGATCTGCAGGTGGAGCATTGCGGCAGCATCCGCGAAGCGCTGTCGATTCTCGTACAGCGGCATTTCGACCTGGTGCTGCTCGATCACGACCTTGGCAACGAACGCGCCTGGCAGTTTCTGCCTGCGGCCTGCCAGGCCGGCTTCAACGGCCCTGTGCTCATCGTTACCGCCTGGGTCAGCGATACAGAGGCCCGCCGTCTGATCCGGCAAGGCGTCGCCGGCATCTTCCTGAAGGAGGAGCCGCTGGCCAGCCTCATCGAAAGCATTCGCGCTGTCGCGTCCGGTGGCCGATGGCTCGGCAGCTACTTTCAGCACCGCAGCGGGGATGCACCCACGCAGGCCGCGGCCGGAGTTCCACTGTTCAACGAATGGCACCGCAAAGCCCTTCGTCTCGTCCTGGCCGGCCTCTCCAACAAGGAAATCGCCTGGCGCCTGCAGGTCTCGGAAAGCTATGTCAAGGCGATCATGCAAAGCTTGTTTCGGAAGACCGGCGTGCGCACCCGCGGCCAACTGGTGCGGGTGGTGTTCGAACAATACGAGGACCAGTTGTAGCGTCGGTTGTCCGTTTGCCCCGGTGCGCGCGCACTGAAATGGCGGCGTGCTCGCAAGCAGCCATTTCATTCCGGAAACCCCAGTTAAACCCACAGATGCGATTCGAGACCCCGTCTTTTCGGTCTGCCGCGGTCTGAAAGGTACCTCAATCGACCCTCTCCATCAAACGACGCTCTTCGGATTAGTTAGCCCTTCACACTCATCTCGGGTCCAGGATCCGTACGTGGGCGATTCTAGCATCTGCGGCTGCTAAGAGACGGCAGGTTGTCACCCCAGCCGGTGATGCCGGGCCGTCAGCGTGGCGCGCTGTCAGCGCCCCTCCCAATCTCTCTCCGCAGCCAGGCTTTGGCCAGCTTCCAGTCCCGCATGACGCTCTGCGGCGAGATCTTCAGCACCTCGGCGGTCTCATCCACGCTCAGCCCGCCGAAAAAGAGCATCTCGACCACCTGCGCCTGGCGTGGGTCCATTTTGGCCAGATGCTCCAGCGCCTCGTGGATCGCCACAATTTCCTCGGCGCGTCCAGGCCCCATGTCCGGAATCTGGTCCAGGTCAATATCGCTGGATGCAGTGCGCCGGAGCAACCCTCCGCGCTTCTGAGACCGCCGGACACGGGCCGCATCCACCAGGATGCCCCGCATGATTCGGGCCGAAACGGCATAGAAATGTGCCCGGTCCTGCCACCCGACGGCGCTCATCTCCGCCAGCCTGATGTAGGCTTCGTGGACCAATGCTGTGGTTTGCAGGGTCCCGCGTTCGCTGCTGCGCATGTGCCGCCGCGCGAGCCGCTTTAGCTCCCGGTACACCTGGGGAATCAAACGGTCCAGAGCCGTGGGCTGGCCTTCCGCCCAGGCCTTCAACAAGCCGGTGATCTCCTGGCTCGCGGCGGCGTTCGTTGGCACGCAAACAAAAATCCTCTGGAAACATTGTAGTTCTTTGCCGCCGTTTTCGATTCCTTAAGTGAAGGCTGGCGTTGCCTCAAAGCCGCGCCTGGCCGCCAAATCTAAGGAGGTTTGACCATGAGACGGAAAAGCATTGTTGCATTGACCTTCATTTTCGCGCTAGCATTCGCAGCCGTCCTTCTCCCCGTGCCCGCTTCACAGGCGCAGGCGCAGCATGGATGTAAGGCATTTCACGGGATCGTGCAGGGCAGCCTGCCCACTTCAAACCAGTTCGCGTCTACAGACACATGGGGCGGCCCGGTCTCTGCCAGCCTTGCCGACGAGTTTCTCTCCGGCGGCATGTCGGGCAACGACGGAACTCAGATCGGACAAGGAGCGGTTTCGATCCTGAGAGATGGGGTATATAAGGTCTGCTTCGGCGCGTCTGGGGCTTGGTTGGGCGGACAGGGTGACTGTTTCACCTATGAAGTTCCTCATGCTGTCGTGATTTGGCCCGCTGCGAATTGGTTAGGCAGCTACAAGGCCAACGCGAATATTGTGAAAGGAACCGGTAGATTCGCGTCTGCTTCAGGACAGTTGGACGTCGCAGGTCCATTCATCCTCTGGACCGATGCCAGCAGCCCGTTTGGTGTGAGCGGACGATGGAACGGTGAATTCAACGGCAATATTTGCGGGGTACAGTGATAGCGCTGGTCCTGCATTCTTAGCCGCGGCATCGGCTCCGGACAGGCCGCGCCCGGCCGTGCATCGGAGGTGCGGCTGCCATGGCCGCCCTTGGAAACATTCCCTCCGACCTCTGGGGATGACGAACTGAATGGTTTGAAAGGAGAATCATGAAACGCTTCAGCGTGTTGGTATTGGTTTCGTGTGCATGCCTTGTGCCTGTGGCATGGGCGCAGCAAAGTCCGGGCCCGCCACACTCTGGTAAACAACGGCTCCTCCGGCATCGGATCATGAATGGGATGCCACAGGGCCATGGCGCGACCGCCGATCTGAGCTTTTATGGATTGGCCTCTCGCCCCGCCGGCCTGAGAACCTGGGATCTCGGTGTTGATGGGACTTGGGTCGATCTAATTGGCATCAACAACTTTGGAGTTGCAGTCGGATGGGGCGATGTCGGCGGCGATGCATTGCGGATGGTCGGTGTATCACTCTTCGGTCCCGCCGCCGGCAATTGGTTCGATGGCGGAGTAAGCAGCGATGACGTGGACTGGTGGAGTTATGAGGGTGGCAGGATATCCGATACCGGCCTGATCGTCGGCGGCATCGCGGGCACAAATGGCTATGCGATGGCCCATGTCTGGGCTGGGAACCAGCCCGGGATCGACCTGGGCACTCTTGAGGGAGACACCGGCAGCGTCGCCATCGCCGTCAACCACAGCGGAACGCTGATCGTCGGCGTGAGCTTTCGAGAAACAGAGACGGTCGGCGAGGCGACCCCCGTTGTCTGGACGCCGGAGCTCAGGTGGCATCAGGGCAAGCTGACGGTCACCTGGAAGATCCGCCAGCTTCCCACGAACGGTATGGAGCAACCTGGGGCGGTCTTCTCCGATGGGACTCTGGCCTGGTGGGGCGCCTGGGGCGTCAATGATTTCGGTCAGATCGTAGGCGATGGCTGGAACGACGACGAAACCAAAGAAACTGCTGTAGTGTGGACTGCCATTAATGGCGGCCAGGGCTGGAAAGTCCAGCAGCTTCCCCATCAGTCAACTTTCGGATTTGTCAGCGACCACATCAACTGGATTGAAGCCATTGCCATCAACAATCTGGGGGAGGTCTCGGGCGAAGCGAGCATAGACGTCGGCTACGGGCACTCGGTTCCTGCCCTATGGAGGATGTCGCCGAGGACGCATACGTGGGAAATGACCGAACTTCCAACCCTTTCGGGACAGAGGTTCGGGTCGAATCACGTCTACGGCATCAATGAAGTCGGTGATCTCGTGGGCTATAGCACGCCGGTCTGTTGCGATCCCGATAACTGGACTATCCTAGCCACGCGCTGGCAGACCAAGGATCCCAGTTTCGTCAAGGCCATTGGCTTTCCCGGGGACTGGAGCCTGGCGAATGCGGTGAATAACTCCGGAATCGCGGTGGGCTCCTATAGCTCCAATGGCGGTCCGGATCAGGCATTTGCCGCGGCCATCCGCTGATCGGCAAACTGAGGGGCAGATGTCTGCCGATCCGGGCCTCAGCGAGGAGTGCCGAGGGCAACCAAAGAAAGGAGCGCTGACAACATGAAGCTGCGACAATTCCGCCGGGTCTTCCGCGGTGGGGTCAGGCCAGGGATTTGGATGGCGGTGGCGGTGTACCTCGCCCTGCCCGCCGTGCTCTCCGCGGACACCATCTCCCCGGGCAATTCGTCCCTCTGGTATGCCATCAATGCCAACACCGTCACGAGTGGCACAAACGGCTTGCCGAGCGGGCATCTTACGGCTAACTCGTCGCTTACGCTGCAGGACGATGTGTCTTACGCAGACTTGAACGGCAGTGAGTCGCAGGCTGTGGTCTATCTTTATACGCTGCTCCAGGCTTCGCCCACCGCCCACACGGAAGTGGCTGTGTGGGACAGCGGCACCTCCGCCGCCGCCACCGGGAGCGGAACCGCGGAAGTGTGGTACGAGGCGCGCTTGGATGTGCTCGCCCTACCACCCGTCTCCACGGCCTATGTTCCGGTCCGGCTTCACGGATGGGTCCTGGGCAGCGCGGACGGCAGCGGCAATGGTGGCGGCGCCTTCAGCTCCGGCTTGACCGTGAACCTCGCTGGCGGGCTGGTCGATTCCTGGTACGCAAACCAGAATACTCCCGAGGTGGAGGTCAACCAGCCTCTTCAGGTGCTTCCAGGGGGTTATGTCGGGTTCCATCTGACGGCTGGCTGCAATGCGTGGGCCTTGAGTAGTGGAGGCCAGGGTTATTGCAGCGCGGACGCAGATCCTACGATCGTGCTCGATCAGGCGGCCTTCGACGCCTCCATGGGGGCGCAAACCTACCAGCTTTCGGACTACTACAGTGTCGAGTACAGTTCGAACCTGACGCCGGAACCGGCGTGTTTCCTACCCCTGGCAATCGCTCTGGCTTCCCTAGCCTGCCTGCGGCGGTTGTCGAAGCGGCGCTCGACAAACGGAGAGGTGTTATGAAGCGGTTAGCTTGTCTGTGCGTGCTGATGGCGCCGCTGCAGGCCCAGTCGGGTAACGCTCCCCCGGCGGCGCTACAGCAGATCGAACAATGGGTTGATACCTGCCCGGCTTCCGATCCAGCAATCCAGCAAATCCGCGCGGATTTTGATATTCGGCTCGACAGCGTTCCCGTGACGCAGTTCCCCTGCGTGGAGCCGTACACGCAGACGCCGCTGGAGCAGTTTTCGCTACAGACCGTGGTCCTGCAGGTTCTCCGTTTGATGTACTACCTGGACACGGGCCGATCTGAGTATCTCCCCTGGACGAGCCTGCGGCTGTACGACTGGATGAAGTCAAAACTCAGGGGAATCGACATACGCTCCGACTATGGCGCGAACCAATGCTGCGAGACGATCAACGGCCGGCAATACATGATGTTCAACGGCACGGCCCGCGATGATGTGAACAAAGCATACTTACTCAGCCTTGACGGACTTTTGTCGAATCTGACCGTGGTTGCTCACGAGGCTCGCCATGTGGACGGATTCCCGCATGTAAGTTGCTGCGGCATTCCGCAGGGCTGCGATCAGACGTACGACGAGAAGAACCTCTCGCCTTACGGAATCCAGTTCTATCTGCAGCGGGCGTGGCTTACGGGGAAGGATCTGAACCTCAACTTGGCATGCCTGGATCCGGCGGGATTGGGCTCAAACGTCTTCCGTCTCAACGATGCCAACAACTATATCCTCAATTTCTGTGATACAAAGCCAGAGGCGCTTCCGGCTTCCACCAAGATTGGCGGCGATTGCCAGCCGGGGCCGTATCCTTACATCTACCCTGGCGGGATTGGCAACGTGGCCAACTACGACATGAGTGCGATCGCGGTGGGCAGCGCGGTGGCCATCTACGGGCCGAACCTGGCCACGGACATGGGACAGGCGCCGGGCGGGCCGCTTCCCACCGCGCTGAAAGGTACGTCGTTGACCGTCGCAGGGAAGGCTGCCCCTTTGTATTTCGCGAGCCCGCTTCAGTCGAACGCTCAGGTTCCGTACGAAACTCCGCCGGGCTTGACGCCGGTGACCGTAACGGCGAACGGCAATGTGGGGTTCCGGCATTACATCACGGTGAACAGCACCGCGCCGGCGATGTTTGTCACTTCCGATAATTTCGTCCTTGCCCAGAACCAGGATTATTCACTCAATTCGACGAACAATCCCGCGGCGCCGGGAACCTACGTCACCATCTACTTTACCGGACAAGGCGCCTCGGACAATCCGGTCGCCACCGGCGCTGCGACGCCGCCAGCTCCCTATTCGCGGCCGGCGGCGAGCGCATCCATCACCATCGGGGGCGTGACGGAGACGATCTATTTCATCGGCCTGACCCCAGGGTATGTCGCGTTGTCGCAAGTGAATGTGCTGATCGGACCAGCAACCCCTGCCGGGACCCAGCCGGTTGTACTGACCGTGGGCGGGGTGGCATCAGCGCCCGCCTTGATTGCGATCGGGCACTAAAGCAATGCCGCCAGGCGCAGGCCTCGGCTGCGGATTCACTCAACGAAGGCGGCGTTGGCCATCGCGAGGAACGCGTTGCGCGTGTCGTTGCGGTTCGCAGACGTGTGATAAACACATCCCACGCTGACCACGATCTTCTCCATTTGACGCTGCTTGTATACCCGTGCCACTCGCGACGTTGCTCAGCTCCGTTCCGCGCCAGGACTCCAGCTGCTCGTGCATGGGACCGAAGTTGGGCTGCATGCGATCGACGCCAACCGAGATAGAATCGAGCAGGTTCAGCGACTTCGAGTGCTTCGCGAGGACCGGCGTAAACGCGCCGGGGACGATGTTTCTAAGCGCTACACACCGGCGGCCAGACAGGGGCGATTGCGAAACCCTGGCGCGTTGTCTGGAGGTATCCACGATGGGTCGGATCAAGCTACCCAGATCCGGACTTAACCGGCCCACGGCGACCGAATCCAGCCTTGCAGCAATGACAAGGCCATGGGATTTGCGATTTTGCGGTGCTATAATCCGCCCAGGCTGTTATGGACTCAGCCCGCTGGAAACGCGTCAAGGAGATTTACCAGGAGGCATCGGAACGCGAGCCGGAGGACCGGGCGGCATTTCTTGCGGTCGTCTGTGTCGGGGATCACGACTTGCGGAACGAGGTGGAGTCTCTGTTGGCGCAGTCGTCGGCGTACGACCTGCTCGACCGGCCCGCGTGGGAGCCTGAGGCAGGACGCCGGGACACGCCTTCGGACGCGTCCCTGCCAGCCATCGGGCAGCGGCTCGCTCACGATGAGATTCAGGAGAAGCTGGGCGAAGGCGGCATGGGGGCCGTGTACCGTGCCTACGACGCCCAACTTCGCCGGCCAGTGGCGCTCAAGGTCCTTCCACCGGAGTATGCCTCCGACCCCGAGCGGCGGTCGCGCCTGCTGCGCGAAGCCCGCGCCGCTTCCGCGTTGAATCACCCGAACATTGTCGCCATCTACGAGGTCGGCTCCGATAACGGCGTGGACTTCCTCGCCATGGAGTTGGTGGAAGGCAAGTCACTGAGTAAGATCATTCCTGCCGTGGGCATGGCGCTGGCGGAGGCCGTGGACTGCGCGGTGCAGATCGCCAGCGGGCTGGCCAAAGCGCACGCAGCGGGCGTGATCCACCGGGATCTGAAGCCAGGCAACATCATGCTAGGCCCAGACGGGTTGGTGAAGCTGCTGGATTTCGGCTTGGCCCGGCGCGTGGAACTGGGGCCGGGACAGGACACGACGCTGACGATAGAAGGGCAGATTCTGGGCACGCCTTCGTACATGTCTCCGGAGCAAGCCCAGGGGCACCCGGTCGACGCGCGATCCGACATTTTCTCGCTCGGCGTGGTGCTGTATGAGATGGCCACCGGCGCACGCCCGTTTCGCGGCGACAGCGCGATGTCGGTGGTATCCTCTATCCTCAAGGACTCGCCACCCTCTCCCGCGCAGGTCAACCCAGCGGTTCCACGCGACCTCGACCGCATCATTAGGCACTGCCTCGCAAAAGATCCTGCGCTGCGCTACCAGAGCGCGGTCGACCTTCGAAACGATATCGAGGAAGTGCAAAAGCAGCTCGAGTCGGATGAGGCGCCCGGTCTCGCCCGCCCCGGCGCCGGGCGGAGGCTGGTATGGCGATTCGCGCTAGTCGCCGTGGCCGTGGTGATGGTCATCGCCGTATACGCGATCCTCTCGCGTGTCTGGCAGGCGGTGAGCTTCCGGCCTGCGCTTGTTCACGCGGAGTTCTCGCAGGTGACGTCGCAACCCGGCGTCGAGTGGTTTCCTAGTCTCTCGCCCGACGGGAAGTGGCTGGTCTATTCGGGTGCCGGCGTCAGAAGTCGCCAGATTTATCTGCAGAGTGTCAGCGGACAGACCCCTCTCGACCTCAGCAAGGATGCAACGGTTGATGACGATCAGCCGGCGTTTTCGCCGGACGGCGAGCACATCGCCTTCCGCTCCAGCCGCGAGGGGGGTGGCATCTTCGTCATGGGCCGCACGGGCGAGGCGGCCAGGCGCGTTACGCATATGGGCTTCAAGCCAACGTGGTCGCCCGACGGCGCCCGGCTCGCCTTCACTACCGAAAACGTCGACCTGAATCCGCAGAACGTGGATACGCGCAGCGAGTTGTGGGTCGTCACAGTGAGCACCGGAGAAGCGCATCGGCTGAACGAGGGAGACGCCGTCTTGGCGAGCTGGTCACCACACAATCGCCGTATCGCCTACACGCACCGGCTGGGCAATCCAGCCCAGGCAGAGGTGTGGACGATTCCAATCACCGGCGGAACTCCCACACCGCTGACCAGTGATAAGGCCACCAACTGGAATCCCGTATGGTCTCCGGATGGGAAGTATCTCTATTACGCGAGCGACAGGAGCGGCAGCACGAATCTCTGGCGTATCCTGATCGATGAAAAGTCCGGCAAGGCAAGGGGAGAGCCTGAACCGATCACGACGCCAGCGCCGTACCTCGCCCACCCGAGCCTCTCCGCGGACGGGAAACGCATCGCGTACACATCGGTACTCGTCACGGCGAACATTCAGGAACTCGCGCTGGATCCTTCGGGCGCCCCAAAAGGAGAACCGGCCTGGACGACCACCGGCTCGCTGCGCTGGTCGGATCCCGATCCTTCGCCGGACGGCGAGTGGGTTGCATTCTACTCGCTCGTGCAACCTGGAGGACACCTCTACGTCACACACTCGGACGGCACGGCGATGCGGCAACTGACGAGCGATTCTGCAACCGATCGCATGCCTCGTTGGTCGCCGGATGGCAGGTGGATTGCCTGTTTCTCAAATCGTAGCGGCCACCTGGAGCTGTGGAAGATCAGACCCGACGGCAGCGACCTGCAGCAGCTCACGGAAGGTGGAGCAGGGTACCTTGCATGGTCTCCGGACGGCTCACGGATCGCGACGGTCGGCGCGATCGAAGCGCCGGTCGTCAAATGGAGGCTTTGGGTCTTCGACCCGAATCGCCCGTGGAAACAACAGACTCCGGATGTGCTGCCGCCGCTCGATCCTCCATCCGTCCACTTCCTGGTGAATTCGTGGTCGCCCGACGGCGGACACCTCGTCGGTCACGTGGATTCGGCGACACAAGGGATCGTGATGTATTCGCTGCGCTCGCGCAAATACGAACGGCTGACCGACTTCGGCCAATGGCCGGTGTGGCTGCCCCACAGCAGCCGCGTGCTGTTCGTCGCGGCGGGCAAGGCGTTCTACGTCGTCGACACGCAGTCAAAGCAGGTCCGGAAGGTTTTCTCCGTAACACGCGACACCCTAGGCCCACCGCAGCTCACACGCGACGGCAAGACTGCGTACTTCTCGCGGCGCGTGACCGAATCGGATATTTGGCTTCTGACGCTTAAGTGACTCTTGGCGCACGAGCCCCACGTATATCGGGAGCTGAAGCGGTTGGCACGGCGGCACCTGCGCAGCAGCGATAACGGGACCCTTCAACCGACGGCATTGGTCCATGAAGCCTACATTCGGCTGGTGGAGATACACAGCGTGAGGTGGCAGGACCGGGCGCAATTCTATGCCGTATCGGCCCGAATCATGCGGGGCCTCCTGGTCGACGCCGCTCGTGTCCGGTGTTCCCAGAAGCGCGGCGGGTTGCCCCGGGGCGCCCGCACATCTATCGGCATTGACCTCGACCAGATTCCGGACATGGGGTCCGGACGGGCGGAGGAGCTCCTGGCTATCCACGAGGCTCTGGAGCATCTCGCCAAAATGGACGCCCGCCAGGCGCAGGTGTTCAAGATGCGCTATTTCGCCGGGCTCAGCGTGGATGAGACCGCCGAGGTGCTGGAGATTTCGCCGCAGAGCGTCATGCGGGACTGGAAGCTGGCCAAAGCCTGGCTGCGGAGAGAGATTGGGAAGGGTCGTGTCACGAAGCCATAGACGCTGGAATCGGGATCCCGGTGAGCGGGCGGCCGGCGCGGGTGATTTCCGGGGCGTCCGGCAATCGTCTCTGCTCCGGCCGCACATTGACCGTATCTAGGTTCCCCAAAAGGCCGGCTCGCGCGCCGGATAGCTCAAAACGCCGGCCGCTGAAGCAAGTCAGTGATGATTGATGCGCCGGTGGGCTGGGGAGTCATCCCAGGCCGCCCGTATGACTCGGCTGGACCTTTCGTCGGGCGATCCGGTTCGAGTGTGCGCTGTCTGAAACTCGGTCGCGATGCACAGGTACAGCGTCAGTGATAGCTATCAAGCCCTGCCCACCAGCGAATCGACGTGGCTGGACATAAAGTCGGTTTTCGTCCGGGCATCAATGGACCAAGTGCGAGCAGCGGATCATCCGTGGCAACACCGTCCTAGGAAATCGCCAGCTCGCCGGCGGCAGAACTGCCCGCTCGATTCTGCGGACGCGGCATTCGTCGAGCGGTGGCGCGGCAGCGGCCCTGCTCGGCTCGCCGCTCCCACCGTTCCCGCGCGAGCTTCGCGGAGCGGGTGCTCGGCGAGCGCGACACGGTTCGTTCCCTTCTCGACTTCGTCGGTCCGACCATGCCGCCCAGGCGCACATGCGCCGCAATTCCGCACTCGATTCCGGCGGTTTGGATTCGTCGAGCGGTGTGACTCAGCGCGCTTGCGGCGCCGTGCGGCTCGGGCCGTCCTGGCGATCGCACACGAGGTCTCCGGTGGGGCCGGCGAGGGCCAAACCGTACGAACCGAATAGCCAGTGCTTCTGGTTGCTGGATCTGAGAGCAACCTACGGGCTTTCTTCGGTCAGACGGTTTCTGGACGGCATTTGCCGCTTCAGTCTCGGTGCCCTCCAGTCCGGCATCAGCCATTAGATTAGACCCGCTGAGCGAGCTTGCGACCAGTAGCGCTCTGGTCATGCGGCCGTTCGCCGGCAACTCTCAAAGGTCCCTCACGTATTCGTGCACACTCCGAAGCGCCGAATCAATCTCGATGTCTATGCTGCACTGCGCCGCCAACTCCGCAAATCGGGCCCGCCATGATTCGGGCGGCGGTGCGAGTTCCGGCGGAATCGGATGGGTTGCCCGGTGGGCGAACGTTCGCTCTATGTTCTCGCGCAGGCGGCGCGGTTCCATTTGGGTCCGCATTAGCAGGAGCAGGTCAACCAAGTCCTTGACGAGCGAATTGTCGCGATCGGGGCGCGGACGTGTGTAGGTATGAAGTTTCTCGGCGAACTGCTGCTCGCGCGAGATCATTCGGAATTCCGGCCTCGGCAGACCGGCGAAGTCGAACCACCCCTCCCCCTCGATTTCATCGGTGGGCTCAATTAGGTCATCACCGATCCCAATATCTACGTGGAAGCCAACAAAGGGACGCCCGGCCATTCTGGCCTGAACCGGGTACCGGCTACCGCCCTGAGGTGCGGCATCGAGGTTCAGAATGGACTCACCGACCTGGAAAACGAAACCATCGGCCAGGTCGAGTGATGCTGCATCATCCACCAAGCGGTGCAACAACTCGGGAGCGATGGGCTCGCGCCCGGCAATCGACAGGTCGATGTCTTTGGTCGTGCGGGCAGTCTCGATCCTGAGCTCTATGGCATAGCCGCCTTTCAGGCACCAG
>Ga0187891_1000119_pt1 | contig 81729 bp, 68 predicted proteins | sample June2016WEW_21_4_FD_132990 | JGI IMG/M metagenome (GOLD analysis project Ga0187891, IMG submission 132990) | Peatland microbial communities from SPRUCE experiment site at the Marcell Experimental Forest, Minnesota, USA - June2016WEW_21_40 | ecosystem: Environmental > Terrestrial > Soil >... | reverse complement strand
TTTCCGAAGCTCCGTCGCGTCCTCCCTGGTCAATTTCAAAATCATCAGTTCGTGTCCCGGATGCCGCGGCGGCCATCTCCCGCTTCTCAGGATGCTCCGATGTGCCTGCAAGTTACCCTGCGAACTGGCAGGTGAAATCGTTTTAATACATGTCGCACGCATCGGCGGTGGCGCGGCCCGATCCTCCGAAAGGACGTGATCTCCAAGCACGCAGTTCGCAAGCGCACGGGCTTGAGCGTTGAGTACCGGACCGCAATTAGATATTGCGCCGACACCGCGACGCGGCAAAGCCCCAGGAGTACGGAGAGAGATCCAGTACCCTGCTCGGGTCCGTCCGGCCTTGCGTTCATCTCGATTTCCCGCTGAAATAGAACCGTGCCGGACCCGGACCACTGCCCGGCCGAGCCCGAGGGAACCGTGGAGGCGTACCTGCTCTGCAACTTGCCGGCGGGTGAGGCGCGCGCTTTTGAGGACCACTGCATCACCTGCCCCAGATGCGCAGCGATCCTTGAGGAAACCGACCGGTACACGCTCGCCATGAAGCAGGCGACCTGGAGACTCCGGCATCCAGAGAAGTAGCCCGGTTTCGGCTCGGGTTGCTAGCTGGATACGCAGTGTTATGTGGTGTTATCGGTATCGGTTTTTCCGAGTCCAGGTTGGAAACTCCGGGCGCTCAGGCGAAATGCGGCCGCGAAGATGCAGTCGGGGATCCCCTCGCGCCGCCGTGTTCGCTATCATAACTTCCGCCAAATGGGGCTACGCCTTCGCTGCTTCGGTCCTGTTCAGTGCCCAACGCTTCTTCGTGGCGGCGATGATTGCCCGTCTGCCCGCCGCCGAGAGCTTCCGTTTGGGTTTGGGATCCGCTTTCAGGGGTGACGGTCGAGAGGTCTTCCGGGATGCAGCCCACCGCTTCCGCTGCGATTCGGCAATCCGGACACGGCTAGCCTCACTCATCTTCCGGCGCCTACGTTTTGCGGGTTCCGCTGTGGCGCCAGTCTCAACGGGGCCACCGGAGCGCATCTGGCGAAGGTCTGCGATCTGAGCGTCGATACGCTTCTTCTGCTCCTCGAAGCCTTCAATGGCTGCGGCAGGATTTCATTCGTGGCTTTGGGCATGTGAGTCTGTCCGATGCGTGCACGATCACGGGTTGGCGCGCGTGAATCACGGCCAGCAGCGAGAATCTCTGTGGCATGTGCAGAGTCACGACGGATTCGCTGCTCGTCGTGAGTCAGGATGCCCCCGTAGCTTGTGCCGGTGAGACGCCTGACTATCTGCCGCACGTTCCACAACGATCTTGTTGCCTCACCCTCAAGTGCCTTGCGGACCTCGCCCCTTTTGGTGCGGAACCAGTAAGCGTGGTAATGCCAGATGGCCGCCCGAAACAACGGGAACGGAGTGGAGCGAGACAGTAATTCATCAAGCGCAACGCAAAAGCCGAGGAATTTCCGAAACCCATCCACAGCCTGCTCCGCTGGGTTCCGGTGGCCCCAGAATAGCAGATTCTCATTTGGAATGACGCATCGTAAACCCGCATCTTTAGCGGGGAAGTACTCCTGGAGATCCGCATCGCTACTGGTGTATGGCCTGCTGGTGGCAGGCTTCTGCTGAGACAGCCAGCGGAGCCCTTACCGCCGGGACGGCAACGCCTTGGTTTTCGACACGGTTGAGCGTGAAAGCGGGAAAGAGATTCCCGAGACGACAGTCTGGACGCTGTCAGTGGATCGTAACAGCTTTCAGGTGAAGAGGCGATCAACAAAGTCCGCAGGAAAGGGCGAGTCCTTCACTACCTGCGCTCTGTTTTAGACCTGTCACGTTCACGTAATCCTGCCGTCATTTTCGTGGCTCATACTAGTTCAGTTCCTTAAGCAACCTCAAGCCGCATGACCGATTCCTGGTCACATATTGGAAGAAATCGAAGGAGGCAAACTATTCATGTCCGTGACAACTTCTCGCAAGCATTCCGGAATTAGCCCTTTGCATCTGCTCGTCGGCCTGCTGGCGGCGGGGGTAAGCATTCCGGCGTTCGCTCAGTCCGATCCGTACCCGACGTACGTGGTAGGGGCGAATCAGAACGGGACGCAGGGCCCGAACTACCCGTTGACCAGCACCTATCCGTGGGTTGCCAGTGATGGCGCGTTCATCACTCCCGCCGGCACGCAGGTCTACCTCGGCATCACGACCCGCGCGAAGGCCGTCGCGCTGAACCCCAATACCGCGACGCACACCGCCGCCGTCCTTCAGATGGGCGCCCCACAGGCCGTCACGATTTTCAACACCCAGACCGGCAAGGTCCTGCAGACCTACAGCACGCTGAAAAGTACCGATTCAGACGGCAGCCACAACGGCATCAACTATACGCCGGATGGCCTGCACCTGCTGTTCAGCCAGGACGGCAATTACGGCCCCGCCAGCTACGTTGCCGTCGCCAACGTCAGTCCGGTGACGGGCATGCTGTCAGACGGCACCCAAGTCAGCGTTCCGCTGGACGTCAACAACTTGGGCGCTCTGACTAATGTCACCTGCTTCCCCGGGAACAGCCCTCCGGGGACCTCGGGCAGCTTTGCCATTCCGTGCGGCTACCCGTATTCGATTTTCTCGGATGACACGTTCACTTCCTATCCCCTCGGCATCGCGATCTCGCCGGATGGCAAGACTGCCTATGTTGTGCTGGACAACAACGATACGCTGACGAAAATCGACCTGACCCAGGCGACGCCGGTCCAGGGCGCGGAGGTCCGCGTCGGTAACGTCCCACACAGCGTCGTGATTTCGCCGGATGGCACGACCGCCTACGTCTCCAACGAGGCTGGCCGGAGTGCCACCGCAGACGACTTCCAGGAATACTCCAACGGCACCCCGGTCGTCGCCGCCTGGCCGACTGGCGCCACAGCCACAGGCACCGTTTCCGTGGTCAACCTGTCCACGTTTACGGTCACCGGCAGCATCCCAACCGGTCTGCACCCGACTGGCATGGCCTTTTGGAGCAACTACCTGCTGGTCGCCAATACCTATGACGACACCATCTCCGTGATCAACACGAACGACAATGAGGTGGTGTCGACGATCAACCTCGGGCTGCCCATCGCAGTGCCTGGCGCCACAGAGCCGGCCTATGGCGCGGGGCCGAACTCGATCGCCGTCGATGCGGTGAACAACATCGCCTACGTCGCGCTTTACAATGCCAACGCCATCGCGGTCGTCAACCTTGAATCCGGCCTTTGCCCCTTGTCGTGCGTGGCAAATCCCGTCATGGGCATGATCCCGGTAGGCTATGCGCCAAGCTCGGTTGTGCTGGACACGGCGGACGGTGTGCTGCTCGTTGCCAACGACAAGGGCATCGGCACCACCGGCTACGGTGTGGCGCCCCCTCCGACTAATACGGCCGAGAATTCGTACGGAAAAGAGGAGGGCGTGATCAGCTTCAACACCCACCAGGACCTTGGCACCGTCAGCATCGTCCCCGTGCCGAATTACTTGACCCTGGCGGCGATGACCCAGACGGTCTTCGAGAACAACCACTGGGATCTGTCGGGAAATATCGCGTCGGCCGCAGGGGGCAACCCGTTTGCCGCGCCGGTGGCGATCCCGGAAAAGATCGGCGCTCCGTCGAAGATCCAGCACGTCTTCCTGATCATCCGGGAAAACCGCACCTACGATCAGATGCTGGGCGACGTGGCCGGCGGCAACGGCGAACCCTCCCTGGCAGTCTTCGGCGACAACTCCACCTTCGCCGAATACCCTGTCGTAACGCCTAACGCTCACGCAATGGTGCAGCGTTTCCCGCTTCTGGACAACTTCTACAACGCGAGCCGCCAGTCGGCTGACGGTCACAACTGGATCACGCAGGCCATGGCGCCCTACTCCGACGACATCCAGTCGCCTGACTGGCTCCGCGACTACCCCTCCAACGGCGGCGATGCGATTGCCTATCAGAAAAACGGCCACCTGTGGGACGTGGCGGCCGCGGCCGGCATCACGGTGAAGAACTACGGTGAGTACGTCGAGAGCAACACGTTCAACGTGCCGGGTTGCACTCCGACTAACATGACGCAACCAAACAGCTATAACGGTGCCGGTAGTAAACCCGTTGCATTACCGTTTGTTGTTTCCGACAGTTGCGAGCCAACCTGGACCCAGTTCTACAACGACACACTGGAATACGAGTCTGGCAACGAGCCGCAGCTCCAGTACTACAACGCCATCGGCTCGGTCACCCCGCTCCCGAACCTGTACAACATCACGGTGCAAAACTACCCGCAATTCGATCTGGGCATCCCCGATCAGTACCGGGTCGATGTCTGGCAGCAGGACTTCGCCAACGACGTGGCCGCCGGTTCGGTGCCCCAGCTGGAATTCCTGTGGATCATGAGCGACCACACCACCGGCCCGCCGAACGCGACAGCCGAAGTGGCCGATAACGACCTGGCCGTTGGGCGCGTCGTCGACATCATCAGCCACAGCCCCATTTGGTCCACTTCGGCGATCTTCATCGAAGAAGACGACGCGCAGTACGGCGTCGACCACGTCGACGGTCACCGCAGCCCGGGCTATGTCATCAGCCCCTACGTCAAACAGAAGGTGAACTCCGATGGCACCGGGGCCGGGGTCACCGAAGAGAGCACCTTCTACACGCAGGTCAACATGACCCGCACGATCGAGCAGATCCTCGGTCTGACGCCCATGAACCAGTTCGACCTGGTGGCTTCGCCGATGACCACGCTCTTCATCAACAACCCGCCCGCGGAGAACTTCCTGGCGTGGTCGCACGTGCCGAATCAGGTCCCACTGTGTTACGGCGTTTCGGGATATAAGGCCCCGTCGAACATCAGCCCCAGCCTCAACACTTGCAGCTCCGCAACCGCGGCGCCCTCGCTGGAAAGGCCTGACAGGCCTGAAAGGCGTGAAGTCAAAGCTCTGCGGGCTGGCTGGCTCAAAATGAAGGCGGAGGTCTTCGCCGCCAACTATCACATTCCCGACTCCCTGGACGCGGACACCGTCAACCACTTCGACTGGTACGAGGCCACCGGGTTTAAGGTGCCTTTCCCCGGCGAGAAGAAGGTTCGCCCCGCAAGCGACTTCAAACGCCGGGTGCACGCCGCTAAAACTGACGAGGACGACGACAAGCTTTAATACTCGTCCCAACCACAACGGCCCTCTCCTCGGTCTCGGGGAGAGGGCTTTCTTGTTCCCGCCTCAACGCAAAGCCCCTGCCGATCTGAGTCCGCCCCGCCACCGGTGAACGTTACTCCCCGGATTCGTCCCGCAACAACGCAACGAACACTTCGCCCGCGATTTTCCTTCATCAGCAGAACGCATAACCTGGTGAAAAAGGCAATGCGGGTACGACCTGCGCCATACGGCTGCGACGATTTCACTGATTGCTGGGGACGGCGTCGCGAAATATGCGTTCCATCGCATGGGCCGCCGTCCACGCTTGATCGCCAGCATGTTGGAGCGTCCGAGTTGTGCCCTGGATTGACTCTATGTTATGCGAACCTCAATAGTTCGGCTGCAGGGCCTTCTCGTAACGTGCAACAAGTTCGGCGCGGTTCTGCCGCAGATCCAGCCCGGATGGTGCCGCCGGATACGGCTTGTCGCCCATCAGCCCTTTCCAGAGAATACGGTTATACCGGGCGAAGTCCATCCCCTCCGTTGCCTTTGCCCAGCATTCCGCATTGTGAGTGGGACGCAGAAGGCGGTTCGCCGGCGAGGGGAAAGTGATGGGAAGCGTGGTGTTCGCCAGCAGTGCCGAGGGAGTCACGGTAAAACTCCATGTGGTCTGATTGAGATCGAATACATCCGCCATGAGGACGGCCACCGCGTCGTTGAGATTGAGCGGTCCGATACTGAGTATGTCTTCGATCGTGCGCACAAAGTCCACCGTATTGTACTGGGTCGAAACCACCGCACCCTGCTTCACATAAGGGCCGACGATGAAGGCGATGCTGCGGTGGGAATCGACGTGGTCGCCGCCATCCTGGGAATCGTCTTCGATCACGAAAATCAGCGTGTTGCTTTTGTACAGGCTATTGGCGATTGTCTGCACCAGCAGGCCAACGGCGTAGTCGTTATCCGCCTGGTCCAACTCCGGAGTGGACTGGCCTGGTTGCCGAACTCGAAGAAGTCACAGCTCCAACACACCTTCTGTAAACTGGGGAACCGATGAGTCTCTTATTGATTGGAATTATGGCGCTCGGTTTTCTGGTGGAAGTATCAGTGCCGGATTTCTCAGGAAGCTGGAAGCAAAGCAATGAGCAGTGCTCACCGAAGCGCACGGCGATGTGACGTTGAGAATAGAGCACCGGGCCCCGGAGCTGATCGTTGAAACGACGTCGAGGGGACCGAGCACCCGGCACGCTTTGCAGCGCTACACCACGGATGGGCTAGAGTCGAAATCCATCGGCGCCGATGGCGACGAATTCCATTCGATTGTGGTTTGGAGGGACGATGCACTGGTGTGCGGCCGCGCAGTACCCTGGCCACTCCCCTCAAGCGCGGTTTCCGAGTTAGACGCTGCCGCCGACCCGCTGACTTAGAACGATATCTTGGCCGAAAGCTGAAACTCTCGAGGTGTGCCGCGTCCAGTCGCATAGCTACTGATCGTGGTGGTAATAGTGCCGAAGTTGGCCGCAGATAAGTTGGCGTTGGGGGCGCCATACTGAGCGCGATTGAGAACATTGAAGATATCAGCCCGAAGGCGCACTTTCACGTGTTCCATCAAGGAGATGTCCTTTGCCAATGCGAGATCCACGTCCGAGATGGCTGGATCCCGAAAGGCATTGCGTCCCAGATCGCCAAACGTCCCGGAAGCAGGCGTGGAGAACGCGGCCGGGTTCACCCACTCGCTCGGAGTGGACCCCCCCGGCGGAGTGAGCGGCACACCATACACATAATTCGGCCGTTCTTCGCCGCTCACCGCGTAGTCGCCAGGCACGGACCCATTCGAACGAGTAAGGGTGATGTTGAAAGGCAGCCCGGTCTGCGAGCTTCCGATTGCGCTCAACGTCCAGCCGCCTAATACCGTCCGCGCTATGCCCGGAGTGCTGAGATATGGCCTGCCCGCTCCGAATGGCAACTGGTAAACCGCGGAGAGATTGAATAACTGGCGAACGTCGTCGTCGCTGCTCGCCTTGTCGCACGATCTGCAGAAGGAATCCTGCGGTGTGTCGGACTCCCCGCCGCCAATGCTTCCGTCGTTGATGGAATGAGACCACATGTAATTCGCCGAGAAGAGCAAGCCATTCTGAAAGGCTCTCCGAGCGTTCAGTTGGAAGGCGTGGAAGGTACTGTTTCCAACATCGCCGCGCCAGGAAACCGGCCCGAATGCCGGGTACGGTGCGACCCCTGTCACCGGATTCACCAGGTTCGTGTAAGTGGTAGTCAGAACATCGGTTCCCTTGTTGCCGAGATAGCTGGCGGTTCCGAGGACTTTGAATGGCAGCTTTTGCTGAACCGACGCGGTCCAGGACGCGACATAGTCGTCTTTCCGGTTGCGATCCAGATCGCGCGGGGTGACCACGCCCAGCCCACCGGCCTCCGCGTACTGTAAGAACGAGGTCAAGGGATAGGCGAGCGTGGGGAACATGGTGTTGCTGAAGGTGTAGCGTTCAATGGTATTGTCGATCGGCAGATCCTGGTCGTCTACCTGGCCATCCGTATGGTAAATGCCGGATCCAGCGCGCAGGACGGTGTTGCCACGGGACCACGCAATGCCGAGACGCGGGTCGATATCGTCGTATCGGGGATGAAAGAAGGCATCGGTGTTGGGGCAATACCCGCCGCAAGTGCCGAAGTCGAACGGAACGTCGTTGTTTCCGATTGCGTGCAGGGCGTTGAAAAAGTTATAGCGGATTCCGGCCGTGATGGTCAGATTGGGAGTCGCTTTCCACTCGTCCTGTGCGTAGCCGAAATACTCGGTCTTGCGTTGGCGCACCAAGGCCAGCATCGCAGTGTAGGTGGCAGAGCCCATGTCATTGTCCTCGAAAGCGGTCGTCGAGGTGTAGGTCAATGTTCCGCTTGCGGATGAACCCTGGTTCATGAATATCCGCCTTATCTCAACGCCGAATTTGAGAACGTGTCTGCCCTTGGCCCAGGAAAGGTTGTCGATGAGATCGAAGGTTTTCGATGGATCGTCGGAGGTTGTAGATCCGGTCAGAGAGCTGAACCCAGACACCGAGACGCCGAAGGGAAGCGGCGAAACGTTCGCCTGGTGGTAGATGGTTTGATTGACCCCGAACTTGAAATCGTTGAGCAGTGACGGAGTAAACACATGCGAAAGGGACACCACTCCGTTGTTGAACTTGGTGTCGTACTTTGTTTGGACTATCAGGTTACCGCTGGGAATCGACTCCACTGCCTCATCCGCATTAAACCGGATGAATACCGTCGTGCGATCGGAAAAGTAATGATCGAACCGGATCATCCCCGAATCTTCGTTGTCCAGCTGTCTGCCCACTGCGTCATAGTTCCACACGCCGGGAGTGGAAGTGGGCGAAGTGCCCGCGGGAAAAGCCTCCAGGATGGGAGCCAACACCGGCGAGGTAAGTGCCGCTTGCGCCGCAAGAGTTGGGCTCGGCACCAGCCCGATCTGTGTTCCATCCAGTCTTTGCCTAAGGCCCTCATAGTCGAGGTAGAAGAAACTCTTGCCGCGTTGGACGGGTCCCCCCAGCGCGCCGCCGAACTGATTCAGCAGAAAAGGGTCGGGCGAGGGCCCGTCGAATGGCGAGCGCGCATCGAGGGCATTGTTGCGGAAATAATCGAAGATCTGCCCGTGAAAACTGTTCGTACCAGAGGGTGAAACCACGGACACCTGGCCGCCCGCCGTCCCGTTCTGAGCGTCCGCACCGAAATTCTGCGACTGCACCTGGAATTCCTGAATGGAATCGAGAGGAACGTTCAGGCGCATATACTCTCTCTGCTCCTGATTCCAAACAGCGGTCGCGTCGATTCCGTCGAGCGTCAGATTGTTATCGTCCAATCCGTGCCCCGCGAAGCGAATGGTTCGCTGATCGCCGGCGCCGTTATCGATGGCGCCGGGCGCGAGTGCTGTTAGCGTCGCCCAACCCCTACCATTGATCGGCAGATCGCTTACCTGCGCGCGCTCGATGGCGGCGCCGACCGTCGCATCCACCTTGTCGAGGTCCACCAGGGGTTCAATCACGGTGGTCTGCTGTTTTTCGTGCGCCAGTTCCAGCCGGACGTTCAACGTCCTGGTTTGCCCGACCAATTGCTCCACTCCCTCCGCGGTCAAAACCGAGAAGCCGGTCTTGAGAAACTGGATGGAGTAAACGCCGGGCGGCAGACCCGATAGCTCATATGTGCCCTGTGACGATGTCAACGTCTCCCGCTGAAAGCCAGTCGCGCTCTCGGTGGCGCGCACACTGGATTGAGGGACGCGATTGCCCTGCTGGTCGGTGACAGTCCCCGTGATGGCCGTGCGGTCCACCTGTGCTCGCAGGGCGAACTGACCCAACGGCTGGAGAAGAAGGAATAGAAGCAGCGGTACGACTCGGAGAGAGCGTTTCATGGGTATTATCGAGTTTCCCATCTTTTCGTTGAAGCGAAGATGAATAATTAGTTACGAGTCTGGTTCGAAATGGTCGAACTGCCCGTGGGACACCAAGGCATCAGCGGCTCCCCGGCAGGAGAAAACCGTGCCACAGTTTCGACTGTGGCACGGTGTGAGGGCCCGTGGAAGGAGTGCCTAGAGGCTACCTGCCGGCGTCGGGTTTGTCTTAGGACGCGGATTGAAGTCCGCCGGTATGTTGTTGGGTATGCCCAATTGGCGGTCCGTGGTGAGGATACCCAAGTCGGAACAGCCAAGGCCAGTGACTTGCGGAATCGTCGTCACGTAGCTCGGGGCCACTATGGCGTAGTCCGGCGCCAACGGGACGGATAGCCCCATCAAGCGCGAAACGCTGAATGCGTCGGTCAGGTCCGAAACTCCAGCCGTAAGTGCATCCTGCGGCCCCAGGTCCTCCTGGCCGAGCAGGGCCAGGCCAAGGTAGCGGCCCAGCAATTCGTCGGGCAATGTCGCCAGCGGCGGAAGACCAAATACGGTGTCGACGAACTTCACCACCGACGCCTGGCTTCCCTGATCGCTGGAAATATAACCAAGCTTGGCATACGGAGAAATCAGAATCAGCGGCACGCGCGGCCCGAAACTGAGCGCTGTCTTGTCGGGCCCAAAGTTGACGATCGGCGGCTGGACGTGGTCATAATCGCCCTCGGAATCGTCCCAGGTGATGATGATCGCGCTCTGCGCCCAATAAGGACTATTAGCGATCGCGTTGATTGTGGTGGCCACCATGGCCTCGCTGATCTGCGCATCGGAATAGGCCGGATGGTCGTCGTCGCCCAGGAAGTTCTTCTGGACCGTCGGATCCGGATCGGCGGGTGTAATGCCCATGGTATTGGTATAGCCGCCCTTCACGTAGAACACGCCGCCGGATTTCGGCAGGCTGGTGTTCTGAATGGCCGTGTAGAAATCGCCCAGTCCATGCAGTTCCGACCGGATCGCGGGTGTGTTCGCCACATAGCCGAAGTACTGCGGGCCGTTGTGATGGGTAACGTAGGATGCGTGCGATCCGTTCGCGGTCACCGGACCGGCAGTGTCGGTGGACTCCTTATCGAATCCCTCCTGGTACCAGCCGAAGGCGACTGCCGGCTGCGACAGCTTGCTGAGGAAGGTTACGTCATCGGGAACGTCCACCAAGTCAGTGGCGGCGGTCGGGTCGGTCGCGGTGACCGTGCCCGCGGAACTGAGCAGCATGGAGAGGGGAAGCGTTGCATACGTCAGATTTGACGCCGTGGTGTATCCCGGATAATCGCCGGGGTTCACCGGGAGCGGACTGGCCGACTTATCCGAAGGCGAGCCCCAGAACGGATCGTCATCCACCAGGAGCGGCACAGTGGCCGTTGTGTTAGTGGGATGCAATGCCCACTGCGTTTGGCCGGCTTGCGCTCCAATAATGCTGAGATTGCCCGGCGTGGATGGTCCGGTCATCGACTCGAAGATGTTGTCGTAGAGAGCAAATCGGTCGGCATACGCCCACAGCAGGGGAACCGTGTCGCAATCCTCGTGAGCCATCGACAATTCGCCCATCTGCTTGGCCTCGAGCGATGGGTTGCCGGTTGGGCTGTATTTCAACTCCTCGGTGGTCGCGAACTTGTCCATCTGGGCCACGCCGTTCTGGACGTCCATCTTTGCGATGGTGAGGGTATGGGAATGATCCATGTCATCCGTGTCGGCGGCATACTGCGCCGGGCCGATCAGGAATGGCGAAATCGTGCTGCTGGTTCCGTCCGTATTCACGATCGTTTGCACAAAGCCCGGAGTCGCCGAAGCTGCCTGGCTGTATAGCCCGTTGGCGCCGGGGAAGGTGCCAAAATAGGAATCGAACGACCGGTTTTCCTGATAGATCACGAAAACGTACTTGATGTTCTGTTGAATCAGGCTCACCAGGTCCTCAGGGCTGACCACCGGTTCTGGCCGGAGCGCGTTGCGGCGCAGACGTGCCTCGTTCGCCGCTTGCTGGTGAGCTTCGAGGAAGTGCGCCCGAGCGGCGTCCTTCCCGGGAACAGTAACTTTCTCCTGAGCCAGTACCGAGCTGAATGGCTGTAACACCAATAGCATGGAAATCCCAATTGGCAACACTTGTAGCCTTTGTCGTGCCATCTTTTGCTCCTGTTAACCGCAATGATTTGAATTACGGAACTGACAGGGTATCAGCCGCAAGTGTCGGAGTATTGACACTTCGATGAGAAATACGTTTCAGAAGCGGTCGAAGCTGTACGATCCATTGCCCCTGAGATTCGGGAGCGTTAAGCGATTTTCCGAAACGGCAAAACTGCCTTCCAACACTGGGCGGCCGGCGACTTCCAGCCGAATGCTATTGCTGTGTACCGAGTAGCGCCCATGCTCTGTCCGCAAGGTGGTGATCCAGACAGCTTTTCCATCGGGAAAGAACCAAACGCGGGCGGGATATTTGGCGCCATTCCATTCGCGCGTGGTGCTCCACTCACCGGTCAAGGGATTCTTGGTATCGGGAATCTTGCCGAGCCGAGCCAATTCCATGGACTTGCCTGCCGCCTCATCCTCGATTCGCGCCCGATCCTGGCTGTCCCACTCGATTTCCTGCTTCTCCCGGCCATTCTTGGACAAAAGCAGGATCGTATCGGTTCCGATCATCTGGTATTTCTCTTCCGATATTGCGGCCGAGTACGAATCCAACTGGTTGTCGTCGTGGAACTCGAAGATGGCGCTTACACCGGCGGGTGAGACCTCGGTGGAACGCCATCGGCCAATCAGTTGAGCGGGCTGCGACTGCCCGATCGCCGGGGCAACCGAAATTGCGAACAGGATGACTGAGAACGCCGTGTTCAGCTTTCTGTGCATATCAAGCTAGTGTTGCAGTTTAGCGAACGAATGTTGCGGTGGCGTTACGGTGTAGAGTCAGTTTGAAGAAGAGTGCAATGCCACGAGGAGCTATCGCGAACGCCCAGCCGATCAGTAATGCCGGAAGCCAGCGCGGAGACCGAGTGCAAGGATCGCGCCGCGCGTACCTTGCAAAATGGGCGCGCTTGCGACTGCCGATCGAATCATTAGGTCCTGCTTATCGAACTGAAGGAAGCCTTGGAGGCGGTCTTCTTGCCTCCGGGGCGAGAGATCGGCCTTCGAGTCAAGCCTTGGCAAACTATCTGTCGAACCACGGTGTAGGGAGGGTGGCGAACCGCTTCCTCCCGCAACGGCGGTTCAGATCTTCGGCCATGGCCGAAAGCTTGGACCGTCGGTGGACGTACCGTTACGAGGGCGTAGCGATGCGCTACCCGAACCAGTGGATCGACCAGCTACGCTGGCAAAGGTTGAAACCGTTTCAGAAACTGGCTGAGATGCCGCTCGGTCACCTGGAAGGGAGACTGAACGCTACCTCCTGCTGAAAGCGCATCGGCTGGCGGCGCTGAAAGCGGAATTCCTGGTTCTCCGCAAAGCGGCGTAGGGATGGAGCCTGTTCAGATTCTTGCTCAGAGCCTTATTTACAAACGTCACCTACGATGGCCGTGGATCATTAGCGCGGGTATGATTATCTGCCCCAGTTCTAGTCTAGTAGAATTGTTGGTGCACCTCCTGCGGGAGGGGCCTCGGCGCCTCCGGTTCGCCGGGGAGCGCGAGATTCCGGCTGGAGATTCCGAAGGGCAACGGCATGGCGGGCGGGAGAGGGTTGCGGTGGATTTGGGCGGCTTGGCTGGGAGTCGGGCCGAGTCTGTGGATGACTGCCCGCGGGGGCGGCGGCGACAGTGTCACGGTTCATCCCCCGGTAACGACCTATATGCTGACGGTGAACTCGGCCAACCCGGCCAGCGGAGTGGCGGTGAGCGCCTCGCCAGGAGACATCGACGGCTCGACGAACGGGACGACGAGCTTTACGCGGACCTACGACGCGGGCACATCCGTCACCGTGACGGCGCCAGCCAGCTCGGGCAGCAACAGCTTCTCCTCATGGAGCGGATGCGCCAGCACCGTCACCTGCGACGTGACGATGAATGCTAATACGGCGGTGACACCCAGCGACGCCGCGCCCGCGGTGGCCGTGACGCCTAATCCGGCGAGCGCCGCGATCGGCAGCCAGATGCAGTTCTCGGCCGCGATCAACGGCAGGGCCAGTTCGGCGGTGACCTGGTCGGTGGCCGCGCCTTCGGGCAGCAGCCTGAGCCCCGGCACCATCAGCACAAGCGGCCTCTACACCACGCCGTACCCGGCTCCGGCGACAGTGACGGTTACGGCCACCAGTACCTCGGGCGCCACCAGCGGCATGAGCGGCAGCACCACCGTAACCCTCACCCAGCCGGCTGCGGCGGCAGGCCCTGCGCTTACAGTGGATGCCAGCACCTCTGGGCAAACCCATGCCATCAGCCCCTACATCTACGGCATGAATGGCGGTTCCAGCGACAAGGCCGCAGCCGCGGCCATTAGCCTTCCCATCGATCGCTGGGGTGGAAACGAAGCCACCAGCTACAACTACCTGTACGACCTTGACGCCAAAGGCAGCGATTGGTACTTTGAGAACTATATCGACAACAGCAACCCTCTCAACACGCCCAGCGGTGCTCCCAACACCAGCGGGTTCAACACCCAGGTCGAGAACGATGCCGCAGTCGGGGCCAAGACCCTGGGAACGGTTCCCATCATCGGATGGGTGCCGACGGACAACTCGGCATGCAGCTTCTCCGTGGCCAAGTACGGGGCGCAGCAGGCGGTCGACCCGTACCGGACCGACTGCGGCAATGGCATCCTGACCAATGGCAACAGGGTGGTGAACGATCCCACCGACACCTACTACCAAGTCGATCCAGCTACCTTCGATGGCACCTGGGTGAGTTTCCTTGTGAACAAGTTCGGAAACGCGGCCAATGGCGGCGTGGCCATCTACGAGCTGGACAACGAGCCGAGCTGGTGGGACGGCGTGCACATCGATGTGCATCCCCTGCCCTTCACCTACGACGAGCTGACAGACACTAGCATTGCCACGGCAGAGGCCATCAAGAACGCGGATCCGACCGCCGGGGTAAGCGGTCCTGTGATGGATTACTGGTGGGATTACTTCTATTCCAAGAAGGATGTCGAGAGCGGTTGGGGCAGTGGGGGGGGGCCCTGCTGGCAGCCGTGGAGCAATCCGGTCGATCGCGAGGCGCACGGCGGCGTCCCGTTCATCGAGTACTACTTGCAGCAATTCGCGGCAGCCTCGAACACCTACGGCGCGCGCCTGCTCGATTACCTGGACCTGCACACCTACTATGCGGCCACGTACGACGGGAATGGCGTCGCCTTTAGCACAGCGGGCGACACCGGGGAGCAGCAGGCGCGGCTGAACTCGACGCGCGTCTTTTGGGACCCAACCTATACCGATCCCAACGAACCGCAGCCGAACTACATCACCGACGCGAACTACACCTCGAGCTGCAATGTTCCGCCGCAGGCGCCGCAACTGATTCCCATGGCGCAAGCCTGGGTTGCCAGGGACTACCCCGGCACGAAGGTGGCCTTTACCGAGTACAACTGGGGCGGACAGGAGCACATCAACGGCGCATTAGCGCAGGCCGACATCCTGGGCACCTTCGGCATGTATGGCCTCGATATGGCAACCCTTTGGGGAGCGCCGGATCCAACCACGCAGGTTCCCGGCCTGATGGCATACGAGATCTACCGCAACTACGACGGGAACAAATCGATGTTTGGCGACACGGCGCTGGCCTCGGCGAGCGGAAACCAGGGGATTCTGTCGGTCTACGGAGCTTTGCGCAGCGCGGACAACGCAGTAACCGTGGTGGTGATCAACAAGACCTATGGCGACCTGACGAGCACGCTCACGATCAAAGGCCTGGCAACGACGGCTACCAGCGCGCAGGCCTACCTTTACAGCAACGCCAACCTGGCCGCCATCGTCGCCCAGCCGGCCGTGACCGTGACGCCGGGTTCGGCGCGGGCGGCGAGCACCATCGCCAACTATTCCTTCCCGGCGCAGTCAATCACGCTTTTCGTTGTTAAAACGACCGTGTGTCGGGATGTTCCTGGCCGACGTCCTTGTCGAGAGCGGCCTCGCCCAGCAACCGCTAACGCGGGCAGAACCTCGCAATAAGTTTGAAGTGAACAATCCGACCTGACACGCCGCCGGATTGGTAGTTGGCCACGGCCAGACCCGGCGAAGTGTCTCGCCATGGCCGGCGTCTATGGCGTGGTGGCATACGCTGTGGGCCAGCGATCGAATGAGATCGGCCTGCGGATCGCGCTGGGCGCCAGCACGGGCGGCGTTGTGCGCTCGTTCTCTGGCAGGGGCTGGCGCTCGCTTGCATCGGCCTGGGCTTGGGATTGGCCGCTTCGATTGCTGGCACACGATTGCTTCAATCGATGCTGTTCCAGGTTCAGCCCAATGATCCATGGGCCTACACCGCCGTCGCAGTGATAGTAGGCGTGCTGACGCTGGTTGCTCTGGCGAAGACTACGCCAGCGCCCGGTACTACAACAACAACTTCGGGAGGTTCTGGAGCCCGGACCCGTCGGGGCGCGCGAACCCACGGACGCTGGTGCCCGCCAAGAGCGATTTCGCCGGCCAGCCCGTCGTTCAAACCGGCGCCGTGACGATCAACGAGCGGCAGGGCATCATCACTGTCTCTCGCAATTTCGCGTATGAAGGTGCCACCGAGACCTTCTTTTACCGCGACATCACCGACGCCGACAACAACGCCACGATTCGTACGGGCAAAGACCTCAAGAGCAAGACCAGTTGGGATCACGATGTCCTGAAAGTGACGACCACGCAATACGGCGCGATTACTCTCGAACGCTACACCCTTGCTGCGGATGGCACCATGATGGTCAGTGTCGTAAGGCCGGACCACAAGCCGATCACCCTCGTCTTCCAACGCAAATAGGACAATTGCCCGGAGGCGAAGCTTGTCCAACTCATCCTCAAGGCAGTTGAGAAAAGCGCGGCGCGCCAGAAGGTGCTAATTCACGGAGATGGCTTCCTCGCCGGCGTACCGGTGATTCGTCACACCGTTGGAACTGTCGAAGGTGTCCAGAGTCGCCGCTGGAGTGCAAGATACCCCCGATCCAGCGGTTCGAGTGACGGTCACCAGGCCGCGGATCAGAGCGCGGCCGTCGGCTCCCCCGGCGCTGGCGAATGGACGGCTTGCCGACGCGATTTGCCCAGTCCCCAGGGTGAACGCCGCGGCAGTTCCGATTGCTGTTCCGGCCGCATTGAAAAACGCAATGCTGCCGGTACAGGCCGCAGCCGGCCCGCTGGATGACGCACTGGCTAGATTTACGACAGAGATCTGCGCCGTTTCGCTGCTGCCAATCCGACCAGGAACGTCCGCGTTACTGTGGCTCCGCTCTGCGCCATGGCACCGGCCATGCTGAAGACAACGATGGCTGTGGCTACGAATCGTCTGAACAACATGTAATCCCTCTTCTGTTCGTGGCTGACTGTTGTGGCTGGCAAGGACGGCTGACCAGCCGTTCCCGTTTTGTAACTCTACGTGAACTTAGCCTGCCGGCAGACGCTTCGCGGGTGCCGGGTCGCGAACATTCGGGCTTTTTTCGAAAAATGAAAGATCGACTCTTTGAAACTCAGATTGAAACCCGCCGCCTCAGGTGGGGCGGCGGGCGCCAGCCAACTCTGAATCTCTCGATGCGATCTCCAGGTTACGCTTACACTTTAAATGAGCGCTTCTGGGTCATCTCTGCCGAGCGCCGAAGCCTTCATGGCCCATGCCAGCCTGCCGACGAGTATCCCGGACTTGTTCATAGCTCACTTCTGGAGCGGTCGAGCCGGAGGCCTCTGGGGCCCGGGGATGAGGCCGATACGTCAACCCACAGTAATTGAAAGATACACGCCCGGATGGACGGGGTCGCAAAGGAAATACCCGCCGTTTATGTAGTCAACGTAAACGTTATCAGTGTAGAGCCATGCGGCAGGCCACGGATTAACCATGGCGAACCAAAAGCCACCATATTGAAAACGTCGCGATCCGCCGGCGAAATCGGAGCGGTTCACGTGAAACGTGTGGCCACGACCAAAACTAGCACGAAAGCGGTCGTCGGGAATCCGCCCATGACCTGCCGCCAACTGTGCCGGTTTAGCCGGTTGCTGTGCGCGTAGCTGTTGCGGCGCCGGCTTGGCCTTTTGCTGTGCGCGTTGCTGTTGCGGCGCCGGCTTGGCCTGTTGCTGTGCGCGTTGCTGCTGCGGCGCCGGCTTGGCCTTTTGCTGTGCGCGTTGCTGTTGCGGCGCCGGCTTAGCCTGTTGCTGTGCGCGTTGCTGTTGCGGCGCCGGCTTGGCTTGTTGCTGTGCGCGTTGCTGTTGCGGCGCCGGCTTGGCCTGTTGCTGCTTCTGCTCTGGTTGCTTCTCCTCTGCGTAAGCAGGAGCAATGGCTCCCGGAAGCAATAACAGACTTGCTATGGTTAGGACTTCAATCATTCTCATTTAGGGTTGCCTCGATTGCAACTCGATTTGAAGTAATGCAAGTCGAGGTCCGCGCCGGATCGCCTATAGAATCCTGTTGCCGAAGCGCTCAGGCAGACTGGCACGCACCTCGCAAACCGGAATGTACGGATGGTGTCTGAGTCCCATCGTCAAACACGGGATCCTCATCATCTTCTTTGCCCATCGTGACATGCAGGTGAGCGCGAGTCATAGATTCCCTGCTGGCAACAAGGTCACATCTCACCCGGAACCTGAGAATCTGGCGAAGGTATACCACGGAACGCGCGTTTGACGACTTGGTGGCGGAGCAAAGACTGCACGGGGTTGTGGCGGATTCTGCACGCGGCTTTCGGGGGACGTCACGCTCCAAGTCACAAAGGTAGCACCTGGTCATTGGCCCGGCCGAGGGACAACGTGGATATTTCGAGAAACAATGCGGCCGCCGGCAGCTGCCTGACGACCATTCCCAAACTCGGTTTACGTGGCAAGACGGGGATACTCGTTCGGCAGACAAATGGCGGACACCAGCGCCTTGCTCGGACGATTCAAACTCCCTTGTGATGCGATTTGACGCACGGCGCTACAAGTTGGGTCACTCGCACTGGTCCAACTCGCCTCGAGACTCCAGACCCTCCTGACCGAACATGAGATGTCCATGCAGATCCAGAATACCGATTCCTCCATGATCTTCGATTGTGACGTCCAGTGACATGTATGTGTAACTTGCCGGTGGCGAAAACCATCCGGATTACCGGAAGCGCCTCTGTTCACGCTCGACCGCGCGCGTTTCTACTCCAGGACCACTTGTTGCCAGGATTTGTCGGGATTGAAACGCGTCATCTGGCGGGCCTGCACGGCCGTTCCGGCTCCCAGATCTTTTTCGTAAACCACTCCATCGTGATTGATGATAAAAGTCCCGACTCCGGACACGCCATAATCTGCGGGCCAGGCGATAAGAGCGAAGCCGCCAATCATCTTACCATTCACTACATAGTCGAAGGCGCCTCCTGCAGCGTCCGGCCCCTGAGATTTCAGCACCCGGTAGTAATATCCGTGGTACGGCTGTGCTTTCTTACCCATTGTGGACGGAGTCGCGACTGCGGCCTCGCGGATAGGTAGACGCCACCAGGATCTGGCTTACCAGCGGATCCGGGTAGAGTGCGATCGGCGCTACCAAGTCGTCGAGTTGATTGGGCGCCAGTACCTGACCGGGAGGCGGGAGTTGCGGGGGCTGTTGGGCAGCCAGCAGTTCGCCCCCCGGTGCAAGCAGCAGCGCGGCACAGAAAACGGCCCACGTTGGGAAAGAAGTTAGATAAAAGCGCTTCATGGATTCCGATCCTCTCTACGTGTGTTCACTTCTCAAGGCAACCGGGCGGGCGCGCAATTCCTGCGCGGCATGGAACCAGTCTTCTTCCGAAGATCCCTCTTGGCAGCCTCTGCCTTGCCATAGCGCATGAGTCAGCGCTGCGATGTCCTCGTGCCCGAAGGTCGCGACGCCGTGTTCGTTCACAGCGTCCCGGTGCGCCTGCTCGGCATGCTGATAAGCATTTTGGGAGTGCTCAAGCGCTTGCTTGGAATGCTCTTGCCCGGTTTGGCGATCTTGTTTCTCATGGGCCTCCGCAGCACTACGGTGGGCCTGCGCCGCAAGTTCGTGCTGCTCGGCGGCCTTTCGGTGTGCCTCGTGCGTAATGTTCCTCCTGCGGAAGCGCAGGCAACTCCCCCTTTCCTGTGCACGAGACGGGCCAATTTCCTCTCGATCGGCGTATTCCCCTCGAACGGCGCTGGTTTGCCCTAATCTCGGCGAACGGGCAGTCGGATGCGCCCCGAACCGTTAATAAGGGTGAACTGGCAGAACGCGTGGCCTCCAGATGCGGACTTTGCACTCGCACTTGCAGATTATGCACCTATACGGCTTGGCCTCCCCATCAAGCGCACAGAACCCCGTGAGCAGCGGCAGTGCGAAAGAGTTTTCCCTATAGAAGCTAGGTTGGTGCTGCACGTGCATTGCTAGTTAGACGCAAATATCAAAGGAGATGAGAATGTCTGAACTGAACGCAGTCGTGGCTGTCTATGGGACGCACACCGAGGCCGAAGGAGCAGTCAAGGAGTTGCAACGGGCGGGAGTCGACATGCGCTCCTTATCCATCGTGGGAAAGGACTCCCACACCGACGAACACGTGGTGGGTTACTACAACACCGGCGACCGGATGAAGTACTGGGGCAAGACCGGCGCTTTTTGGGGCGGCTTCTGGGGATTGCTGTTCGGGTCGGCGTTCTTTGCCATTCCGGGCATTGGTCCCGTGCTCGTGGCGGGCCCCGTGGTCGCGTGGATCGTGGGAGCGTTGGAAGGCGCCGTGGCAGTTGGCGGTTTGAGTGCTATAGGGGCGGGGCTCTATGGCATGGGCATTCCGAAGGACAGTGTCATTAAGTACGAACTGGCGCTGAAGACGGATAAATTCCTCCTGTTGGTGCATGGCACTGCGGCAGAAGTCGAAAGAGCGAAGGACGTGATCGAAAGCACGCGGCCTGTCAATGTCACGCTGCACTCCGCCGAAATGGCGGGAGCCGCTGTAAAATAGAGCCCCCGACGTGCGGATCCCCGACGCCGAAGGCGGAGTCAACAACTGCCCAGGAGGGCAACAGCCAATGTTAACCAATGCTACGCAATTGAAGGGTTTTGTGATTCGAGCGACGGACGGCGAGCTCGGAACGGTAAATGAGTTCTATTTCGACGACGAGACATGGGCCATCCGGTACCTCACCGTAGACACCGGCGGCTGGCTTGGCGGCCGGCAGGTGCTGATCTCGCCAATCTCCATAATCCATACGGACTGGGAGGCGAAGCGATTGGATGTGGCGCTGACGAAAAAGCAGGTCGAGCATAGCCCCGCCATCAACACGCATGAGCCGGTTTCCCGGCAGCACGAAACCGCATACCTCGGGTATTACGGGTATCCCAATTATTGGGACGGTCCTTACATGTGGGGCCCAGCCTTCTACCCGGCGGGTCTGGCTGTTCCGGCGAGTGCTTCTACGGAAGCGCTGACCGACAGGGTCCGCAGACAATCAGCAGATTCGCATCTGCGCAGCACCGAGGCCGTCACTGGCTATTACATCGAGGCGGCTGATGGTGAAATCGGTCATGTGGACGGGTTTATCGTGGACGATGAAACCTGGGCCATCCGCTATATCGAGGTGGCAACACGGAACTGGTGGCCGGGCAAGAAGGTACTGGTTTCACCCGCATGGATCGAACGCGTGAGCTGGACGAATTCCAAAGTCTATGCTGGCCTCTCCCGGGAAGCCATTAAGAACGGTCCGGAGTATGTCGAGTCCGCACCGATCACTCGCGAGTATGAGAACCGGCTCTACTTTCACTATGGCCGGCCGCCGTATTGGCTGCACGAAGATGAACACAGATCTTCGTACTCCCTGAGCGGCGCCTGAGTCAGGACGTGGTCGTTCTTATCCGACAAGTTCGTCCTTGGGACTGGAGACGAAACATGAGAGTCGCGTGACAGGTGCTGGGTCGCTAGCGGCGAATGAAAGGAAATTGAACCATGAAAAGCAGCACCCTCACGCCGGAGCTGCTCCACAAGATGGACGCTTACTGGCGCGCCGCCAACTATTTGTCGGTCGGGCAGATCTATCTGTACGACAATCCGCTGCTGAAGCGGCCGCTCGCGCTGGCGGATGTGAAGCACATGCTGCTCGGACACTGGGGGACGACCCCCGGGCAGAACTTCATTTATGCGCACCTGAACCGGGTCATCAAGAAATACGACCTCGACATGATTTACGTCTCCGGCCCCGGACACGGTGGCCCGGCGGTCGTGGGCAACACGTACCTCGAGGGCACGTACAGCGAGATCTATCCGAACATCAGTCAGGACGAGGGAGGCCTTCGGAAGCTCTTTCTTCAGTTTTCGTTCCCTGGAGGAATTCCCAGCCACGCGTCGCCAGAGTGCCCCGGTTCGATCCATGAGGGCGGCGAACTGGGCTACTCGCTCAGTCACTCTTTCGGAGCGGTGTTCGACAATCCCGACCTCGTCGTCGCCTGCGTGGTCGGCGATGGCGAGGCGGAAACCGGACCGCTGGCCACGGCATGGCATTCCAATAAGTTCCTGGACCCGGCCACCGACGGCGCGGTGCTGCCGATCCTGCATCTCAACGGCTATAAGATTTCCAATCCGACCGTCCTGGCCCGAATCACTCACGAGGAGTTGGATCAGTTACTCCGCGGCTACGGGTGGATGCCTTACTTCGTCGAGGGTCACGAGCCGGCGTTGATGCACGAATTGATGGCCACCACACTCGACATGGCCATCAAGCAGATCAAACAGATCCAGCAGGACGCGCGCGTCAAGGGAAACATCGCCCGTCCGCGCTGGCCGATGATCGTCCTCAATTCGCCGAAGGGCTGGACAGGGCCCAAGGTCGTCGATGGGCTGCAAGTCGAGGGCACGTTCCGCGCACACCAGGTACCGCTCTCCGACCCTGCCACCCATCCCGAACACCTCAAGCTGTTGGAAGATTGGTTGAGGAGCTACCGGCCGGAGGAACTCTTCGACGAGCAGGGGCGCCTGAAACCGGAACTGGCCGAACTGGCGCCCAAGGGTGAACGGCGCATGGGCGCCAATCCTCACGCCAACGGCGGAATTCTGCTGCGTGACCTCCGAATGCCGGATTTCCGCGACTACGCGGAGGCCGTACCCTCGCCGGGCGTGGGTGGCATCGGCGACGCGCATGTACTCGGGCGTTTCCTGCGCGACGTGGCGAAGCTGAACAGTGAGCAGCGGAATTTCCGGATCTTTGGCCCCGACGAAACGCTCTCCAATGGCCTGGAAGCCTTGTTCGAAGTGACTGAGCGCCAATGGGACGCCGCGACTGTCGCGAACGACGAGTTTCTCGCCCCCGCTGGCCGCGTGATGGAAATGCTCAGCGAGCACCAATGCGAAGGCTGGCTCGAAGGCTACCTTCTCACCGGCCGCCATGGACTCTTCAACTGCTATGAGGCGTTCATCCATATCGTCGATTCGATGTTCAACCAGCACGCCAAGTGGCTGAAGGTCACATCGGGCCTGCCGTGGCGGCGCAAGATCGCCTCATTAAACTACCTGCTGGCCTCGCATGTCTGGCGGCAGGATCACAACGGATTTACTCACCAGGACCCTGGCTTCATCGACCACGTCGTCAATAAGAAGGCCGAGGTCGTACGTGTTTACCTTCCACCGGATGCCAACTGCTTGTTGTCGGTAATGGACCATTGCCTGCGCAGCCGTCATTACGTCAACGTAGTCATCGCGGGCAAACACCCGGCGCCACAGTGGCTGACGATGGACGCCGCCGTCAAGCACTGCACCGAGGGCATCGGCATCTGGCAGTGGGCCAGTAACGACCAGGGTGTTGCCCCCGACGTGGTCATGGCCTGCTGTGGCGACGTGCCCACGCTGGAGACTCTCGCCGCCGTCTCTATCATGCGCGAACATCTGCCCGCCCTGAGAATCCGGGTGGTCAGCGTCGTCGACCTGATGAAGCTGCAGCCGCAAACCGAGCACCCGCACGGGTTGAGCGACATCGATTTTGACGAGCTCTTCACCAAAGACAAGCCGGTGATCTTCGCGTTCCATGCGTACCCGTGGTTGATCCACCGGCTGACCTATCGGCGGACCAACCACGACAACATTCATGTTCGTGGCTATAAGGAGGAGGGCACCATCACAACGCCCTTCGACATGACGGTCCTGAACGAGTTGGACCGCTTCCACCTCGTAATGGACACGATCGACCGGTTGCCGCAGACCGGAGACAAGGGCATCTACCTGAAGCAGCAGCTCAAGGACAAGCTGATCGAGCACAAACAATACATCGACAAGAACGGCCAGGACATGCCTGAGATTCGCAACTGGAAATGGAGCAGCCCCAAATGAATGCACAACAACTTAGAGATATCGCGACCGCATTAGTCGCCGGCGATAAGGGCCTGCTGGCAATGGATGAAAGTAATCCAACCTGCAACAAACGGTTTGCAAAGCTGGGGATTCCCCAGAATGAGCAGACGCGGCGTGCCTACCGGGAGATGATTGTCAACACGCCCGGTCTGGGGGAGTCCATTAGTGGTGCGATCCTCTATGACGAGACGATCCGCCAACAGAAGAAAGATGGCACTCCCTTTGTGAAAGCCATCACCGATGAGGGGATCATTCCTGGCATAAAAGTTGACGCCGGTGCAAAGGACATGGCGGGCCATCCAGGTGAAAAAATCACCGAAGGCTTGGACGGATTGCGCGGCCGTCTCGCTGAATACTCTCAAATGGGCGCCCGCTTTGCCAAATGGCGCGCCGTGATTGCCGTAGGCGATGGCATACCCAGCCGGGCGTCCATCGAGGCCAACGCACAGGCCTTGGCTCGCTACGCCGCATTGTGCCAGGAAGCCGGACTGGTCCCCGTCGTCGAGCCGGAAGTACTCATGGACGGCGAGCATACGTTGGGGCGTTGCGGCGAAGTAACGGAGGAAGTCCTGCGAACGGTTTTCCACCAGCTTTACACACAAGGGGTGACGCTGGAGGGCATAATCCTGAAGCCCAACATGGTGGTTCCAGGTTTGACCTGCCCCAAGCAGGAAGCGGTGGATGAGGTGGCCGACGCTACAGTTAGGTGTCTCTTGCGATCCGTTCCTGCTGCCGTTCCGGGGATTGCGTTCCTGTCGGGCGGCCAATCGGCTGAACTGGCTTCAGCCCGTCTGAATGCGATGAATGTCAGATTCAAATGGCGTCTGCCTTGGGCGCTGGCGTTTTCGTTTGCCCGTGCCATCCAGCAACCGGCTCTGGAGATTTGGCGGGGCGACGATACCCACGCATTGGCGGCACAGCGAGCTCTGTATCATCGAGCAAGTTGCAACCGCGCTGCGCGCCGCGGCGAATACACTGCCGCGATGGAAGTAGATTTACACCTGGAGACAATTGGAGTTGCGCGCCAGTGAATGAGGTCAAACGCAGTTCTCACCAGCACGGCACGCCGGCTCGCGACAGCGTTCATCATGAGCCGGATGCTTACTGGAAACGTGCGCATCATGATTGGCGTGTCTGTGTCGGCTTGTTCTTCATGTTGGCGGCCATCACGATCTATGTCCTGAGCAATAACTTATCGTTCTTCGCCCAGCGCGAAGCGCGGCACGCGCACTCAACTCAGCAGTGAAATAGCGACACCTATGAGTCAAATGCCTCTATATCCCCTGCGGTTCGAACCCATCTATCAACGTCGGCTCTGGGGCGGGCGGCGCTTGGCCGGCCTGCTCACGGCGCCGCTGCCTGGCGATGGCCCTATCGGCGAAGCATGGGTACTCAGCGACCGCGATGACCATCCGAGCCGCATTGCCAACGGACCGCTCAAAGGGCGGACCATCGCTCAACTGCTGGCACAGTTTCCGGAACAGGTGCTGGGAAAGCTCGTCCGGCGCTTCCGGCGATTCCCGCTGCTGTTGAAGTTCCTGGACGCACGGGAAATGCTCTCGGTCCAGGTGCATCCGTCGGACGCGCATAAGGATCTGCTGCCAGCGGGCGAGACCGGAAAAACTGAAGCTTGGGTCGTGCTGGAGGCCGGCCCAGAGAGCCGCATTTATGCGGGTCTCAAGCCAGGGACCACGGCATACGATCTGCGGCGGGCGCTCACGAATGGGGCGGTGGCGGACCAACTAGCATGCATCACTCCGAAGCCCGGCGACGGTGTCTTCCTGCCGGCTGGGACGGTTCACGCTCTGGGCGGTGACATCGTGGTGTTCGAGGTTCAGCAGAACAGCGACGTGACGTTCCGCTTGTACGACTGGAACCATGTTGACGCCAAGACAGGCCAACCGCGAGCACTCCAAGTCGATCAGGCGCTTGCGTGCATCGATTTTGTGGCTCCTGCGGCCGGTTTGGTGGCACCGGTGGTAGAGGCGACGGCGCCAGTGGAATGCGAGCGACTTTTTAGCTGTGAGCAGTTTTGGCTATCGCGCCTGCGCGGACAATCGCCGTTTACTGTCGGCGCCGCGGATGTGCCGAGTGCAGTGGTCTGCATTGAGGGCACGGGGCAGGTCGAGCACGTCGGCGCCACTTTTGCCGTCGCAAGAGGCGATGTGTGGCTCTTGCCGGCGGTAGCCGGAGCGTGTACTTTTCGGCCGCGCGGCGAAGTGAGTTTGCTAGAAATTGGGATACCGGTAGCAGAGTGAAGAAGCTAATCGTGTTCGATCTGGACGGCACACTCGCCGAGAGTAAATCGCCCCTTGACGCTGAAATGTCTATGCGCCTGCACAACCTTCTCGGTATCGTCAAAGTGGCCATCATTTCCGGAGGCGATTGGCCCCAGTTCGAAGAACAAGTACTCTCCCATCTTCCCCATGACGAACGCCTGGTGAATCTATTCCTTCTTCCAACATGTGGAACCAAGTTCTTCCAATACAAAGGAGATTGGAAGAGAGTCTATTCGGAGGATTTCACCGCGGACGAAAGAGAAAAGATTGTCAGTTCGCTGAAGAAGGCGCTCGGAATCGCGGGCTTCAAGGTCAAAAAAGTCTGGGGCGACGTAATTGAAGACCGGGGAAGCCAGATCACGTTTTCCGCATTAGGGCAGCAGGCCCCCTTAGAAGAAAAGAACAGATGGGACCCCGATTTCACCAAGCGGAAGAAGATCAAAGCGATTCTGGACGCTTTGATTCCCGAGTTCTCTGTTCGATTGGGGGGCGCAACATCCATTGATGTCACCAAACCCGGCATTGACAAAGCCTACGGAATCGGAAAGCTACGAGACGTCCTGGGCATATCACTAAGAGAGATGATTTTCATAGGTGACGCATTGTTCCCGGGCGGGAACGACTATCCGGCCGAGGAAGCCGGGGTTATTTCCATCCCGGTTCGAGGTCCCAGTGAGACGAAACCAGTCACGGAAGCCATCATCGCTTGCTTGAACGGCGATCGGGGATTTGATGCACGGATTTGAATTTCAGCGACTGGGTCTGGTGATGGCGCCGGAGCCGGGCAATCCCCAGGAGGTCGAAGGCGTCCTGAATCCGGCCGCGGCTCGTGGCCCCGATGGCGATCTCTATCTATTCCCACGGCTGGTCGCGCGCGGGAATTACTCGCGTATCGGCATTGCGAGAGTGCGGTTCAATGCTGCCGGCGATCCCGTAGGAGTCGAGCGGCTTGGCATCGCGCTGGAGCCGGAAGCCGATTATGAGCGGCGGCCCGATGGCGGTGGCGGCTGCGAGGATCCGCGCATCACGTTCGTGAAACCGCTCCGGCGCTATGTTATGACTTATACGGCATTCTCCCCCCTAGGCCCACGGATCGCCCTGGCAATATCGAAGGACCTTTTCCAGTGGCGGCGTATGGGGCTGGCTACTTTTGGCCGGTACCACGGCATTGAAATCGGCGGCGTGGACGACAAAGACGCCAGTCTCTTCCCCGTCGCCATTCCGAATCCTTCCGGACACCCGGAACTGGCGATGCTTCACCGGCCGCTTTTCCCCGGCACTCGCCCGGAGGAGACAGCTCGCCATCCGGCGTCCCGTGAGGTGGATCTGGAGCGGGAAAGCATCTGGATTTCCTACTGCCCGACGCCTCTGGGCGGCCGTGAACCAGATCGCCTCGGCAAGTTTGCCTCTCATCACCGGCTGGCGACTCCCGTGACGCCCTGGGAGCGGCTGAAAATCGGCGGCGGCACTCCGCCCATCCTAACCCGGCACGGCTGGCTGATTGTCTACCACGGCGTGAGCGAAATAGTGAAGCCCAACGGCGGTCACCAACTATGTTACTCGGCTGGCGTGATGATGCTTTCGAAGGAGCATCCACGCGTGATCCGCTATCGTTCGGCGGAGCCTGTGCTGATTCCATCGCTGCCGCAGGAACGCGACGGGACCGTCGCCAACGTCGTATTCCCCACCGGCATCGACCGGCGCGACGATCTTGGATCGCCCGGCCGCTTCGACGTCTATTACGGGATGGCCGACAACCGGATTGGCGTGGCGCGTCTTGATGTGCCGGATTTCGTGCCGACGGGAGGAGTCGCAGACCCGCCGGAAGCCAGGGTGTAATGCGCTCAGGAGATAGCCATCGTGAAACCGAATGCAGATAGGTCCGCGGCGAAGGACGATCTGAAGACGCTTCCCATGCCGGAACTGGAGGCACAGCTGGGCTCGTCGCCGGACGGTCTCAGTCAAGCCGAAGCGCAGAAACGGCTGACTCAGTATGGACCTAACGAGATTCAGGAAAAGAAAACCAACGCGTTCCTGAAATTCCTCAGCTATTTCTGGGGTCCCATCGCGTGGATGATCGAAGTCGCGGTGATCCTGTCGGGCGTAGTCCGGCACTGGCCGGATTTCTTCATCATCCTTCTTCTGCTAGTTTCGAACGCGGTGGTCGGATTCTGGGAAGAACGCCAGGCGGGCGACGCCATCGCTGCCCTTAAGGCGAAGCTCGCGCTCAAGGCCAAGGTCAAACGCGATGGGAAGTGGACCGACCCGGCGGCGCGTGACGTGGTGCCGGGCGACGTCATTCGCCTGCGTCTGGGCGACATTGTGCCTGCGGACGCGCGATTGCTGGCGGGCGACCCGGTGGAGGTGGACCAATCCGCGTTGACCGGCGAATCTCTGCCTGTCGAGCGCAAATCCGGCGAGGCGGTGTTTTCGGGATCGATTATGCGCCGGGGCGAAATCGAAGCGATCGTGTATGCCACCGGCGCCAACACCTACTTCGGCAAGACCGCGCAACTGGTCGAGGAGGTGCACACCGTCAGCCATTTCCAACGCGCCGTACTGAAGATTGGCGATTACCTGATCGTTCTCGCGGTGGCTCTGGTAGCGGTAATTATTACCGTCGCGCTCTTCCGCGGCGACCCGATCCTCGCCACGTTGCAGTTCGCTTTAGTGCTGACCGTGGCCGCGATTCCCGTGGCGATGCCCACGGTTCTCTCGGTGACGATGGCGGTCGGCGCGCGTCTGCTGGCGAAGAAAGAAGCGATTGTGACCCGGTTGGCCGCTATCGAGGAGCTCGCTGGCGTGGACGTGCTGTGTTCGGACAAGACCGGCACACTGACCCAGAACAAGCTGACGTTGGGCGACCCGTTCAGCGTCAACGGCATCCCTGGAGACCAGGTCATCCTCTGTGCTGCCTTGGCTTCCCGTGCGGAAGACAAGGACACGATCGATCTGGCCGTGATCGGCGGCGTGAAGGACGAGCAAGCCTTGAAGAGCTATCAGGTGGTCCATTTCCAGCCATTCGACCCGGTGCATAAGCGCACCGAAGCCACCGTCAAAGGCGGCGACGGAAAGCAGTTTTTTGTGGCCAAGGGAGCGCCGCAGGTGATTCTGGAGATGTCGGCCAACGCCGGCGATGTCAAGCCCGTCGTCGAGAAGGCCGTCAACGAATTCGCCGCACGCGGCTTCCGTTCCTTGGGCGTGGCCCGTGCGGAGCAGGAAGGCAAGTGGCAGTTCATGGGTGTGTTGCCATTGTTCGATCCGCCGCGCGACCAGGCCAAAGCCACCATTGCGAATGCCCGGCAGATGGGCGTTAGCGTCAAGATGGTTACCGGCGATCAAGTGGCTATCGCTCGAGAAACGGCCCGCCAACTGGGAATGGGCACCGATATCCTCGATGCCAGCGGATTGGGCGACACGAAGCATCACGAGTCGGCGCAGTCGGCGGAGGCCATCGAGAAAGCGGACGGTTTCGCCCAGGTATTCCCCGAACATAAGTTCCACATTGTGGATGTTCTGCAGCAGCGCGGCCACATCGTCGGGATGACCGGCGACGGCGTGAACGATGCCCCCGCCCTGAAAAAGGCCGACTGCGGCATCGCCGTTTCCGGTGCAACCGATGCGGCGCGGGCAGCAGCCTCCATCGTGCTGCTGACGTCCGGCCTGTCGGTGATTATTGACGCGGTCAAAGAGAGCCGGAAGATTTTCCAGCGGATGAACAGCTACGCGGTCTACCGCATCGCTGAGACGTTGCGCGTGCTGTTCTTCATGACGCTGGCGATTCTGGTGTTTAATTTCTATCCATTGACCGCGGTGATGATCGTAATGCTGGCTTTGCTCAACGATGGAGCCATCCTGTCCATCGCCTATGACAACGTGCATTACAAAGACAAACCGGAGGCGTGGAACATGCGCCTGGTGCTGGGGATTTCCACCGTGCTGGGCGTCATTGGCGTCGTCTCCGCCTTCGGATTGTTCTATCTGGGCGAGCGCGTCTTTCATCTCGACCGTGCGCATATCCAGACTTTGATGTATTTGAAGCTCTCCGTGGCTGGACATCTGACGATTTTCCTGACGCGGACGCGCGGCCCGTTCTGGTCCATACGCCCCGCACGCATACTTTGGGCGGCGGTGCTCGGCACGCAAACAGTGGCGACTCTGATTGCGGTTTATGGGCTGTTTATGACACCCCTCGGCTGGGGCTGGGCTGCGTTCGTTTGGGGCTATGCTCTGGCTTGGTTCCTTCTGAATGACCGCGTGAAACTGCTCGCCTATCGGGTTTTCGATCCTACGAAAGCCCCATTGTTGGCCAAGAAGGCGCTGGATCTTACACCGCAGATCGCTACACGGGCCTATGAACTCTATGAGCATCGGGGCCGCGCCGATGGCGAGGCAGATCAAGACTGGCTTGAGGCGGAGCGCGAGATTCGGAAGGGTTAGGCGATGAGCGGGACAAGAGCCGGACAAGGTTTGAATTATGGCTGCCGCTAATAACGTGCCGCTCTCGACAGGCCTCACGACTGAGGAAGCGCGCCAACGGCTCGATAAGTTCGGGCCCAACGCAGTCCCCGACACGGCTCTGCATCCATTGCGCCGGGCGCTGACCAAGTTCTGGGCTCCGGTTCCATGGATGCTGGAGGCGGCCATCGTACTCGAGGTCACCCTCGGCAAGTACGTCGAGGCTGCGATCATCGCAGTTCTGCTGGCCTTCAACGCTGCTCTGGGGTTCCTCCAGGAAGGGCGCGCCCAGGCGACTCTTGCCGCCCTGAAGTCGCGGCTTGCGCTGAATGCGTCGGTCCGCCGCGATAATGTTTGGGCGACCGTGCCCGCCACCGGACTCGTGCCTGGCGATATCGTGAAGCTATCGCTCGGCGCCGTGGTTGCCGCCGACGTGCGCCTGACTGAGGGATCGGTGCTGCTCGACCAGTCCATGCTCAGCGGCGAATCCGTTCCGATCGAAGCCGGCACTGGGTTTGAAACCTATGCGGGAGCGTTGGTGCGGCGTGGGGAAGCGATCGCCGAGGTCACGGCGACCGGAGCGCGCACTAAATTTGGACGCACTGCGGAACTGGTTCGCACTGCACACGTCGAAAGTTCTCAGCAGAAGGCCGTTCTGCGCGTGGTGCGCAATCTCGCCATTTTCAATGGCATCCTCATCGTGATGTTGGTGGGGTATGCCCACGTTCTCAAACTGCCGCTCGATGAGATCGTGCCGCTGGTGCTGACTGCGGTTCTGGCGTCGATCCCCGTAGCGCTACCGGCCACCTTTACCCTTGCGGCGGCGCTGGGCGCGCGGGCTCTGGCAAAGCTGGGCGTCCTTCCGACACGCCTCTCCGCCGTAGACGAAGCGGCCAGTATCGATGTGCTGTGCGCAGACAAGACCGGGACGCTGACGCAAAACGAGCTGACCGTAACCGCTGTCCACGCCACGCCCGGCTTCGACGAGCCGCACGTGTTGGGACTGGCGGCCCTGGCAAGTTCGGACGGCGGGCAAGATCCGGTCGATGCGGCCATCCGGGCCGCAGCCGCCAAGCAGACGGCCTCCGATCTGCCGCAACTGATCAAGTTCGTTCCGTTCGATTCTGGGACGAAGATGTCGGAGGCAACTGCTGCCGATACGAGCGGCGCATCGGTGCGCGTGGTCAAGGGCGCCTTTGCCGCGGTTGCCGGCCTTACCCAATCGGCTCCCGATGCATCGAAGACGGCGAGCGAACTCGAGGCGCAGGGCTTCCGCACGCTGGCCGTCGCGGTGGGTCCGCCGGAAGCGATGAAACTCGCTGGCGTCATCGCCCTCAGCGATCCGCCTCGAACGGATTCGGCGGCGCTCATTACCGAGTTGCACACATTGGGCGTCCGAACGGTAATGGTGACGGGCGATGCTCCGGCAACTGCGGCGATCGTGGCTCGCGCGGTAGGTCTCGATGGAGCCGTTTGTCCGCCCGGACCCATCCCCGACGCCGTGCGACCCGATGATTTCGCTATCTTTGCCGGTGTCCTTCCCGAGGGAAAGTACGACTTGGTCAAAGCGTTCCAGAAGAGTGGCCACACTGTTGGTATGTGCGGCGACGGCGCCAACGACGCGCCGGCGCTGCGCCAGGCGCAGATGGGCATAGCAGTGTCAACGGCGACCGATGTTGCCAAGTCGGCGGCCGGCATCGTGCTGACCGAGCCAGGACTGGGCGGTATCGTCGCTTCGGTAAGAGAAGGCCGAGTGACATTCCAGCGCATCCTGACTTATGCTCTCAACTCGGTTACCAAGAAGACCGTGCAGGTGCTCTTCCTGGCGGTGGGTCTGGTGGTGACCGGGCACGCGATCCTGACTCCCATGTTGATGGTGATCATCATGCTCGCCGGCGATCTGCTCGGCATGTCCCTGGCGACGGACAACGTACGGCCGTCCCCGATGCCCAATCAATGGCGAATCGGCCAATTGACGATCGCTGGTGTCTTCATGGGAGCCTGCGAGTTGGTCTTTTGCACTGCTGTTCTGGCCGTCGGCAAATTCCGGCTCGGCTTTGATATTGACACGCTAAGAACACTAGCCTTCGTGGCCATAGTGTTCGGCAATCAAGCCACTACCTATACGAATCGGGAACGCCAGCGCATGGGGTCCGCTCGTCCAAGCCGTTGGCTCGTCGGGTCGTCTGTACTCGATCTGCTCATCGCCTCAACGCTGGCAACTTGCGGCATCGCCATGACTCCTCTGCCCATATTCGTGGTGGGAGGAGCACTCGTAACAGCGGCGGCATTTGCAGTCATTTTGGACTTCGCCAAGGTCCCGCTCTTCAAGCGTCTGAGCATCGCATAGAAAATGGAGTCACGAATATGCGCACCACCATCAAAGTGACGTCGGTCCCGCTCGGGAGACACTCTTCGGCCGGGCATTCATACGCTGCGCGATTGGCGCGCAACGGAAAGACGAGCGGCTGAAGCGAAGCCGGACCCCGGGCCAGACGATTTCCGCGTCCTTGCGGCAGACTCCGCTGGAAACGGCCGTCGCGGCCCAGGAAGGGCGGCGGCGGCAGAAGTGGGCGGGTGGAATCTAAAGCCGCTTGTGGTTACTGCACGCTGATGCTGCCCGCATTGCTGGTCTGTCCGTCGATGGTGACGGTGAGCGGGTAGGTGCCGGCGGCGAGGGCGGCCGGTACCAACACGTTGGCCTGCACCAGGCCAACCCAGCCGGGCGCCAGTCCGGCGAAGCTCACAGTCGCCGCCGTCGAGCCTATTGTGGCGCTGTGAGGCGCGGTGGCATACATGAGCGAGGTTAGCGGCGCGGCTACGCCGTCGGTCGCCGCCGGACTCACGGGGCCGGACCCGGTGAGGTACGCGATGATCGTGCTGCCTGCCGCGGCGGGATGGCTGGGACCGTTGAGCGAGTAATCGGCGGCGTTCTGCACGATCGCTGAAGTTCCCGACACGAACAAGCCTGGGCCCGCCGAGACCACCGGCACGGAAACCGTATTGCTCGCGCCGCCCGCCACTGACACGGTCACGCTGGCCGTTCCGGCCGCCGTTTCCCAAGGTACCTGGAAATTGATCTGCGTCGGCGATACGAAGAATACCGGCGCCGCCTGGCCGTTGACGCTTACGCTCACGCCGTCTCCACCCAGGCCGGCTGCGCCCAGGCTGGTCGGGTAGGGGGCTGCGGACTTATAAATCGCGTTGCTCAAGCCGGTTCCAAAAACGGACGCCAGCGCTCCGGGAGAGATCCGCGGCTGAAAGCCGGCGGCATTGGTGACACCCGTGATGGTGGGGTTCGCCGGGGTCAATTGGCGAATCACGTCGTTCTCGGTGTCAGCGATATAGACGTTGCCGCTCGCATCCACGGCCACGCCGTGCGGCGACCACATCTGCGCTTCGAGCGCCGGTCCTCCGTCGCCCGAATAGCCAAACTTGGTTACTCCCGCGATCGTTGAGATGATCCCATCGGGCGTCACCCTTCGAATGCGATTGTTCACTGGATCTGCAATGTAGACGTTGCCCGCGGCGTCCGTCGCCACGCCCGCGGGATCGGCCAGCGCGGCATTCGCCGCCGGACCGCCGTCGCCCGCAAACCCGTCATCGCCGGTGCCCGCGAAGTTCAGGGTGAGCACACCATTGGCGAACTTCGCCACCACGTGCTGTTCACTATCGGAAATGTAAATATTGCCCGAGGCATCGAGCGCAACCCCTTCGGGACAGATCAAAAGCCCGGCGGTGGTGCCGAGCCCAACCACGGTGCTGATGATACCCGCCGTACTGACCATGCGAATCAGGCCCTGCGTGGTGGTCGCGTTCTGGTCGGAATGAGAGTCCGCGATGTATAGGTTTCCGGAGGAATCGACCGCCAGCCCGATCGGGTTATCTAATTGCCCGTTGGTTGCGGTGGTGTTGTCGGTTCCGAAACCTTCTCCCAAAGCATTATTGCCGGCGTAGGTCGAAATGGCGCCGCTGGTGTCGACCTTGCGAATCACCTGGTTCTTCATGTCGGAAATGTACAGGTTCCCGCTCTGATCCACCGCTACGCCGGAGGGATAGTTCAACTCGGCCGACGTGGCCGGCCCACCGTCGCCGGAGTAGCCGGGTGTCCCGATGCCAGCCACCGTGGAGATGGTCCCATTCGAAATCATGCGCACACGGTGATTGACCGAATCCGCGACGTAGACGTTCCCGTGCGCGTCCACCGCTGTCGCCACCGGGATGTCGAATTGGGAGCCAACCGCCGGGCCGTCCACGTAGCCCGCGCTGCCATTGCCGCCGATGGTACTGATGGTGTACTGCTGCGCCGTGGCGCAAAAAGCCAGCATCACGGCCGGCGCGACTCGTCTGAGATGAAGCCGAAGTGACATGTCCGAGACTTTCAAATTGAAACCGGTATCTATGAGGTTAGCACGGAAGAAACCCTTGCTACGTGTTGTAGCGGGGTCACTCAGCGTGCCGTTTCGGCACTCCGGCGGGCAGACACGCCGGCCGGAGTGCCAGGATCGGCAAAACCAAACTGCTCTCGTCCGCGCTCACTTCTTGATGAGCGCCTTGATGTCGGCCGGCAGGTCGAACTTGTCCTTGGCCAGGTCCACGTTGAACTTGTAAGTGTCGAACGTGATGACGATGTCCTGCCCGCCGGCGCTCTGCTGGATCTTGTGCACGACCAGCAAGTCTCCCTCCTTGCGGTAGTCGCTGAAGACGGTCGTGGCCTCAATATCGCCGTTGGGTGTGCTCACGGTCATGGTGGATTTCCCCAGCAGGCCGGTCTTCTTGTCGAAGTACTGGGTTATGGGGTTGCCTTCGTTCGGCGTCAGCACCAGCTTGTAGCAGTCCTTCCCCTCGACGGTTTCCGCACCCACAGTCTCGACCTTCTTATATTGGTCGCGCCAGTTTTCTTCGTGAAAGTGAGCCTCGCGCATGGTCGTATTTTTTTCGTCGCCATCCTTGATGCGCGCTCCCTGCATGGGGTTGATCTCCCATGCCACTTTGCCGTCATAGCCCTGTTTGATGGAGCCGACGCCAGTGAGTTCGATTTCGACCAGGTCCTTGTCCGGTTCTGCCTTGGTGATCACCATGGTGCCCTTGATGCCCATGGCGGCAAGCTCCATGGAGCCGCTGATGACCGTGTTGTGCGTCTTCTCGAAGGCGGCTTTGCCGCCGGTTGCCTCGACGGACTTGTCGAGGATGGTTTCTGCCTTGGGCAGATCGTCGGCCGCACATAGCCTGGCGCCGGCCGCGGCCAGCACCATCACCGCGCAGGCGGCCAGGGTTCGTCTGATTGGTAAACGTTTCATAAGGACTCCCGAAAACTCCCTTCCATTCTCTGCCCAAACGAGCAGGGCCGTATCTTAAGGTTGCCAATTGCGGACCGGCGCGGCCGCTCAGCCTGGCCTGCCGCTCCTTCCAGTCTACGTTGTTCCGATGGTTCAAAAATCCGCAACCAAGTGGGGCAGGCGCTTTCGCCTGCCAACATTGCCACCCTCAATTCTTGTTCCTCGATCCGATCGGAGCCGCCACCGTGAGGGAGCGGTCGTTGTGAGAACCATAACATTGCAATCGTTAATTCTTGCTTCTCTCGATCCAAGCCAGCGCGCGATCGAGCGCCGCGTCGCGGCCTTCCAGCAGCTCGCGGCGCGACGGCCCGGCGATTTCGTCCGGAATCACCCCGGCGCCCTCCAGTTGCTTGCCGCCTTCGGAAATATAATTGGCGACGGCATACTGGAAACCATCGCCGTTGGGCAGCCGCTCGAACACGGACGGTAACGCGGCGCCGGCGCTCCGCATTCCGAAGACGCGCGCCCGCTTCAGATCTTGCATACCCCCGGCGAAAATTTCCGACGTCGAGGCGGAGCAGCCATCCACCAGGATCGCCAGTGGCCCGCGGAACATGGTCGGCTGCGGGAACACCACGAACTTCAACTTGGTGGTGCGCAGGAACATGTCGCCCAGCTTCATCCCCGGCCGATCCAAGAACCGCCCCGCGACTCCCAGCGCCAACCCGCCGATCCCGCCCAGGTTCCCGCGCAAGTCAGTGACAAAACCGCGGCAGCCCGCGCAATCCTTGATCGCATCGTCCAGGGCCTTGTTCAAGGTCTCCGGTTCAAAGAAAAGGTTGAACCTTATGTAGCCAACGTCCGGTCGCACCTTGCGCGACTCCACCCAGAAATACATCGGCGGCAGGTTGCCAAACGAGAATTCCTCCCCGCGCGGGCGGGCGCGCTCCATTTCGATCGTCGTGTGCTGGCCCTGCGCGTCGCGAAAACTCACTTTCACCCGGCTTCGCTCGTCGCCCGCCAGGCGCGCACTCACGGCGCGTTCCAGCATCAGGTCGTGGAGCGTCGAGCCGCGGAAGTTCCGGTCGATCTGACGCAGGCCGGCGGCCAGCGGCTTGCCGTCCACCCCCTCAATTTCCCAACCGGGCTTGATGCCGCTTTTCGCCGCCGGCGAGTCCGGCTCCGCTGAGACCACCAGCGCGCGGCCTTCGACCACCCGCACTTCGATGCCGGTTCTGCCTTCGCCATTGCCGCCGCCCTCCATTTCTTGGTAAACCGTGGCTGGCACGATCCCGAAATGCGTCTGTTTGAGCCGCGACAACATGTCCTCCATAACCGCGCGCGCCCTTGCCATGGTGGTGGCGCGTTCCAGTTGCGGGCGTAGCTCATCGTGCACGGCCTGCCAGTCGAGCCCCCCCAGCGTGGGATCCCAGTGCTTGTCGCGCACAGTTGTCCATACGTGCTCGAAGGACTCAAGGTTCAAACCTTGTTGCTCCGGAGTGAGGCGGTCCGCTCCGCCGGCGGGAGCGGACCGCACCAGCACCAGCGCCACTAGTGCCACACGGAGCATTCCCTCCGACTATAGCCGATTGACGCCGCGCAGGAAGCCATCCTGCTCCACACGCTCGATTTGTCCCTCAACGCTGCGGGCCTGGCATGCCCGGCCCCTACGCCGCATCACAAAATGGAAAAGGAGAATGGGAATCGGATGGAAAGTCATTCCCCGACGCACCGAATGCCGAGCTTGTTGCCACGGTGGCCTGGCTCGACGGTGCCACGGTACGACGCGCGCACGAGCCTGGGAGTGGTGCCCCACGAACCGCCGCGCGGCTCTTTGAGCTCGCCGCTCGCGGGCCCGGATGGATCGGTCTGCGCGCCGGGCGTATACTTCCCATACCAGTCCGCGACCCACTGCCACGTGTTCCCCAGCATGTCATACAGGCCAAAGGCATTGGCCGGCTTTTGCCCCACTTCGTGAGACGCGCCTCCGCTGTTCCCGTCGTACCAGGCGATCTCATCGAGCTTGCCGTAGCGGGCGCCCGTGGAACCGGCCCGCGCCGCATATTCGAACTCCGCTTCGGTCGGCAGTCGCCCGCCAATCGCTGTGCAGTAAGCCTTGGCTTCGTCCCAATCCACTTCCTCCACGGGAAGATGAGCTCCCTTGTGGTTGCTCGGGTTCTTTCCTATCACCCGCTCATAGGCCTGCTGGGTGACGGACGTCTGCCCCAGCCAAAAGCCTTTCGCGATCGTGACCTCGTGCGCCGGCTTCTCATCGTCGCCGCACTCCGCATCCCCCGGCGAACAGCCCATCTGAAACTTTCCCGGCGGAACCCAGACGTACGTCAGCCCATCCTTCGGGTTCACCTTTTTCGTGCCCGCGGCGATGGCAGCCTTCACGGGCGCCTGGGCCGAAAGCGGCCCCGCGGCCGCGCACCCAATCAGCAATAAAGCAATAACCCGCATCATTTACTCCCGGATGCTATTTGTAGCACGACGTGCACCCGCCAGAGACCCGATTTCCGAAACAGAGTTGCGAAACGCCCCAAACCCGCGCTTCGGCCGCAAAATCAGTGTCGATCGGCGGCTGATAAGTCCAAATCCCGTTCCGGAACGCTCCGCCGTGGAAACCGGTACGATCAGTTTAGGCGGTCAAAGACCTAGTCGGCGACAGCCTTGGTGTCAATCAATGCGCGGATGGCGGCGATGCACTCTGGCAACGGCTTGACGCCCTGGTCGCCGTGTTTGCGTTGGCGCCAGACGGCTTCCCCGGTCACGCTCGCACAGCAGGTCGGCAGCCGACTGGAGAGCGCGGCTGCAAATTTCGATACTTGCCTTCCCGCACCCAGCGGTCGAGGGCGGCCACGGTTCTCTTATCCAATGTCACCGCGATCTTGCGCACCATGCAAGCCCGAAATACCAAGCTCTCGCCCCGCATCCGGCGCCTGGGCTGCGAATCCCCGAGACTCCAGAAGCAATTACTTGATCTGAACAACGATGAAGTCGCTGCCTTCAATCCGGCCGCTGGGGCCTTTTGGGGTTTGGTAGCGCACCCGGACGATGTAGTAGCCAGGAGCCAGCGCGTGCACCTTCTTGAGATCTCGCAGAGAGAACGGTCCGCTTTCAGTTACCACCAGCCCGCGCGTGCATCCCATAACCTGACCATTCGAGTCGGCAGGGCCCTTGACTTTGTGCGTCTGCACAATCATCGTATCTTTTTCCGGGTTGGGCCACTCCAACTGCTCCTGCCCGTCCTTCGAGGTAGCCAGATGCAGGGCTACGGTCGAGCCCGGGACTTTGATCCCAACCGCCTGCCATCTTCCGCCGCACGCTTCGGGCGATTCGGCATTCTGGGCCAGCAGTAGGGAAGTTGTGAAAATGAGGGCAGTCGTGCTGAAGAGCTTGATTGAAATATTCATGGTTTCTCCTGCCGGCGACCGCTCGGCCGCCGTTTTGAGAGAGTATACGCTACTAGTATGACAAATCCTCCTACCGGCTAGAAGCGTCACGCTGCGCCACTAGTCCGCGACAGCCTTGCTGTCTATCAATGCGCGGATGGCGGCGATGCACTCTGGCAACGGCTTGACGCCCTGGTCGCCGTGCTTGCGCTGGCGGACGGCCACGCAGCCGTTCTGCTGCTCGCGGTCGCCGACGACGAGCATGTAGGGAATCTTCTGCAACTGCGCGTCGCGGATCTTGAGGTTCACCTTTTCGCTGCGCTCGTCCACCGTGGCGCGAATGCCGGCATCGTCGAGCTGCTTGCGGATAGCGCGCGCGTATTCGGTCTGGCGGTCGGTGATGGGCAGCACGATGGCTTGAATGGGCGATAGCCACACGGGGAACGCGCCGGCGTAATGCTCGATCAGGATGCCGAAGAAGCGCTCGATGGAGCCATACAGCGCGCGATGTACCATCAGCGGCTGGTGCGCCTTGCCGTCTTCGGCCGTGTACTCGAGCTCGAAACGGCGCGGCAGAGTGAAGTCGAACTGCACCGTCGAGAGCTGCCAGGGGCGGCCGATTGCATCCACCAGCTTGACGTCGATCTTCGGTCCGTAGAATGCCGCCTCGTCGGGCATCACTTTCACTTTGATGTTGAGGCGCTCGGTGGCGTGCTGTAGCGCGTCTTCACCGACCTTCCATTGCTCGGGCGAACCGTCGTATTTGCCGCTGGCGCCGTTGTCCCAGGTGGAAAGCTCGGCTTCATATTTGTCGAAGCCGAATGTGGTGAGCGTATCGACAGCGAACTGGAGGCAGTTCACGATTTCGTCTTCGATCTGCTCGGGGGTGCAGAAGATGTGCGCGTCATCCTGGGTGAAGCCTCGCACGCGGAACAAGCCGTTGAGCACGCCGGAGCGCTCATAGCGGTAGACCGTTCCCAGCTCGCCCAGGCGCACTGGCAGATCGCGGTAGCTGTGCTGCTTGTCCTTGTAAATCAGGATGTGGAAAGGGCAGTTCATCGGCTTGAGCTGATATTCGGCGTCGTCCAGCTCCATGCGGGTGAACATATTGGCGGCGTAAAAATTAGCGTGGCCGGAAGTCTTCCAGAGATCGAAGCGCGCCACGTGCGGCGTGTAAACCAGCGAATAGCCGCGCCGCAGGTATTGATCGCGCATCCAGTCCTCGAGCTGCTTGCGGATGATGCCGCCCTTGGGATGGAAAAAGATCAGCCCCGGCCCGGCCAGCTCCTGAATGCTGAACAGGTCGAGATCCTTGCCGAGCTTGCGGTGGTCACGCTTCTTGGCTTCTTCGATCTGCTTGAGGTAGGCGTCGAGCTCCTTGGGAGTGAAAAACGCGGTGCCGTAGATGCGCTGTAACTGCTTGTTGTGCTCGCTGCCCTTCCAGTAAGCGCCGGCGATGGAGAGCAGCTTGAAGGCCTTGATTTTGGAAGTGTCGGGCAGATGCGGTCCGCGGCAAAAATCGATGAAATGCGGCCCTAGCGTGTATTCGCTGAAGACCTCATCGGCCTTTTCGTCGATCAGCTCGCACTTCATCCAGGCGTCGGCGTATTTCTTGAGACCGTCTTCCTTGCGGGTGTAGACGCGCTCATAAGGCACGTGGCGCGCCTGGATCTCCCACATCTTCTTCTCGATTTTCTCGAGGTCCTCGGGGGTGAACGGAGTGGCGCGATCGAAGTCGTAGTAGAAGCCATTATCGATGGGCGGGCCGATGCCGAGCTTGGTTTCCGGGTACAACTCAAGGACAGCGGCCGCCAGCAGATGAGCGGTGGAATGGCGGTAGATGTACAGCGACTCTGGGTCCTTGGCGGTGAGAATTTGCAAGCTGGCGTCGTGGTCGATGGGGCGGGTGAGGTCGACCAGCTCGCCGTTAACCTTGGCGGCGATAGCGGCATCGGCCAGGCGCGGGCTGATGGACTGTGCGACATCGATGGGGCGCGTCCCCGATTCGACGGGCTTCTGGCTGCCGTCGGGCAGGGTGATGACAATGCTGCTCATAGGGAAATTTCAGCGTAGCACGCGGGCGCGCGGGGCAGACGGAACAGCTGACAGGCGAAAGCGCCTGCCCCACCTGCAGCGGGCGTGGCTCGCAAAGAACCGGCGGCAGAGACCGCCGGCGTTACGAAGAGGCTCGAGCGGAGTTGGCCGTAGCGCCGGCGATCTTGTCGCCGGTGGCGTTACCTCTCGTGCACGTCTTCCAGGTAGGTGTAGCCGTGCAGGCCCTCTTCGTAGAACTTGAGCAGGGCGCCGGTTTCCTCGTAGGTGAGGCGGCCTTCGCGCAGGGCGGATTCCGCGTCGCGGCGCAGCTTCGCCACCAGGTGCTCGGATGAGAACTGCACGTAGTTGAGCACCTCGCGCACGGTGTCGCCCTTGATGACGGAATCGAGGATCACTTCGCCGGTCGGCCCCTGGCGGACGTGAACCGCGTTGGTGTCGCCGAACAGGTTGTGCAGGTCGCCCAGGATTTCCTGGTAGGCGCCGAGCAGGAAAGTGCCTAAGTAATAATCGCCGCCGGCGAAGGGGTGAAGCAGGAGCGTGCGCTTCACATCGCGGCGGTCGATGAAGGCGTCCACCTTGCCGTCGGAATCGCAGGTGATGTCGCCCAGCACGGCGGGGCGGCTGGGCTGTTCCTCCAGGCGATGGATCGGCATGATGGGGAAGAGCTGCTTGATGGCCCAACTGTCGGGCATGCTCTGGAAGAGGGAAAAATTGCAGAAGTACGTGTCGGAGAGCATGGCGTCGATGCCCTCCAGCTCTTCGGGGAAATAGTCGAGATCGCCGGCCAGCTTCTGGATCTTGCGCGTGATCGCCCAGTAGAGGTTTTCGGCGATGCAGCGCTGTTCGAGCGAAAGATAGCCGAGGCTGAACAGGTTGAGCGCCTGGTCGAGCGCCTGCTGCGCGTCGTGATAGCTTTCGAGCAGGTTCTTGGCGGTGAGGCCGCGGAAGGTTTCCTGCAGGTCGATGAGCGGCTGTTCGGCGTCGGCGGGCGGCTCGGTGGGAGCTTCGCTATCCCCCATGCCGGAGACGCCCAGCACGTTGAAGACAAGCACGCTGTGATAGGCGGCGATGGCGCGGCCGCTTTCGGTGATGATGGTGGGGTGTGGCACCTCGCCTTCGTCGCACACGCTCTGCGCGTGATAGACGATGTCGTTGGCGTATTCCTGGAGGGTGTAATTCACGCTGGATTCGAAATCCGTCTGCGAGCCGTCGTAATCGATGCCCAGGCCGCCGCCCACGTCCAGGTATTTGAGCCCGGCTCCGGCGCGGTACAGGTCCACGTATACGCGCACCGCCTCATTCACCGCCGCTTTGATCTGGCGGATATTTGTGATCTGGCTGCCGAGATGGAAGTGGAGCAGGTTGAGGCAATCGGCCATGCCGAGATCCTTCAACTCCTGCAGGGCGCGCACGCCCTCAGTGGCGGAGAGGCCGAACTTGGAACGGTAGCCGCCCGACGATTTCCAGCGGCCGGAGCCACGGCTGGCCAATTTGACCCGTAGGCCAATTCTGGGCCGCACTCCGACCCGCGCGGCATATTTCAGGATCAGGTGGAGCTCGGTATATTTTTCGACCACCGGGATGATCTGGCGGCCCACCTTCTGCGCCAGCATCGCCAGTTCGATGTACTCGTCGTCCTTGAAGCCGTTGCAGATGATGGGCGTGTCGTTATCGGCCAGCGCCATCACGGCGATCAATTCCGGTTTGGAGCCGGCCTCCAGGCCAAAACGGAAGGGCTTGCCGAACTCGATCACTTCTTCTACCACCTGCCGCTGCTGGTTGACCTTGATCGGATAAACGCAGCAGTACTCGCCCTGGTACCGATGTTCGGCAATGGCGGTTTGAAAGGCCGCGTGCAACTCGCCAAGGCGATGCTTGAGGATGTCGGCGAAGCGGACCAGGATGGGCACATCGATGCCGCGCAGCACCAGCGTGTCGATCAGTTCCTTGAGGTCAATCGAGCGCGCCGGGTCCTTCTCCGGGTGCACCAGCACGTGGCCGTTGTCGCCGACCGAAAAGTAGCCCTTACCCCAGCTCGCCACGTCATAAAAGTCGCTGGCGACCTGCGGCGTCCAGCGTTCGGTGGGCTCGACCACCACGGAGCCCTTACGGCCATTTCTTTCCAACTGGGAACACCTCTCCTTAAATCACCAGTGTCCTTCGAAAGCCAGGGCGTGGCAAGAAAAAACTGCATTGCCATGAGGAATAGCAGTAAGATTGTGGCGGTGTGGTCACAGAATAGTGTCCGTTGGGCACACGCCGCGCTGCTGTTCGGCGTGTGCGGCGCGGTGTCCTCCCAGTTGATCAATCTGGATGGCTGGAGCACTTGGGGCAACTTCCTGCTCCCGATTCCGTTCGGCATTCTCGCCGCCTGGCTGTGCGTGGGCGGCATCGTCCCCGGCATCGAGCTGGTCATCCTCGACGCCGCGGTCTGGCAACTGGCTTACCGGATGGCGCACTGGTTCGCTACGGATGTGCCGAATGCGCAAAGGGTGCTCGCTATGTGCCTGTCGGGGCTGGTGGGAGGCTTGGGAGTGAGCCTGGCGACCGCGTTCGCGAAGCGCCAGGCGCCTGTGATGCGCGCCGTCGGAATCAGCGCGGTCGCTGGCGCTGTCTGCGGCCTGCCTTTTGCCTGGTGGGTGATTGCCGGACACGACGTACCGATCCCCGAGTTGGCGTTCTTCACGTTGTGCTTCGCCATCTGGCAGGCGGCGGCCGGCGTTTGCCTGTGGCGTGGGTTCAGGTTGGGGAAGGCAGACCCGAGAGCGTAGCGGATGCGCGCTGGTCTGCCTCGGCAAGAGCCCCCTCATCGTCAGCCGCCGATTCGAATTCGTATCGCTCGATGGCTTCGTCGAGGATCTGCCGCGCCTGAACCAGCCTGCGGGTCTTGAGAGCTGCGCCAACGAACAGGACCGCAAGAACCACCAGAACCTGCCAGGGACGGACCCATCGCCACCGGAAAATGGCCGACACGCCGAAGAACGCCAGAGTGAGTATGACGGGGCTTGCCCAAGCAAGCGCCGTCAGCCTGTAGCGAAGCTTATTACGCCGAATCCACGCGGGCGCGATTCTGACTCGCTTGATATGCAGGGACTCCTGAGCCCGCTGCGCGGCTTCGCTGAGCACGGACTCGGGCAGCTCCGGGTCCACCTCATAGCGCACGATGGCGCCAGCCAGGCCGCAGGCGGCAGTTTCGAATCGGCTGGCACGAGACGCGGGTTTCAGAAGGTCCAGGCCGACCCAAGCCGCCAAGCAGAGGCAGTACAGAACGTACTTCAGGGCGCCGGCGGGTGTGTGGAGGAAGGCGAGTGAAAGCGCACCGAAAAAACCTAGCCACCCCAGGCCGGATGCACAGATCCACATCCAGCGGGTGCGCCTGTAGCGCCTCTCTTTGTCACGAATCCACGTCGGAGCAGTTCGCGTTTCCATAAAGCCTGTTCCATCTGATACACCAAAGCTCGCGTGCGGAGCAAGTTCCCCCCCCGGCCATCTAGCCACATTTCGCAACCGTTCGCCCGCCCTCCGCATCCATTAGCTGGGCAATCTTGACTATAAAGTACAGATTGGCTAATCTGGTTATAGGCCAATGGCTTAGGAGTCTACGCCGGTGAGCGATTCGACCAACACCATCGAAACGATTGCGAATCAGGAATATAAGTGGGGGTTCGTCAGCGACATCGAGGCCGACTCGATCCCGCGCGGCCTGAACGAAGACGTGATCCGCCTGATTTCGGCCAAGAAGCACGAGCCGGAATGGCTGCTGGAATGGCGGTTGAAAGCCTACCGGCACTGGCTGACCATGACCGAGCCGACCTGGGCCAACGTACACTACCCGAAGATCGATTACCAGGACATTATTTATTACGCTGCGCCGAAGCGCAAGAAGAACGCGCCCAAGAGCCTGGACGAGGTAGACCCGGAGCTGCTGCGCACCTACGAGAAGCTCGGCATTCCGCTGCAGGAGCGGGAAACTCTGGCTGGCGTGGCGGTGGATGCGGTGTTCGACAGCGTGTCGGTGGCCACCACGTTCAAGGAAAAGCTGAAGGCGATGGGCGTCATCTTCGGCTCCTTTTCGGAGGCGGTGCAGGAGCATCCGGAGCTGGTGCGGCAGTACCTGGGTTCGGTGGTGCCGTCGTCTGACAACTTTTTCGCAGCGCTGAATTCAGCGGTATTCAGCGACGGCTCGTTCTGCTATGTGCCCAAGGGCGTGCGCTGCCCGATGGAGCTGTCAACCTACTTCCGCATCAACGCCAAGGACACCGGGCAGTTCGAGCGCACGCTGATCGTCGCGGACGAAGGCGCTTATGTGAGTTACCTGGAAGGCTGCACGGCGCCCATGCGCGACACCAACCAGTTGCACGCGGCCGTGGTGGAGCTGGTGGCGCTCGACCGCGCGCAGATCAAGTATTCGACGGTGCAGAACTGGTATCCCGGCGACAAAGAGGGCAAGGGCGGGATTTACAATTTCGTCACCAAGCGCGGGGCGTGCCGCGGTGTGAATTCGAAGATTTCATGGACGCAGGTCGAGACGGGGTCGGCGATCACCTGGAAGTATCCGAGCTGCCTCTTGATCGGCGACCACTCGGTGGGCGAGTTCTACTCGGTGGCGCTGACCAACAACTATCAGCAGGCAGACACTGGAACCAAGATGATTCACATCGGCAAAAACACCACTTCGACGATCGTATCGAAGGGGATTTCGGCCGGCCACGGGCAGAACACGTATCGTGGCGGAGTCAAAATCTTAAAGAACGCGACCCACGCGCGCAACTATTCGCAGTGCGATTCGATGCTGCTGGGTGACCAGTGTGGCGCGCACACGTTCCCGTACCTGGAAGTGAAGAACACGTCGTCGCAACTCGAGCACGAGGCCTCGACGTCGAAGATCGGCGAGGACCAGATATTCTATTGCCGGCAGCGTGGGATTTCGAGCGAAGACGCGGTTTCGATGATCGTGCACGGGTTCTGCAAGGAAGTGTTTCGCGAGCTGCCGATGGAATTCGCCGTGGAGGCGCAGAAGCTGCTCGGAGTAAGTCTGGAAGGAAGCGTAGGGTGAAGGTAGGACGGACGATCGGTTTTTGTCGTCTGTCAGGGTTCGGCGCGTTCGCGACCGATGACAGACCACCAAAGGCGATGGTCTGTCCTACCTGATCCCGGAGGACGCGAATGTCACTGTTAGAGATCAAAGACCTGCACGCCACGGTTGGCGGCCAGGAAATTCTGAAAGGCATCAACCTCACGGTCGATGCCGGCGAAGTGCACGCCATCATGGGGCCGAATGGCTCCGGCAAGAGCACGCTGGCGCAGGTGCTGGCAGGGCGCGAACTCTACCAGGTGACCGGCGGCCAGGTGACTTACGATGGCAAGGACCTGCTGTCGCTAACGCCAGAGGACCGCGCGCGCGAGGGCATTTTCCTGGCCTTTCAGTATCCGGTGGAGATCCCCGGCGTGAGCAACATGTATTTTTTGAAAGCCGCGCTGAATACGATTCGCAAGCATCGTAACCTGCCGGAACTGGATGCAATGGATTTTCTCACCCGCATCCGCGACAAGATGACGGCGATGAACATGGATCAGGCGCTGCTGAATCGTCCGGTGAACGCTGGCTTTTCGGGCGGGGAAAAGAAGCGCAACGAGATTTTTCAAATGGCGGTGCTGGAGCCGCGGCTGGCGATTCTGGACGAGACGGATTCTGGGCTGGACATCGACGCCCTCAAATTGGTCGCGGCGGGCGTGAACGCCATGCGCAGCGCGGAGCGCGCCATGATCGTGGTGACGCATTACCAGCGCCTGCTGAGCGAGATCGTGCCGGACTATGTGCACGTGCTGGCCGAGGGGCGGATCGTCAAATCGGGCGGCAAGGAACTGGCGCTGGAGCTGGAAGAAGGCGGCTACGCGGCGCTGGGACTCCAGGACGAAGCCGAGGCGGTGGGCAAGGCATGACGGTGGCGTCGGAACAGATCGGGCAGTGGCTGTTCGAATTCACCCGGCAGGAACCGGCGGAGCCGTGGCTGCAGCATCGGCGGGAACGCGCCTTCGCGCGTTTCACCGAGCTGGGATTTCCCACCACGCGCGACGAAGAGTGGCGATTCACCAATGTGGCGCCGATTGCGCGCAAGGCGTTCCGCAAGGGCCATGCCGACAAGCTGCTGGTCACGCCGTCCGCGGTCGAGGAACTGACCGAAGAAGAGTACGAACGCCATTTGGGCCGCTACGCCGGCTTCGAACAGAACGCGTTCGTGGCGCTCAACACGGCTCTGCTGTGCTGCGGCGCCACTGCGCTGCGGGTTCCGCGCGGTGTCTTTACGGAACCGATCGAGATCACTTATGAAGTTCCGGCTGAAGTGGCGGATGCCACGCGCGATGCGAAGGAACAGGCGCCGGTAGCTGTGCATCCCCGGACTCTCATCGTGGTCGCGCCTGGAGCGCAATGCACGATTGTCGAAACTTACAAGGGCGAAGGTCACTACTTCACCAACGCGGTGACGGAAATCGTGGCCGGCGATGGCGCGGTGATCGACCATTACAAAATTCAGCGCGAATCGACGGAGGCTTTCCACGTGGCTACCATGCAGGTGGCGCTGGGGCGCAGCGCCAACTTCACCACGCACAATATTTCGGTGGGTGGAGCGCTGGTGCGCAATGATATCGGGGTAATGCTTGCCGAAGGCGCCGAGGCCACCGTGAACGGCCTGTATTTGGTGAACGGTACCGAGCACGTGGACAATCACACCGTGATCGACCACGCCAAGCCGCACGGGACGAGTCACGAACTTTACAAGGGAATTTTGGACGGCCACTCGAGCGCGGTGTTCAACGGTCGCATCATCGTTCGCAAGGATGCGCAGAAGACCGATTCCAAGCAGACCAACAAGAATCTGGTGTTGTCCGACGATGCGATGATCGACACCAAGCCCGAGCTGCAGATCCTCGCCGACGACGTGCGCTGCACGCATGGCGCGACGATTGGCCAACTGGACGCGGAATCGCTGTTCTACCTGCAATCGCGCGGCATCGGTAAGGCGCAGGCGCGCAGCCTGCTGACCCAGGCGTTCGCGCAGGATATTATCGACCGCATTAAACTTCCGCAGTTGCGGAACCAACTGGAAAACGTTCTGTCCGAGAAATTCCATGAGCACGGTAACTACTGAGATCGCGGCTGGCTTCGGCGTGGAACGGATCCGGGAGGATTTCCCGGTTCTGAAACAGACCATACACGGCAAGCCGCTAGTGTATCTGGACAACGCAGCGACGGCCCAGAAGCCGTTCGCTGTGATCGAAGCCATTCGCAAATTTCACGAAGTGGATTGCGCCAACATCCATCGCGGCGTACACGAGCTGAGCCAGCGCTCCACGGCGGCGTACGAAGCGACGCGCGCCAAAATGAAGCGCTTCCTCAATGCGCGCAGCAAGAGCGAGCTGATCTTCGTGCGCGGCACCACCGAGGGCATCAACCTGGTGGCCTCGAGCTGGGGGCACAAGAACGTACGCGAAGGCGACGAGATCGTCATCTCGGCGATGGAGCACCACTCCAACATCGTGCCGTGGCAAATGCTATGCGAATCAACCGGCGCGACGCTGCGCGTGATTCCCATCGACGACCGCGGCGAGCTCATCATCGAGGAATACGCCCGGCTGCTCAACCCGCGCACCAAGATGGTAGCAGTTGCCCACGTTTCCAACGCCCTCGGCACCATCAACCCGGTTGGTGAAATCATCTCGATGGCGCACCGCGCCGGCGCGCTGGCGCTGATCGATGGCGCGCAGGCGGCGCCGCACTTGAAGGTGGATGTTATTGCGCTGGACGCGGATTTCTACGCGCTATCGGGCCATAAGATGGTGGGACCGACCGGCATCGGCATCTTATACGGCAAGAGTAAGTTGCTGAATGCCATGCCTCCTTACCAGGGCGGCGGCGATATGATCAAGACGGTCACCTTCGAGAAGACCACTTACGCCGATCTGCCGTATAAGTTCGAAGCTGGAACGCCGAACATCGCCGGCGGGATCGGGCTGGGCGCGGCGGTGGATTACTTGAATAACATAGGTCTGAACCGGATCGCCGCTTATGAACACGAGCTGCTGGTGTACGGCACGCAGGCCCTCGAGCAAATTCCCGGTCTGCGGATGATCGGCACCGCGCGCGAAAAAGCCGCGGTGCTTTCATTCGTCATCGAGGGCATTCACCCGCACGATATCGGCACGGTGCTGGACCGGATGGGAATCGCCGTGCGCACCGGGCACCACTGCGCGCAGCCGGTGATGGACCGGTTTGGCGTGCCCGCCACCACGCGCGCCTCGCTGGCGTTTTACAATACGACGCGCGAAATCGACGCGCTCGCTGCCGGCCTGCGCAAGGTAAAGGAGATTTTCTCCTGATGATCGACGAACTGTATCAGGAAACCATCATCGACCACAGCAAGCATCCGCGGAACTGCCACGTACTCCGCGGCGCCAACCACCAGGCCGAGGGCTACAATCCGCTCTGCGGCGACAAGCTGAAGCTGTATCTGAAGATGAAGGACGACGTCGTCGAAGACGCCAGCTTCGTCGGCAGCGGGTGCGCGATCTCCACCGCGTCGGCATCGTTGATGACCGAAAGCCTGAAGGGCCTGAAGCGCGAGGAAGCGCTCAAGCTGCTGGAGCGGTTCCACGATCTGCTCACCACGGATTCGCCGGTGACGCAGGAGCTGGGCAAGCTGGTGGTGTTTTGCGGCGTGCGCGATTACCCGGCGCGCGTCAAGTGTGCCACGCTGGCGTGGCACACGCTGAAATCGGCGCTCGAAAACAAGGAAGAACCGGTCACCACGGAATGAGCTTGAAGGACGATATCGCCGCCGCGCTGCGCAACGTCTACGACCCGGAGATGCCCGTCAACATCTACGAGCTCGGGCTGATCTATTCGCTCGACGTGGATGACGCCGGCAACGCGCGCATCCTGATGACTCTCACTGCGCCCAATTGCCCGGTGGCGGGCTCGCTGCCGGCCGAAGTGGAGCGCCGCGCGCGCGCCGTCGCGGGCGTCAATAGCGTCAAGCTGGAGCTGACCTTCGATCCGCCGTGGTCGAAAGACCGCATGTCGGAAGCGGCCAAGCTGGCGCTGGGCATCGACGACCTCATCCCCATTGCGAGGCTGCGCGCATGAAGCTGAGCGCCAACGAAGAATACGGCGTGCGCTGCCTGGTGCGCCTCGCCTATGCGACCGAAGCCGGCACCGGACTGACGATTCCCGAGATCAGCCAGGCCGAGGGCGTCTCGCCGGCTTACGCCGCCAAGATTCTGCGCGTGCTGCGCAAAGGCGGCTTCGTCAAAGCCGCGCGCGGCAAGGATGGCGGCTACAAACTGGCGCGCCCGGCGGGGACCATCGTCATCGGTCACGTGCTGGACGCGCTCGGCGGGCGCTTGTTCGAGCGCGATTTCTGCGACAGCCACGCCGGCCAGGCGTCCATCTGCACGCGCTCCGTCGATTGCTCGGTCCGTTCGCTGTGGCGCGCCGTGCAGGTCGCCGTCGATCAGGTAGTCGGCAAAGCCACTCTGCGCGACCTACTGCAAAACGAGCGCGAGATGAACTCCTGGGTAAGAACGATACCAGGGCCCAGCGCGCTAAGGGTGATGTAGGGGGCGGGGGGGCCAGGGCGGACCTCCCGCCCGAAGAAGCAGTTGGACTGGCTCCGTCCCGTCCGTCCCTGGTTTCACCCACCAGATTTGGAGGTGGATGTCGACCCGCCCTCGCGGGACCCGGCAATCGACCAACAAGCGCGCCGCACTGCTGAACTTCTTGACGCTGCCTGATGGGCCGCTAACCGACCGGGGCGGAACACCGCCAGGGGCCCTGGCCCCAGAAGCGTTCCATGTCACCGTGTTGCGGCCTACCCCAAGGGTTGCAGTGACGGCAAGAACTAGCGGAGCCAGCCTCAGAGCGTCTTTGTGCAGGCGGGGACGCTAGTCAGCGGGCCAGCCTGAGATCCGCTCCCGCCCCTTGGGTGTTATTCGGTGCAGTCCTGCTGCCAGGGCTTCGAGTTCGCCCTTTTGGCACAGATTAGAAAGATAGCTCCGAACGTCATTGTGGTACGCGTGCGGGTGGCCGTGAGCGGGTCGCAGGTGTCTGGGTGTGAGAGGCCTGAGCCCCCTGATCGATTCGTAGATTTCTTCGTCCGTGGCGCAGCCTTTCGTGTGGGCTGCGAATGAGCGTAGAACGTCTATTTCCCATGTCTGCTTCATGAAGCCTCGGCCTCCTTCGCCTCTAAAAGGGCTAATCGCGGCCCCCTTCGGGGCGTTTCGGCGTGACCCTGTAGCCCCCCCGAGAAACCGAACGCGCGCGACGCCGGACCTCAAACTGACCCACGCCGACGCCCGATGCTATGCGATTCGCTGTCACTCATATACCTCGACCTTACATCGACCTGGGTCTCTTCGCACAGTTAACCGTGGTTATCATTTCGGCTATCAACCCGATCCCGGCCGCAGCCTCCGGCCATGCTGGCGCAGGCAGGAGAAGCGGGTCAGCCACTGCGCGATTTCCGGACAGCAGCGATATTATTAACATTTTCCGAAGTGTTTCACGACAATACGTTAACAATTGAGGGTGAAACGGTACTTCACACTTGCACTCTTGTGAATGTCGCCTTGGCCCCATATAGTGCTGTTGGCAGAGCTTTCGCCGCAGTGCGATAGCCACATGGGGCGAGTTCAAGATCAGATCATCCAAGATCGCAAGGCTGAAAGAGACCGAAAAGCTGCCGTCGTTGCTGCGCTCGCCGACGCTCTTTCGCATCGCCGAACGATCGAGCAGGGGTTTGCGGTGGCGAGAAGCACGGTTCTGCTGAAGAGATGCGCAGTTCTCTGCGCGCTCGCGCTTCTTTCTCTTCACCCGCTTGCCGCGGCTGTCGACTGCCGCAACCCTCAAACTCGCCAGCAGCAGGTCGTGTGTGCGAACCCCGAACTGATAAACCTCGACCAACATCTTTCGAGGGTCTACAAGAGGGCGCTGGCGGCATCGTCCGAAACCCAGCGCAAGCAACTCGAGCACGACCAAACCTCGTGGGAAAACAGCGGCGGCGGATGTTGGGAGCGGGTAGACTGCATCGAGAAGCGGTACACCGACCGGATTGGCAGCTTGCTCCGGTACACCGGCCAGATCATTACGGCCGCGGCACCAACGCCGCCCGATGCGGTCCCGGTAACAACCCCCTATAACAACTCCACCCGGATTGCACTAGCCGAGGCCGAGGCACCGCAGCCAACACCCTCGCGCGTTGCCCCAGAAACCGCCTTGGGCGCGTCCCCCGAAGAATCATCCGCGGAACCCTCGGCGCCGCCGCCATCAACTGACACGCAGCCTGTGACGACAGCCACGGGAGGCCGTCAGGCCAGCCAAGGCCAAGATACAGCGCCAGCCCGCCAGCAGGAGCACCAGACCACTAATCCCGTCGCTTCGTCAAATCAGCGGCACGAGACGCCTGGAAGGAATGATGACTCGATGATCTGGCTTGTGATACTGGGCCTCTTTCTAATTGTGATCATTGCCCTGGTTTACTTCCTCCCGACGATTGTCGCCTTTTCAAGACAGCATCGCAACCGATGGATAATCCTGGCGATCAATCTTGTCTTTGGCGCAACGCTGCTCGGTTGGGTACTGGCTCTGATATGGGCCCTGAACAAGGTGGACGATCCGATCAGGGGCGGGACCAAGTATGATCTTCAGCCGCATGATCCGATCCTGTGAGAACAATGTTACTTCACTTTTCGGCACTTTCTAACTGGAGGACACGATGAGCACTTTCTGTATGATGTGTGGTAAGCCGTTAGTTCCGGGAGCACGATTCTGCCCGGAATGTGGAGCCGTAGTTGCTGCCGAAACGAGTTCGAGTGCTGCGCCAGCGCCGTCTGTCGCACCTGTGTCCAGCGTGGCTGCGACGAATGAAAGCGCGCCTCTGAGAAAGTCGCTTTCTGCGTGGCAGGGAGTCCTGATTGGCATCGGCCTTTTTCTGAGCAGCTTGCTCGTCGGCTTCATTGGAGGATACGCAGGGAATACGATTGTTTCAACGGCATTGGTTATTCTGATCGTTCTCGGGACGAGTGCATGGGGGGCATTCGACTCGGTTCAGATTCGGATTCCAGAGTACAAGACGGCGCTGGCATCGCATCCGGTGCTCCTGTTTGTCGCGATGGTCCTTTTGTGGGTTGTCATTTTCCCTTGGTACTTGGTGGTGCGAAGCAAGATTCGAGCAGGGTGTTTGGAACGGCGGGAACACCCTAAGGGGCTCGGCTTTGCAATAGTTTTGCTGCCTGTCGGCGTCTTGGTGGTTGTTACACTCGTGTCCGCTGTGCTCTTCATTAGTGCAGGCGGTCCGATCAAAGACATCTGGGAGATAACCAATTCTCAGTCAACGATTGCGGCTGCGGCCGGCGGGGCGTCAACGCCAGCATCGACTATCGCAGCGACGCCTTCGGCCCAGACGGCGCCATCGATCCCGGAGGATGATAAATACGTGGCCACAGTGAGGGGCGGCGTCCTTTCCACGCCCTATAACACAACTACAATCGGCAAGGCATTTGAAGCGACCTTTACTAACTGGAAGTGGGAATCCAGAGAGTCTGACAAGGGTGCGCGATTTGTGGAGTTTACTGGCAGGCTGAAACCAGACGCATACAAGGAAAGATTTGATCGCCACAAGAAATGTGTCGACTCTGCCGACGCGCGGCATGACTCCGCAGGCGCCGTTTTCGGTTGCTCCGGCGAATTCGGCGGATGGGCCGGAACCGCAGAGTTCCGCCACGCGCACACCGATGCAGAGATCGAAATCGCCGCCTCGACTGCCACGTTCCGTTTCATTTTCGATGCGACCAATGATTCGTCCTTCGGTGTGGGCTATGTTGATACTGATCCATGGGCGAACGTAGCGGGGTTCCCAGACGACAACTCTTCGCAAGAATGGATTCTGGGGTACATCTACAAATAGGCTGGCGCGAAGAGAGCGTCGCTCCGCGCCGCCAATCTGTTTGCACGCAATAATGCGCGCGCCCGACGCCCATTGGAATTCAAGGGCGCCAAGTTTACCAGCCCCGTAAAGCTCTACCGGCGAGGGTTGAAGATCTCATGCCCCGCAAGAGCCTCGGTCAGCGCCCCGGAAGGAAAATACCGAAGGCGGACCGGGACAGACGGGACGTTTTCTATAAGGCCAGCTGAGTGCTGACTCGGCAGGCCCGGAGGGCGAAAGACGGGAAAGCAGTGACAGGCTACGTGTTTCCCATTTTCCTTGGGCACTGGCGAAACGTGGTGTGGCCGATCTCACGCGAAGAGCAGCCGGCCTCTGGGCTCAGGGATCGGGCGACCCATTTCGCGCGCTGTCTCGATCCACTCCGCGATGACAACTTCGGCGTTCGCCAGCGCCTCTTGCCGCGTAGGGCCGTCGGCGGCGCAACCCGGCAATTCCGGCACTTCCGCAAGGAAGGACTGGTCCTCGTCGCTCCAGTAGAGAATGATCTCGTACTTCGTCATTCCGTCCCCTCACCGAGTTTGTATCGTGGGAAAGCGGGCAGGGGCAAGCTTAAAGCGTGCCCCACCGACGGCTACCGCGTCAACTCCGCCACCCTCCGCTTCAGCTCCAACACCTCCCGCCGCAGTTCGGGCAGCTTGGCGAGGTTAGCGAGTTGCTCGAGGTGCTGGCGCAGCGGGCGCGCGGGCGTACCCCACACCGTCTCTCCGGAATGCACCACCTTCGACGTGAGCACGCCGCAGCCCGAGCCCAGCACCGCGCGCGATTCGATGCGCGCCTTGTCGCCAATCCCCACCTGGCCGCCGATCACGGCGTGATCCTCCACCACCACCGAACCGGAGAAACCGGTTTGTGCCGCCACCACCACGTGGCGGCCGATGCGGCAGTTGTGCGCCACGTGCACCATGTTGTCGAGCTTGGTTCCCTCGCCGATCACGGTCACGCCGAGCGCCGCGCGGTCGATGCAGCAGTTCGCGCCGATCTCCACAAAATCGCCGATCTCGACGCGCCCCACCTGCGGAAACTTGTGCCAGCGGTCGTGCTCCCTCACGTAGCCGAATCCATCCGCGCCGATCACCGCGCCGGAGTGAATGATGACGCCGCGCCCTATGTCCACGTTGTCGTATATGGTGACGTTGGGATGGAGCACGGTGCCATCGCCAAGCACCACTCGCTTGCCGACCACGCAGCCGGCGCCGATGCTCACCGCCACGCCGGCGCGCGTTCCGTCGCCCACCACCGCGTGCGGCCCCACGAAAACCAGCGCGCCCAGTTCGACGCCGGCGCCCACCACCGCCGTGGGATGGACGCCGGGCTTGAGTTCCGCCGTCGGATAGAAGCGGCTCATCGCCCGCGCGAAGGCCGTGCGCGGTTCCGGCACGCGGATCACCGTGCGGTAACACGGGCTCGGCCAATCGAGCGGCACCAGCAGACACCCCGCTGCCGAGCTTTCGGCCTGCGCCGCGGCTTTCCGCCCGCCCACAAACGCAAGTTCCGACGCGCCGGCCGATTCAATCGCCCCCGCGCCCGTCAGTTCCTTTTCCCCGTCGCCTTCAAACGTGGCGCTCAGCCACTCGGCCAATTCACGAACTCGCATGGCCCTATCATGACAAATCCATCGCGCGCGGGGGCCGCAATGCGAAACTGCGCAATGATAGACTAAAGGTTCGCGGCCCTCCACCGGCGGCGCCCCAAACTCTTCCAACCGAAATCAATCGATGCAAACCAGCAATACCGCCATCCGTAATGTCGCCATCATCGCCCACGTCGATCACGGGAAAACCACGCTGGTCGATGCCATGCTCCACCAGAGCGGAATCTTCCGCGACAATGAGCGGACCGTCGAGCGCATCATGGATTCCAACGAGCTCGAGCGCGAGCGCGGCATCACCATCCTCAGCAAAATCACCGGCGTGCGTTACCAGGGCGTCAAGATCAACATCGTCGATACGCCCGGCCACAGCGATTTCGGCGGCGAAGTGGAGCGCGCGCTCAAGATCGTCGACGGCGTAATGCTGCTGGTGGACGCGAGCGAAGGGCCGCTGCCGCAGACGCGCTACGTCCTTTCCAAAGCGCTCGAAGCGCATCTGCCGCCGATCGTGGTGATCAACAAAATCGATCGCCCCGACGCGCGCTGTCAGGACGTGCTCAACGAGATCTACGACCTGTTCATCGACCTCGATGCCACCGAGGACCAGCTCGATTTCAAGGTGCTCTACGCGATCTCCAAGACCGGCGTAGCCAAGGAATCGCTCGACGATCCCTCCACCGACCTGCGCCCCTTGTTCGATGCCATCCTGGCTCACATCCCACCGCCGGTGGGCGAACCCGATGAAGTGCTGCAGATGCTGGTCGCGAATCTGGATTACAGCGACTACCTGGGGCGCCTCGCGATCGGCCGCGTCTTTCACGGCACGCTGAATTACGGCGACACAGTGGCCGTCGCCAAGCGCGATGGATCGCTCCAGGCCACCAGGATTACCAAGCTCTACTCATTCGAGGGGCTGAAGCGGGTGGACGAAACGGTGGGCCGGCCGGGCGACATCCTCGCCATCGCGGGCGTGGAAGGCATTACCATCGGCGAAACCGTCACCAGCGTCGACACCCCCATGCCGTTGCCGCATGTCGCGATCGACGAGCCTACCATCGCCATGGCGTTCACCATCAATACGTCGCCCTTCGCCGGCCGCGAAGGACAATGGGTGACGTCGCGCAACCTGCGCGAGCGGCTCGACAAAGAGCTCCTCACCAATGTTTCCATCCGCGTCGAGGAACTGGGACACGATACGTTCAAAGTAATGGGTCGCGGCGAGCTGCAATTGGCCATCCTGGTCGAGATGATGCGCCGCGAAGGTTATGAGCTGGCCGTGGGCAAGCCCGAGATTATCACCCGTACGCTCCACGGCAAGATCGAAGAGCCGGTCGAGCTGCTGGTCATCGATTGTCCGGAGAGTTTCCTGGGTGTGGTGATTGAGAAGCTGGGCGCGCGCAAGGGCAAGATGGTCAAGATGGTGAACCACGGCTCGGGCCGCGTGCGCCTGGAGTTCCACATCCCATCGCGCGGTCTCATCGGCCTGCGCAGCGAGATTCTCACCGACACGCGTGGCACCGCCATCATGAATTCGCTCTTCCACGGTTACATCGAGTGGCAGGGCGACATTCCGGCGCGGCCCACCGGATCGCTGGTGGCGGACCGGCCCGGCAGAGCCACCGGCCACGCCATTTTCAATTTGCAGGAGCGGGGCGAGATTTTCATTGCCCCCGGCGCCGAGGTTTACGAGGGCATGGTGATCGGCGAGAACGCACGCGAGAAGGATCTGGACGTCAACATCGTCAAGGAGAAGAAGCTCACGAATATGCGCGCTTCCACCGCCGATGAGGCCATCCGCCTGGTGCCGCCACGTATCCTCAACCTGGAACAAGCCATCGAGTTCATCCGCGACGACGAGTTGGTCGAGGTGACACCGGCAGCCATTCGCCTGCGCAAGAAGATTCTGAAAGCCAACCAGCGATAGCCCCTCACATCCACCACAATAACTATCGGCCCATGAACCTCGCTTGGGCAATTCTCATGCTAAGTGGTAGGGTGTAACCGATGAGGCACAACTGATCGAGCGCAAACAGCACCACCGATTCCATTCCTGCCGCTACCGCCAGACTCCATTCCTTGAGCCACGGCGTTGTGTAATCGCCGACACCCACCAGATGGCTGCTCTGTGACGGCGGGAAGCCGAGCTGTTGCGGCAACTGGATCGACTGGCGTGCCAGGTCGAGATTGCGATCCCCGGTGTAAGTGAAATTCTCGGTCTTAAGACAGGCCAAATTGGCGGGCGTCCAGTACGTTGTGGGGTAGTTGATCAGTTTGTTTATCGGTGTGTTATTGACATCTGGCGGGTACAGCACCTCAAACTTCGCGCTTGGCGCCGACTGGCGGACGAAGGTCATGATCGCCTGGGTGAATTGGCCGATTAGACCAGGGAGAAAAGTACACTCGTTTGGATACAGAGTCGGATCGGCATTTTGGCTGGGAATAATTGCCATCGGTTGCCCGTACGCCGCCTGATAGGCGGAGGTCGTGTAGGCGTCATAAAACGGCATGCCGCCGTCCGCCGCCGTGTACCACCACTGAACTTCGCCGAATTGAAGATACGGAGTAATGCCGGCGCTTAACATGATCTGCGCCATGTCGAGATACGCCTGCTGCCAGAATGCGGTGCTCTCGGGGCCGAAGTTGGTCTGCAAAGCCGGTGTGCTCACCATGCACGGAGTGCCGTCCGGATAGCATTGTGCAATTCCCGCACCAGTGCTCGGATCCCCGTTGCCAAGTTCCATGCTGAATGATGCGGTGACGATAATGCCGTAACTGTTCAGGGCCTTGAAGTAACTAAGACTCCAGTCCCGGGCCGCGCGGTTCATCCGCGGCACAACGGTTAGATCCGTGAGCCAATTTCCGTCTTGGCCGCCCGAAAGCGAACTCGTTGTCAGGCTGGCCGTAAATTGCGCGCTGTTGGTACTGACGCTCAAGGAGATGCTGTTGCCTGCCGAGCCTAAAAGGCGCGAAGTGATCGTGAGGCTGGCTCCGTCAGTTTGGGCCCAAACCTCGGTCGATCCTGCGTTGATCAACAGCTCGAAACAGGTGGCCATGCTCTCAGCCGTATCGCCGATCAGATTCCAGTGTTGCAGCGCCGTGCCGTCCAACTCGATTACGGTCTGCCCACCGAACTCGGGCTGTCCGGCGAAAGCAATCGTCGCGGATGCGTACTGATTGTCCGGGCAAACCAGCTCGTAAAACAATAGCGCTCCGGCATAGTGGTTCAACCGGCCCCGCAAGCCCAGGGTGTTTACCAACCACGCCGTTCGTTCGGGGGCGAGCGCCAGAGACTGGTTAGTATCCCAGTCCGTCGCCGCCGCTGTCGTCGGCATCGCGATGAACGTCGGCAGATCGCTTGTCGGAACGGCAATCTCAAGAAAGTCGAAGTACACCGAAGTGCCTGCCGTTCCCGAGTCGGTAATGGTGACGTTGTGTTCGACGGATGGGGTCTGCTGCCCTAACGACACTCGCATCAGCACGTCTTCGCCGGCAAGCGCCAGGTTGATTACGATCGGTGTGCCGTTGTCCACTTGCACCGTTACCTGTCCGCCGCCCGTTAGCGCCCGCGTTCCCAGGTACAAGGTGTGAGCAAATGCTGAAACGTAGCTGCACGCGATAGCGGAGCCAGGCGCCGTCGTCGAGTGTATGGACCCGCCCGAGTAGTTTCCTATCTCCGAAACCCAAGTGCCGGTGTAAGTGAGCGTCGTGGAATCGTCTTCGATCCGCCGGCTGCCGGGTCCCGCGACTTGATATTGCAAGTCGCTCCCGGTGACGGTCCAATTCGACACGACCACCGAAAACTCGCTCCGTTGAAAATCCGCCGCCTGCACGTCCGCCGCCCAGGTCCATCGCAGCTTCCGCACGTTCGTCACATTTGCGGCGGGAATCGGGACGCCGTTCAAATCCGTCAGATTTGCGAAGTCCAGATTCACTTGCCAGGCGGCAGGCGACACACCGCACTGAAACAGAGCAGAAGGCGGCGCCCAGGATTCCGTTCCGGCGCCGTGCACGGTTCCGTACACGCCGATCCGGTTTCCGTTTGATCCCGGCACTCCCAGATAGGTGAGCGTGATTGTCGAGCCCTCGGCCGTGGCGCTAACTAGTCCGGCCTGCTGATTCGCGGTTATAATCCCGGCCAGGGCTGCCGCCGCGCTGCTCAGCGTGTCCCCGGACACAAACTGGTAATTGTAGTGCTGGTCCAGCCATGCCAGCTCGATATAGTCTCCGGTTGTCGGCGCACCTTGCAGTTGAAACTGCGTAGTCGCGGGAACCGCGCTCGACAGAGGCGTCGCGTATTGCAACAAAGGGACCTCGTAGATCAGTTCCCCCCCGCTCGTATCTGCCCAGATCCTGAGGTATGGCCATGGTTCCGTCGGGTACCAGGTGGAATCAAAACCGATGCAGTTAGTGCGAATTTCCTGGTAAGATAGCTGCAATCCGCTTAGGTCTCCGTCGGGAAGATTGCGCAAGCCAGGGTATTCGAAGACATTGTCCCGGTTCCATTCGAGTACCGCCCAATCGAACTGGCTCCGCCAGCAACCGGAGATTGTGAATCCAGCCGGGCTGGTCTCGCTCAAAGCCGCGATCGCCGATGGCTCAAAGAAGTAACACTGAAGATCCCGGTCGGGTTGCAGTTTGGACGGCGTGTCTCCCATCAGAGTCGGATGATTACGGTGAGGTCCGCGCCTGGATACGTCTGCCCCACGGATTGAACGGCCAGCGTGATCTGATCGCCCGCCGCCAAAGGCGGCAGACTTTGCCCGCTGACGTCGTTGGAAATAGCCTCATTTGCCGGAAACACCAACTGGCAGTAAGCCAACCCGTTGACGTTGAGTTGGAGCTGCACCGTCGCGTCCGCCGCTGCGCCGAGAACCGCGTAAATGTCTCCGACCGAGTGCGCCGCGTCCACCACCAGGGCCGGCGCGGCTGACTGGTCTACCGACAGGAACCCCTCCACCTGAATGGAGTACTGGCCGCCGGAGAGCGTCCGCAGACCGCTATCGACCGTGTGCGTAAGGCATGCGCTCGCCATCGGGCTGTTTCCTTTTTGGTTGGTAACAAAGAGTTGTGCGCTCGCCACCCGCGCGTCCGGAAGCGGCACCGGAAAGCTCCACGTGCCGCTATAGGGGCTGCCAAAAAAGCCTGCTGGAAACCCAGCGATCGCTGTAAGGCCTGCCAGGTGGTAGACGGCTGCCTGCGCCGCGTGCGCGCCCGCCGGGCTGCTCTGCACGCCCCTCTGGACTGTATATTGCACGCCGCCCTCGCTAACTGCGGTGACCTCAAGCACCTCGCTGTCGATCTGCAAAACGCTGCCAGCCTGCGCCGGTCCTGGAGCGTTCAGTGTCAAAGTCGTGTCGCCCGCCCCGATAGCGTTAGCGAGTGAGAAGCTGGTCGCGCCTTGCAGTTCGTCCCAGTAATAAACGGTCAGCGTCGCGGCTGAGATCGTTTCGGTGTCGGTCAGGCTGCTGAAGGAAACGCCGCTCAGATCCAACGTTCCGCCGCTCATTCCGGCGCCCAAGCCAAAGAACGGCATCGGCGGCGCGGCGCTGTCGCTGAATCCACTTCCCCCAATTTGCCACCGTGTCACCGTCGATAGCGGCGGCGGGCACTCTACGTTGGCCGCGTTCGCCGATCGCCCCGTCACCTGAACCGTTTCGCCGCCTTGGTTGGGAACAACGAAGCTCACCGGGCTGCTCTTAGTCATTGCTCCCAAATGCCAGCCCGCTTCCGCCACCACGAAGTAGCTCGTGGCATCTGGAGATACCACCCAGTGGCTCGAAAGAGTTATCGTCGTTGCGTCGTTGCTTGCAATCGACGCCTCCTGTCCCGCGCCGGTCCCTCGCGTGATCCGCACGGTCATGCCCTGGTAGCCGTTTGGACTCATCTGAAGGCTCCCATTGCCCACCGTCGTCGGTGAGAAGATGCTGGCCGCCATCTCCGGCTGGAGTTCCATGCGCCAGTAGAAATTGGCATGGTCGAAGTTCGGATCGGGCGGGGCGATCAGTTGCAGCTCGGCGCCGGAATCGGTGAAGCTCGTCGCCATCGCCTGGCTCGAAGCGATCCGCAGCAAATCGGCGGGTGTCGTCCCCCGGTAAACATTGAACGTACTGGTGCCCGGCGTAAAACTGAGCCCCGTTAACGTCACCGAAGATCCATCGCTCGCAATCACCGCTGTCACAATAAACGAAAGGGCGCCCTCGTCACCCGACGCGTCCACGCCGGAGACCGCGTAGTACAAGACCTGGTTTGCCGCAAGCGTGCCACCCGTTCCAATCGTCGCGGCCAGGCTGACCAACGGCACGCCCGGTCCGGCGGCGGTTGCGGCCGCGGGCGCGACAAAGCTCACCGCCAGGCTCGCCTGAATCGTCCCGTCGCTGCTCGTCGCGTCGGTCTCGGCAATGCCGAACTCCACCAGCCCGTTCGCGTCCACCACGCTTCCCAGCAGCGGCCGCGGAACTCCAATCGTGGCTGTTGCCTGCTGGTTTGCTCCTGCCGCCGAGCTGTCTTGCCCGTTTGAGTCCAGATACCACGCATCGTCATGGATCTGCGCCGTGATTACTGCCGTCCGGTAGTTCGTCGACGGAGAGATCTTGAGAACCCGAAACGGCTGCCGGTTGAAGCCCTGGTTTTGATATGTGACCGTGATCAGGTCGCCGGGCCTGATCCCGAACGCCATGATGCTGGTTTCAAACTGAATATACGTATTACCTAACAGCGACTTATTCAAGTTGAATGTGAGCATTCGGGCGGCCTGATCGTAATTGGGCAGTCCAATCGCCATCAGCGTGGCCGTCACTTGTTGGCCTGTCAGACTCACGTCGTCCGGATCTACAACCGTGTAACTGTCCTGCTGGTAGCTGTTCAGGGCGTCTTGGAAGTCTATGCTCAGGGAGTTCGGCGTATTCCCGATGCTTCGCGACGAAACCACGACAGTCGGCTCTCCCGTCGATTTCCGCAAGATTCCCGAAACGCCTGTGGTCCCGTCGCCAAACTCGTAAGCCGGCCATCCCCCATTCAGCGACTCGGTGCTGTTAGACCACGGATTCTGCGTTGGCTGCTGCAACGCCATCGAGTTCTCGATATTGATCTGCAGCACGCCCCCGGAACCGTAAGTCAGGTACAACCGTGATGCGTTGCGAATTCCGCGGATCACATCGCCTGCGCTCCGCCTGTTCTGCAGCACCAGGTTGCATCCAAATCGAGGGATTGTAATCGGGTTGCCGTTAAGGTCTGTCGAGTTGATTAGCTCATCGCAATACGCCGCCGCTGGCGCCAGGGTCGAGTAGTCGATCTCGGAAGCCTGCCACCCGCTGCGTCGCAGCATGTCATGCAGAATCCAAACGGGGTTTCCGGTGAATTCCTCACCGAGCTGGTTTCCTTCGGCGTCGTATGTCGGAACGATCAGTCCTTGCGCCAGCACCTGGACCGAAGGCAAAGAGTTCCCGTCGCTGATTTGATTCGGCACTACCACTGACAGGTACGCCATGCTACCGTAGGGATCTCCCGCCGGCTGGCCGCTGGAGTTCAGAAAATTCAGATCGAATGCGCCGTCTCGCGTCCCCAACGTGGGAATGTTGTACCATCCGGTGCCGGTCATGTTTTGCCCGCTCACGCCAAGCGGTATCTGATAACCGTTCACCAGCACGGTCAAAACGCCCTGAATCACCCCGATGCCTAACAGCACCTCCATCCGCGTTAGGTTCCCGTCGTTGCGTGCAAATACGACCGGCGGATAGTACCAGGCCGTTCCGTACACCATTGGTACATAGTCGTTGTAACGCGCCTGGTTCACCGCCACGGCGGAACTCGTCCAATCCTTGCCGTAGCCGCGCACCGTGATCACCGGCGGAATGTACTCAATTCCACCAAACCGCGTGAACATTCCGCGTGCCTGGCAGTCTGTCGAGGCGTAGCCGCACGATGTAAACGGCGCGCCGTTGCTGAGGTTCCCGCAGCCCCCCGCAAGACCAGCCGAGTAACCGCACGGATAGTAAAGGGAATAACTGCCCTCTGCGCCCCCGTCGATGGCTTCCTGCTGTTGAGCGGGCGTCGAAGGGAATGTCCAAGGGCACAAGCGCTGAATCCGTATTTCGGGCAGGTACACCCGCTGCATGCTCATGCGGTTCGTAGCCGTGACCCGGAATGTTGCTTCCTTGATCTGATCCGGGGGGTTACAGATCCCCTGGAACACAACCACCGCGTCCGTCAGCGCTACGTTGTTAGGTAAATCGTAAAACACGAAGCTTACTGTGATCGTTGCGCCCCGAAACCCCGTGCTCTGTTCGATCTCCGAAAAGTAGGAATCCGCGTCGGCCAGCAGCAGTGTAATGGTCGGGCTTCCGTCGACACCCTGGTCCGAGGCGGTCTGAATATCGAACGCACTATGCTGTAAGACGCGGGCGGCATAGGACGTGGTTCCGACTGTGATACCGTGTGTGCACCAGTGTTCAGTGTCGCCGTTCGGCAGTGCACAGTCGAATATCACCAGAGGCGTATCGGTGATCGCACCCACCTTCAACTCAGAGACTGTTTGCATAGAATATGTTCACCGTTGCTGAGTGGTGGTTCACGTCGGTGGATGTCAGTGTGAACGTGTCGTCGCGGAATCGCGCGTTCGTGTAAACCCCGCCCGTCGTCCCGGTTTTGTATGCGGACGGCGCCGGCTGCGCTTCCACCTGCGGTCCGAACACGGTCACGGCAGCGCCCGCCTGCAGTTCGATCCCGAACCCGACCGCGGTTGCCGTGGCGTCGCCTGCGCCGGCGATCTGAATGCGGCTCCACTGAGAGTTCAGCGCGAACTGAGCCGAGTTGCTCCCAAGCTGCAACTGGATCGCCGCCGGCTGGCTGCTGAATGCGTATACGCTGAAGCAGTACGTGTAGCAGGTAGGCGCGTTCAGCGTCTGCGTCAGCGCTTGCGCCCCCTCTCCGGAGTTTGCAAGTTGCCACGCGTTGCTGCCGCCCAGCGGGTCCGCCACACCACCCGATAGAGTCAGAAACGGCGCCGCCTCCCAGACCGCGTTCGTCAGATCCTCGCTCCAGGCGAGCAGGTTCGCCGCCGGGTCGAGGAACGTGAAGCTGTTCAGCGATCCTTCCATATCCGTGAAGAACTGTTGTAGCGCGGCTAACTCTGCGTCGCTGAGATTGGCGTACTGCAGTTGCCACTCTATTGTCGCGCCGGCCGGGTCCGCCAGCTTGATCGAGCTCCCGTCTGCCGCCGCATTCACAACCGTCCGCGGTCTCCGCTGCTTCACAATCGGAAACTGGCTCATTACCCCGGTTACTAACTGCGGATAGACACTCATCGTTACACCCGATTCTCCTTCACCGTCACCGAGGTTTTACCGCGCATCTCTTCCACCGAAGTCAGGTCCATGGCATCGGAGGCGAAGCTGCAATTATTGTAAGTTTGGTTATCCCACGGGTCGGTGAAGGAGAACCTGCCGAAGCTCCCCTGGTTCGATTCCAGGAATTGCTCGAGCGCGGCCATTTCCGTCTCGTCTAACTCGCTCAGTCGGATCGCCCACTGGTGCAGCGGTCCGGCGCAATCCCGGTATCTCTGCTCGGTGCCATCCACGAACCGCACAACCTGGTTCTGGAACGCTAAGTGTTTGGTCGCCGGATACTGCGCGACGGCGCTGGTTTTGAGAGTTGGGAATGATGCCATGTCACAGGTCGCTGATTACATCGTTGATCGAGCTCATGTTCAACATCGCGCTGCGTACTGCCTGCGCGATGTCGCCGCTGCGGTCCAGAATCGATTGCGCATCCATCGCCTGGATGTTCAGCGTCATTTGCGGCGTTGCCCTTGCGCTCTGCGCGGCGCTGCCTCCAGTCCCTCCGGTGGAAGAGCCGCTGGCTCCGGCGGAGCTCGCTGCGGTCGAGGTCGGCACTGCCGTGTCGGCCAGCCGCGGCATCCCCAACTGGTCGTAATCCGCCGCCGCCAGTCCGTTCGGCGTGTCCGCGCTCACAAAATCGATCGAAGACGGCTTCTGGTACTTCTCGAGCTGCGGCGGAGCCGAGCTGCCTCCGCCGAACAATCCCATCAGCCCGCTCACCAGCGGAACAATCCCAAGGCCGCCTTCTAAAAAAGTCGTCAGCGCCGATTCGACCGTGCCCCCGGTCCCGCCTGTGCTTGGCGCGCTCTCCGCGCCGCCTTCAGTGCTCGTGCCCACCGGAGTCGCTGCGTAACCCGTGCCTGCAGCGGCTTCCGCCAACGGGCCGCCGCTCGATTCGGCGGCCTGGGTCGCGGCGGGCATTTCCGAAAGATCTGGTCCGGCGGCCTCCCTAAAGAATCTAAGAAGCTGCTCTTGCGTTGTGCTGCTCATACTTGATTTCCGCCGCGAGTTCCTTTTCCAGAATGGCGAACGCTTCTACCTGTCGCGCCGTGAGGTGCTCTTCGTTCATCAGGCCCAACCGCCTTCGTATGAAAAACTCCTCCACCGTCGTTTGGCTCTCCGCAGTAATCAACGACCGGGGACACGTCCCCAGGCTCACCCCTCTGCGCGCCCACACCGGTGGCCCTCCCTCGCCGTGCACCGCCGGCAGCCAGCCGCACCTGCGCTTCGCCTCCAGGCCGGACTTCCGGCAAACGTCGCACCTCCACCCGGCCTGGTTGGAGAATTGAAAATGGAAGGCGACGATCAGTTTTTTCGTTCTGCCCCGCTTAGGCCCGTTTCCGCTTTGACGGCCGCCAGCGCCTCCCGAAACAGGTCTTCGGGTCCGCTTTCCGCCAACGCCGCTGGAGTCGCCGCCGCCCCATCCACTTCCAGGCCGGCAACCTCTACCAGCCCCCACATCAGATACAGCCGGTCGATCTCGGCCTGCACCAGCGCCGAGTCCATCTTTTCGCCCGGCTCCCGGCCCGCTTCCAGAAACTCCATGCGCCGCGCCAGTTCCCGAATCTGCCGCATCAGTTCCACGCGCCGCGCAAAAGACATGCGCGCGATGCGGAACCCGACCCCCGGCGCTATCTTCGACTCCACATCCTTCACGCTCTCGTATGTCATGCCTATCCAAACGCGACCGCGATTTCGTTGTCCACCGTGCCCTGCGCCCGCGATGGCTTGAACACCCATTGCAGCCGGTTCGCGCTGTCGTCAAATTGCGGAACCTCCGGGATTACGCTCTGCAAGTACACGCCCATCACCTGGCCTTGCGTCTGGCCGAGCTGGAACATCACGCTGATCGGCGTCTGCTGCCGCGCCGCCTGGTACAACGCCGGCGTTGCGCTGTCGGTCTGGCTGTAGAGTCCGATCGATGCCTGCACGGTTCTTTGTCCCGGTGAGATCGCTTGCGGAAGGCTGAAACCAAATTCCCGTGACCGGGTATCCAACCCGTTCTTCAGCACCACCGAAGCTTCCGTCACCGTGAAGAATTGCGCTGGCGTTGTCCCCAGCCACGCCTCGCCCAGGTTGCCGGGCACGATCGAATAGTCGAATGCGCCGATCCCCGGCTCCACCGGATAGCTCGTCAAATTGCCCTGCCCCGCCGTGAAGCTGGCGCTGTCCAGTACGTCCTGCGCCACGCCGCTGAAATGGAACTCGTGAAAGTCGCCGTCGATTTGGATCTCCATCTGATCCACCGCGGCGCCGCGCAGGATTCTTTGCACCGCACTCGCCGGATCCCAGTAATCGAACACGCTGGCGCTCGGCAGCTCCGTCGCTGGCTGGTAGGTCACAGCCGCTCCGATCATGGTCCCACTCGCCGGCGCCGATGTGAACGGCGCGTTGAGCTGTACGGTGTTGGCGTCCACAATCACCGTCACAAACCGTATCTCGCCCCCGCTTGAGACCGCCTGGTTTACGTTCAGTCCGTGCGGCGCCGCAAAAGCCAGCGTTGTGTTCGAGTACGATGCCACCATCCCGCCATTGAAGAGCAGGGGCGCCGCGCCCAATGCTGCCTGAAACAACGGCCCGTACGCCGGACCGCCCGCCGCGGATTGCCAGCTCGTCATATACGTCTGCAATTCGAAGTTCGTGCTGCGCCGGCCGCCCGCCGGCAGGCCGGGAAACGTCCGGCTTCCCGTCTTGTCCTTCCGGTTTGTGACCACGGGTTGCTGCTGCACAGTCAGCTTGAGCGCCGGTATCCGGTTGCTTGCGGCGATTGCCGCCACGTTGCCATACCCGCTTTCCAGCGCCGCGTAAAAGCGGTTTGCGTTTGAGGAAATGTAAGAAGCCATCTTAGTTAATGCTCACTCCAATCTCGAATGTAACCTTGGCCGTCTGCACAAAGTTGATCCCGCCGCTTTTGACGGCTCCGAACGTAACCTGATACCCGCCCGCATAGTACATACCGCCGCCCCAGTCACCGCGGCTGGCATCCAGCGTCTGCATCACGGCGCTTGTATATAGCTCAACCGTGTCTTGCAACCCGTCCAACCGGTCTTGCGAGTGACGCACTTCAATCGCCATCTGGGAGATCCCCGAAAACGTCCGGAACTTCTCCACCAGTTGGTTTACGATTTTCTCGCAGTAGACGTTCACCGCCGGGTAGGTCACTGCGGTTGCCCGCTCCACCAGTTCGAGCGCCACGTTCTCGGGCGTAATCTGCGCCGTCCCCAGCGGCGCCACCGCCGTCTCGCCGTTCAGCGCCAGAGCCTCCAGGGTGAGATTCACGCCGCTCGGCCCCGTCAGCAACTGTACGGTCATGGCCGTTGCAGTGGTTCCTATCGTTGTCGGCATCAGCCCCTCTGTAAGATCCGCGCCAGCACCTGCACATAGCTTGGAGCTTGCCCATTCCCCGGCTTGCGGCCCGTCGCGCTGATCCACACCGGCTGCACCCAGGCCGCCCCAACCCCGAGCGGCGAGCTGTTCTGCATCGTCATGCTGTCCGGATCCGTGCCAACGTATACGTTCCACCCGGTGGCATTAGTTGGCGCCGGCCCGAGCGTCGCCGAAAACGAGCTGGACGCTGTCGTAATCGCCGCTGGAATCGCGGTCGCCCCTTCTTCGTTCACCCGGTTCACCCAGCCTGCGGTCGCATAATAAATGTTGTCCGGCAAACTCCCGGGCGCCGGCGCCAGCACGGGCGTCATCGCCCGCGGCACCGGTATCGGTGCCATCCCGGCTCCGGCATCGATCAGCCGCTCACGATACTCGACAGCCATCTGCTGAAACTGGTCGCGCTTGCCCATGTACCGGTCGTTCAGTTGGCTGTTGTACGCGTCGCTGTACACCAGCTCCAGCGTTCGGTAGGCGAACCACAGCTTGAGTGCCGTTGTCACAACCACGTTTTCCAGCCTCGGCTTCGCCATCGCCCACATCAGGCGATCGGCCGGGCTCAGCCTCTTCAGCACCGCATCGAGGTCCAGCCCGATTTCTTCGTAGGCCAGTTCCAGCTTGCGCGTCACATCGATCCGCTCGGTGCTGGCCACACTCAGCAACTGCGAGTCCAGTCCCGCTAGCTGTTCGATGGTGGAAGGAGGTCCGTCCGTGAATAGTGCCATGCCCTTATGCCTGGTTCTTGGCGCGCTTCCCCGCGTCCTGGATTCTGTTCCATTCCGCCACTGGCAGGAACGTCATCTGCACCTTGGCCGCCGCCAGGGCTTCGTCCGCCGCCTGCTTGGCTTTGGCCCGCGCCTCGCGAAATGCCGCCGCGTCCGCTTCCTTCGCCAGCCGCGCCACCCCATCTACGATCAGCTTCGCGGCAAGGGCCGGCGTCACTTCGGTCAGCCTGCCCGCGGGCCCCCCGTCCGGCGTTTCGCAGCTCTCCACTACTGGAAATGGGTCGGCGATTTTCGCTTGCGTGTCCCGTATCTTCTGGTAGTACAGTCTCAGATCCATCCCGCTCTCCTTGCATCTCATGGCGAGCCGGCCGTCCGGTTACCTCGGCCGCCGGCCCGCTTCGCGGCTCCGCCTCGTTAGGTGTTTACCTGCACGCCGCATGCGTTGCGCAGCACGGCGCATCCGTACAGCACATCCACCGTGAACTGCTGCGCCAGCGTGTTCGGCTGGTAGCTCATCACTACCCGCATGCCGAAGTTACCCAGCTCGGCGTACTCCGCAATCGCTCCCGTTCCCGGAAGAGGTTGCGGCAGACGGCGAACCACCAGACCGATCGCGTCCCGCGTGAACGCCAGGTTGTGCGTGTTCACCGGGCTGCTCCCCGTCTTCTGCACGAATTGCGAGCGGAAAACGTAGAAGTCTTTGTACTTGCCGATCGTCCCGTCGATCAATGCCAGCAGGCCGGCTGCGCCCGCCGTTTGGAATTCCTCGAACAGCGGAATCTGCCGCCAGGCCGAGTAGGCCGCCGAGTCCACCACGATGTACTTCTGTTCGCTGGGCGGTATCTTGGCCAGGAACAGAGCTGTTTCCGCTGCGTCCACCGTGGCTTCCGTCAGCGCCGTGCCCGCTGTTCCTACCGCCGTGTTAGTCGTGAAACCCGCGTACAGGCTCAGCAGGCTGGTTTCGATGCTCTGCGCGATCGCCGCCACTGCCGGCTGCATGTAGATCTTCAGCAGATCCGGCACCGCCAGCACTTTCGTCACGTCCGGAATCTGGAAAGTCGCTTCCGCGTGCGTGTTGAGCACAATCGACGCGTTGGTCAGGCTCGGAGTCTGCGGCGTCACGGTGCCGCCATCCGCGATGTTGTTGGCCACCAACGTCGGCGGCATCAGCACGTTCACCGTATCGCCGGCATTTGCCAGCACTGGTTCGTAATCGCGATTGACCAGGTTGCCCATCACCAGGTTCCCTACCAGCACCGGCAAAGCGTCCGCCGCCACCAGCTTCACAATCGCGCTTGCGACGTTAGTTGTTGTAATTGCTCCCATTCTTTCTCCTTGGTTTGTACTTGCCGGCCTTGCTGGCCGGGTTATCACTACAGACCCTTTAAGGTCTGCGACGCCACGCGCACGATTTCTTCTCGTACCCGCCGCATGTCTTCCGCGCTCATGCCCGGCCGGATTCGGTCGATCGTTACCGCCTCGCCTCCGCCCGCCGGGCTCTTCAGCATCCCTGCCATTCCGCTTCCCCCGGGAATGCGCGCCGGCAGAAACTCCGGATTCTCTTTCACGAACGCCGCCAGATACTCGCGAACCGGCATCTCGCCGCTCTCGCCCCGCGCCACCAGCCGCCCGTCCTCGCTCCGCACGATCTCGTCCTGCACCGCCTTGAAGGCCAGCTCCACCTTCGCCACTCCCAGGCGCTGCAGTTCCGCCCGCACCGCCGACGCGCGCTCCGCCTCCTCCGCCACCAAACGGCTGCGCTTGTTCTCCTCCACCAGCTCGTTGACGCGGCGCTCCAGTTGTTCCCGCCGCCGTCGCTCTTCCTGCAACTCCGCCTTGTGCGCCGGCTCGGCCTTGGCCTGTTCGTTGTTTACATATTCCTGGATCGCCTGCCGCACGACCGCTTGAACGTCGATTCCTTCCATACACCCCTCTCCGCGAACTCCCTCGCCAATTGCTCTTGGGCCGCCATCCTCGCCCGGCCCAAGAAGACCGCCAGCGTCTTCCGCCATCCTATTCCGCCGCCTCTTCGATCTCTTCCGCGACCTGGCTTTTCACTTCCTGCCGCGCGTCCGCCAGGTATTGGTTCGCCAGCCGCTTGTAGATCTGCTTGGTCAGCGTGGGCGAGTGGATACCCAGGTTCAGCAGCTTTTGCGCATCGTCCAACTCCGTGCTGAAATCGTTGATGTCGAATTCGTCCATTCCCGCAACGTCGATCGCGACTTCGTCCTGCCGCGCCTCCGCAATCGCCCACAGCACCTGCTTCATGCTCTCCCGCACCGTTGTTCCATACGCGCCGAGCACTTCGGCGGTGGTCGCGAAGTCCAGTTGTTTGCCCAGCGCCGACTGGTTGGCCGAGCTCGATGCCCCACCCATGGCCTGGTTGTTCAGGTAGCACACCCGGTAGATCTCATCCTTCATTTGCACCAGGTTGTCCGCCGCGATCTGGTAAACCTTCCCTTCCGGCTCCGTCCACCCAAACTTGTCCTCCGGCCCGAGTTGGATGTAGTAGGATTCGCCCACAATCTGGTTCCACTCCCGTTCCGAGTAGACTACCGGCATCGCGAACAGCCCCATCGTCAGCGCCCACCCCAGCGCATTCGACTTGTTGAAATGTTCCAGTTGCAGCAGCGCGGCTCGGTTCATCAGCCACAGCCCCTCCGTCACCCGCATCCGGAATAGCGGCACCCGGCCCAGCGAAGCCAGCGCATGCAGCCCCTCGTCGATTTTCTCGATCGGTTTCCCCTCGCCCGCCTTCCGGTAAACTTGAAAACTCTCCCGGTCGTAGTAGATCCAGCGCGTCTCCTCTTCCCACTTTGCGTCCGTCACTTTGGATTGCTGTAGACACGACGTCCGGATCACCGCCCAGTCCATCCCCCCGTTCGGGTCGTAATTCCAGTTGATGACTTCGTCCGCGCCGTAGTCCACTAGGTATGCCCGCGATGTCCCCGCGGCGTCTTCTTCCGCCCGCGTCAGCGCCGGCCCCGTCGTGCGTGGAAAGTCCACCACCAGGTAGCTCGAGCCGCATACCAGCGCTTCCACGAATCGTTTGCGGAAAAACTCGCTCAGGCTGGTGCCCTTCAGGTCGCAATCGTTCGCCAGCAGGCTGTAGAAGCTCTTCGCACCGGCGTCGGTTCCTTCCAGCATCAGCGCCGGCTCGCGATGCATCAGCGTCGCCGCGTACCAGTCCACGATCGAGCCGATGTAGTTCTGATAAAACACCCGGTTCAGCCTCTCCTGGTAAACCTCGCCCGGCTCTTTATGCCGCCGCAGCAGGTACTCCGCGGCGCGCGCCCGCAACTGTTCGCCGCCCAGGTACAGGTCCTTGTAGCGTCTCCACGTCGCCTTCCGCGCGATGTATTCCGGATGCTCCCGGTTGATTGTCTGCATGATTAGAACAACCGCTCCTGCCGCTCCCCGATTTTGGGAAGCGTTCTGCATTCCTGCCACAACAGGTATCCCAACGCGTCCGATAAGTGTGTCCTCATTCGGTCCCGTTCTTTGTCGATCGCATTCGAATCCGCCTTGTAAGTCACCTGCTCCAGATCTTTGATCAGCTCCTTGCACTTCGGGTCCACCAGCAGCCCGACTTCTCCCGTCGCCGATCGCAGCTTCGCATTCGTCAAGTTGATCCGCTCCCGCACGCTCGGGTTCGCCCTCGGAACGTGGTACTGCAGCGTCATTCCTGAGTGCGCCTGAAAGTACTCGCGGATCATTTCGTAGTCCGACGCCCCCGTCGTTTGCCGCTGGTTTCCCGACGCGTCTCCATATATGTGAACGCCCGCCCAATGCTCCGGATACCGCTTCAGGAATTCTTCGCAGGCTTCCATCGTCGTCCCGTTCCGCACCACGATTTCATCCAGCACCAGCACCTTGCCACCGACGATTTGCGCCACCAGCGAGCTCATCGGGTCCACGTTGAAGTCCAGAGCCCACAGCAGCGGCAGCCTCTGGTCGGGACCCATGTCTTTCACGTTTTCAGGCCGCGTAAACGAGCTGTAGACCGTGCTTCCGCTCAGGCTCAGGTATGTGCCCAGCACTTCCTGCCGGAAGAACCGCTCGTCGTAGCTTTCCTGCAGCCGGTCGTAGAAATCGGGCACCCTCGCCAGCAGGTACCGGTTTTCGTAGGGTTGCGCCACCACGACCTGGTACCCCTTGCTGGGCTCATCCACGAATTTCCGGTACACCCAGTCGTAACCTTTCGGCGTCCACACCGCGAAGCCGCACAGCCGCTGCGCCTTCGGGTCCCGCAACCTGCCCTCCAGCCGCAGCCACGCCGCCTCCGGTGTGTAGGTCAGTTCATCCAGCCCGTACCACGCCAGGTTCGTCCCGCGCAGCCGTTCGAACTCATCCACCGGCCGGAACACGATCCGCGATCCCGTGTCCCTCATCCGCAGCGTGTTCTCCGCTTTGTTGTGCTCGTACGGAATTCGGTTGCCGTCTAGTATCTCGAACAGCGTCGATTGCGTCGCGTCTCGTAACATCTGGTAGGTCGGCGCCCCTAGCAGTCCCATCCGCCTCGGATTCAAGTAACTCAGCCGGATCGCTTCCTGGCAAAGCGCCTGGCTCTTGCCGCTCCCGATCGGCCCCGAGAATCCCTTAAAACGCGCTGTCAGTTCGTGAAAGGATTTCTGAGAGGGCAGTGGGTCATAGGCTATTTCTCGGAGTCGGACGTCACTGGCTCGACCCATGTCACTTTGATCTCCTTCGCCTCGTCGGTCGCCTCCTCTAACTCCTTTTTCATCTGTACGAGCTTGATGTAATCCCCCACCGATGGGCTGAAATCGGCCTCGCGGATCCTCTCCTCGAATTTGGCGATGGCCCTCGCGAGCACTTCCGAAACCTTGAGCTTCTGCGTGATCTCCTGATAATAGGTGCAATCCTCGCAAGGCTTGGAAATCGTTTTAGCACTTTTCTTTGCCTTGCCAGCCATGGTCTGCCTAAAAAAAATCGGCTCCGCGATTGACTCGCGAAGCCGCGTAACCCTCTTTCCGACTTGAATGTATCATCGGGGCGCTCGCGCACCCGCCCCGAATTACTTCTCAACTTATTGAAAACTCACGAAAGAAACTTTTTCTTGGATTGGTGAAGAAGAATTGGAACGCCGGCGTGCCGCTTACTCGCCAGCCAGCGCAGTCTCTGCCACCGTCGCCCGCTGCGGCTCCACCTTCCATCGCTTCATCCAGAGGAACAGCGTCAGCAGGCCCCACAGATGGTATCCCACATTGATGCGCCTCTCCATGTGGTCGCGGATCAGCGCCTCAATCGCCCGCTCGTGGAAAATGCCGCTCGCCTTGACCGCTTCCGGCGTCAGCGTGTCCATCAGCAGCCGCCGCAGCGGCCGCCGGAACCAGTCGTGCGTCGGTATGTCGAACCCGGCTTTCTTCCGGTTGAGCACCCGCTCCGGCAGCTTCCCGCGCATCAGTTCCTTCAGTACGTACTTTTGCCGCCAATCGCGAATCTTCAACCGCGCCGGCAATCGCGCCGCGAACTCCACGATCCGGTGGTCCAGCATCGGCGGCCGCACCTCCAGCGAATGCGCCATGCTCATGCGGTCCGTCTTGTACAGGATGTCGTCCGGAAGGTAGTAATTCTGGTCCACCCGCAGATATCGGTCCACCACGCCGCCGTCGCCCGTCGCCACGCACCGCGCCAGTTCCGCCAGCCCGTTATCGCCGCCGCCGCGCCGGATCGCTTTGAGCTGTTCGCTCGAAAACGTGCCGTTCCAGAAGAAGTGCGCCTCGTCCGGATCCAGCCAGCTTCCCTCTATCCCGCGCTTCAGCTTGTACTCCAACCCGATTTTCTCGTCCGACACTGGCACGTATCGCTCCAGTGCCGCGTGCACCCAGCGGCGCAGCCAGCGCGGCGTCAACCGTAACGGCCTCGCCAGCCGGTCCGCCTGGTACGTTTCATACCCGCCGAACAACTCGTCCGCACCTTCCCCCGATAGCGCAACGGTCACGTGCTGCCGGCTCATCCGCGAGAGAAACCACACCGGGAGCGCTCCCGCGTCCGCACTCGGTTCGTCTGAGTAAAACGCGAAATGTTGAATCGCGCTTTCCAGTTCGGTCTCCGGGTTCAGGTCGAATTCGTGGTGATCCGTCCCGTAGCGTTCCGCCACCTCGCGGAAGTACGGGCTCTCATCGAAGCTTCGCCCGCGAAACGAAACCGAAAATGTCTTCAGCTTGCTCCCGCTTTGTTCCGCCGCGTAATGCAGGATCGTCGACGAATCCACTCCCCCCGACGCCCACACTCCCAGCGGCACGTCGGAAACCAGGTGCTCCCGTACCGACTCGCGCAGCAGCCCGTCCAGTTCTTCCTTAGCGTCCTCCAGCGAATAGCGGCGCGCACCCTCGTGCGGCAGTTCCCACCACGGCTCCATCCGGCATTTGCCTCGGCTCCATTCGAGCAGGTGCCCCGGCGGCACCTTTCGGATCCCTTCGATCAGCGTCCGGTCGCCCGGCACGTAGTTTACCGAAAGAAACCGGTCCAGCCCCCGATCATCCAGCCGCCGCGGAATGTGGGCGTGCTCCAGAATCGCCTTGAGTTCGCTCCCGAAATATAAATCGTCGCCGCCGCGGTAGTAATACAGCGGCTTGATCCCCATCCGGTCACGCGCCAGCACCAGCCGCCTGCTTGCCTCCGACCACAGCGCCACTCCGAACATCCCGCGCATCCGCTCGAAGCACGCCGTGTCCCACTCCATAAACGCCCGCAGCACCGTCTCGGTGTCGCACTGTGATCGAAACCGGTGCCCCATCCGCTCCAGATCGCGCCGGATCTCCCGGTGGTTGTATATTTCCCCGTTGAAGACAATCGCGGTGCCGCCATCATCGCTGACGATCGGCTGATCGCCGCCGGCCAGGTCGATGATCTTCAGCCGCACCGCGCACAGCGTGACTTCGCTGCCTTCGTATATCCCCTGCTGGTCCGGCCCCCGGTGGTGTATGGCTTCGAGGATGCGCCCGGCTACCTCCCGATCCCATATCCCGCTCAGACGCGTGAATCCCGCAATTCCGCACATACTGATTCGCGATTTCCGGAAACCTTCAGTGTATCCGGGTGGGGCAAGCTTTAGCTTGCCCTTTGTTTTCCCAAAGAACCCTCCATTTCGATATAGCGCACTCGTCGCCGGTCTCGACTTGGAGGGCCTGCCCACTTGCTGGGCGATATAATCGGAGCTTCATGCCGCCCGGCCAAATCCGCCCGTCAACGTCGCACTATCGCTGGTATATCTGCGTGCTTCTCTTCTTCGCCACGGTGATTGCTTACGTTGATCGCGGCGTGCTCGGTTATCTGAAGGATACGTTGCAGCACGTCATCGGTTGGGACTCCATCCAGTACTCATACGTTTTGGCTTCGTTCAAAATTGCGTATGCCATTGGGCTGGTGGGCGCGGGGTGGTTCACGGACCGGTTGGGTACGCGCAAGGGCCTCGCCATCGCCATCGTGTTGTGGAGCCTCGCCGCCATGTCCCCGGGCGCGGCCACTTCTGTGCTGACGTTCGGCATCGCGATGTTCTTTCTCGGCCTTGGAGAAGCCGCCAACTTTCCCGCCTGCATCAAGACTGTGGCCGAGTGGTTTCCCAAGGGCGAGCGGGCGCTGGCGACGGGCATTTTCAATTCCGGCGCCAATTTCGGCAACGTGGCGGTCCCGCTGCTGGTGCCGCTGCTGGTGGGCGCTTTCACCTGGCGCGGCGCCTTCGCCGTGACCGGCGCCACCGGCTTTATCTGGCTGGTGTTCTGGCTGCTGATGTATGCCAGGCCGGAGGACCATGCTTCGGTTTCCGCCGGCGAACTGGCGTACATTCACAGCGACCCCGCGGAGCGCGTGGAAAAAGTCGCCTGGGTCCGCCTGCTGCCGTCCAAGGAAATCTGGGTGTTCGCCATCGCCAAATTCCTGAGCGATCCCATCTGGTGGTTTTACACCTTCTGGCTGCCCGGCTATTTGCAGGAGACGTTCCACCTGGATATTCGCGCTAACAGGTGGCCGGTGATGCTTGCCTTCGGCTTAGCTGCCATCGGCAGCGTGGGCGGGGGCTGGCTTTCGGGAGCGATGCTCAAGGGCGGCAGGAGTCTGAACGTGGCGCGCAAGGGCGCACTGCTGGTGTGCGCGGTGGCCATTCTGCCGGTGCTCTACGCGCCTTTTTCGAAGAACCTGTGGGTGGTGGTGGGGCTGACGGGGCTGGCCATGGCGGCCCACCAGGGGTGGTCCGCCAACCTGTTCACGGTGGCGTCGGACCTGTTTCCCAAGGCGGCAGTGGCGAGCGTGGTGGGGATTGGCGGAATGGTTGGCGCCATCGGCGGCGCGCTGTTCGACGTTTTCACCGGCCACGTGGTGCAGTGGACCCACAGCTATATTCCGGTGTTCGCAGTCTGCGGATCGTCCTACTTCGTGGCCCTGGTGATCATGCAACTGATAACGCCCCGATACACGCCAGCTAAGCTGGATTGAGTCGCTAGATGGCCCATCGGACCGGCCCGCCGCGCTCCAGGTCCGCCGCCTGCGGCCGATCCCGCGGCTACTTCGGATAGACGCGGAAATCGTCGAAGTAGGTGACGGAATCGGCAACCGTCCACAAGCCGAGTTTGCCGGGGCCGCTGAAGGTCCTGTCGTCGGCTTGCAGAATGCGGCGATGGTTGACGTAGACCTGGAAGCGGGAGCCGCGCACGGAAACTTTGAGAATGTTCCAGGTATTGGGTTCGATATCGTGGGGCACGGCGGTGGCGATCGCCAGCCGCTCGCCATCCCGCACCTTATAAATCGCCACGTTCTTGGAGACGGCGTTGGCGCGCGCCAGATAATAGTTGTTGGGATCGCGATATCGCCAGACCACGCCGCCGGCCTGGTCCTGCTGGCCGGAGACAGGTTTGATGCGCACGCTCACATCGCAGTCGCGGAGATTGACGCCATCGAAAATGGCCAGCGGGCAGCGGTCGTTGTGATGGTCGGCGGAAACCTGCGCCAGCACGTAAGGAGGGCTGGGCGCCGAATTATCCTGGAGGACCTCCCAGCGCGGCTCGGCGCCGGCGTGGGTCATGGCCACGGTCCAACCCGAGGGAGCGTGCCCCACCGCCGCCCGATCGAACGTAACCACCCTGCCCGAAGATGCGAGCAGCCCGAAGGAAATCCAGAACCCCAGAGCCTTGGTCATCGAGCCTTACTCATTGCGAGCCGGCATGGCATGCTATCACCCGAGTCACCCTGATTCCATTATCCAACAGTTTGGGGGGCAGCGCCCGGGCGACATGGCGGCGTGCGATCGGTGCGAGAGCTTGAAGGATAATCCCCTTTAGAACATCAAAGACTCAGGTGCGTGGCACATGGTATCCGGCGTGGCCGGTTAACAGTTAGTATTGGAAGCTACTCCGAGCACACTGGACAGCCGCACCAAGCCCAACTGGACCACGGAACCCCTCCAGCCTGCTCTAATTTCCGAGTAGGCCGTTTAAGCGGCACCGAACGCCTTGCGCGCAGAAGTGCGCTGATGCGCCCTCGGCGCGCGGTGGCGTATCCATAGACGGGAGTCCCGCCCTTCAGCCAACACCCGGCGTACTCAACTCCCCGAGGGCGATACTGTCACCGACAAAGAGGTGCCTATGGGTAGCCCTGCGACCGCACCGTACGGGGTAGTCGTGGTGCTTGTCCCGTCCTTCTTGACCTCCACCCACTGCGCCTCGACGAGTGTCACCTGGACTTCGAAGGCTTTTGTCCCCGCCGGGCTGTAGAAATTGTTGAGTGCCACTTCGCCAGCCGTACCGGGGTCGATATTGACCGCGTAGATGTACAGCTTATACTCGGGCACATCCTGGCCGTTGATCTTCACATTGAATCTGAAATAGGAGGCGCTTCGGCTGCCAGCGTTCTTCAAGCGCACCTTGAGCTCGCAGAGGGCTGATGGACGAGGACTCGCGGGCTTCACCACGATCGCGTCGACGCGAACGTCGGCGGCATCTACCCGGGAAACGAATGCGCCGGCCAGGAGAGGTGCCAGGCACGACGTAACTGAGATTCTCAAAACCTTGCCAATGATTCGCATGTTTGTCCTCCGTAAAAGAGGATCGGTTCGGTCTTTACGATAGCAGGTTGGACGCGTGACTGGTAACGCAAAAACCACCGACGGGGTCTGCCACGGCAGCCAGGAGCGCCAGCCGGGCAGCTCCAGACTGTTGCCCCTCTTGTCCTGAGACCGGGGGAAAGAATTGAATCACTCGTGCTCGACCACGCCGGTGGTAGGTGTTAAAATTCTGTTCCGATGAAAGCAATCGTGCTGCTCGAAGTTGTGTTAGCCCTGGCAGTAAATGCCGCGGACTATTCCGTCCGGCAAACCACGCGGGACGGAGTGGATGTCGTCGAGCTCGCCGATTCAGCCCGGCACACTGAAGTCACAGTTTTGCCGTCCATCGGCAATATGGCCTATGAGATGAAGGTAAACGGGAAGGATGTGTTGCGCGCGCCTTCCGGGAACCTGGCCGAGTTCAAGGCCAAACCGGGCATGGCGGGCATCCCGCTTCTGTGGCCCTGGGCAAACCGCATCGACCAGAACTCCTATTACGTGAACGGCAAGATATACGCGTTCAACCTGGAACTCGGCAATGTCCGCCTGGATGCGAACAAGAAGCCGATCCACGGCCTTTTGAGTACGTCTTCCGCGTGGAAGGTGCTGTCGTGCAAGGCGGACGGCCAGGCGGCCGAAGTGACCAGCCGTTTGGAATTCTGGAAGTATCCGGATCTGATGGAGCAGTTCCCCTTCGCTCACACGATCGAGATGACGTACCGGCTCAAGGAGGGCGTGCTCCAGGTGGAGACGGTCCTGCACAATCATGCGGTCGAGCCGATGCCCGTTGCGATCGGTTTCCACTCGTTCTACAAGGTGGATGATGCGCCGCCCGACCAATGGAAGATTCACCTCGGAGCGCGCGAGCAACTGGTCCTATCTCGCGAAACGATTCCCACCGGCGAACGAATCTCCGTGCAATCCAAATACCCCGACCCGCTTCCTCTCAAGGGCGTCCGGTTCGACGACGTCTTCACCAATCTGATCCGGGATGCCAGCGGTCTGGGTGAGTTCTGGATTCAGGGGAAGACGGAGAAGGTTTCCGTGATCTACGGGCCGAAATACGACGTGGCCGTGGTCGTCGCCGCGGACCGGGATTTTGTCGTGATCGAGGCCATGTCCGCGATCACCAATGCATTCAACCTGGCGCACCGCGGCGTCTACAAGGACTTGCAAATGGTCGCCCCGAATGGCGAATGGCGAGAGAGTTTCTGGGTCCGGCCCAGTGGTTTTTGACAAGACGGCCGGACAGAGCCGTTCCGCGGCATAGCCGTTGCAGACGCCGCGGACAAGCCGGATTCGGAAGGTCCGGCTTGCGGTGGATTCTTGATAACGAGCAGATAGGAGCTACTTATGGTTCTTGTAGTCGCGGCCGGGGCGAGTGATGAGCAGGCAAATATTCCCGCTGACCGTCTCGACCACCCCACGGCGCACTTTGATCCGGCAATAGTTCGCAATGCCATTCAGGTGTTTTAGCAACATCTCGGCGAGTTTCGACAACGCCGACGCCGTCATAGATGATTGAAATGTGGGTTAGAAAATGAGGAGGCTCACCATGCTACACAGATTTGCCGGGTTGTCGCTTGTCTTATCCGCCGCTGCTTCCATTGCGCTCGCGCAGGGCAAACCAATTCCGCAAATAGTCAAGCAAGGCGCCAAATATACCTTCCTTGTCGATGGAGAGCCTTTTCTTATGCTGGGGGGACAAGTCGATAACTTCAATTCCTGGTGGCCATCGTACCATAGCCTCGATCCCCTCCCGGATGAGATCGCGAAGGTATTGCCTGGCTTCAAGTCGTACAGCGCGAACACAATCGAGTTTCCGGTCCACTGGGGGCTTATCGAACCCAAAGAGGGTGAGTTTGACTTCGCCGGGTTCGACCAGATCGTCCGCAACATTCGCGCCCACGCTCTCAGGGCCATTGTGCTTTGGTTCGGCACGTGGAAGGCCGGCGAATGGGACTACTACCCCGACTGGATAACGTCCAACCTCGCGCGCTTCCCACACGCGCTGGATGAGGACGGAAAGCCGTTGAGGTCGCTTTCGCCGCTTGGGGCGGCGACCCTGGAGGCCGACCGCAAGGCCTTCGCAGCCTTGATGAAGCACATCCGGCAGATCGACGAGAACGATCGAACCGTGATCCTGGTGCAGGTTGAAAACGAGGCCGGGGTCCTGGGCTCCGCGCGCGACCACTCTCCGGAGGCCGACAAGCTGTTCGACGGGCCTGTTCCGGCGGAGTT
>Ga0187891_1000115_pt1 | contig 83539 bp, 65 predicted proteins | sample June2016WEW_21_4_FD_132990 | JGI IMG/M metagenome (GOLD analysis project Ga0187891, IMG submission 132990) | Peatland microbial communities from SPRUCE experiment site at the Marcell Experimental Forest, Minnesota, USA - June2016WEW_21_40 | ecosystem: Environmental > Terrestrial > Soil >... | reverse complement strand
GCAGCTCCCGTGCCGCGGGCCGCCATGTGAGAGGCCCGTCTTCCCTTCTTCGCTGAAGCGGGCCATCCGCCGCCGACTCTTACGTTGCGCTGGTCGATGTTTCGCTGTTCGAGCCGTATTTTCGGACGTACCCTGCGTTGACGGCGTACTGGTCTATGTGCTTGTCGTACATCCCGACCACCACCGCGTCCGTCGGTTTGATGTTGGCGAAACACTCCTTGAATGCCTGCTCCACGTATTCCTCCCGCTCGCACAAGCGGCCGGAGGCCAGAATCTTATACACAAAGCACGGCTTCTTTGTCTGCTTGACTATCTTGTACATCTCCGGCGGGTCGCCACGCACGAAAAGCGACCCATCGCCGTAATGCGAATTCGGACCATCATGCCAGTGAATGACTTCCGCCGGCGCCATGCCCGGGTTCGCCGCGTATGCCTGCTCCCATTCCGCCTTGGTGCGACCGTACTTGTACACGCAGCACATGTAGTAATCCACGTCCCAGTCCTGCGACTCGATGATGTCGAACACTTCCGGCCGGTGGCTGGTCACGGCAACCAGCACGCCCGCATCCCGCACCGATTTGCACCACTCCCGAACCCGGTCCAGCTTGCCTTTTCTCCACCACGCATCCGTCCCGGTCTCGCCCGCCCCTCCGTGGTGAATGGCGATACACCCGCCCTGGGCGATCTCCCTGGCTCCGCGCCCGGGCTTGATGGATTCGTCCAGCCCCGCCGTGTTCCGCGTAGTGAACAACATCTTGCCGCCGTTTTCCTGGTTGTACTTGGGGATGCGCTTCGCTCCATCCTCCATGCAGTTGATGCCCAGTTCCTCACAACGCTTGAAGACCTGCGTAATCCGCTCGGGCGTGTTCCACGCGCGCATCTCCACATCGACCAAACTAGACAGATGCGACCCGCCGGCGATGGTGTTCGAGCCGACAATCAGGCGGGAAACCTGGTACTTGCCGAAACCAACCGTGGGCACCTTCGGCTGCGGGTCGGTGCCTGCACCGGTGCTGGCTTTCGCCAACACGCCCGACGCCGCTGCCAGCGTCCCGATTTTTTGCAAAAAGTCCCGCCGGGAGTTCTCGCCCGCCGGGGGATTAGTTTCTGAATTCATTCCTGTCCGTCTCCTTGGCAGAAGCAAATACCGCTTCGCCCCATGCAGATCACGATTCCCGACAATTAACGCCCAATATCCTATATCACAGCGGCAGGCATGTCAAAGCCGCTCCCGATACTGAAGTCAAGGTCAAGCCAAGCTGTCAGGGCAAATCTGCGGTGCCAGGTCACCTCCCACTTCCACAGGAGATGCCCGGCAACGGGCGGGTTACTCAGGCATAAGCCAAGGAAGAACTCGCCATCCGCGGCCGAAGATCCTTGGTGAGTTTTCGGCAGTCGTGCGTGACGCCAGGCAGCCGCCCTGGCGGCAGAGTGTTTCGTGGAAAGCCGGGCTGGGGGTGCGGGACCGGCCTTCCGGCTCGAGCGAGCTCAACTGCCCAGGCCGACCAAAACGACACCAGCCAGCACCAGGCTCAGCCCTATCACCTTCGAACCCGTAAACCGCTCGTGGAAAAAGAGGCGGGACCACAACAAGGTCCAGATGTATCCGACGGCAACCATGGGGAACAACACGGAGAGTTGCCCGTGCCGGATTCCCAGGCCGTAGAACACCGAGGAGCCCAGGTACAGGCCGACCCCGAGCGCGAGCCGCCAGTTCAGCAGGCTCATTAGCCCCGTCAACCGGACCGCGCCCAGCTTTAGAAACACCGCGCCGAAGCTCCCCACCACGGAGGCGAACAGCACGAGCAGCATCGAACTGAGAGGAGTAGAATTCACCGCCGCTCGCCCCGGCCAAGCATGGCCACGCCCGCCATGATGCCGGCGATGCCCACCAGCTTCAACGGGCTGAGCGTGTCGTGAAAGATGAAGTAGGAAAGCGCGGTCACCCATACATACGACAGGCTGATGATCGGATACATCAGCGACAGCTCGCCCTCGCGCAGCGCCAGCACCATCAATAGTGTGAACACACCATACAGTGCGTACCCGGCAATCAGCGGCAAGTTAGTCACGATCGCCAGCAGGCTCAGGCTGAAATGGGTCATCCCCTTTTTCATCAGGATCTGCGCCGCCGCGCTGAGCAGCGTGGCGCCCGCCATCATCAACACCATGCGCCCCCGTGCGGCGGAATTCGGACTCGCGGAAGCGGGCGCAGCGGTGATACTCAAGACCTGTAACCTCGGGATGCCTGGTTGGCGGACTCTGCCAGAACAGGATAACAGGGATTGTGGGTACAATGAGAGACTGTGGAAGAACTCGACCCCGCCGCGGTGCAAGAGCCACCGCCGCTCGTGCAGGCTCCGCCAGAGCCGGCGCAGCGCGGATTCATCGCGGAATGGACCGTCACCGTCATTCTGCTGCTGTTCTGCACCACTTCGCTGGTGCAGGCATTCGTGATCCCCACCGGCAGCATGGAAGACACGCTGCTGATCGGCGACCACCTGCTGGTCGACAAGCTCTCCTACGCGCCCTCCGGACCGGTATCGAAGTACATTCTGCCCTACACCGAGCTCAAGCGCGGCGACATCATCGTGTTCCGTTATCCGGTGGACATCAAGCAGACGTTTGTGAAACGCTGCATCGGCCTGCCGGGCGACCACATCCGGCTGATCGACAAGCAGCTCATTTTGAACGGCAAAGCGGTGCGGGAACCCTACGTCTATCACAAAATGCACTACGTCGAGTCCTACCGCGACAACTTTCCCAACGAACCCAACGTGCACGTGGAAACGGCTGCGCAAGACATGCTGTTGAACCACGTGCGGAACGGCGAGGTCATAGTCCCGCCCAACTGTTATTTTGCGATGGGCGACAACCGCGACTCTTCGCTCGATAGCCGCTACTGGGGCTTCGTGCCGCGGGCCAATATCATCGGCAAGCCGCTACTCGTCTATTGGTCTTACGACGCATCGACCCAAGCGCTGATCGGCCCCACCCTGAGCTGGCGTCACATGGTGGATCTGGTGGAACACTTTCCCACCAAGACGCGTTGGAACCGGACTCTTCGCCTGATTCACGGTTACGCGCTGAACTGAATGAACCGCCACTGTTACGGATTGATCCTGGCCGGAGGCCGCGGTACGCGCTTCTGGCCGCGGAGCCGCAGGCGCTGCGCCAAACAAGTGCTGAACGTGGTGGGCGAGCGATCGCTGATCCAGGCCACGGTGGACCGCCTCGCGCCGGCGATTCCGCCCCAGCGCATCTGGATCCTGACTAACCACTACCTGCGCGACGCCATCGTGGCGCAGCTTCCTCAAGTGCCCAAAGCCCAGGTGCTGGCCGAACCGGCGCAGCGCAACACGGCGCCGGCGATCGGTCTGGCAGCGCACATTCTGCGCTCGTTCGACCCGGAAGCCGTAATGGGCGTGTTCCCCGCCGATCACGTGGTCTCCCGCCCGGCGGTGTATCGCAGCGTGGTGCGAGCCGCTTTCCGGGGCGCGGCCGCCGGACACCTGATGCTGGTCGGCGTTCGGCCGCGCTGGCCGGAAACCGGCTACGGCTATATCGAGTTCCCGCGTGGCGCCCAGGCCGGAAAGTCCGAACCCATTCCGGTGAAGCGGTTCCGCGAGAAGCCGGCGCTCGGTCAAGCCAAACGCTTCCTGGCGGCGGGCAACTTCTATTGGAACTCGGGGATGTTCTTCTGGCGCGCCGGCGTGCTGCTGGACCAGTTGCGGCAGCACCTGCCCAAGACAGCCACCCTGCTGGCTTCCCTGCCCCGCTTCGGCTCGCGCCAGTTCGCGGCCAGGCTGGACGAGGCCTTTCCCTTGTGCGACAACATTTCCATCGACTACGCGGTGATGGAAAAAGCCAGCAACGTGCGCGGCATTGCGGCCGCGGATTTCGGCTGGAACGACGTGGGAAGCTGGAACGCGGTCTATGAGCTGCTGCCCGGCGACGGTGACGGCAACGTGATGGCTGGCGAGTCGGTTTGCCTGGATGCGCACCGCAACTTCGTCGACGCCCGCGGCAAGACGGTGGCGCTGCTCGGCGTAGACGACCTGATCGTGATCGACACTGCCGACGCTCTGCTGGTAACCCGCCGCGACCGTGCGCAGCAAGTCGGAGAGGTGATCAAAGCTCTCGAGCGCCGGAAGCGCGAGGATCTTCTTTAGACAGACCTCGCATTGGGCACCTGTGGGGCATGCAGGAGCGCGTGTGCCGCGGCAGGCGTTATGGAACGGCGATGGTGACGGTGTTTGAGGTCACTCCGCCGATTGAAGTCGTCGCCGGCACGGCATTCCCCATCGGCGATGCCGGGTGCCCGGCGCTTCGCCGATGGTCACCGTCGCACCGGTCGCAGGCTGGTTGGTAGCCGCCCGAGGCCGGTGCCGTAAAACGCCGTTCTAATCCCGCGTCCGCTCGCCGTTTACGATGCGCCAGATACCGGCCGGGTTGCCGGCGCGCAGTTCTTCGGGCAGCAGGGAGGCGGGTGCGTCCTGGAAACAGACGGGCCGCGCGAAACGGTCGATGGCGCGACCGCCCACCGAGGTAGTGCGGCCGTCGGCGGTGGCGGGAAAGGCGCCGCCATGAACCATCGCCTGGCATACCTCGAGGCCCGTGGGATAGCCTTGGAAGACGATCCGGCCGACGCGCGTTTCGAGCGCAGCTACCAAGAGAGCCGCGGCTTCCTCATCGCCCGCAGCCATGTGAATGGTGGCGGTGAGGTTCCCTTCCATGGCTCCGGCGATTTCGAGCGCCTGATCGAGCGTCCGGTAGCGGACCATCAGCGAAGCCGGCCCAAACACCTCGGCGGCCAGCTCCGGGTTGCTCAGAAAAGTATGGGCATCGGTTTCGAACAGCGAGGCCGCCGCCCCGGCCGCACCGGCTGCTTGCGCAACCAGGCGCAGGCGTCCGTCGCGCGCGCGCTCCTCCACCAGCCGGCAGTAGTTTTCCAGAATTCCAGAGTTCAACATCGCCGCCTGCGGCGTGGTCTCGATTCTCTCGCCGAGCGCGGCCACCAGCGCGTCGCCGGCCGGTCCCTCTTCGAACAGCGCCACACCGGGATTGGTGCAGTACTGTCCCACTCCCAGGGTCAGCGATGCGTGCAGGCCAGCGGCGATGGCCGCGCCGCGCTGGGCCAGCGCATGGGGCAGCACGAACACCGGGTTCACGCTGCCCATTTCGGCATAAAAAGGAATGGGCTCCGGCCGCGAGCGCGCGATTTCAGCCAGCGCCAGACCGCCCTTGCGCGAACCGGTAAACGCACCGGCCTTGACGAGAGGGTGCGCCACCAGGGCCTGCCCGACGCGATGATCCTGGCTGAAGAGCAGCGAAAACACGCCGTCCGGCATCAGCGTCCTATGCGCCGCGGCGGCGATGGCGGCGCCGCACATCTCGGCCGTGCCGGGGTGAGAAAAGTGGGCGTTGACGACCACCGGGTTGCCGGCGGCCAGCGCCGAGGCCGTGTCGCCGCCGGCCACGGAGAACGCCAGCGGAAAGTTGCTGGCGCAGAACACTGCCAACGGACCCAGTGGGCGCAGCATCGAACGCAGATCGGGCTTGGGCGCCGGCTTGCGGTTGGGATCGGCGGTGTCGATGCGCGCGTCCACCCAGGAACCCTCTTCGACAATGCCGGCGAAAAAGCGGAGCTGGTTGGCGGTGCGGCCCAGCTCGCCGAGGACGCGGGCTTCCGGCAGCGCCGTTTCCAGCATCACGCGCTCGACGAGCGCTCGCCCGAGCGCTTCCAACTGCGCCGCGATCTCGCGCAGGAATTCGGCGCGGCGGCCGCGCGGCAGGGCGCGATAGCCGGCAAAAGCCGCCGAGGCAAGCGCCACCGCTTCATCCAGATCGCAGTCGTCCGCCGGATGGAAAGGCGGCTCCAACCGCTCGCCCGTGCGCGCATTGACTGCGAAAAAAACGCCGTCCGAAGCTGTGGCGCGGCGCGTGCCGATGATGGATTGTCCGGTTAGCTGCATTTCAGGCTCGAAGAAAGAGTGTACCGCGGACTCATCGCTGCAGCGCTCCGGGCGGGAACGCGACGAGGCGGCGACGCCAGGTAGAGCACGGCCAGCGCGGCCATGCCCGTCTAGAGGGCCACGTGCCAGGGATAGCGCTGGAGCGCGGCGCGGGCGGCATCCAGGGAGTGGAACTCCGGCGCAGCGGTGACGCCGAAGCAGTACCGCCGCGGCGAGAAGTGTGGCAGCAGGAGTATGACGGCTCCGCCCAAGGCCAACTCCGGGAGCGACACGAAAGCGAGGTTACCCACATCCTTCACCAGGCTAGCGCGCCTGCTCGTGATCCGGTAGAGGCGTAACCACCGGCTCAGGGCAGTTTGGCGGCCGAATCGAGCAGGCCACCGTTCAAGCGAAGCACGTTCCAGCGGGCCTTTTCGAGTGCGTATTGGGCGTCGTAAAAGGCGATCCACTTGTCGTTTTCGAGCAGCCGGGCCTCGTCCACCTGGCGCATGGTCTGGCGGCCTTCCTGAAACTGCGCCAGGTCGACAGAAAGCTGCTCGCGGGTAACTTCGAGATCGAGCCGCGCTACGTCGGCGGCGGTTTGCGCGCGCCGCGCCGAGCGCAGAGATTCGGCCAGATCGGAAACGATGCGGTTGCGCGTGTTGGCCAGCTCGATTTTCAAGCGGCTCAAATCGGCCTCGCCTTGATCCCTGGCCGATCTCACTCCCGGCACAAACAGCGGCACCTGAAACGACACACCGATTTCGCCGTTGTTGCGCTGGAAGTGGTTGAAAAACTCGGCGTAGTTGTTGAACTTGGCGAGCATGGCATATTGGGCGACCAGATCGGCGCGCGGGAGGCGGGCGGCCGCGGCGCCGCGCAGCTCTAGCTGTTTCGCGGCGATCCGACTCCAGCCGGCGCAGCTCGCTGTTGGAGGCGAGGGCGGCTTCGGCGGCCTGTTGCTCGGTAGCCGGCAGGGGCGGAGCCGGCCGGTCCTGGGCCACCGCGCGGACGCGGTCTTCGGCGGGAAAGCCGAGCGCCAGGGCCAAATCGGTCTCAGCAGCGGCTTGCTCATCGTCCACACTCTCGGCTGCCTGGCGGTCGCGAGCCAGCACCAGCTCGGCCCGTTTTTCGACGACGGGCAAGGCACGCCCCTCCGCGACCTGGGCACGGACGGAATCGAGCACGGCCTGCTGGCGGTCGATGGCGGTGCGGGCCAGCGCTCCAATGCGCGCCGCGCGCTCGGCATCCAGATAGAGAGCAGCGGCGCGATAGACCACCTCGTCGCGTTTGCCGGCCACGGCGATGGCGGCGCCGCGGGCGTTCTCTTTTGCGCGGGCCACGTCCAGGCTCTGCGGCCGATTGAAGAGGAACTGCTGCGCGACAGCCTGCATGACGCTGGGCGCCGAGCCCTCCAGGCTCATCGGGAAGCCGCTGGTGTATGCCATACCGCTGCCGGCCGTAAGGTGAGGCAGGAAGGGGTCGCGAGCGACGCGAACCGCGGCCCGCGCCTTTTGCTCATCCAACCGTACCAGCGCTACATCCGGATTCTGCCGGAGGGCGAGTTCGATGGTCTGGCGCAGCGTGAGCGAATGAACCTCAGCGCGCGCCAGCGCCGCCAGTGCAAGAAAAGAAACCGTGAGCTTCGACATGCATTCATTGTAGTGAGTTGGCGCGGGGCGGAGCCGGTCGACTGGCGGATCAAGCCAATCTCCCACCCGTCCACAAATATCTGAAGGCAGACGTTCAGACGGAATGATCGCCGCCGCTTTACTTGCTCCTGCTAAGTTTGCGGAAGTAGTCCGCTACGGCGTCCTGATAGCCTTGCGGCACGCGCTCGCCGGCCGGACTGCGGACGCTGCCGCCGCCGGTGGAATCGTCCAGCTTGCGGCGGAGTTCCATCTCCACCTGCTCGGCGCCGGCCAGCGCGGCCTGAATGCGTTGGCTCAACGGCGGATCGTCGCCGAAATGACGCGTGTCGAAAATGCGCAGGTCGTGCATCAACCTTTGGATATCGCGTGCCGTCGTGGGGTCATCGCGGAGTTGCTGCTCGAGACGGCTCAGGCTCTGCAAAGCGCCGCGATAGCCGCTCTCGAGATCCTCCGGCCGCAGAGGGGTCTCCACGCTGCCACCTGGCCGCCAGAGCGCATTTGGATCGCGGTTGCCGCCAGCGCCGTCTGCGCTGTTGTTCGCTTGGCTGCCGCTCGCACCGCCCGGCGCGCCTTGTGGTGAGCTGCCCGGCCGCTCTGTCTGGCCTTGCGTTCCCGGTTGCTGGCCGCGGTTAGCTACTTGGGATTGCAGTTGCTCCATCCGGCGGCGGAGCTGCTCCACCTGGTCCAGCGCCTGTGCGACCTCTTTGTCATCCTGGCCCGACGCGGCCTGGTTGCCTTTGCCGAGCGCCTGTTCGACTTGGTGCAATTGGTCGCGAAGCTGATTCAATCCGTCGGTGGTCTGCGCCTCGGACAGAGCGGCGGTTTCCCCCTGGCCGCGGCGGATCCATTCCGCGTTGCGCTCCATCTCGCGCGCCACCTCCTGTTGCTGCACTTCACTGAGCGCCTCGCGCAGCTTGGTAGCGACCTGCCGCTGGGTGCCCATCAGGTCGCGCGTCGAGTCCTGCATCTGTTGCTCCAGGCGCTTGAGATCGCCGACTTCGCCTTCCTTCTCCTGCGCCATTTGTTCGGCTTGGCTGCGGTTGAGGCCTGTGCCTTGCGGACCGAAAGCGCGCCGCATCTGGCCTTCGAACTCCTGCTGGCGGCGAGCCAGATCGTCCGCCTGACGCACCATGTCGCCCACTTGACCGGACGATTGGGCGTCGCGCAATCCGGCCAGCATCTGCTGGGCTTCGCGCAGGCGGTCGGCGGCGCGGTGCGCTTCGGCTTTACCCTGTGGCGTCCCGGCCTGCTGCGACGATGCCGCCTGGCGCATATCCTGGAGCGCCTGCTGCAACCGGTCAATGGTTTGGCGCAACTGTTGGACATCGGCGTTGCGCAGGCGCTGGTTGGCTTGTCCCTGCCCCGTCTGCCCCTGACTGTTGCGCCCCTGTTGGGCCTCCTGGCCGGATGAGCCCGCTTGGCCGGACGCTCCTGCTTGCCCCGATTGCCCCTGCTCGCCGTCGCGGCTCAAGGGCGCGTTCTGCGCGAGCCGCTGCATCTGCTGCTGGAGTTGCTCGGCTTCGCGGCGCAGCATTTCCTGCTCCCAGCGCTGTTGCGGCGTCGGCGCGGCGCTCCGCTGCTGCTCGGCCAATTCCTGCTGGCGTTTGGCGAGCTGCTCCAACTTCTGTAGGGCCTCCGTCATCTGGCGCTGGCGCGCATCTGCCGATTGGCTCTGCCGCACGCCCTCGTACTGGTTTTTCTCGGTGTCGAGTTCCAGGTCGAAGATGCCCTGCATGTCGCGTGTAGCTCCGCTGACTCCACCACCCCCGGCGCCGCCGGATTGGCCGAAGGCCACCTGGATGTCGCGGAACAGGGCTTCCGCGCGCAGCAGATACTGCAGCGCCTTCTGTTCCGGCGCCAGCGCGTCCCGCCATTTCGAGACCCGCAGGTTCCCGGCGGCGGGACCCATAGCGCCGGCGGCTTGCTCCATGTCGGCGACAAAGCTCTTAAATGACTCGCCGGATTCTTCCATCTGCCGGGCCTTCATTCGCTCGGCCATCGAATTCGCCTGGTCGCGCAGCTTGGATTCGACTGAAGCCAGGAACGCCGCGTTTTCCGCGTCCGAGGCTTTGGCCCCGTTGCCCCGGATTTGGTTCCAGGTAGCCGCGATGATTTCCTTTTGCCGCTCGGACAACTGGTTTTGCTGGTCGCCCTGCTCCCCGGGAGTGCCGCCGCCGATCGCCTGCGACTGCGTGTAGTTCCTCTCGAAAGGCTGGGCTTCGACAAAAAACATGTCGGTGTTAGTCGTCTGGCGGGCGTCCCGCGCGGATCCGTACAGGCTCACGATGTCGCCGGGTTCCGCCTTGAAATCTTCAAGCGCGATCACGGTGGACCCCTTGGCGGTTTTGGCGCCCTTGGCGTCGAGCAGACTCACGGTCTTCTCTGCTCCGCCGTTCACCGAATAATGCAGGTCGACGCTACGCAGTCCGAAATCGTCGCTTGCGCTCACTTCCACGGTGACTTCTTCGATCGGGCTGGCCTTGAAATCGTGGCCCGGCCGGGTGATGGTGATTTGCGGCGGATTGTCCTTCTGCGCCTCGATGAAATAATCCTCGCTGAGCCGCACGTCTTCGCCGCTTTCGACGGCGGCGATGTGATACATGCCGTCCTTCCGGATGGGCACGCTGGCAATCAGCGTGTTTGCACCGCCGTCGCGCAGCCCCACCTTGCCGCCATCGTCTAGCAGCAATGCGCCGTTGGCGAGCGACCGGTCCATGTGGAGGGCCACTTCGGCGATGGTGCCCTCCACCGCGCGCAGATCGCCGCCCGGGTCTTCCACGAAATCCTTCATGCCGGTCCAGTCGGGGTAATGGTAAGTGACGCTGATGTTTTTGATGGAAGGCAGATCGATCACATTGAGATGGTAAGAGGGTGAGCGGACGCCGCCGGCTTGCACATAATAATCGAGCGATTCCGGCACGCCGGCGATCAGAAACTGGTACGCCGAGCCGCCCGTCTCCGTGCGCATTTCGGCCTGTTCCCATTGCGGCGCGCCCGAATATCTCGCGGAGAAGCGGACCTCAGGCGCCGTGAAGCCGAGCAAAGTGGCCTGGATGACCTGGTCCGCCCGCTTGCGAATGGTGCGGTTGCCCGGTTCGACCATGATCGAATAGAATGGCTTCATTTCGCCCTTGGGCGGACCGGCCCACAGCAGCGCGGTGCCGTAGCCGAGAAAGCCGGGCCCCGCCATGCCGAGCCAGATGAGGAGCAGCGCGGAAGCCGCCGCAGCCGAGGCGAAGCCGGCAATCCAAGTGGCTTTGGCGATCGTGGCAGGCTTGGCCCGCTCGGCCACTTGCAGCGTGTCGGCTGCCAGTAACTGCAGGAAGAGGTCGGCGTCCGCCGAGCCGGCGCGCTCACTCAAGGTGAGCAGGCGCTGTTCAAACTCCGGGTGCTTCTGTTCGGCAGCGCGAGCGGCGCGGCGGCGGTTGAGGCGCACCAGCGGAACGACCAGCGCAGCGGCGATGGCGCAAGCCAGACCGAGAAACAAGGCGAGCCGCGCAACCAATATCGCGCCATTCGAGAACGCGAAAGCATTGGCCCACTCGACTGCTGCCAAGGTGAGCACCAGCGCCGCCAAGGCCGTAACCGCACTGCCACGCGACAGGGTCAGCAGGCGTAAACGGCGTTCCATGCCGCTCAAATAGCGCGCGAGAAGGTCCAAGGGGTTCATTGTGCCTCCTTATCCGCGGAAAGATGACGATTCCCCAGCCAGGATTCGGCGAGCGCGCACGCCAACACGGCCAGCATCACATACCACCACAAAGACAGGCGACTTGGCTCGCTGCCCGCTTGCCCGCTCGCGGCAACACCACTGGCTGTATTCTGCCACAAGCGGAGGGTTTCCGGCGCAGCGGGCGTCAGGTCGGATTCGCGGCGGTCGGTATTTACCGCGACCAGTTCGTTGCGGCCGTTGGGGCGCCGGATGTCATAAAAGCCAGCCATGGTGAACTGGATGTTTTGCGCAGTGGCGGCTTGGGCGAGCGAAAACACGCGCTCGCCCTTGGGATCGAGCACATCCACAGCGGCGGCTTTTCCCCCAGCGTCGCGCAGTTCTTCGAAGCTGCCCACGCTGACGGCGGACGGCCCGGCATCCAGCCGCCCCAGGTAGTTGGCAGTCTGCCCAATGAAGGGCACGAACGATGCATGCAGCGGAAAATCGTTAGCGACGTTGTCCAGGGTGGACGCAAAAACCAGGATATGGCCCGCGCCTGCCCGCTGATCCACCAACAAGGGAGTTTCATCTGTGAGACGCGCCACGGTTTTCGCGGTGCCCGGATCGACGCGGATCGCCTGGTAGAACTTCACGTCGTCCCAGCGATTGTTCTGCTGAATGGAGGGGTGCGATGGATCGAGCGCGGTCGCGCTTTGAAACAGCTCGCCCTCGCGACCGGCGTAGCTGGTGCCTTGAATGGCGAGACCGGATACCGGAACTTCGCGGCGGCCCATCGCGGAGTGGCCGAGCGCGATCAGCGCAGCGCCGCCATCGCGCACGTACGAACGCAGGCTCTTTTCGAAAGGCTCCGGGAGCGCACCCACGTCCGAAATCACTACGAAAGCGTACTGCGCAGGCGCGACATTAGCGGTTTGATCCGCGGCGGCCGGGTCGATGACGAAGGCTGACTGGCCGGACGCTTCGAGCGCCGCTTTGAAATACAGCAGGTCGCGCGTGTTGCCCGCGTCGTGGACGAACAGGGCATGGCGCGGGTCGGCGCGCTCGACGGAAAAATAAAAAGTGTCGTCGTCGGCCAGCGCGTCGGCGGAATCGATCTTCACCGCGCCATGGTTGCGGCCATACGGCACTTCGAGAGAATTGAACTCGACCGCGGCGCGTCCGCTTTCCGGGACCGTTACGGCCTTCGATTCGATGATGCGGCCGTTCAGCACGAGCGAAACGTTGCGCACGGCCTTGGGCGTGCCGAAACCGGCGATGGTGGCCAGCACGCGCGTCTTGGCACCGCTGTAAACCCGGCGCGGCGTGACCACGTTCTCAACGGTGAAATTGGGCATCTGTTTCGAAACCAGCGGATGTGGTTCCAATTGGATGTCGGCGTTCAAGCGGAGGTCGCTGAAGTTGGCGGGCATGCCGGTCTGCTGCATGTCCGAATAGAGCAGCACGCGCAGGGGCAGGCGTAGGGATTGCGCGATGGAGCCGAGCGAGCGGGAAAGCGCGGCGAAAGAGGTGCGGCCGTCGGAGGATTCGAGCGCATCGATTGCGGCGGTGAGCGCAGCACGATCACCGGTAACCTCGCTCAAAACCTCGACCCGCGAGGCGAACGCCAGCACCTGCGCACGCTGCCCGGGGTGCAGACCCGAAACCTCGCTCTTTGCCAGCTTTTTCGCCTGTTCGAGGAGGCCGGCGGCACGCATGCTCAGCGAGTTATCGATGGCGAAGACGGTGACCTCGCCCGAGCGCGACGCGGGCAGCAGCGTGCGCTGTAGATAAGGATGCGCGAAGGCCACCGCCAGCAGCGCGAACAGCAGCGCGCGCAGCGCGAACAGAATCAGGTAGCGCAGGCGGCGATGCTTCAGGGAGCTCTGCGTGCGGCGCTCGAAAAACATCAGCGAGCTGAACGGCACCGGCGTGGCCTTGTGCTTGCGCAATAGGTGCAGCCAGACGGGCAAGCCCACGGCAGCAAGACCGGCCAGGAACCAAGGAGTGAGAAAGCCCATTTAAAGCATGCCCCGGCGCACGCTCAAATACTCGCGCAGGCCTTCATCGAGCGGCCGGCCGGTGTCCATCAGAAAATAGTCCATGCCCGCGCCGCGGGCCTGCGAGCGCAGCGCCTTGATGTGCGCGTCGATCTTGGTCCGGTATTCGTGGCGCGCGTATTCCGGCGACACCTCCAGCGCCGCACCGGAATTCTCCATATCCACCAGCAGCACCGGCTCGCGGAATTTGGGCGCGATCTCCTGCGGGTCCAGCAAGTGAAACAGGATCACCTCATTGCCGCGGAAGCGCAGCGGCTCGACTGTCTTAACGATGACCGCAGGATCTTCGTAAAAATCCGAAACCACCACCACGATGCCGCGGCGGTGCAGGAAATTCTGGAAGTGCACAAATGGCTTGGTGAAGTCCGTGCGCGTGCCGGTCTTAGCGTGTTCGATGGCGTGCAGCAAGCGGAACAACTGCCCCTGCCGCGTGGAGGGCGCCACGTAATTGCTGACCTCCTCGTCGAAGACGATCAGGCCGGCCGCGTCGCGCTGCACGTTGGCCAGGTAACAGAGCGAGGAGGCCAGAAAGCGCGCGTAGTCGAGCTTGTTGACAGCGTGGGATCCGTAGCCCATGGATGCCGATGTATCGAGCAGCACCAGCAGCCGCGTGTTGGTCTCGCCCCGGTAGCGCTTGAGATAGCACCGTCCGGTGCGCGCGAAAACGTTCCAGTCCACGTGGCGCAAGTCATCGCCCTGCGCGTAGGCGCGGTATTCGGCGAACTCCTGCGAGAACCCGAAATCCGGCGACCGGTGCAACCCGGCGACGAACCCATCGACAACCGTCTTGGCGATCAGGTCCAAGCCGGAAATCGAGTTGAGCGTTGCCGGATCGAGAAAGCGCTGCAGCATTTTACTCTCGCGGCGGCCTTTTCCAATCAAGCAGGCGCTTCAGAATGTCGTCCTGCTTCAGACGGTCGGACTCGGCATGGAAGTTGAGCAGGATGCGATGGCGCAACACCGGAATATACAGGGCGCGGATGTCTTCATAGGTGACGTGGTAGCGGCCCTTCATCAACGCGCGGGCTTTGGCGGCCAGCACCAGGAACTGCGCGGCGCGGACGCTGGCGCCGTAATTCACATACTTTTGGACGAAATCGGGTGCCGATTCGTCCCGGTTACGGCTAGCGCGCACCATATCCACCGCATAGCGCGCCACGCTCTCGCCGATCGGCACCATCCGCACCAGTTGCTGGAAATCGAGGATCTCTGCGGCGTTGGTCACCGGATCGGCTTGCGGGATGGTGGTGACGGTGGTCAGGTCCACCACCTGCAGTTCCTCGGCGGCGTCGAGGTAATCGAGAACGGTGTTGAACAGGAAACGGTCGAGCTGCGCTTCCGGCAACGGGTAGGTGCCCTCCAGCTCGATCGGGTTCTGCGTGGCCAGCACGAAAAACGGATTCGGCAGGGCGTAGCTGTTGCCGCGCACCGTGCAGGCGCGCTCCTGCATGGCTTCGAGCAGGGCGCTTTGCGTTTTCGGCGGCGTGCGGTTGATTTCATCGGCCAGCAGAATGTTGCCGAAAATGGGGCCAGGCACGAAGGTCCAGGTGCGGCGGCCGGTGCCAGGGTCTTCTTCGATGATGTCGGTGCCTGTGATGTCGCTGGGCATCAGGTCCGGCGTGAACTGAATGCGCTTGAAAACCAGGCCAAGCGTCTGCGCCATGGTGCGCACCAGCAGCGTTTTGGCGGTGCCGGGTAGACCGGTGATCAAGCAATGGCCGCCCACGAAGAGCGCGATCATCACCTGCTCCAGAACTTCCTGCTGGCCCACGATCACGCGGCGCACCTCGGTCACGATGTCCGCTTGCACCTTGCGGAAGCGTGCGATGCGCGTCTTCAAAACCTCGGGTTCCATCTGTGAAGTTGCGGGTGTCGACATGTCTTTTCCAATCCTATTTCTTTGTCGCGGCTGGCTCGTCCTGCTCCGCGCCGCTCAACTGCAACAGCAGCTTCTGCGCCGGCCGGAATCCGGGAGCGATTTCCATCGCGTCGATCAGCTCGTTCCTGGCCGCCTCCGGTTGATGATTCAGGTTGAAAGCGCGGGCCAGATCATAGTGAGCGCCGGCCATATCGATGGGCTTGGCCGCCAGCCGCGCTTGAAACTCGCGTATGGCGCCGCCCGAGTTGTCCTGTTCCAGCCAGAGTTCGCCCAGGAGTTGGTGCTGCTCGCTGCGCATCGGATAGATGTAGTTCAGACGCTCGAGAACCGCTGCGGCTTCTTTCCGATTCCCGGCGGCGGCGAGTTCTTTCGCCAGCAGCATGATGGTGTCCGGATCGCGCCCGCCGGCGTGGACGTACCCCTCCAATTGATCGACTGCAGCGGCTTTGTCGCCTTTCGCCAGATACGCCTTTGCCAGTGCTTCGTAAATGCTGTGATGCTCAACGTAGTCCGGGTAGAGATCGCGCGCCTCGCTGCCCAGCCGGATCACGTCGTCATAATTCCGGCCCGCTGATGCAGCGTCGATGCGCTTGACAGCCTCTTTCCAGCGGTCGAAATTCTCTGCCGTCCGTTTCGTCTCGCCCTCCAAGGCGGCGACAAACTGGCGATCGAAATCGGCCGGCTCCATCTTCAGTTCTTTGCGGATCACCGTAGTTGTATCGTCGCTCGCGCCGAAATCGCGCAGCATGGCGAGCACCGTTTCCCAGCCCCATTTTTCCGTGATGTAATCGCAGATCTTACCCGCCTCAAAATAGCTGACCACCACTTGCGGCGGGCTCACCGGGTGCACGAAGCCGCGGTCCAGTTCGGCGACCGGCAAGAGCTGATGATTTTTGATAGCGGCGATTTCGTCGAGCCCCAGGCGGTCGCCCCACTCCGGCGACGCGGCTGTCTCTTCATGCACCGCGATACCCTCGGTGAACCAGCGTGGCACGTGAGAGCTGGTCATCGCCAGAGTGAAAACGTGGCTCATTTCGTGCCACATTACGCTCGCCCAATGAAAGCTGCCCGGCGCGCGTCCGGAGGGACTGTCCATAGCGATCACGCTGCCGAAGGTCACCCCCAGCGCCCCCAGGCCCGGCATGCCGAGCGCGCGCACAGCGAAATCTTCGTGATCGGGGTACACTTCCACCTGCACCGGCTGGGTCAGCTTCCAGCGGTATTTCTTTTCATAGACCGCGATGGCGCGCCGCATCTCGGCTTCGAAATACGGGCGCAGAAGATCGGCTTCCTTTTTATTCAGCTTGAGAATCGTGCGATCGGTCCGGAACGTCACGAAGTTCTTCTCGCTGTCCATCAGGGTCCGTGAGTTCGCGGTAGCGGCGTCGCGAAATCCGTTGTCCCAAGCGGTCTTGAGCTGCTCGTAAGCCTCTTCGTCGCGGCCCAGCCGCATCAGGTTGACGCCAAGCTGCGAGCGCGCGGAATCAAGCTGCGGGTCGAGGCCGATGGCTTTGCGGTAGAACGCAACCGATTCCTCATAGCGCCGGTTGAGCATGAAGAAATGGCCGGCGGTCTCGTAGCCTTTGGCCGCGTGCGGATCCCAGGGGCTCTCCTTTTTGTCCGCCAGCCAGTCCATCGTGGCGAGGATGGCTTTCGCCTGGACGGAATTGGCGTCGAGCGCGAGCGCCCGTTCGGCTTCGGCTTCGGCTTTGCCTTTGTCGTCGTCCTCCAGAGCCAGCCGCGCTAACAGTTCCTGGGCTTCCACCAATTTCGGATCGCTCAGCAACGCCTGCTGCGCGAATTCGACGGCGTTGCCCGAGTAAACCTCCGCCCCAACCAGCGCCTTGCCCAGCAGCGCGCCCGCGTCGTTGGGCTTCAATTCGAGGGCCTCGTCGAAAAGACGCTCGGCCTCGTCCGCCTGCCAGTGTTCCAGAAACATGCGGCCCCAGCGGACGCGGATCACCGCATTGCGAGGCTCGCGCGCCACCAGGTCGCGAAACACGGTGTTGGCGTCCTGGTAGCGCCGCGCCTTCCAGAGAGCCTCGGCTTGCTGTAAGGTCTGCGCAGGAGCGAGCGTTGCGAAGAAAGCCAAGGCCAAGAAAAGCCCGGATGACTCCCGGCTCAGCCGGCTTGACAGCCTGCGCCACGGCAGCACCGGCTCACTTCTGCGGGGCATCGAGCGCCTCCTGCGTCTTGGCCAGCTCGAGCAAAAGCTGGGTCAATTGCTTGCGGTAATCGGCGGCGTCCATCCCGGCCTTTTCGTATTTCAATTGATCGATGGCCTGTTCCAGCTCCTCCTTCTTGGCCAGCAGCGCACGTTTGGCGGGATCGCGAGCGGCATCGGCATTGGCGCCCAGCCGCACCAGGGTGAAAGCTGCCGCCAACCTTCCCTCGCCATTTTCAGTGGATGGATTTCGCTCTCCGTCGCCCCTGCCGGTGTCCTCGAGCAGCGAGTGCTCTGTGGCCAGGCGCTTGGCGGAATCGAAAAACTCGGTCACCTTACGTTGGGTGTAACGAAAAGCTTCCAACACGGAGATCGCGTCGTTCTTGTCCGTATCCGCCGCCGGGTCGCCCAGGGACTCGGCCCAGTAGCGCGCGAAGACGGTCGCATTCTTTTCCGTGCCGGTCCTGGTGGCCGTGATGACGACGCGATTGGGGCGCCGCAGAAACGCGATCGAGCCGCCGCTCGAGCTCGTCATCACCACTACGCACTGGCGCGCGGCGGAAACGGAGTCGATCAGTGCCGCCAACTGTGCGGCGGTTATGTCGGGGCCGGGAATGTTGAACTTGTAATCCACTCCGTCGTCGGTGCCGTGCCCGATCAGCATCACCACCAGCGCGTCCTCCGGCTTCGCCGTCCGGGCAAGTTCCTGAAAATGCATGCGGATCTGCTCGCGATTCGGCGCAATCAGCGTGATCACGTTGCTGTTGCCGGCCTTCTTCAAGCTGGAGTCGATATCGAGCGCCCACATCTTGAAGCGCTGCTCGTAATCGGGCTCACCGCCGAGGCCGGAAATCGTCAAGAAGTAAGTGGCCGCAGGGGATGCCAAAACGGCAGCCAGCAGCAGCGCGCAGAGCCTCATACCACGCCCCAATTGCGGCGCAGCAGCCACTCGGATGCGCGCAGGCCGAGCGCCAGCAGAAAAATGGCCGGCATATCCCAAAGGTCGCGCATCTCGCGCGCCGTGATACCGGCTTCGGAATACGAGATTTCGCTCGCCAGCCTGGACGCCTGGTCCGGCGTGTAATAGCGGCCGCCGGTCTGCTCGGCCAGTTTCTCCAACAATTCGCGGTTTTGCGATGTGGCGAAGTTCTCCGCCACGCCATCCTCGCGGCGAAGGACGAGCACATCGCGGCCCAATTCCTCCTGCTCGCGTCCGGCGATGATCTCGGCCACGTAAGAGCCGGGCGCATCGGCCGAGAATTCGCCCGCGTAGATCCCCTCTTCGAGCGGCTCCGGCGCCAGCTCCATCGTGACGCTGGTCCCGTCGGGCTGCAAAAGCCGCGCCTGCACGTTGGCGTTGGTGACCGGTCTGTATTCCTTGTCGCGTACCTCCACCCTTAGCGGCACGCGCGTTTCGTCGGACAGCACCTGCCGCGGCGTGGTCGCGACCACCGGTCCTGGCGTGCCGGTCACCAGGTAGCGCAGCAGTTGCTGCCAGAAAGTCTCCTGGGTTCGATCCTCGTGCGGCAGCCACATTCTCCAGCGCCAGCTTCCCCCGGTAGCAAACAGAACGGTGCGCCCGCGGCCGTAGTTTTCCGTGACCAGCAGCGGCAGCTTGCGCTTTCCCGCGGGCGTGGAAACCAGCAGCACCGTGGCGCCGGGTTTTTCGTCGCCGGCTTCCTGGTAATTGGCCATCATCGGCATCTTCTTCCAGCGCTCCGCGTTGCGCGCGGCGTCGTCGTCCAGCCGGCAGATGCTGCTTTGTGCGCCGGACGGCGTCAGCTCCTGGCCGGTGAAATCGCGATGAAACGTGCCCTTGTTTTCCGGCAGCTTGGTGGGAATCAGGTCGGCCAGCGGTCCCTTGGCCCAGCCGCCATCGGAAAGCGCGGCGCGCCCGCCCAGCAGCAGCAGTCCGCCGCCGCGGCGATCCACAAAATCGTGGATGAGCTGTTGCTGCCCGGGCGTGAAGTAATTCATCTCCACGCTGCCGATGATCAGGCCCTGATACGCGAACAGTTCCTCGGCCTTGGCCGGGAACCCGTCTTCCAGTTCCTTGGCGCTGGTGGTGCCCTGCGTGTAGATCTTGTTCTGGGTGGTGCGCAGCACGCTGGCGATCTCCTGCTCGGGGTGATCGTCATTCGGCAGGAACGGCAGCGCGCGGCGGATGAATTTGTAATCCCAGCGCGGCTCGCCTTCCACATAGAGGATGCGCGGCTTGCGCGCCTCCACGTTGACCAGGCGGGTGACCGCATTGTTGCGCGTGTTCTCTTCGCCAGCGAGCGGATCGATGCCGATCTCGAAAGTTTTCGGCCCCGTGCCGCCACAGTTGAACACTAGCGATTCGGTTCGCAGCCGGCCGTCGGAAGCGAGCGTCACCTCCTGGCTGGCCAGCACTTTCCCATTGTCGCGCACGCTGAGTTTGGCGCGGCTGCCGGAGAATCCGAAGCTGGAAAACGTGACGCTCGCCGTCAGCCGCGATTGCGGCAGCGCCCGCGCCGGCAGCACGGCGTCGGCGATTTCCACGTCGCGGCGAGGATGCTCGCGGCCGAAGCCGATGGTGTGCACCGGGATGCGCTGCTTGCGGAGGGCGGCCAGCGTCTCCATGCCGATCCCACCCGCATTGTCTGCTCCGTCACTCAGCAGCACGATGGCGCCCAGCGGCAGTGACGACGATTCGGCCAGCACGCGTTCCAGCGTATCGCCGATGCGCGTGGCCGGCTCGGAGGCGTCCAGCGCGTCCGTCTTCCCGATGCGCTGCGGTTCCCTGCCGAACTTGTACAGCCGCACCAGGAAGCGCGAGCCGAGCGATTGGAGCAACCCGCTGTCCAGCGCACGCCTGGCCGCCGCCTCGCGCGTGCCACCCGCATCCGCGATACCCATGCTGCGGGAATCGTCCACCAGCACGGCCACCACGTTCTGCTGCGGCCGCAGCGTGGCCACGCTCAGCGCTGGGTGCCACAGCAGGAACAGGATCAGCGCCAGCATGGCGGATTCGAGCAGCCAGATGGCCAGCGGACGCGTGCCGCTCAGCATGCCGTGGTTGCGCCGCACGTGCCAGTACAGCAAACCGGCTCCGCACACCACCGCCGCCACCAGCAGCCACAGCGGCCATGGCGTCAGCAACACAAGCTGGCCCTTATGAAAAATGCCGGCCGGATACTTGAAGAGGAGCTCGAACATGAGGATCTCACCGGCGGACCATGGCCGCTACCTGACGATAGACGTTCTGACTGTGTGTGTGAGTTACCAGCAACCCCACAGTGCAAGGAAGTTCCACCTGCGCATGGATTGCGCTTGAGCCCCCATTGGGAGTCAGGATAGCATGAGCGCCCAGGGGGTGTGGAACCGATTGTCGATTAGGCGGCTTTGGAACGGACGCCTGGTGGTTCCCGGAGGTTGGAACTACACGCTACATGCAAGAGCAATCGGCCGCGTCGAGCCGCCTCTGCGTAGATTGAATGGATTCGAACTGTCTCTGCACCAGCCAATACAACGCGCCGAGCGCGACGAGCGTCCCCGCGAAGTGACCCCGCCCAAAACCGGCACGCCCCTCTTGTAGGATCTCGCGATCCCTTCAAATTCCAACACTGGACTCATGATTGCTCCTTCCCGCTCGGCGCGCCGGCCGCGGCAGACAGGCGGCCGCTCGAGATTTCACGGTCCGCCTCGCGCAGAATCTCCTCCGCGTCTTCGAATCGCAAGCCGCCCAGGTATGCCTCCGACAGCAGCTTCCTGGCGGCGGCGCGCAGGCGCTCGCGCTGCTCGGCGGGGTTCATTTTCGGCGGTTGCGAGCAGACGAAGGTGCCCCGGCCGCGCTGCGTCTCCACGTAGCCGAGCAGCTCCAGCTCGTCGTAGGCTTTCTTGACGGTGAGCGGGGCGACCACCAGTTGTTCGGCCAGCTCGCGGTGGCTGGTGAGTTTGTCGCCGTGCCGCAGCCTTCCTCCGGCGATGGCTTCGACGATCTGCCGCATGATCTGGCGGTAGATGGGAAGCTCGTCGGAAGGATGAACGACCAACTGCATCATAGCAATATAGAACACTATATCACATAGTCTGTGGATTACAAGCCTTTTTTCGGGTTTTTCCCAGATGAGCCATCGTTGTCGCGCCGAGCAGTTCGCGACGCGCCGATTCGTTGCGCAAGCCGTTCCCCGAAGCGTGCTATTCTAAACCTCCCGAGGTTACAGAGGCGCTACCATGCGCAACTCGACCGAAGGCAGCTTGGCGGTTCCGCTGAGCGTGGCACTACGACGTGCCGGCTTTGCGGCGTGTCCGCACGTTACGGGCGAGCTAGGTTGCCGTCCGGGGTTCCGGGCCGGCCTATTGCCCCGCTCGGTCTGGCCACACGAGATCGTAGCTCCGTTTTGCCATCGACATGATAACCATGACAGATCACTCCCGGCCGCTCAGCCGCAACCCTCACTTGTTGCGGTGGGTGGAAAAAACCGCCGAACTCACTCGTCCCGCCGCCATTCACTGGGTGGACGGCTCTGAAGAGGAGAACGCCGAACTTTGTGCCCAGATGGTCTCGAGCGGCACACTCCTCAAGCTGAACCAGGACCTGTGGCCCGGCTGCTATTACGCCCGCTCGGACGCGAGCGACGTGGCACGCGTCGAAGCCCGCACCTTCGTCTGTTCGCTCTCGAAGGATAACGCCGGTCCAACCAACAACTGGGAAGACCCGCACGCGATGCGGCACAAGTTGAAAGCGCTCTTCCAGGGCTCGATGGCCGGCCGCACCATGTACGTGCTGCCATTCAGCATGGGACCGGTCGGCTCGCCCATGTCGCAATACGGCATTGAGATCACCGACTCGCCCTACGTCGTCGTCAACATGCGCATCATGGCGCGCATCGGAGCTCCGGCGCTTGAAAAGAAGGGCGGCAAGCGCGTAGTGCCCTGCATACACTCGGTGGGCGCGCCGCTCGCGCCCGGCCAAAAAGACGTCCCCTGGCCTTGCAATCCAACGAAGTACATCGTCCATTTTCCCGAAACGCGCGAGATCTGGTCGTATGGTTCGGGATACGGCGGCAACGCGCTGTTGGGGAAGAAATGCTTCGCGCTGCGCATCGCGTCCAATATCGCGCGCGACGAGGGCTGGCTGGCCGAGCACATGCTGATCGTCGGCATTGAAAATCCTCAGGGCGAAAAGACGTACATCGCGGCCGCCTTTCCCAGTTCGTGCGGCAAAACCAACCTGGCCATGCTTGTGCCGCCGAAGGGAATGGAAGGCTGGAAGGTCTGGACGGTGGGCGACGACATCGCATGGATCAAGCCGGACGCGAACGGCCGCCTGCGCGCCATCAATCCTGAAGCGGGCTTTTTCGGGGTGGCTCCCGGAACCTCCGTCAAGACGAATCCGAACGCCATGGCGACACTCAAGCGGAACACCATCTTCACCAACGTCGGGCTCACGCCCGAAGGTGGAGTGTGGTGGGAGGGCATGACCGAGGAGCCGCCGGCCGAATGCCTGGATTGGCAAGGGAAGAAGTGGACGCCGAAGATCGCCAGGGAAACCGGCGCCCTGGCGGCCCATCCGAACGCGCGCTTCACCGCTCCTGCTTCGCAGTGTCCGGTGATCGATCCGGATTGGGAGAATCCGAACGGGGTTCCCATCAGCGCCTTCGTTTTTGGCGGCCGCCGCGCCGACACCACGCCGCTGGTTTACCAGGCATTCAACTGGAGCGCCGGCGTGTACGCCGGAGCCACCATGGGATCGGAAACGACCGCCGCGGCCACCGGAGCGGTGGGCCGGGTTCGCCGCGACCCGATGGCCATGCTGCCCTTCTGCGGCTACCACATCGGCGAGTATTTCCGGCATTGGATCGCGATGCAGCATTCGCTCAGCGAAACGCCGCGCATCTTCCGCGTCAACTGGTTCCGCAAGGACGCGCAAGGAAAATTCCTGTGGCCGGGATTCGCCGAAAATCTGCGGATTCTGCGCTGGATAATCGACCGGGTACACGGCCGCGCGCTCGGCAAGGAAACGCCGATCGGCTGGATGCCGCGCTACGACGACATCGAATGGAAGGGGCTCGCTTACCCGCGCGAGAAATTCGACTACTTACAGGCGTTCGACCGGGAGGCATGGCACCGCGAAGTGATGGAGCACGAAGAGTGGCTGATGGGCCTGCGCGATCACTTGCCGCCGGAAGTCATTTACGAACGCGAGTTGCTGATTTGCCGGCTGCAAGACCCCGTCCAGCCTGTAACCGGCGCGCGATAGCGTGCCGGGGCCGTGCGGCGGGTTAGCCGCGAGCGCCGCGCTGGGCCAGCACGCGCTCGACCTGCTGCATCAGGGATTGCGCCCGGGGCATGCTTTCCGTGGCCTTCTTGATCTCGGGGTCTTCCTGCCAACGGGCGCGCTCGGCGGTGTCCTTGTCGAAGGCGCGGAAATAGAATTCCCAGCGGATCTGCTCCTTCAGCCAATCCTTGCTGGCTTCGAACTCGGCGTCGGTGAATACAACCTGCTGCGTCTTCAGGAAAGCCTTGAAACGGCTCAAGGTGTCTTCATCCACCTGCCAGCCCGCAGGCAGCGTGGGCTTGGCACCGTTGAAATAGACGTTGCCGAAGCGATAGTAAACCCAGACGCCCGGGATCCAGGCCAGTCCCAAGCGGCGCTGGAAAACAGTGTAGTGAGGATTGGGATATTTCTCATCGGGGGTGATGCCGCCGCCGCCATACACTTTGCGTCCGCTGTCGGTGGTTTTCAGGTCGTCCTGGTTCTGGGTGTCGGAATGATGCATGTAGTAATAGTCGAAGAACGACTGATGCGTGTAATCGCGCTGGATGAGGCGCCCGCTGGGAGTGTAATAGTGGGCGATGGTGAGCAGCAGGGCCGCACCTTCGCTGAGCGGGAACTGTTGCTGGACGAGGCCCTTGCCAAACGTGGTTTCGCCCAGCACCCAGGCGCGGTCGTGATCCTGCAGCGCACCGGCGACGATCTCGGAGGCCGAAGCGGAATCGCCATTCACCAGAACCACCATCGGATAGTGCTGGGCGGCAGCGACGGCGCGGGCGCGGAACGGCTGCTCGGCCTCCGCGCGGCCATGGTGGGAGACCACCATCTGGCCGTCGCGCAGGAAGCGCCCGGCCACGGCTACGGCTTCGTTGACCAGCCCGCCGCGATTGTCCCGCAAGTCCAGAATCAACCCGGCGGCATTTTGCTCGCCCAGTTTGGCCAGATCGTCTTCCACGTCTTTGGCAACATTCTGCGCTTCAAAACTGTTGATGTTGAGATAAATGGTGCCCGGCTTCCACCAGAACGCGTCCACCATACTGGTTTCGATGGCGCCGCGGGTGACCTCAACGGTGATCGGATTCGGCACGCCCTCGCGCCGCACCGAGATCCGCACCTGGGTGCCGCGCGGCCCGCGCAGCAGGTCGGCGACGGCAGGCGAATCCATGGCGCTGGTGTCTTTATCGTCCACGGCCACGATCGCGTCGCCGCGGCGCAGATCCGCTCGCGACGCCGGCGAGCCCGGGAAGGGGCGTATCACCACGACGCGGGTCTGATCCATGCTGATCTCCATCCCCACCCCGAAATACTGCGCCCGCTGCCGCCGCTGCATCTCGCGATACTCGGCCGGATCGACGAAGACCGAATGCGGGTCGAGAGTATGCAGCATGCCCGGGATGGCGCCCTGGTAGAAAGCCTTTTCCGAAGACACCGGGTCGGCGTAGTTCTTTTCCACCAGCGCAAACGCCGAGGCCACCGAGTGCATGGTGCGGTCCAGTTCCTCGCCCTCCGAGGCCGCGTGCACGCGGCCGGCGGACAGTCCAACCCACGCCGAGAAGCCCATCAAGGCCGCCAGCAACGAAATCCCAACCGTTTTCTTGATGTTCATGTTCCTACCCAGCCGCTAGATTCCGGCCGGCACCTCTCCGCAGCGCTCCATATATATGTGACGGCCGACCGGACAACGGGTACCGCGGCCGTTTCACTGCAAGTCCATCCCTCTACCCATGATAGCGCGGCTGGGGCCCGAAGCTACACCTGGTACACGCCGTCGAAATCGAAAAAATAGCGCTCAGTGGCGAGCGAAGGCTGCGCGCCGCGGATCACCTCGGCGGCGCGCGCGATGTCGGCGATCGCCTCTTCTCGCGGGCGGCCGATGTAACCGCCGCAATCGTTGTGGCCAGTCAGGATCATCCGCGCCGGGTGGTGCAGCGCAATCGAGGTGGCCACCATGCGCAACACGAAGTCGCGGTCGCCGTCGCTCGCCGGCGCGGCGAGCGCCCTGGCTGCACCGGGAATCTTGATCTGGTCGTAGAGCGCCACGCCCTGACGCCGCAGAAATTTCCGCGCCACCAGCTCGAAGCGCGCGTCGATGCAGGTCAGCACGCACGCATCGGCGCGGTAGACCTCGACCGGCGAATCGAAGTGAAATAGCTTCTGCATGCCGCTATGCCCACACCTTCCTCAATGCCTGGCCGCAACGCCGCAAGTGCGGTGTGTGCCGCGCCATATCCTGGAAAAACATCGACGGATCTTCCGGCGCCAGCCAGATCTCGCAGTTCGGCCCGCACTCGATTTTAACCGTCTCGGCCGAAAGCGGCAGCGCCGCCGTGTCTTCGGCATCCTCGCCGATATAGGTGATCGCCCGGTAGGGGATCAGCCGCTTGGCCAGACCGGCGCGGATTAGCAGTCCATCCGGCGTGGTGACATATCGCTGCGGATACGCGCGGATCAGCAATACGAGCAATACCGAGCCGGCGATCCAGTGGTTGCCTCCCACCAGAATCACCACCAAGCCGAGGCCGATCGCGGCCAGAATCCACCACTCGAACTTCGCATCGTGCGTCATAATCGGTTTCTCATTTGTTAGCGGGCGGAACGGATACACAACCGGCATTCGGCTTGCCCGGCGCGCCATTTTGGGCGCCGGGCCCGATCCGTTCACGCCTTCCGATTGCAGTTACCCGGCCTTGCGCTTGGCCTTCAACTCGGCCAGCAGCCGGTCGATTTCGTCGTGCTTCTCCATCGCCTTGAACTGGTCCTCGACATTGTCGGCCATCAGTTCGGCGGTGGCCTGCGCGGCCGCTTCGCTGTGCTGCACCTTGTTCTTCATGCGGTCAAAGGCAGCAGTCTTGGATTGATCGCCCATATTCAGCCCCGCCTGGGTAGCCTTACCCAGCGCGCGCGAGCGCCGGTGCTGCGCGATCAGCATGTCGCTTTTGGCTTGCGCTTCCACCAGCTTCTGTTGCAGCTTGGTCAGCGCGCCCTTCAGGTTCTCCACCTGCGTCTTCTGGTCTTCCACCTGCTGCCGGAAGCTGCCGGCCGTGGTGCGGTAGGTCATCGCGCGCTCCACGGCGGTGCGGGCCAGCGTATCGTCGTGCTGGTCGAGCGCCATGTCCGCGCGCCGCATCCATTGCCCGTCGTTGTCTTCGCTTTCCTTGAGCTTCTTCTCCAGCACGTGCTGGTCGGCGATCGAAATCGCCACCTGGGTTTTCACCTGGAGCAGTTGATTCTCCATATCGAGGATCACCTGCTTGATCATTTTTTCCGGGTCCTCGGCCTTGTCGACCAGATCGTTGAGGTTGGCCCGAATCAATGTGGAAACGCGCTCTAAGAGTGCCATTGCCGTTCTCCTTTCCTGCGGGCCGCGCACTTGGCAGCACGCGGCCCGGTTACCCAAATTCCCTATTGCGCCGCCGGAGCCTTGTCATCCGGCTTCGGCGCCTTGTCCCCAATCGTCCGCACTTTGGCGAATAGCTCGCTGAACGGCATGCCCGAGAGGGTCTCGAACAATGCCGGAACCTGCGCCGCTATCTTCGTCATATCGCCGGTGATCTTGTTCATGCCGGCGGTGTCACCGTTGCCGGTCGAGACCACCGTGATCTTGTCCACGTTGGCCAGCGGCGCGGCCAGCGCTTTCACCACCTCCGGCAAGCCCGTGATCAGCTTGTCGATAATCGCCGCCTGGTTGAATTCCTGGTACGCCGCGGCCCTCAGGTTCATGGCCTTGGCTTCGGCCTCGCCCTTCTTGAAGATGATTTCCGCTTCCGCTTCGCCCTGCGCGCGGATGGCCGACGCATGGCCTTCGGCTTCGGTGATCAGGCGCTGCTTTTCGGCTTCCGCCAGGGTCTCGATGCGCTGCCGCTCGGCCTCCGCCGGCTTCAGCACGGTGGCCGTCAGCTCGCGCTCGCGCCGCTGAATCTCGGCCTCCTGCACCTTGACTTCGTGTTCTTTCTCGACCTGGTGAATGGTGACCTCTTCACCGCGCACCTGCTGCTGCATGATGTTGGTCTGGATCTCGTAAGCTTTGTCGGCCTGGGCCTGTTGCTTCTTCACGGCCTCCAGGTACAAGGCCTTCTTGGTTTCCAGGTCGCGCTGCGCCTCGGCCTGCTTGGTTTGGGAGAGCGTCTCCGCCAGCACGCGCTCCTGGTCGGCCTGCGCTTTGGCGATGGCGGATTCGCGGGATGCGTTCGCCCGTTTGATGGCCGTATCGCGCTCGGCTTCGGCGGATGCCACGTCGGCGTCGCGCTTGATGCGCGCCACGTCCGGCCGGCCCATGTTGGCGATGTACTCGTTCTTGTCGCGGACTTCCTTAATGGTGAAGGAGATCACCTCCAGTCCCATCTTGGTCATGTCGTCGGCGCAGGTAGACCGCATCCGCTCACCCACCATCTCCGGCTGCTTGACGATTTCTTCCACCGTCAACTGGCCGATGATGCCGCGCAGGTGGCCTTCCATCACCAGCCGGATCAACCCTTCGCGTTCATCCGGATTCTTGGTCAGAAATTGCTCCGCCGCGGTGAGAATCGATTCGGGATCCGATTTCACCTTGATCTGCGCCACAGCTTCCACCGTCACCGCGACGCCCTGCCGTGTGTACAGGTCCTGCTTGGGCGCCACATCGAACGACATCAGCTCCAGCGACAGCCCGCGCCAGGCCTCCACCATCGGAAAGATAATCGTGCCGCGGCCCTTCACCACGCGCGTGCCGCCCAGTCCGTACACGATGATGGCTTCGTGCGGGCCGGCTTTGCGGTACAGCTTGGCAAACGCGGTCAGAATGAACAGTAGGACCAGGACTCCCAAAAGAACGAAGATCACGATCGGGTTTTGGAAAACTTGTTCCATTTAACTCTTCAACTCCGTTTCTCCGGCCAGGTCTTCCCAGCGCCGGACGTAGGCAATGCCCTTCTCGTAGCGCGTCACCACAACTTCCGCGCCCTTGGGGATGGCTGCGCCATCCTCGCTGCGCGCGCCAGCTACGTGGCGCGTACCTTCCTGCGCAAAAACAATCTCGCCCGTTCCGCCGTCGCGAATCCGGATGCTCAGATGCCCGAGCACGCCGACCATCTCGTAATCCGCCGCATCGAGCGGCGCTTCATGCGCCATCAGCACCTTGGCGAGAAACACGAACACCACCGCCGCGGCGCCCAGCCCGCAGAAGGTCGCTACCGCGAAAGCCAGGAAATACCAGACATGGTAGTAATGCTCCAGCAGATATCCCGCGCCGCCAAACCAGGCCAGAAACGCCGCTAGGGTTCCGAAATTGAGCCACGGCAGCTCGCCCCGCCCGCCGTGCGGAATGTGCCCGTGCGGAATATGCAAACCATGGTGCAAATGCAGATGCGGGATGTGCACGTGCCCCGTTCCCGCCAGAAACGCCAACGCGCTCAAAAGGAAACCGACCAGAAAACATGCGAGGTAGAAATCCGCCCAGTTCATTTACTGCCTCCTCGTCTTGCGGGCCGCCGGCGTCTTCAGGACCTCCATCAACCGCTCGGCCAGGCCCGGGTTCTCCAGAATCTCACCCAGCAGAATGATGCACATGCGCGTATCCGCGTGCCGCGCCAACGCGAGCAGCGCGTGCTGCAGCTCGGGATCGCGGCGAAACCGCTCGGCGCCGCTCACCAGCCACAGGTCCAGCTTGTCCTCGAGCGCCCCCACGTCCGATACCAGCTCGTTCTCAAACCCCTCCGGATCGTCCACCAGGTAGCCCGGATGCACTTTGAAAAACTTCGCCAGCAGCATCCGCGTCGAATTGGTCAGGTGCGGCCGCGCCCCGCTCTCGATCTGCGAAAGGTAGCTCTGGCTGATCGATTTGCCGAGCTCGCGCTGGATCAGCCGCGACATCTCCAGTTGCGACAGTTCGCGATTGAATCCGCGCAGGGTTCCTTCGACCTCGCGCAGGTACCGAAGTTTTTCACCAAGCTTCATATAGCAATTTGTAATTATACTATTGCAATTTGTGATTGCCTGTCAAGAGGAGAATTGCGCCCGTTTTCAATCAGATAGCGCCATCCTTTTTTGCGGGGCCATGCTCTTGAGAGTGCTGGCAAGCTAAAGCGTGCCCTACCGGACACACGCACGGCATTGGTGTGGCACGCTTTAGCTTGCCCTGCTGGGCGGCGAAATGGAACACTAAGGATTGCCGGCCAATGCCGGACTTGCGAACTCATGCCACGAGACCTGGCGATTTTGTTTTTGGCGGCGACGGCGGCGCTGGCGCAGTCGGACCGCAGCACGCTGACGGGGTTGGTCATGGACCAGACGGGCGCGGTGATTCCCGGCGCGTCCGTTGAGGCCGAGAATCAAGCTACCGGCCTCAGGTACGCCACGACGAGCAATGCTGTTGGGGTCTACGCTTTACGGCAATTGCCGGAGGGCGTCTACAGCGTGAGCGCAGCCGCAAAGGGCTTTAATCCCGACACCCGAATAGTCCAGATACATGTGGCCGAGACAGTCACGCTCGACCTCGTGCCCTGGGTGTCCAGAAGTGACATCGACGTAATCGACGTCACTCCGGTCGTCGACACGACAACTTCCGGCAACTCCACCGCCGTCACCGAAAAGCTCGTCACCAATCTCCCGCTCTCGATTTCCGGCAACATGCGAGATCCCGAGAGCTTCATCTTTCTCACGCCCGGCGTGACCGGCACCACCGCCAACACGCAGATCGACGGCTCGCAATCGCGCGCCAAGGAGGTGCTGTTCGATGGCGTCGGCGCCACCAGCCCGGAAAGCGGCGGTACGCTGTTCACCTATCCATCGGTGGAGGCGGTCTCGGAATTTCGCTTGGTGAACAGCGATTTCAGCGCGGAGTACGGACGCACAGGCGGCGGGTTTGAAGTGTTTTCGAGCAAGTCGGGGACGAACACATTTCACGGCGCGGCATTCGATTATCTGCGCAACAACGTCTTCGATGCCCGCGGCTTCTTCGCCACGGCCGCGCCGGTGAACCGGCAAAACGAATTCGGCGCGGCGCTGGGGGGCCCGGTCGCGATCCCGCGCGTGTATGACGGGCACAAGCGCACGTTCTTTTATTTCGTCTACAGCGGATTCCGTTACCTGCAATCGTCCTCGAATTCGCTGGTGAGTATTCCGCCGGTGGCTTTTCGCGACGGCAATTTCTCCTCGCTGGTGGGCAGCGGCGGAAAACCGATTCTCATTTACGACCCCTCCACCACGACTCTCGCCGCCAGCGGCGCGTACACGCGCACGCCGTTTCCCACCAACATGATTCCGCAGAGCGCTTTCAGCTCGGTTTCCTCGAAGATCCTGCCGCTGCTGCCGCAGCCGACGAACGCAGGCAACCTCAACAACTTTCTGGCACTGGGTGCCAACAGTTTCAGCCGCGACCAGGTGGATCTCAAGATCGACCATTCCTTCACCGACGCGAACCGGCTGAGCGGCTTTCTCTATGTCGGCAGGCAGGCGCAGATCAGCGCGGATACGTTGCCCGACCCATTCACCAACGGGCTCAACAACGACTACAACTCGCGTTGGGCGCGGCTGAGCGACGATTGGTCTCCGTCTTCAACCCTGCTCAACCATGCCGCAGCCGGTTTCACGCGCGAGGCGCAGTTGTGGAACTCGCTGGCCGCCAACCAAAACTGGCCCAGCCAGATCGGTTTGACCGGCGTGCAGACCGGCCCCGGCAACGCGTTCCCGTACGTGACGTTCAACGATGGCTACGCGACCTGGGGATCCACCAACGGCACCAAGACGGTGGGCGAGCAGATCAACAACGTGTTTCAGCTCGACGACACGGCCGGCTGGATGCGCGGCCGTCATGGCCTGAAATTCGGCGCCGATGCGCGCTGGCTCCAGACCAATGGCGCGGATCATTTCGGATCGCAGGGCAGTTTCGCGTTCAACACGCTGGAGACGGGTCTGCCCGGCGTTTCGTCCAGCGGCAGCGCCTTCGCCAGTTTTCTGCTGGGAGACGTGCACCAGGGCCAGCTCAACCAGCTCACGCTGGTTCCGGGAATTCGCTATCGCTACGTAGCCGGTTTCGCGCAGGACGATTGGAAGATCAGCCGCACGTTGACGCTCAACCTGGGTCTGCGCTACGAAATCTATTTTCCGCGCACCGAGGCGCACGACAATCTGGCGAGCTTCGACCCAGCGCTCGCCAATCCTGGCGCCGGCAATCTGCCGGGCGCAATCGAGTTTCTGGGCACCGGTCCCGGCCGCAGTGGGTTGACCAGCTTCGCTAAAACGGACTACAAGAATTTCGGACCGCGCGTGGGGTTCGCTTACGCTGCTACGCCGAGGGCCACTTTGCGCGGCGGATACGGGATTTACTATGGGCCGGGCAATGCCGACGCCGGTCTGCGGCAATCGCAAAGTTTCGGTTTCGGCTTCAATGCATCGCCGGTATTTTCGAGCACCAACAACGGCGTCACGCCGGCTTTCAACTGGGATGCCGGCTTTCCGCAGAACTACGTGCGGCCGCCCGATATCAGCCCGACGGTGGCCAACGGCTCGGCGGTGACCATGATCGGCGCTGGCGACGGCCGCCCGCCATACTTCCAGAACTGGAGCTTCGGCGTGCAGCGCGAGCTGGCTGAGAATCTGCTACTGGAAGCCGATTACGTGGGGGTGAAAGGCACCCGCTTGGGAACCGCTCTCATTCAGCCGAACGAGCTGAACCCCAGCTATCTGAGCCTGGGCAACCTGCTCACCGCCCCGGTGACTTCGGCGGCCGCGCAGGCGGCGGGCATTCCCATTCCCTACCCCGGGTTTACCGGCTCGGTGGCGCAGGCGCTGCGACCGTTCCCGCAGTACCTGACGATCACCAACCTCAGCAACCCGAACGGCGATTCCACTTACCACGCGCTGCAGATGAAGATGGAGAGGCGCATCTCCCACGGGCTGACCGGAGTGGTGGCATACGCCTGGTCGAAGACGCTCACCGACGCCGACATCGCGGCCGGCGGCGGACCTGCTGGGCAGACCTATTACAACCGCAGCCTTGAAAAAGCCGTCAGCGATACCGACGTGCCGCAGGCGGTTTCCATCAGCTTCCTATACGATCTACCTTTCGGTCCAGGCAAGCGCTTCTTCCAGCGCGGCGCACTGGGGAAAGTGATGGCGGGCTGGACGCTCACCGACATCGATCAATACTGGGCCGGCATGCCCATCGTGCTTACCGCCAACGACACGCTGCCACTGTTCAACTCCACGTTGCGGCCCGACGTGGTTTCGGGCGTGCCGCTCGAACTGAGCTACAGCAATTTCAACCCGGCGGTCGACCGCTACATCAATCCGTCTGCATTCACCGTGCCCGCGCCCTTCACGCTCGGCAGCGCCGCGCGATCTTACGACAGCCTGCGTGCGCCATGGAATTTGAATGAGAGCGTGGGCGCCGTGAAGCGTATAGCGATTACCGAGCGGGTGACCCTGATCTTCCGCGCCGAGTTCTTCAACGTGTTCAACCGCGTGGTGTTCGGCGCGCCGGCATCGAACATCAGCGCCGCGAATTTCGGCATGATAAGCAGCCAGTCCAATGCGCCGCGGCAAGGGCAGATGGCGTTGCGCCTGGAGTTTTGAACGGGCCGTTTCACGCCGGAGCTCGCCGCAGCTTCCGGGCGGTTGGCATCGTTAATTACGTACGCGCCCCTTACAACACCAGCACCACGTCGAGTGTTCTGGGGCCGTGAACACCCTTGACGCGGGTCATCTCGATATCGGAAGTGGCGGAGGGTCCGGAGATGGTGGTGAGCGGCACCGCGCGGAACTCCTCCACGCGGCGGATGGCTTCCGGCAAGGTCTCCACCACCTGTTCCGCCCGGACGACGCAGAGATGATAATCGGGCACCAGGGTAACGGCGCGACGGGGCTGACCGGGCCCATGGCGCAGGATGATGGTGCCGGTGAAGGCAACCGCCGCCTCGCAGCCAGTGAGCACGCCGTTACTCTGATCGAGCGCGGCATAGCTCAGGGCGTTATCCTCCACAAATTCGAAGCCCTCGGGCAGCCAGCTTGCGGGCACACCCTGAGAAACCACGATGGCGGTGCGGCGGCGCTGGGTGAGCGCCTGCGCCACGGCATCGGCAATCTGCGCGGCAGTGCAGCGGTAGACACTGGCGCCGTAGTCGTAAAGGCGTGCTGCAAACAGCTCCAGCCGCGCCTCAGGCGCCATGCCGCCTTCGCGCCGGTACTCGCGCGGAATCGCGGCGTACTCCGCGGCGCGATCTCCCGCGCCGCCAGTGGCCTTGCGGATTCGTTCGAGTATCTCCTGCTTGGCGTCCGGCATAGCGGCGCTCATGAGATCTCCTTGCGCTGGCGCTTGGCCCACCACTGGCGGAACGATTCGGCGGGAACCGCCGGCAGGTCGCGGAAGCGTGTCCAGTTCGCCATCATACCGGGCAGCCGCCCGATCACACCGTCCTCGACAAACGGCTTCTGCGCGATGCGCACCAGCTTCTGCGCCGATTCGAGGCGCCCGCCTTTCGAAAACGCCCGCGCCGCCACTTTCATCGCCATCCACTCGGCAAATGGCGCGCCGTGGCCCTTCACCACCTTGTTGCGCAGGTGAAGCAGGATCTCCGGGATATCGATCTTAACCGGACAGACATCGTAGCAGGCGCCGCAAAGCGTCGACGCGTAGGGCAGAGATTGCGAATGCCGCATCGCCTGCAACTGCGGCGTCAGGATGGCGCCGATCGGCCCGGCGTAAATCGAGCCGTAAGCGTGGCCCCCCGTCTGACGGTAGACGGGACAAATGTTGAGGCAGGCGCCGCAGCGGATGCAGGCAAGCGTGGCGCGCGATGCCGGGTCGTCCAGCACGCCCGTGCGGCCGTTATCGAGCAGCACCACGTGAAACTCCTCCGGGCCGTCGCCGGGCGTAACGCCGGTCCAGATGGAGTTGTACGGGTTCATGCGCTCGCCGGTAGCCGAGCGCGCCAGCAGTTGCAAGAACACTTCCAGATCGCCAAACGTGGGAACGATCTTTTCAATGCCCACCAGGCTAATCAGGACCTTGGGCAGGGTGACGCACATGCGGCCGTTGCCTTCCGATTCCACTACGCAGAGGGAGCCCGATTCGGCGACGGCAAAATTCGCTCCGCTCAAACCCACGCGCACGCGCAGGAACCTCTCGCGCAGATAGCGGCGCGCCGCGGCGGTCAGGTCCTCGGCGCGCTCGCCCAACTCCTTGAGTTGCATCTTCTCCATGAAGAGGCGGCGGATCTCGGCCCGGTTGCGGTGCAGCGCGGGCACCACGATGTGGGAAGGCTTGTCGGCGCCGAGCTGAATGATGAGATCGGCCAGATCGGTTTCGATGGGCGTGATGCCGGCCGCTTCCAGCGCGGGGTTGAGCGCGGTCTCATCCGAAGTCATGGTCTTTACCTTGATGACCTCGGTGGCGCCGTGCGAGCGGATGATGTCGACGATCTTGCCGTTGGCCTCGTCCGCGTCGCGCGCCCAGTGCACTTTCCCGCCGGCGGCGGTGCAGGCGGTTTCGAACTGCTCCAGATAGGCTTGCAGGTGGCGCAGAACGTGGTCCTTGACGGCGCGCGCGGAATCGCGCAGTTGCTCCCAGTCCAGTGTTTCGGCCACGGCATGGGCGCGCCGGGCGCGGATCACATCGGTGGCGTTGCGCACATTATGGCGGAGCTGCGTGTTGCCCAGCATGCCGCGGGCCGCGTCGGCAAACGACGGCGCTCCGGCCGCTTGTCCCACCTTGGCGCTCATGCAGGCTCTCGCGCGGTGGACGCCAGAATTTCCGCCAGGTGCAGGCAGCGAACGCCGGCCCGCTGCCGGCTGAGCGCGCCGCCAATGTGCATCAGGCAGGAATTGTCCACCGCCGTACAGATTTCCGCCTGGGTGTCCAGGATGGCGCGGATCTTGTCGCTGAGCATGGCGGCCGAGACGTCCGCGTTCTTGATGGCGAAGGTGCCGCCGAAGCCGCAGCACTGGTCCGCTTGCGGCAACTCGACATAGCTAAGGCCCCGCACGGAGCGGAGCAACTGCACCGGGCGCTCCCCGATCTTGGTGCCGCGCAGCGAATGGCAGGTGGTATGCAGCGTAACCGTGTGCGGAAAAAACGCGCCGGTGTCGACGATGCGGAACTTATCCACGAGCAGCTCGCAGAACTCGTACACCCGTGGCAGCAACGCGTCCACGTCGCGGGCTACGGATGCGTCCGGGCTGGCGGCCGCCATCTTCGGGAAATGCTCCCGCATCATCGCCACGCACGACGCCGAGGGCACGCAGATCGTCTCGGCGTCGCGAAACACCTCGAGGAAGTGCAGCATCATGCGCCGGGCGTCGTCCTGGTAGCCGGTATTGTAGTGCATCTGGCCGCAGCAGGTCTGCGCCTGAGGGAAATCCACGGTGTGGCCCAGCCGTTCCAACACCGCGACGACAGCCTTTCCCGTGGCCGGAAAAAGCGTGTCATTATAGCACGTGATAAATAGGGATACGTCCACAGTGCGCTTTTGAGGTACTACCGGAGCTATCCTAGCACGCTTGCAAAGTGGTAGAGTGACGGTAAGTAGTTGGCTAAAGGAAGGGAACAATGGCACATTCCACCAGACGAGATTTCTTGAAGACTGCCGCGGGCGTGGGCCTGGCGGCCGGCTTGGGCGGCAGGGCGCTGGCCGATGCGGGCAAGCGCACGGCCACGGATTGGGTAACGCTCGGGCGCTCCAACATCAAGGTCACCCGATTGGCATTCGGCACCGGCAGCTTGGGCGGCATCGTGCAGCGGCAACTGGGACAGGACGGGTTCACGCGCTTAGTGCGCTATGCCTACGACCGGGGCATCCGCTTTTTCGAAACGGCCGAAAGCTATCACGGCATGCCCGAAATGCTGGCCACGGCGCTGAAGGGTCTGCCGCGTGATAGCTATCGTTTGATGACCAAGTACAGTACGCCGCCCTATGGGCCTCCCCCGGCGGAAAAGATGGACATGTACCGGCGGCAGTTGAACTCCGAGTACATCGACATCCTGCTGCTGCATTGCCTGCGGCCGCCCACCTGGGAGCAGGATTATAAGGCGCTGGAGGACGCGATGTCCGAGGCCAAGGACAAGAAGATTATTCTGTCGCACGGCGCTTCCATCCACGGCCTGCCGGCGTTGCGGACGATTCCGGGCAACCAGTGGCTGGATATCGCCATGATCCGCATGAATCACGCTGGCGTCCGCATGGACACCGAACAAATGCGCGACACGAACGACATCGGTAACGTGGACGAAGTGGTGCAGCACACCAAAGCCGTTCACCAGCAGGGCATGGGCGTGATCAGCATGAAACTGGTGGGAGAGGGCCGCTTCACGGACTTTGCGGACCGCGACCGGGCGATGAAATTCGCCATGAATCTGGGCTGCGTGGATTGCGTTACGCTCGGGTTCAAAAACACCGCCGAGATTGACGAGGCCATCGACCGCATGGCGCGGGTGATGGCGTAAACCACCAAACAAGTAGTTTGCTTGCATTGGTGGGGCATGCTTCAGCTTGCCAACGCCCGCTTGCGGGCGCGTTTTTTTCACGGCGGGTCTTACCGCGCCACGATCCGCACCGGGCCCAGAATCCCCGCGGGCAAGGGCTGAATGGCGCTCATGTTCTGGTCTTGGAACCGGTCTCCGTATTTGGCGATCAGCGCGCGATAGTCCGGCGGCGGCTGCGCAGCGAGCGCGTTAATGGCGAGATTGGCCACCACGACTCGCAGCGTATTCTCGCCGCCGTGGAGCAGGCCGGTGACCTCGATTTCATACGGCGGATGCCACACCGAACCGGCGCGCTGGCCATTGAGATAGACGATGGCGGCTTCGCGCACCGGGCTCTCGAGCAGCGCGCGCATGCCGCTGCCGCGCCGCTCCGGCGCAGGGACGGGAGTGCCTTCGCCAAAATCGAGATACAGATGGCGATCCTTGAGCATCGCGGCATCCACGTCGAACGTCTTCTCGTAAGTTGCGGTGCCCGAGAAATTCTTCATGCCGGGGACCTCTGTCCAGGAAGTTAGCGGGTCCATCGCCATCGGCTGCGCGGAACCGGCGAAGGTAACTTTCCAGCCGCCGCTCAGATCGAGCAGCGTGGGAAGCGGGCCGGCCGGTGCGGTGGCGCCAGGTCCAAGAATGGAAAACGGCCCGGAAAAGGAAATGAAGACACGCGACTCATAGGGCGCCATATCCAGATCGATTGCTCCCGGCGGGCGCCTGTCGAGCGCCCACGAATCTCTTTCGCCGGTGAAAGGATCCCACGATTCGGCGACCCCCGCGCGAAAGGCTACCGCGCTGTGCACGCGATGGTTGGAGGTGTTGACGACGAAATAAGCATGGTCCCCCGACGTCAGTCTCCGATGCACGAACCCGATCTCGGGCGGCGCCGTTACATCGGGCTTGAACAGCCCATGCAACGTTTCTCCCAGCTTGGTGTCGTTTTGCAACAAATGCCCGGGCGCTGCCACGGCTTCGAACAACGCCCGCGCCAGTTCGCGGATCTGCGGCGTATCCGTTTTGGCTTCCAGGAACCCCGGCGCCAGCGAGGGAACGCGGCCGGTGGCGATGACGATGCCGCCCTTGCGCGCGTACTCGGCGATTTTCACGAGCGTCTTGAGCGGCATTCTCTCCACATTCGGCAGCACCAGCACGGGATACTTGATTCCAACCGCGGCGATGGCGTCATCGTCGATGAAATCGTAGTTGTAGCCGCCGTCCAAAATCTGTGGAATCACCCTAGGGCCGAGCAGCCGGTCCATCGATTGATCCACCGAATCGTGCCCCAGCGTGAAGCCGGCATAAGCGTCGGCGGTGGGCAGATACAGCGCCACATCGTTGACCGGCTCGCCCTGCCGCAGCAGCCAGCTCACGCGCTGCAAGTAGGCGGTGATATCGGGCATCACGATCCACCACGGGTTGTGTTGATTGAAAACCGCCGCGGCGTAGAAGTGCCAGCCGGGTTCACCCGCCTGCGGCGGCGAATAGGGCCAGCCGTGGCCCACCAGTTGGTTGATGCCGTTCAAAAAGTGCAGGTCGGCTTCCGCCTTCATGTCGAGCGGAGTGGCGCGAAAGACCGGTGAATGCAGCCATGTCCACGTTTCCGACGAAGTCACCGGCCGCCCGTAGAGATGGCTGGCCGAGGACGCCCAGCGCGTGGCCGCGAAGCGCTTCCACGCCGAACCCTCGCCTTCCGGCAAATCCACCAGCGCGTTGCTCGAAAGGTTCACCGGCGGAATGCCGTAGTTCTGCGAACGGAACCGCGTGCCATGCGCGGCAGCCCACTGCCGCAGCGGCGTCAGATAATGTTCGTTGGCGAGCTCGGTCAGCGTCTTGCCCCAATCGTGCCGGATGCTCGCTGTGGTCTCGCCCATGTCGCCAGCCAGCGCGGGAAGGTAAGGCGTGAGGTCATAGCCGCGGCGCTTTTGAAATTCCGCCAGGAAATCGCCGGTCCAATCCGCGCCATATGCTTCCAAACTGTCGCTGAATACCGCGTAAGGCGGATGCGCGCCGAAAGTCTGCATCAAACGGTCGCCGACATATTTCAGATGGTTTTCGATGGCCGCCGCGCTGTAGTGATCGAGCACAGGACCTTCGGCGCCCACCGCTGCGCGCTTCACGGCCTGATGAGTGCGGCTCGCAATGAAGACCAACACGCTGCCACCCGGGGTTGCCGGCGAAACGTGTATTCCGGCATCGTCGATATCGGTGATGCGATCGAATCCGCCGCCGCGCTCGACAAACGCCGCGACGAACTTCTCGCCTTCGGCCGTCTTGGGCATCGCCACCGTTCCGGCATTGGCCGGCACTGCCAGGCGTTCCACCCGCAGTCTGGCGGACGCGAGATCGACCGGCGTGTGCGGTCCGCCATAGGGCCAGCCACTGCCGAGCGTGATATCGACGCGCATTCCAAGCTCGCGCGCTTTGTCGTTGGCGAAACGCACGGCGTCGAGAAAGCCATCCGAGAGATACGGCAGGTTCACCAGGCCGCGCGCCGGGTCGTCAAGCGTCAGCGGATAGACGGGTTGGATCTCCACGCCGCCAATGCCGCCTTCCTTCATGACGCGCAGCTCGCGTTCCAACTCGCGCTTTTCCACCGCCGGGCCGAACCACCACCAGCGCATCATGATCCGGCAGTTATCCGGAGGGCGCGCGAAGGCTGCCCGCATTTCCGCCATGGCGTCGCGCGGCGCAGGCTGGGAGCAGAGCAAAGCCGCACATGCCACCGCACCCACCGCTACTATGCTCCATCGCATGCTTACCATGCTAATCTTATGCGAGCGCCCCGGCGGTTTTGGTTTTTCCCGCGCCCGTGTCATTATTTGAACTATAGGCCAGGCAAAACGTGACTAACAATCGACAAAGCGAGATCGTCCATACCGCGCTCGACCGGTTTCAAATCGAGCTGCCCAGTTGGGGATTTGCCAACACCGGCACGCGCTTCGGCAAGTTCCAGCAACCGGCCGCGGCCAGCACCATCGCAGAGAAGTTCAGCGACGCGGGCCAGGTGCACCGCTGGACCGGCGTGTGCCCGTCGGTGGCGCTGCACGTGCTTTGGGATCTGCCGAAAGGCGTTGGTGACGTGGATGAGGTGCGCTCGCTGGCCGCCACACACGGCCTGCGCGCCGGCGCCATCAACCCCAATGTGTTTCAGGACCAGATCTACAAATACGGATCGCTCGGGAACCCCGACGCCGTCACTCGCCAGGCCGCCCTCGACCACTTGCTGGATAGCGTCGAAATCGGCAAACGCCTGAACAGCCGCGATGTTTCGCTTTGGTTCGCCGACGGGAGCAACTATCCGGGCACGCAGAACATGCGGCAGCGCAAGCACTGGTTTGAAGAGGGCCTGCGGACGATCCATGCCCGCCTCGATCCGGGGCAACGCATGCTGGTCGAATACAAGCCCTTCGAACCGGCCTTCTATCACACCGATATCGGCGATTGGGGGATGGCGCTCGAATTCGCCCGTTCTTCCGGCCCGCAGGCCAAGGTGCTAGTGGACACCGGCCACCACTACCAGGCGCAGAATATCGAACAGATTGTGGCGTGGCTGCTGGATCTCGGGCTTCTCGGCGGTTTCCACTTCAACGACCGCCGCTACGCGGACGACGACCTCACCATGGGCTCCATCGACCCCTACCAGGTCTTCCGCATTTTCCACGAGATCCTGTTCTTCGAATGGGAAACCGGCGCGCGCGCCGATATCGCCTACATGATCGACCAGAGCCACAACTTGAAAGGCAAAATCGAGGCCATGATTCAGACCGTCCAGACGGCCATGGAGCTCTACGCCAAGGCCGCGCTGGTGGACCACGAGAAACTCGCGCTTGGCCAGAAAAGTTGCGCCCTGGTGGATGCCGAGAACTGCCTGAAAGACGCCTTCTCCACCGATGTTCGGCCCGCCATCCGCGAATGGGCGAAGATCCGGGGCTTGCCCACCGACCCGATGGACGCCTTCCGCCAGAGCGGCTACCTGGAGCGCGTGACGGCTGAGCGCCGCCAGCGGAATATGGCGAACGCCTCGACTTACGCCTGATATGCCACGCTTCGCATTCCAACTTCGCATCAAGCCGGACGCCATCGAAGAATACGAGCGCGAACACCAGCGCGTCTGGCCGGAGCTGCTGGCCAAACTCAAGCAAGCCGGTATCTCCGATTACTCTGTCTTCCGGCGCGGTCAGGAACTGGTACTGTGCCTGCGGGTCGACGATTTCGACAAGGCATGGGACGAGCTCGACCGCGACCCCGTCAACCAGCGCTGGCAACAATTCATGAGCCGCCTGTTTGAGCCGGTACCGGACCTACAGCCTGGAGAACGATTCGCCATGATGAAGGAAGTTTTCTTCATGGAGTAAACGGCGCAGCGGCGGCGTGCGGGCAGCGTCACTGTGACCGGCGTCGACAATCGCGGCCGGGCTTGCTGACTCGGCGAATCCGTCGGACGAACCCGTGAACGCCCTGCGCCGCGCGGAAGGCATTACACTGGTCAAGTCAACCATGCGCACCCTTGCCCTTGCATACCTGGCTTCCTCCGTTTGCCTGTTGGCCGCCGACGCTCCCAAGCTGCGCCTCGGCGCGGATATACGTCCCACACGCTACACCGCCGAACTGACGGCTGTGCCCGCGGCCGCTACCTTTTCAGGGGTCCTCGATATCGACGTCGTACTCGCCACGCCGGCCTCGCTGGTGTGGCTCAACGCCAACGATCTCACTATCCAACAAGCCACGGTCAATTCCCTGCCTGCAGCCGTCGAATCGGCTGGCGACGACTTCATCGCGCTCCGCCTGCCTGCCGCGCTCCCCGCCGGGCCGGCGAGAATTCACATCGTCTATCAGGGCAAAATCAGCGCCAACTCGAGCGCCGGTATTTTTCAGGGCGAAGACGCCGGCACGCCGTATTTGTTCACCCAGTTCGAAGCGCTCGACGCACGCCGCACGTTTCCCTGCTTCGACCAGCCCGGCTTCAAGACTCCCTGGCAGCTCACGCTGCACATTCGCCAGACGGACAAGGCCTTCTCGAATACGCCGCAGGTTTCCGAAACCGGCGAGCCGAACGGCATGAAGCGCGTCGTCTTCGCCGAAACCAAACCGCTGCCCAGCTACCTGGTCGCCTTCGCCATAGGCCCCTTTGACGTGGTCGACGCCGGAAAAGCCGGGCGCAATCACGTTCCGGTGCGCATCGTCACGCCACGCGGCAAGGCAGCCCAGGCCAATTACGCCGCCCAGGTCACGGCCACCATCGTCGGCCGCCTGGAAGAGTACTTTGGCGTTCCCTACCCTTATGAGAAGCTCGACGAAGTCGCCATCCCGTTGACGTTCGGCTTCGAAGCCATGGAGAACGCCGGCCTAGTCACCTATGCGCAGACCATCCTGCTCGCCGATCCGGCCACGGATAGCATGAATCGCCAGCGCGCTTATGCCTCAGATGCGGCCCACGAGCTGGCCCACCAGTGGTTCGGCGACCTGGTGACCACCGCCTGGTGGGATGACATCTGGCTCAATGAAGCTTTCGCCACCTGGATGTCTTCCAGGATTCTGGCTGAGTGGCAGCCGGATTGGAACACCCGGCTGACCGATCTGCAATCCAAGTTCGGCGCCATGGTATCCGACAGTCTGGTCACCGCACGCCAGATCCGCCAGCCCATTGAAACCAAGGGCGACGTCGCGAACGCCTTCGACGGCATCACCTACGAAAAGGGCGCCGCAGTCATCCGCATGTTTGAAGTGTGGACGGGCGAACGGCGATTCCGCGCCGGTGTCAACGCCTACCTCAAGCGCTACGCTTTCCGCAACGCCACGGCCGGCGACTTCCTCGATTCCATCGCCACGGCGGGCAAGCCACAGCTCGCCGCCGCCTTCAAGACCTTTCTCGACCAGCCCGGCATTCCGGAAGTCTCGGTGGAACTGAAGTGCACCGGCCCACCGCGCGTGGCGCTCAGCCAGAAGCGCTACTTGCCGCTAGGGTCCACGGGCGCGCAAGGCGCCCAGTGGCAAGTGCCCGTCTGCGTGCGGTACGAGGCCGCCGACAGCCCCGCCACGGAGTGCTTCCTGCTCGATAAACCCAGCGCCGAGTTCCCGCTCAAGAACGCATCCGCCTGCCCGGCCGCCATCTCCGCCAACGCCAACGGCACCGGATACTACATCACCTCATATCAAGGCGGACTTCTGGACAAGTTGCTCGGGGAAGAAGGCGATTGGCTCAATGCCGCCGAGCGCGTCACGCTGTTGCACGATCTGAAGGCGCTGGCCGATTCGGGCGACGCCAAAGAGAGCGCCGCGCTCTCTGCCGCGCGCGCCTCCGCCAATTCGACCGAGCGCCAGCTCGCTAGCGAGGCCCGCGAAATCGTTGGCGGGGCGCGTGACCTGGTGCCTCCTACGCTCCGTCCTAACTATGCAGCCTTTATTCGCAAGACGTTCAGCGCCCGCGCGGCGGACCTCGGTTGGTCGGCTAAGCCGGATGACGACGCCGACACCCGTCTGATGCGCGCCAGCCTGGTTCCTTTCGTGGCGCAGGAGGGCGACGACCCTGCGCTCCAAGCCGACGCCCGCCGTCTGGCCATAGGCTGGCTCGATACTCACAAGGGCATCGACCCCGACATGCTCCGCGGGGTGCTCTCGACGGCCGCCTTTTCCGGCGGCCAGGACTTGTTCGACCGCCTGCTCGCCGAGCTGAAGAAAACCCAGGACCGCCGCGAGCGCAGCGCCATCATCGCCGCGCTGAGCGGTTTCCGCGATCCCAAAATCGTGCAGCAGGCGCTGGGCCTGCTCTTAGCGCCCCAGTTCGACGTGCGCGAAACGGCCGGCCTAATATTCAGCGGCGCCGGCGATCCGCAAACCCAAATGCTGCCCTTCGAGTTCGTCAAGTCTCACTATGACGAGATACTGAAGCGGCTGCCGCGCGAGGGCGACTTCGATGCCGCCGCGTCACTGCCGTTTGTCGGCGCACCGTTCTGCGACGAGCCCTCCCGCCGCGCGTTCGTCGAGTTCTTTCAGGATCGCGTCCGGAACTTCCTCGGCGGCCCGCGCAATTACGCCCAAGTGCTGGAAGGCATCCGCCTGTGCGAAGCCCAGCGCGCCGCGCAATCCGAAGACGTGGCGCAATTCTTCGCGCGGCAACCGTGACCCGTGGCCCAACGGAGTTTGCCTGATCGTGTTGCGCAGGACGTAAGACCCCGCCCCGCGCTAGAAAATGGTGGCCGGTCTGGTGTCCGTGCCCACCGCAATCGCGCGCGGCACGTGTTCGCCCGGCGGCACGTTCAACAGGCGGGGACGCAGCAGCAGAATGACCTCGTCGCGGGAGGTGTCATGCTCGTGCGTGCTCACCAGCGGGCCCAGGAAGCGGATCTCCGACAAACCGGCCAATCCCGAGATGTTGCGTCCTTCGTTCGTATCCAACAATCCGGCCACCGCCGCCCACTCGCCGGTATTCAACCGCACCACTGACTTCAAGCTGCGGTTGGAGACTACCGGAACGCCGTTGACCGATTGGCCGGTCAACAGCTTGACCTCGGCCTCGATATCGAGCGAAACCTCGTTCATGCCGTGTACCGCCGGCGTCAATTTCAGGCTCAGCCCCAGGTCCTCGAATGTGAAAGAGGGAGGTGGCGTATAAGTGGAGGTCCCATTGGTTCCGCTGCTGATCGCACCCACGCTGAAGCTCACTTGAACAGTCTGCGTGACATCCGCCACTGTGACGGTAATGGCGCCGATGTAGGTATCCGCCGTAAGGTTCGTAGGATTTCCGTACACAGTGAAGGTGGTGGGCGTCGCTGCTGCCACTGTCGAACTGACAGTCGAAAGCGATAGACCCGACCCGGTGACACTGGCCGACAAGGTTCCGGCGGTGTCGCTGGTCACCGTCACGGTTTCCGACACGGTGGAACCATCGAGGGACGCACTGAGCGAGACTGGGTTCGGCGTAATCGTGAGACCTGTGGCGGTTCCCCCGTTCACCGTCAAAGTCACGTCGATGTAAGCGATCGAGCCATCCGATCCAGTCAATGTCACGGTGCCTGTGTAAGTTCCCGTGCCGAGACTTGCGAGACTCGAACTGGGTTCAACAATCAACGTGGCCGGCAGCGGACCCGAGACGGTCGTCTCGCCATCCACCAGCAGCCAGGAATTCGCGCTCGAAACGGTGGCGGTATAAGTGACGCCGCTGCTCGTGCTCGACACGTTCACATTAGCGGCGTCCGGCAAGCTTCCGCCGGAGGTGTACGTCCACGGAATCGAGCTCTGGCTTAGTTGCAGGCTCCCACTCGAAGTCACGGTGAAGGTCACTAGTGTCTCCTCGGTAACTCCACCGGCCGTCACGCTGAGAATGCCGAGATAGGTTAGCGCTGAAAGCCCCGTAGGATTTCCGAAAACCGTAACGCTGGCCGGCGTGTTGGCTGTCACCGTGCTCGCGGAAACCGAAAGCGAAAGGCCGGAACCGATCACACTAGCCGACAAGGTCCCGCCGATCGTACTGGTCACCGTCTCGGTCTGTTGCGCCAATAACCCGCCGGCTGCCGCGCCAAGCGCGACCGGGCTGGGCGAAACAGTGAGATTCGGCGCACCGCCGTTGACCGCCAGGGTTACGGTGAGGTAGGTGACGGAGCCGTCCGAACCGCTCACCTGCACCGTTCCCAGGTAGGCGCCCGTTCCGAGCGCCGTGAGGCCGGTGCCAGCCGAAATGGTCAATGTGGCTGGCAAGGTGCCCGAAGCGGTTGCCGCGGAGTTCACGACCAGCCACGGGCTGGAGCTCGCCACGGTGGCGGTGTAGCCGATGACTCCATTGGAGCTGGTGACGTTGATGCTGGCAGCTTGCGGGGATACACCCGCGGAGGAGTAAGTCCACGCTACCGTGGTCTGGCTCAACTTCAAAGTGCCAACGCCGGTTGCGGTGCCAGTCCCGGTGGCAGTGCCAGGCACCGTGGCCGTGCTGCCCGATGTGGTTGTCGAAGAGCCCGACGCTCCAAAATAGCCGGACGTGAGCACGGGGTAGCGGTTGCCCACGTGCAGCGTCATAGGCTGGCGTTCTTCGCCGCGCAGTTCAGTGGTCCATAGCGTTTTGCTGGAGCTTTCAGTCATTTGCGCCACCGCAGCGGCATCCATGATTCCCATCCCCAGCAACGTTTTACCGCCGCCGAAAGAGAGTAACCCACTGATGTTCGTCGGCAGTGTTATCTGATTGTCCAGCCAGTTGGTCAGCGCGGTTAGCGAGAACATAGTCGGAAAATCCACGCCATAAGTGGTCGTTTTGCTGCGGCTAACTTCCACCATCCTCATCTCTATCATCACCTGTGCCCGCGGATAGAGAAGTTGCTCCAGCAGCGCTTTGGCCGGCAGCACGCGCGACAGGCGGTCGCGGATCACCAGGGTTCGCGTCTGCGAATCCATACTGACCCTCTCAATGGCCGTCGCCTGCTTCACACCGTCCACCAGGCTGGTGAAGTCCTGCTGCACGCCGGCGTCGGGCAGCGGAATCGTCACTGCCACCACCGGCTCGTTTTGCGTTCGTTTGAGCGGGGTGTCTTTGGACACCAGAAAGAGCTTTGGGGAAAGCGGCGCAATGAAGGTCCCCGTGGCGAATTCGAGGCCGTGCAGCGCCTCCCGGTACCCCACTCCGTCCAGGTGGAAGTGGAGCGCGGGCATTGGCTGGTAATCGCCGTCGAAGACGCAGTCCAGGCCGAAAGCCTTGGCCACGTCCGTGTACACCTTCTTCGAATCTCCACTCAGATCGAAATCGCGGGCCAGGTCGCCGCCCGCCAGATCCGAGGGCGGCAGTGCCTTCCTCGCGTCCGCCAGGTCGCTCGTGGTCGCAGCCTCCAGCGGCGGCCCCGTTTCCTCCAGGTTGCCATCGCCAACCGCCGCCGACAACGGAGGAACCGGCTTCGCTTCCAGGGCTGCGCGCGAACGAACGGCCTGGCTGCGCAGCCAATACGTCTGGTTGCGCGGCTCCATCGCGGCGGCTTCCGAATACAGCAGGTAAGCCTGCGCCATTTGGCCCTTCTTTTCCGCGTCCCGTCCAAACTCGTAGAGTTCCCACGCGCTCAGTTCTTCCGCCGCCAGGCAACCGGCCAGCAGCAGCGCCAGTATGGGCACACTCCACCGCACATCAAAATGACGGGCGCACGGGCTGTAACGTGCAGGCGTTTTGTGTGATGCTGGTAAAAACCCATGGAGACATTCCGCGCTCTGGCGCGCGAGCCGAGGCAGTTGATCGAACCGGGCGTCGTGTTGGTGGTGACCTTCGCCATCGCGTACCTGGTGCGCAGCCTCATTCTGCGCGGCCTACGCGCCTGGGTGGCGCGCACCGGCAGCCGCCCCGGCCGGGTCCTTTGTGCGGCGCTGGCCGGCCCCACCACCATCTGGGCGTTGATCCTGGCCGTTCATCTGGCCATCCAATCGGCGCCGCTGCCCACCATCGTCACCGATAAGTATGCCCCCAGGATTCTGATCGCATTGTGGATTTTGAGCTTCACCCTGATGGCGATGCGCATGGCGGGAGACCTGGTGCGCGGCTACGGCAACCAGGTTCCCGGCGCGCTGCCCGTCACCACGCTCACCACGACGCTAGCCCAGCTCACGGCGCTGGTGCTGGGGTTGCTGCTGCTGCTCAGCGCCGAGAACGTTCAGGTCACGCCGATCCTCACCGCGCTGGGCGTGGGCGGCCTGGCTGTCGCTCTGGCGTTGCAGGACACGCTTTCCAATCTCTTTGCCGGTTTCTACATAGCGGTCGCCGGGCAGATGCGATTGAACGATTACATCAAGCTCTCGAGCGGCGAGGAAGGTTACGTGTCGGACATCGGCTGGCGATCCACGGCCATCCGGTCGCTCGGCAACAACCTCGTCATCGTGCCCAACTCAAAGCTCGCCCAAGCCATCGTCACCAATTACCACCTGCCGGAGCAGCGCATGTCTTCCTCGCTCCAGGTCAACGTCCCTTATGATACCGACCCGGACCGGGTGGAACGCCTGCTGGTCGAGATTGCCACCGCGGGCGCCAAGGACATTCCCGGCCTGCTGGCCGATCCGGCGCCTTCGGCTACGCTCGACCCCGGTTTTCAAGAATCCTCGCTGGGCTTCACGCTCAGCTACCAGATCGCCGAGTTCTCCCAGCAGTACGGCATCCGCCACCAGTTGCGCAAGCGCATTCTCCTCCGTCTGCGCGAAGAAGGCGTCGCGGTTCCCTACCCCACTCGCGAAGTTCACCTCGACCGGGACCGGCCGGCGTAACCGGGCGCGTGCGAAAATCGAGTTTCCGACGATGAAGACATACACGATCGCGGTGATTGCCGGCGACGGCGTGGGCCAGGAGGTCGTGCCGCAGGCCAGGCGCGTCCTGGAACGCGCCGCGCAAAAACACAAGATAGCTTTCGCGTTTCAGGATTTCGACTGGGGCGCGGAACACTACTTCCGCTGGGGACGCATGATGCCGGCCGGGGCCATCGACCTGCTGCAGTCCTGCGACGCCATCCTGCTCGGTGCCGTCGGCCACCCGGACATCCCCGACCACCTCACGCTCAACGGCCTGCTGCTACCCATCCGCCGCGCCTTCGATCAATTCGCCAACGTGCGCCCGGCATATCTCTATCCGGGCGTTGCGTCGCCGCTCGCCAAGCCCAAGGGCGGCGAGATCGATTTCGTGGTGGTCCGCGAGAACACCGAAGGCGAGTACGCACAGGTGGGCGGATTCGTCTACCAACACCAGCCGGAAGAAATCGCCATCCAGACCTCCGTGTTCACCCGCCGCGGCGTGGAACGGATCGTGCGCTTCGCCTTCGAGCTGGCCGTGGCGCGCAACAAGAAAAAGCGCGTCGCATCCATCACCAAATCCAACGCCCAGGGCTTCAGCATGGTGCTCTGGGACCGCACCTTTCGAGAGGTAGCTGCGCAATTTCCCGATGTCGAAACCGAATCGCTGCTGGTGGACGCGGCCGCCATGAATTTCGTGCGCCGCCCGGAAAGCTTCGACGTGGTGGTGGGCTCGAACCTGTTTGGCGATATTCTGAGCGATCTTTCCGCCGCCATCATCGGCAGCATGGGCCTGGCCGCCAGCGCCAATCTCGACCCGCTGCGGCGCTTCCCATCGATGTTCGAGCCGGTTCACGGCTCGGCGCCGGATATCGCGGGTAAGGGCGTGGTCAACCCGCTGGCAACCATTCTCAGCGCCGCCATGATGCTCGATCATCTGGAAATCGTGGACGCCGCGCGCGAAGTCGAAGCCGCCGTAGCCGCCGTACTGGCGGAGGGCAAAGTGCGCACGCCGGATCTGGGCGGCTCGAGCACCACCGAAGCCGTGACCGCTGCGGTGCTGGAGAAGCTTGTCTAGGCCGCGCGCGAGACGCATGCCCGAGACCATCCAACCTAAGAGCAGCCAGCCTTCGTCCACTGCCCGTCACGCCACGCTGGTCGGCGCCGGCATCCTGCTCAGCCGCCTGATCGGCCTCGTGCGCCAGCGCGTCTTCTCTCATTATTTCGGCCTCTATGATGCCGCCGACGCCTTCAACGCGGCCTTCCGCATCCCCAATTTTCTGCAGAATCTGTTCGGCGAAGGCGTGCTGTCGGCATCGTTCATTCCGGTGTACGCCCGCTTGCTGGCCGAAGGCGACGAAGAGCAAGCCGGCCGCGTAGCCGGCGTGGTCGGTTCCATTCTGGCGCTGGTTTCTTCGGCGCTGGTGCTGGCCGGAGTGCTGGCCACGCCCTTGTTGATCGATGCCATCGCCCCCGGTTTCCACGGCGCTAAGCGCGAGCTCACCATTCGCATCGTGCGCGTTCTGTTTCCCGGCGCGGGCTTGCTGGCGCTCTCTGCGTGGTGCCTCGGCATCCTCAACAGTCATCGCAAATTCTTTCTGTCCTATACCGCGCCGGTGGTGTGGAACCTGGCCATGATCGCCGCCCTGGTGCTGTTCCGCCGCCAGCCGCCAGCCACACTCGCGGTCACTCTGGCTTGGGGATCTGTCGCCGGCAGCGCGCTGCAATTCGGCATTCAGCTTCCCGTTGTCCTGCGCCTGGCGCACCGTCTGCGGGCCAGCCTCGATACGGGCGAGCCCCAGGTGCGGGAAGTGATTCGCAATTTCGGCCCGGTGTTCATCAGCCGCGGCGTAGTGCAGATCAGCGGATGGGTGGATTCGTTGCTGGCCAGCCTCTTGGGCACAGGCGCGGTGGCTGGCCTCACAAATGCGCAGACGCTGTACCTTCTGCCGGTCAGCTTGTTCGGCATGTCGGTGTCGGCGGCGGAATTGCCCGCCATGTCGAGCGCGCTGGGCGCCGCTGACGAAGTGGCTGCTCACCTGCGCCGCCGCCTCGATTCCGGACTCCGCCAGATCGCCTTTTTCGTCGTGCCTTCCGCCATGGCCTTTCTCGCGCTCGGCGGCGTCATCACAGCCGTGTTGTTTCAAACCGGCCGTTTCACCGCCGCCAATTCGCGCTATGTGTGGGCCATCCTGGCCGGCTCCGCCGTGGGCCTCTTGGCGCAGACCTTGGGGCGACTTTACTCTTCCGCATACTACGCGCTGCGCGATACGCGCACGCCGCTCCGCTTCGCCGTGGTGCGCGTGATCCTCACCACCGGGCTGGGCTATCTGTGCGCCATTCCGCTGCCCGGCTGGGTTGGCGTCGATCCGAAATGGGGCGTGGCCGGGCTCACCGCATCCGCCGGCGTTGCCGGATGGGTGGAATTCACGCTGCTGCGCCGCACGCTCAACGCCAGAATCGGCTGCACCGGCCTGCCGGGATCGCTGGTCGCCCGGCTCTGGCTAGCCGCCGCGGTGGCCGCCGCCGCCGCGTGGGGAGTGAAAGCTGCGCTCGGCCCCGGTCACCCACTCGAATGCGGGTTGGCCGTGATCGCGACCTATGGCGTCATCTACCTGGCCGCCGCCGCGCTGCTGCGCGTCGAGGAATGCGCGGCTCTGGTCCGCCGGTTCAGACGGGGGATCCGGCTGCGCGCCGATTGATCCCACATCCGGCCCGCAGTCTGTGACACAATCGTTTCCGTGAGCACGCCGCCTGCCATGATCACCGACCTGGTGCAGATTAAGTTATTGGGTGAAAAGAAGCTGGATGAAAACCTGCGCTTTCGTCGCTTCATGAAATCGCGCGATCATTCGGATCGTATCCTGCGGCGGATCGCCGAAGGCATTCAAGAGCAGATCGATTGCACCCAGTGTGCCAACTGCTGCAAGACTTCGACCACCGAAATTACCGAACGTGATATCGAAAAGCTGGCGCGGCACCTGCATATGGCACCCGAGCAGTTCATCGCCGATTACACGATGATCGAAACCGACGAGGGCCAGATGACGCGCGTCCTCAAGTTCACCGAAGGCCACGGTTGCGTGTTCCTGGAAGGTAACCTCTGCTCCGTGTACGACGCGCGCCCAGGGATCTGTCCGCGCTATCCGCACCTGGTGCGCGGCAACGGCTCCATCGCCAGCCGCATGTGGAGCTTCGTCGACCGCGCCTCGGTCTGCCCTATCGTCTACAACAGCCTGGAAGCCTTCAAGGACGAACTCCGTTTCCGGCGGTAGGACGGGCCATCGCTTTTCGTGGCCTGCCGCCGCCCGTAGTAGTCAGCGAACGACAGACGACAAAAACCGATCGTCCGTCCTACCGCGACGCGTTAACATGAAGCCGATGGGCTTTTATCTCTGGCTCGACACCGAAGTCGCGTGGGCGCAAGGCACCTACGAGTACCGCCCCTTGGGCGCGGCCGTGATTGCCTCTTCCGACCTCTTCCGCCGCCGCGATTTCGACCCGCACCGCAAGCCCAGCCCGGCGCGCACCGCCGTCTACGCCGGCCAGTTCGCATCCATCGGCCACCTTAACGCGCATTTGAAACGCACCCGCCGCTAGCGGCGCCCATTTCGCAGCTTCTCTCTGCGATGGCTTGAGTTTCCCGGGAGCGGCGGGTTGCCGAGTCCGCACTATTTGCTGCGCGGGCAACAGCTCCTCGAACCGGGCTAGCGTTTTTCACTAACCACATGCCCGCGTCCATCGCGCATTTCGTTTCCCTTGAAATGCGCAGTTTCTATATGCTTTCTTGGATCCGCTTTCTCGCCACGAGCCGGCATCGGGCCCTTATAACCATGTTCCGGATGGAAGTGGTTATTCACGTGGCCCCGGAAATCGTCGCGGCCATGGAACCATGGGCCAGCGCCGATGAACACGCCTCCGCTGAACCACTCCGGACCGTAATAACCAAAAGGAGCACAGTTATAGGGGGCAACGTCGTAATAGCCGTAGGGACAGTCCGGGGCTACTCCGATCTCGACGCCGACCTGGGCCTGTGCTCTGGGAGCGGCTGGTGTCAAGCCAAGTCCGGCGACGGCAGCCAAGAATAGAAACGTAGATCCGCGCATTGAACATACCTCCGCGATTACAGAAGCAAGTCGCCTGCCACTGGAATGCATGACACGGATTGGCCAGCCCCTTTGTGCCTATTCACACGCCCGCGGATTCTCGCCTCGCCTGCTGTGTTAGGTTACACGGTTCCTGGGAGTACTTCTGCCGACGCCCTTCGTTGGCGCGAACGCTCCGCCCCCTACATCGTCCGCGTCACTTTGCTCAGCGTGCACGGGCGGTCGGGGTCGAGGCCTTTTTCCACCGCCAGGCACGCAGCAAAGATCTGCGCGGGCACGATGTAGGGGATGGGCGTGAGCGCTTCCGGAATTCGCCGCGGCAGGCGGATCACCCGCGTGGCCCGCGTTTCCACCTCGCGGTTGCCCGGATCGGTAATGGCCAGAACTTCGGCGCGCATCCGCGTCAGCTTGTCCAGCGTCTGCCCGATCGAGCTCCATGTCACGCCCGACGGCGCAAAGGCAAACACCGGAAAGCTGGGTCCGGCGAGCGCGATCGGGCCGTGCAGGAAATCGGCCGCGGAAAACCCTTCCGCCACTACCTGACACGTCTCCATCAGCTTGAGCGCGAGTTCGAATGAGTTCGAGTAATTCAGCCCGCGCCCCACCACTGCCGCTCGATTCATGAACCGGTAGCGCGCCGCCAGTTCGGCCACCTCTTCTTCCAGGCCCAGAGCGTCTTCCACCATTCCCGGCAGGCGCTCCAGGTCGGCCAGGCGGATATGCCCGCCCAGCGCAAAGGCGAGCAGGTACAGCAGCAGCATCTGGCCGGTGTAAGTCTTGGTGGCCGCCACGCTCCTTTCCTTGCCGGCGCGCACCAGCCACACGTGCTCCGCCAGGCGCGCCAGCGTGCTGCTGTGCTCGTTGGTGATGCCCAGGGTCATGGCCCCGCGCGCCCGCGCCCATTCGAGCACCATATTTGTATCGGTGGATTCGCCCGATTGCGATATGGCCACCACGAGCGCTTCCGAATAATCCACCTTCGCCCGGTATAGTGTGGCGATCGAGGGCGCCGCCAGCGAAACCGGAATCCCAGCCGCGATTTCCAGCAAGTACCGCCCGAAAAGCGCCGCGTTATCCGAGGTCCCGCGCGCCGCCAGCACCACTAGCCGCGGCCGCTTGCCTTCCACCAGCCGCCGGAACCGTTGCGCATTGCCGATGCCCGCCTTCAAGGTGTGGGCCAGCGCCGTCGGCTGCTGCCGTATCTCGTCGATCATGCGCGACATGGCAACTCCACTCTAGCAAGCCACCGGCTGCCGTTTCGAGGCGCCGGACGTTACCCAGTACCCGACGTATTCAACCTTTCGGCCCGGTCTGCTATCCTCTTAGGGAGCGCACCTCCGTGTCCGCGCCTTCCGGGAAAGTCAATGAAATACACGTGCCTTGTTTTTTCCATCGTGTTCTTGTCGTCCACCGTGGCGGCCGACGCGCAGACGCAGACCACCCCGGTCACCCCGGTCACGCTCAACGGCAGCCCGTCGCGTCAAATCGGCCAGCCGCTGCTGATCCCGAAGACCGCCAATCCCAACCTCGTGGAAGGTCGTGAATTGTGGAATCCCACTGGCATCGCCTTCGATCCCTCCACTTCGCCGCCCCTGGTCTACGTGGCCGACACATTGAACAACCGCGTCCTGGCATGGAAGAACTCGACCGGCTTTTCCAACGGGCAGCCGGCCGACCTGGTGATCGGGCAACCGGACCAGTACTCGACTGCCAAATCCGGTCCGGGCACCGTTTTTACCACCGGCTTGAGCTATCCCACCGGCCTAGCGGTTTACAAGGGTGACCTCTACGTCGCCGACAGCGGCAACAACCGCGTCTTACGCTATAAGGCGCCCTTTGCGCAGTACGCCCAAACGGGATCGTATCCCACTCCGGATCTGTATGTTGGCCAGCCGTCGCTGAAATCGAACACGGCGAATTATCCGAGCGGCGCCCCCACCGCGCAGGGTCTGTCCTTTTCCCCCGGCGGCCCTGTGCTTCTCGCCAGCATCGCCTTCGATAGCAGCGGAAACATGTGGGTCACCGACCCCGGCAACCGCCGCGTGCTGATGTTCCCTGCCGCCGCTGTCGCCAGTGGAGGCGGCCTCTTGACCGCCACCGTCGAGTTGGGACAACTGGATTTCGTCAGCCTGCAACCCGCGCTAAACCCGGCCAACTCCAGCAGCCAGCAAACCGCCAACCAGTTTGCGGTGCCCTCCCAGTTGATTTTCGATGCGGCCGGCAATCTCTATGTTTCCGACGCCGATCCGAACAATCCGCAGCTTCTGAGCCGTGTGTTGGTCTTCACTCCGCCATTTTCCAGCGGGCAGTCCGCCACGCGCATTATGGGCGTCCTGGGAGGGACGGGGCTGCAGAACCTCACCACCGCCCAGACTCAGGCGATTGCCGATGAAACTCGTTTCTCCAATCCGGGCGGCATCTTCTTCCTGGCCGATAGCAGCGTGGGCGTCGTCGACACCAACGATAACCGCGTCCTGGTGTTTCCGCCTTATTCTTCCTGGCCCAGCGCGACCACCTATTTCTCGCCGCAGGCGACCGGCGTGCTCGGCCAGAACGGATCGTTCCAGAGTTTCCGCGCCAACGGCAACACGATTCCCACCGTGCTCACTCCGCCCGCCAACGCGGGGGTATTCGCGAACCCGATCACGGCGGCCTTCCTGCCATCCACCAGCGAATTGTTCGTGGTGGATACCGGCAATAATCGCGTCGTGGTGATGCCAAGTGGGTCCGGGACGGTGCCTTTTGGCAACGCGACGCGGGTCCTCGGGCAAGATACGATGACCATGAATTCGCCCAACCTCATCGAAGGCCGCGAATTCCAGTTTTATAACGGCCAGACCCTTTTTAATGGCCAGCCCCCTTACGATGCCGGCATCGCCCTCGATACCTCCGGCTCCGTGCCCCACCTTTACGTGGCCGATCCGCGTAACCACCGCGTAATGGGGTTTTACGATGCCCGCAAGCTCTATGCCACCGGAGTGCCGCAAGGCCAGCAGGCCAGTAACGAAATCGTCATCGGCGAACCGGATTTCAACACAGCGCTCTGCAACTATCCTTCCGGCGACCCGACCAAGACCACCGCTTCCGGCCTTTGCTTCCCGAGCGGTGTGCTCACCGATTCTAACGGCAACCTCTACGTGGCCGATACCTACAACAGCCGCGTGGTCCGTTTTCCGGCGCCGTTTGCCAACTGGCCGCAAACACAAGTGCTGGAATCCGCCGACTTGGTGCTGGGCCAGACCAGTCTTACCGGCGCTCCGATCACCGATCCCAGCGCCGTCAATATGTTCGCGCCTTACGGCCTCGCATTTACCGGCACCAACGGCCTGATGGTGTCCGACCTCGTCGACAATCGCGTCCTCTATATTCCCTTTTCGAGCGGGCAAACCACCTTCAACGCCCCAGCGGACAATGGCAAAGCCGCCACCAAGGTATTCGGCCAGCCGGATTTTGTGACCATCACTCCGGGTGCGGCCGCCAACCAGCTCAACTCGCCGCATCACATCGCCACCGATACCAACGGCCAGGTGTACGTCACCGACACCGGCAATGGTCGTGTGCAGATTTTCGGCGATCCCAACAACCCGCTGACGGCGCCAGCCTCCGCCGACCCCATCCTCAGTTTGCCGAACCTGACGGCCCCACAGGGCATTTTCGTCAACCCGTCCACCGGTGAGATCTGGGTCACCACCGTCACCAATGGCGCCCCCGCCGCCACCCGCTACCCCAAGTACGACACTCTGGAATTGAACCCTGCGTCCACGGGCACCGTCCAGGCCGCTGACACCACGCTGGCAGTGGCCCAGGATCAATATGGAGACCTGTTCCTGGCCGACGCGACCAGCCGCGTCGCGGTTTACTACCAGGGCCTGGCGGGCGAGAATGCCCAGGCCACTTACCAGGGCCAACCGCTGGCGCCTGGTGTCGTCGCCAGTCTGTATGAGGTAGCTTCCCAGACCCAGTTCAAGACCGGCTCGATGCCCTCGGCGCCGCCGTTCCCCGCGCTGACCGGGTATCCCATGCCCATCACGCTCGCCGATGAGCAGGTGATGTTCAACGGCGCAGCCGCGCCGCTGTACTTTGTTTCGCCCGGGCAGATCAATTTCCTGGTGCCCATGAACGCCCCGGTCACCGGCACCGCCGACGTCGAAATCGTCCAGGTTTCTACCGGCCAGGTTCTGGGCGCTGCCTCCGTGGCCATGGCCGAGGTCTCCCCGGCAATCTTCTGCGGCGCCTCCGGCGGATGCTTCCTTAACGGCGGCTTTTATCAGGCAGCCGTGCTCAATCAGGACTTCTCGGTGAACAGTGCCACCAATCCGGCTGCGCGCGGGTCCGTCATCTCGATCTATTGCACCGGCCAGGGAGCCTTGAACAATGCGCCCGCCGATGGCGCCGCCGCTCCCGGTCCCCCCAACTTCGCCACTACCCCGCAAACGCCGCGCGTGGCGATCGGGAGCTGTTTCGTGGACGACTGCGGGCCCCTCCTGGGCGGCGACCCGACCAACGGCCAGTGGGTCACTTATTCCGGCCTGGCGCCGGGATTCGCCGGCCTCTGGCAAATCAACGTCCAGATTCCCATGGCCATTGTGCCCGCCGCGCAGGTGCCCATCGGTATCCAGTACGACGGCGTCGGCAGCGCTGACCTCAGCTCGGGCTTCCATCTCACCATCGCCGTGAAATAACCCTCCCGGCCAGCATGCGCTGGGTATTGTCTGCTCTTGGGACAATACCCCGCGCGATTCGGCACCGTTCGAGTGATATCATGAGAGTCGAATGAGCTTCCTGTCGCCAAGACTGCAGTTGAAGGTGTCGCAGAAGCAGATTCTTACCCCGGGCCTCGTCCAGATGGTCACGGTCCTTCAGCTCAACCGGCTGGAACTGAAGGAGATGATCACTCAGGAAATCGTCAAGAATCCGGTCCTCGAAGAGGCCACCGAGGAGGCCGGCGAGGAGATCACACCCGAGGAATTGTTGCCGCTGCTCGAGGCCGAGGCGACCACTGACCCGGCCGACCGGCAGATCCTCGAAGCCACGCCTGGCAACCAAACCTCTACCGCCGATGGCGAGCGCGCCGACGTCGCCATCAACGGCAATCTTTTCCCGGATCCCGAGGAAACCGCCGCCGTCGCCACCGTCGAGCCCGAAGCTGTCACCGCCGGCGATCCGCCCACCGAACCGGCCGCGGCCGACCCTTTCGACGAAATCGATTTCGGAACGTTCTTTGACGACTACCTCGATCCCGGCTACAAGAGCCCAGCCGCCGAATCGGTCGAGAAACCGTCTTTCGAAACTTTCCTTTCCGCTCCCGTCACCCTCGGCGATTATCTGCGCTCCCAGTTGGCGGTAGTCGTCATGCCGGACCCGGTGCGCGACGCGGCCGAAGCCATCATCGGCAACCTCAACGAAGACGGCTATCTTTCGGCGTCGCTCGATGAAATCGCGCCCCTCGGCGACCACCAGGCCGAAACCGTGGAGGCTGCCCTCGCTGCCGTGCAATCGCTCGATCCGGCCGGCGTCGGCGCGCGCGATTTGCGCGAGTGCCTGCTGCTGCAGATCGAAAGCGTCAACGGCAAAGGCGGCGTCGCCTGGCAGATCGTTTCCAACCACATGCGCTTGCTCGAAACCCGCCAGTACAAGGAGATGGCGCGCCTGTTGGGACGGCCCCTCGAGCACATCGAGATTGCCGTCTACATGATCCGCCACCTGAATCCGCGGCCCGGCTTGCGCTATTCCGGAGCCGGCGCGCGGGTGGTCGAGCCGGACGTTACCTTCATCAAGGACGGCGACGAATACATCATCCAGATGAATGACGAGGACGTGCCGCAGCTCCGCTTGAACGCGCAGTACCGGCGCATGCTCGACCGCGACCAGGGCGCCACCAAGGAAGTGCGCGACTATGTTCGCGAACGCTACACCTCAGCCATCCAGTTGATGAAGAACATCGAGCAGCGCAAGCAGACTATCCTCAAGGTCTGCCAGGCCATCGTGCGCCGCCAAACTGAATTCCTCTCGCACGGCATCGACTCACTCAAGCCGATGATGATCAAGGAGGTGGCCGAAGAAGTCGGCGTCCATCCCTCCACCGTCAGCCGCGCCGTCGCCAGCAAGTACGTGCACACGCCGCAGGGCGTTTTCGAGCTGCGCTATTTCTTCTCCGAAGCCGTGCAGGGCCCTTCCGGCAGCGGCACTCCGCTGCTGCTGCTCAAGCGCAAGGTGAAGAAGATGATCGAGGCCGAGGATCGCACCAAGCCGCTTACCGACGAGCAGATCACCGCCATGCTGCAGGCCGAAGGCATCGACGTCACCCGCCGCACCGTCGCCAAATACCGTGAGGATATGAAAATCCCCTCCACCCACCAGCGCCGCGTACGCGATTGAACCTGTCCGAGTGCCGGATGGTTTCCGGGTAGCCCGCATCGTGTATCCTTGAGTACGGAGCACATTCATGTTTTGCGATCGCTGCGGTACGCAAGTAAACCCCGACCAGCAGTTCTGCACCAATTGCGGCCGATCGTTCGCGGGGCCTCCCGCCGCTTCCGGCGCTGTACCGCCACCCGCGTGGACTCCTCCCACGGTCGTGCAAGTCGCCTCCGGCCGGTGGATTGGAGCCGGCTGGGATCTGGTGAAGGCAGACATGGGCGCCTACGTTTTGGCCACCCTGATTTTCTTCCTGCTCAGCGGCGTGCCGTTTATTCAAGGCGCGCTCATTACCGGCTTCCACATCTACACCATGAAGAAGATCGCCGGCCGCCGCGCCGAGTTCGCGGATCTCTTCAAGGGCTTCAATTATTTCATCCCGACCCTGGTGGCGATGTTGCTGATTGGCGTGTTCACGTTCATCGGGACGATTTTCTGCATTATCCCCGGTCTGGTGGTGGCGGCGGCGTTGAAGTTCACCTACCTGTTCATCTTCGACAAGCGGATGGATTTCTGGCCGGCCATGCAAGCCAGTCACGCCATCGTGAAGCAGGACTATTTCGGCTTCACCATGTTCCTGATACTGTTGTTCCTGGTGAACGTGCTGGGCCTGCTGTGCTGCGTCGTCGGGCTGCTGGTGACGTTCCCCTTGTCGATCGCGGCCATTACCGTGGCGTACAAAGAAATTGTCGGATTCGAACAGCAGACCATCGACGCGCTGTAGCAGGTGGGGCGCCTCGACCGCCCCGCGGCTGGCTGGCGCGGGCCTCCTCCTGGTGCTTCTGTGGTGGGCCTCGCCTCCGGCGGAGCCCGTGTTTCGCGCTTGCCCTTTCCATTGGCTCACCGGCAAGCCGTGTCCGCTGTGCGGGCTCACGCGCGGTTTGTGCGCGCTCGCCCAGGGGCACTGGAGCCAGGCGATTCACTGCAACGCCCTCAGCCCGCTTGGGCTCATCCTGCTGTTCTCTCTCTTTTGGAACGCCCCGTGGCGCCCGCGCCTATGGACCTTTGGCGTCGCCGCATTCGCCATCTACGGAATCTGCCGCATTGCCCTGGCGTGAATCCTCACAGTCCGCCAAGCCGCGTGCGCACGGCAAGGTATACATTCCCAGCGCTATCCTGCGTCAGGCACTCTCCACCTTGCTCCCAAAAGGGCGTAAGCCCGGAGACAGTCCCATCCGCATTCACGCTGCTCAGGTCTTTGCCACCGCCGCCTTCACGCGCTCCGGCGTCATGGGCAATTGCAGCAGGCGAGCGCCCACGGCATCGAAGATGGCGTTTGCCAACGCCGCGCCCATGGCGATGATTGGTGGCTCCCCGCCGCCCAGCGCCGGCGTCTCCGGATTGTCCACCAGCACAATTTCGATCTTCGGCAGCCACGAGAATCGTGGAATCTGGTACGTGTCGAAGTTGGTGTCGAGCACCTCCCCGTTGCGGAACCGCACTTCCTCGGCCAGCGAGTAACCCAGGCCCATGATGACGCAGCCTTCGGCCTGCTGCCGCATTCCGTCGGGGTTGACGACCAGGCCTTCGTCCAGCGCCATCACCACGCGCTTTACCTGAACGGCACCCGTGCCGCGGTTCACCGCCACTTCCACCATCGTGGCGTTGCAGGCGTTGGAGTACATGCCGCACGCCATCCCGGCGCCGCGTCCCGTGGGCGCGCGGCCGGCCTTCCAGCCGAACTGTTTGGCGGCGGTTTCCAACACGCGCCGCACCCGCGGATTCGTCAGGTTGTTCAGCCGGAACTCCAGCGGATCCATGCCCGCCTTCGCCGCCAACGCGTCGATATGCGATTCCCGCGCGAACGTGTTGCTGTTCACCGACGGCGCGCGCCACGCGCCGACCGCGAATGGGTTCATCCCCGCTGGATTCCCGCCCATCCATCCACCCGCCGATGTCACGCGCTTGTGCGGGATGTCGTAAAACGGATTGGCTTCCCGATCCCCCGCCCCGAACACGTGGCTGTCCCACAGCACGATCTTGCCGCCCGCCACCCCGGCGCGGATTCTCATCACCGCGGCCGGCCGGAACCGGTCGTAGAAGAATTCCTCCTGACGGCTGTAGACCACCTGCACCGGTTTTCCTGTGATTTTCGCCAGGCGCGCCGCCTCCACTCCCTGGTCCGCTTCCGTCTTGCCGCCGAACCCGCCGCCGACGTACCGGGAAATGATCCGCACCTTCTCGGCCGGCATTCCCAGCGCCGATGCCACGGCGCGCTGCACCTGGAACGGAGCTTGCGAACTGGCCCATACCGTGACCTTGCCGTCTTCGGTCTGCGCCGTCGCCGAGTGGGTCTCCATGGGAGCGTGAGCGACGTAGCTGTTCAGGTAGGTTTCCTCGATCACGCTCCCCACCATCCGCTCGCCCTCCGCCAGATCGCCGCTCTGGCCCACTACGCGCGGCTGCGGCGCGGTCTTCTGAATGTGCTCGAAGATCGTTTTGTCGTCGGGACCGGTCGGCGGATTCTCCCAATCGGCCTTGATTTTGCCCAGCGCCTCCACTGCAATATCGGGCCGCTCGTGCAGCACCGCGATCATCCCGCCGTCCTTCACCACCCGCACGCCGCGCGTCTTCTCCGCCGCCGAAGTGTCCGCCGACTTCAACGTCGCCCCGTGCGCCGGCGGCCGCAGAATCGCTGCGTGCAGCATCCCCGGCAGCACGATATCGCCCGCATATTCCGCCTTGCCCGTGACTTTGTCCACGCCGTCTTTGCGCATCGGCGAGGTGCCGATCACCGCAAACCCCGCCGCCTTCACGGGCACATTCTCGAGATGCCGCTCGATGCGTTTTCCTTCCACCAGTTGCCCGTACGTCACCGCATTCGACGGCTTGCCCAATTGGCGGATGCTCCCGGATTTGACCTGCAATTGGCCGACTGGCGCCTGCAACCGCTCCGACGCCATTTCGAGCAATACCGCTTTGGCCTCCGCTCCCGCTCTGCGCACCGCCGGCCAGAGCAGCGGCGTACACATCGATCCGAAGGTTCCCATATCGTACGGGCACAGTTCGGTATCGCCCATCACCACGTCCACCGTGTCCAGCGCGACATCGAGTTCTTCCGCCAGAGCTCCTGCCAACTCCGTCATCGCACCCTGGCCCAACTCCACTTTGCCAGCCAAGCACGTCACGCGCCCGTCCGCCCCGATTTTCAGATAGGCGTTGAAATCCGCCGGACCGCTTTGCCGCCCCGGCAGCCTCCCCGGCTCCTGACCCTCCACCGATTCCGCGCCGAAAAAGACGAACAGCCCCGCCCCCGCGACTTCGAAGAAGTCGCGCCGTTTCATTTCACCCTGAACAACCAAGCTCTCAGCCATCACACACCCGCCTGTGCCGCCCCGGCGGCTTCCTGAATCGCATCCAGAATCCGCACGTGCGAGCCGCAACGGCACAGATTGTCTTCCATGTGCCGCACAATCTGCTCGCGCGTCGGACGCGGCGTCTTCAGCAGCAACGCATACGCACTCACGATCATCCCAGACGTGCAGTATCCGCACTGGAACGCGCGGTGCTCCAGGAACGCGTGCTGGATGGCGTGCAGCCCGTTCTGGCCGATCCCTTCGATGGTCATTACCCGTTTGCCGGCCACCGCCTTAAGAGGCGTCGCGCACGACCGCACCGCCTCGTTTCCCACGATCACCGTGCAGGCTCCGCACAATCCTTCGCCGCACCCGAATTTCGTGCCTGTCAGCCCCAGATCGCTGCGCAGCACCCACAGCAGTATCCGTTCGTCGTCCGTTTTCACGGCCGCCGCTTTGCCGTTTAACGTGAATGAAATGGTCCGTTCCATATTCGTTTCCCAAGCCGACTATAACAGAGAGCAAGTCCGTTTACTCACATGTGCTCGGGGATGCTGCGTAGCGCTCGGTATGGGTAGGGGGTGCTTTAGCTTGCCTTTTCTGCTCGATCCAGCACCGCTCAGCCTGAACCCCCAAAAAGATTCCATGTCCTCCGCGCACGCGAGTAATCGGCCTGCGCCGCCTTCGTCTCCGCAGGACGGCTAAAATAGTTCACACCCATGCCGCGCACAATTCTGATTCAAGGTCCCGAGGGGCAGACGAGAACCCTTCCGCTTTCCAGCGGCCGGTTGGCCGTGGGACGCTCCAGCGCCGCCGAATTGAGCTTCCCCGAGGATTCCGGCCTCTCGCGCCAGCACTTCGCCCTGGAGCCCTCCGGCGACGAATGGACGGTGCAGGATCTGGGCAGCAAGAACGGCACCTTCGTCAACGGCATTCCGCTCAAAGCGGTACTGGTGCTGCGCCCCGGCGACCGCATCACCGCCGGCCACCTGTCCATCGTCTTCGCTCCCGAGCCAAGCGCGCCCGTGTCCTCCGTGGTGGTGTTCGAAGGAGCTGAGACCGATTCGCCCAGCACTTCGACCCTGGTCACCAGCCTGGGAGATGCCAACCGCACCATCGTGGTCGAGCCCGGCGGCGGCGCCAAGCCGTCGGCCGCGATGCAGGCCCTCATCCACGCCGGCCAGGAGCTGGCCGAGAACCGCCCGCTCGCCGACCTGTTTCCGCTGATCCTCGATCTGTCGATTCAGGCCGTCAACGCGCAACGCGGCGTGCTGCTGCTGCTTGAAGGCGATCAGCTCACCGCCAAGGCCCACAAGGGCGATGGATTCCGCATCTCGACCGCGGTTCGCGACCGCGTGCTGCGCGAGAAATCGTCCGTGCTGGTGCGCGATGCGCAACTCGACGACGCCTTTAAGGCCCGCATGAGCATCGTGGAACAAAAGGTCCACACCATGATGGCCGTCCCGCTCCAAACCAAGGACCGCATCATCGGCTTGATCTACGTGGATTCTCCCTTCATCCTGCGCGAATTCACCAAGAACGATCTGAGCCTGCTGACCGTGATGGCGAACGTGGCCGCCATTCGCATCGAGCACGCGCGTCTGGCCGAAGTCGAAGCCGCCGAGCGCATCATGCAGCGCGATCTGTCGCAGGCCGCCGAGATCCAGGGCGGCATGCTGCCGGCGCGCGCGCCCGAAATCGCCGGTGTGGATCTGGCCGGTTTCAACGTCCCGTGCCGCACAGTGGGTGGCGACTACTACGATTTTTTCCCCTACGCCGGCCCCAGCGTGGGTTTGGCGCTGGGCGATGTATCGGGCAAAGGCATGCCGGCGTCGCTGATGATGATGGCCCTCCACGCGCGCGTCCATGTGCTGGCGGAAACCCCCGGCAACCTGGGCGATTTCATGGCGCGGCTCAACAAAGCCACCTGCGCCACCTGTCCCAGCAACCGTTTCATCACGTTCTTCTTCAGCGTCCTCGATGCCGCCTCGGGCGATTTGCGGTTTGCCAATGCGGGCCACAATCCGCCGGTCCTGTTGCGCGCCTCCGGGGACGCGCAAATGCTCGAAGGCGGCGGCCCCGTGCTCGGCGTCATCTCCATCGCGCCCTACAGCGAACAGAGCGCCAACCTCGCTCCAGGCGACCTGCTGGCGCTCTATAGCGACGGCGTCACCGAAGCCAACAATCCGGACTACGCCCAATTTGGCGAGGAACGTTTCATCCGCGTTCTGCGCGATAACCGCGCGCGCCCCGCACGGGACATCGTCGGCGCCGTCACCGCCGCGCTCGGGGAATTCACCGCCGGAGCGCCACAGGCCGACGATATCACCCTCCTAATTGCTAAGCGCCTGTAGCCGAAAGTCAGCCTCCACAACAAAGTGGTGTTGTATCCAGAGCCCCATGACCCGAGCGGCCGCTTCGTGACCAACCCGCTTGAAGATTTGCGGTGGGCTGTGGTCTCGCTCCTCCTCAACGAAAAATGGACACCTTCGAGTCATGTCGTTCAAAACACGGCCTGACCTATGCGGAAAGCATACACCAAAGGTACTAGTATTCGCAGACAAGGAGAGCGTTACCGGCGCCTAAACTCTTCAACATCTAAATTTTCCGGCTACAAATCCGGCATTCTCGGTTAAAGTAGTCTTAGGGCCAAAGATGCAGATGTCCGCTGGCTACAAATCGAACTACAAGGCGTTGGACCTTGCCCGTATTTTGCTGATGCATGGCGATCTTGCACCAAGGCTGACCATACAAACGATTCTCCAGGCCAGCGGTTATGCGGTGGACGCAGCCGCCACGCCGGCCGAGGCGTTGGCTAAACTCGACGAGGGAGAATACGACTTGGTGTTGAGCGATGGTGAAGGCGGCTCCGATGCTGCCGGGCACAATCTGCTAGCCTATGCTCGCGTGAAGGACTATCGGCCAGCCACCGCCTTCATCACTTCGGGCCATATCAAGCCCAAGGGCGGATACCAGCCAGCGGTTTCCGAAGTTTCGATTTACACCGAGAACCTGCCGGCGCTGCTGGGCGAAGTGGCCGAGTTGATCGGTGTCCGCGCCAGCCGCCGCCACCGCCCTCTGCGGCTAGCCGTGTAGCTGCCACGTACGGATTAACCAACCCTTTCAGAAATATTCTCTAATCAAAAGAAAAAAAGTCAGATGGAACTATTGTATCTGACGCCGTTTCATCCGGACTGAACGGGTTTCTCAGACAAAACCGGCCAAACAAAAGGAAAATAGCCGAATGGCAACTGTGTCATTCGGCCCTGTTCCGTCCCCGATAAACTAAAACTTTCAGATCTATCAACTAAATAAAAGAAAAAAGGCCGAATGGAAAGCCAACCATCCGGCCTCTCTGTCAAAAATCCCGGTGAATACCGGTTCCTTTACCGGCGTCCGCCGCCTCCTCCTCCGCCGCCGAAACCTCCGTGGCCACCCGCACCAGCGGATGCACCACCCCCAGCAAAGCCGAAACCGCCAGTCGATGCACCACCGCGCGCAGCCGATCCCGCCGATCCAGAGGATGATCCACCGCTGGCGTAACTAGCCGAACCACCATGTCCCGAAGCCGCCGAACCGTAAGCGGATCTGGTGCCCGTTCCCCCTCGGAACCCAGGTGTGTGAGATCCATTAACTGCCAGCGTCAACAAGGGACGTTGCACCGGCCGGTGTATTGGACGAGGCGTGACGCCGGTGCCGCTCGTGGGCGAGTTGATAACGCTCTGAACGCGGCCCGGACTCCAGAACCCGTAGCCGTACGGGCTAAAAGCCATGCCGGCACAAGGAATGTACGTATACATGTCGTACCAGGGGTTGTACGACCACATACCGGACGGCGCGTAGCCGCCAAATGGGTTCAGAAAGCCCCACGTGCCGCCTGCGTAACCGAACGATGGCATATAGCCGAGACCGGAACAGCCCAGGAACGGCATCCCCATCCCTGCCGAGTAGCCCGCGCCGTACAAACCTCCGTACGGACTTAACGAACTGGCGCCCGACACGTTCGCCATGGCCATGAGCTCGGCTCGGCGTTCGCTCCAGTGATCCAGCGCATCCGTGTCGTCCGTCTCGAACTTCTTGACCGCAACCTCGGTGCCGCCCAGCGGGCACGTTCTGCCGGCTCCCACCAGCTTGGTCTCGGAGCCCGTCAGTACGGCGGCTTCGCCCTTGAACACCCTCAACTGCGCCGGCTCAAAATTGAACCGATAGATGCCAGCCTTGGGCAGCGACACGGCGGCGTTATTGACGACGATAGTAACGCTGGTGTCTTTGCCGATCTGGTCAGCCTCCACAACGGCCTTGCCACCTAGCAACTCCACACGCGTGTCGATCAGCCGGTTGGTGATCATCTTGAGGCTCGCGTGGTCGCCCAGGCGGAGAGTGACGCCGGGGGTGAGCAGAACCTCCGCGCGGCCATCCCCGGTAGAGAGCACGCTTCCCTCCTTGATGTCCGGGTAGTGGGTTATCGACGATTCCAGGGTGTGGCCATCCAACTGCACCTGGCCTTCCGTGAAATTGACCGTGCCGGATTTGGCGGAGACCACGTACTGCGCCAAGCCCGGGGTCGCGGTGAGGGCCAGCAGTGCGCTGGCCAGGAGTGCGATCCCGATCGGTTTCATCTCATCCACCTCTCAATTACAGTGTGACTCTATTGTACGGGAAGTCAATGGCTTCCCGATAGCCATTTAGAGGCATGGACTCATATTTACGCATGCAACATGGCGGCATCGGGTCCGCCAGGTTGACGCGCCCCGGCCCCGCGGGTCCGCCGCGGCGTACTACCATCTTCTATTGGCACCCGCGAATCCCCGAGTTTCGATCCTCATTCCGGTCTTCAATGAAGCGGAATATCTGCCGGCGCTGGTCGTGCGCCTGCTAGCGGTGCCGCTGTGGGAGCAAGTACCCGTCGAAATCGTCGCTGTCGATGACGGCTCCACGGATGAGTCGGCCCAGACCCTGGATGATCTCGCCCGGCTGCACCCAGGCGTAATTCAGGTCGTTCGCCACGGCCGCAACCGGGGCAAGGGCGCCGCCATCCGCACCGCCATCGAGCACGCGTCGGGAGAGTTCGCGGTCATCCAGGACAGCGACCTCGAATACAATCCCCTCGACCTCGCCCGCGTGCTCGCCCCGCTACTGGAGGGCCACGCCGACGCGGTCTTCGGCTCGCGCTTCGCCAGTTCGGGCGAACGCCGCGTGATGTACTTCTGGCATTCGCTGGCCAACCACTTCCTGACCACCGTAGGCAACGCCGTCGCCGACTTGAACCTCACCGACATGGAAACCGGCTACAAAGCCTTCCGCCTGTCGCTGGTGCGCTCGATTCCGCTGCGCAGCGACAGCTTCGGTTTCGATCCCGAAATCACCGTCAAGCTCGCCCAGCGCGGCGTGGCCCTGTATGAGGTCCCTATCAGCTACCGCGGCCGCACCTACGAGGAAGGCAAGAAGATCGGCTTTTGGGACGCCGTATGGGCGCTGTGCGCCGTGCTCTGGTATGGCCTGCGGCGCGATATTTATCGCGATGGCGGCGCCGGCATGTTGGACGCGCTTTCCCAGACCCCGCGCTTTAACCGCTGGATGGCCGATACCATTCGTCCGTGGGTGGGCACTCGCGTACTCGAGATTGGCGCCGGCATGGGCAACCTCTCGCGGCACCTGTCCCCGCGCCGCCAGCTTTACATCGCCAGCGATATCGACCCCGAACACCTGGCCCGGCTCCGCGTGCGTTTCCAGAACCACCCCAATGTGAGGCTGATGCGCTGCGACTTGAGCGCGCCCGAGGACTTCGCCCCGCTCGCCGGCCAGGCCGACACTGTAATCTGCCTCAACGTGCTGGAACATATCGAGGACGACGCGACCGGCCTTGCCAATATATCGAGCGCCCTCGTCCCCGGCGGCGTCGCCATCGTGCTGGTGCCGCAAGATCAGGCCATCTACGGCACCCTCGATGAGGAACTCGGCCACTACCGGCGTTACAGCGAAGCCGAACTGCGCGCCAAGATGGAAGCCGCCGGCCTCGCTGTCGAGCAAGTGCTGCACTTCAACCGCATCACCCGCCCCGGCTGGTGGTTCACCGGACGCGTCCTCAAGCGCCGCAGCTCCAGCCGCGTCCTGCTCTGGGTGTTCGACCGCCTGGTCTGGGCCTGGCGCCGGATCGATAGCGCGTTGCCCTGGCCCGCCGTAAGCGTGATCGGAATAGCGCGCAAACGTTAGAACCGGGCTTTGAGTGGCGCCCGAAGCAATCGGATATCCGGAACCTGAACTATAATAATCAGCGTAGCGGAGATGCTGCGTTGACAATGGGTCGCGAAGCATCAAAAGCTGTCGGAATAGACCACGCAGCTCTGGGCTTACGCGTTTTGCCCTGCGCTACGTCCCGTCTGTCAACGTGCTCTCTGGACCAAGGGTGTAGTGTGGCAACAGGCAAGCGGTCATGAAATCCGAACGGCAGAACGTCGAGTTTGCGATCTGGCGCAAGAAGGTGCACAAATCCCTTTTTGAGTATGGCGGCATAACGATTCCCATGTGGGCATGCAAGATGTGGACTCTTCCCGCCCTGTTTGGCGGAGTCACCAGCAAGAACCAGCCCGAGGCCGCCGCGCACGTGACCTTCCAGGATCAGACCTACAGCGCATCAGTTACCGCCAGTTCACCACATGGTAGGCGCAACCCCGCGTTTCGCCTGTGGTTTGATCCCGCCCTGTCCTACGAGTTGAAGCAGTCGTTCCTCATGAGCTACATGCGCTCGCTTGAAGCCGACCTGGGGCATGCGCAAGACATCGAAAGCGACATCCCATTTGCGGAGTTTCTGGATATCGAATTTGACCATGAACAGCGGATCTTTCGATTTGTTTCAAACTACACGATGCGGCCCGAATTCCCGCATCTCTTCAAGAGGTTGCTCGGTTCGCCGGCCATCAAGAGCATAGATGACGAGCTTTCCGGAAAAGGGACACATCGGATACATAAGCAGGATTGGAAGGCGCGCTCGGAGGTCGCGTTCGAGCTTGGCGCAAAGAACGTCATCTATTTTCTGCTGGCGACGGAAACTAAGCGGTTCTACGTTGGGGAAGCACGCGATTTGGTTAAGAGGCTTCTGCAGCCGCATCCATCCATCCCTGATTGGGACTACTTCCGCTACGACGTGCTTCCACCCGCTCTCGATCCATACAGGGTCGCGCTGGAAAGGATGCTCATCAGGGATTTCGCGACGATTCTGAGCAACACGACGGGGATTGGGCACAGGGATATCGGCGGTCACACCCTTGCCAACGATCGAGTTGACAGATAAGCGCTAGAGCACGCCGCGCAGTTGTGCGGTGGTGGCAATCGGGGGCCGCTCTGATCGGCGAACCTTCAGCGGGGCCAGGCGGGAATCTCAGCTCGCCCGATCATGCCGTCTTTACCCACGGGGATATTGAGCTGAAGAACCTCCGAAAGCGGCCGCTGAAGGTGCGGAAAGCACGCCGCGAGCTGCTCCGGCGTAAGTCGGACATCCTTTTCGCGATATAGTCCTTCGACCGTCGCCCGATCAAGGGGCCGGGTTTGAGTAAGCATCGAAAACAACCCTTCGAATTATATATAATACACCCCGGAACCATGGCAGGCTACGGACAAAGACCCGGTGACCAAAAACCCGCTGACAGACGGGACGTAACCTTCCTCGGAGTGGGCGACGCTTCGGTCCTGGTAAGCCTCATTGCTGGCGGCGCTGTTGCATCAGATGGCGGAGATAGGCGTTGATTCGAGTCTGATACCCGTCACCGGTTGCCTTCAACCACGCCACGACATCCACATCAAGCCGGATCGTCACGGTGGTCTTCTTGGGCCGGTAGAACCTGCCGATCACGGCATCCGGCGGAATCTCCCGAATTTCCGGGATGTCGGACAGGTCGATTTCGCGGTCCGGCTTGGCAGCGAGCTTCTGAAGCTCTTTGCGTTTCTCAGCCGATAGCTTGCTCATAGAGCCTCCTTTCCTTCGTGGTCGCGCGACGGGCTGAGATGATGCGGATCATTTCCTCCGAATCCACTTCCCGATACGTATGCACGACGACAAGTACAACGAGCTTCTCGATCGAGCCGATTGCGTGCCATCGCTCTTCACCGTCAGTTACCCGCTCAACGAAAGTGATGCAGAATGGATCGTCGAAAATGAGCTGCGCTGTTTCAAAGTCGATTCCATGCTTGCTGCGGTTAATCGCGTTCTTGGCGTTGTCCCAATCAACCCGCATTGGTATTTACAGTATCGTCCATACAAAGATCTACCGTCAAGGGATTCGCGGCGCCTGCTCCCCCGCCCTACTTCTGCGGATTGCGGATCATTCCGGCCAGATCCGCCGCCAGGGTCCGCGCCTCGTGAATGTAGGTTTCGTTGTTGGCAATGCTGTCCAGCATCGGCAGGAACTGCGCGGCGGCCACCACTCGGCGATCTTCCATCGCCTCCGCCAGCGTTTCCAGCGCATGCATCACGCCCGACCGACCTCAGTATGCGCTGGGGGATGAGCGCTGGCAATCGCTTGTCAGCGAATGGTAACCTCCCCGGACTTCCCCCTACGCCTCCTTGTCCCGGCCCTAGCGGCGCGGCTGGAAGCTCAGAACAAGGGCCTCACCCCACCCGACGGGAATCTCACGCGCCATGCCCCGATTGGCCCGTATGTCTTCGTCCGAAACTGAATGCCAGTGCGCTCCGGCGTCCGTGGTGTAATACAAGACCGATCCCTCATTCGTGCCCCCCATGATCCAACCTCTGCTCCTACTCACAAGATACGCGCTTTGAAGAAAGTCAGGCTCGGGCAGCGCAACAGGGCTCCAGTGGGTTCCTCCGTCCCTGGTTCGCAGCAGCGTGCCGAAGGATGCTATCACCCAGCCGAAGCTGTTGTCTACAAACCGAATATCCCCCATGCCCCCGCTCGGACGCGGCTCCCGCCACAGGATCTTCCACGTGCATCCCCCGTCCGCTGTACGAGCCACTCCGCCGCGGTATGGCAGGCCCCGCTCGCCGTAAGAACCGACGGTTATCCAGCCGTTCCGTGCGTCGAGGAACGACGCTGATCCCCACGGGCCCACCTGAGACAGATCCCACAATGAGCCACATTGGTTCCAGGTTTGCCCAAGATCTTCGGTTCTGTAGTTTTGGACCGACTGAGCACCGCCCGCTGCGAGCCAGCCCCTGTTGCCGACAAAGGCCATCGCGTAAACACGGCCTGGCACCTGCGAGCGCCAAGTCAGTCCTCCATCGTCTGTCATCCAAACGGACCGCGTGCCGGTCAACCAGCCCCTGTTGGCCGTGACGAAAAAGGTGTTCGCCACGCCGCAGGGCGCGCCCAGGTCAAAGTCCGCCCCACTCATGGCCGGGGGGCATCGCGCAACCCACGATAATCCCCCATCGGCCGTATAGGTAAGCCCGACCCACACGTGCTGGCCATCGATGACTGAAACGGCACCAGGCGTGGGTGGTTCGGCGGGCTGGGACAGAAACCGAACAACCTCGCCGGCCGGGGGCGAATCGGGCCCGGCGAGAACAATGGCGGCTAATACGATGCCCCAAGATCCGCAGAGTCTGATTAACATCTTTGTCCCTCCCTCCATTCCCCAACAGTGGCCTAGCCAGCGGTTGGGGCTGCGCCTCGGCGGCGGCGGAACCTAGGTCCAGAAAACCGGAAGCCTGAACTGCGCGAGTGATTCGAAGGCACCAATTCCTCCGCCGCAGCCCTTCGTGCGCTCACTTTGTCGCCCTACTTCTGCGGATTGCGAATCATTCCGGCCAGATCCGCCGCCAGGGTCCGCGCCTCGTGCATATAGGTTTCGTTGTTGGCGATGCGGTCCAGCATCGGCAGGAACTGCGCGGCGGCCACCACCCGGTGATCGTCCATCGCCTCCGCCAGCGTTTCCAGCGCGTGCATCACGCCCAGGTGATCGTATTTGGCCGCGCGCTCCAGATCGATGCGAAGCTCGGCGGATTCCGCCATCCGCTCGAACCAGTCGAGCAGCGTCTGCGCGGAAACATCTTCGGAGTAATTGAACTTGACTTCGTTCTTCACCGCGCTCTTGCCATCGCCGCTCTCATAGCGCATCAGCTTGGTTCCCATGAAAGCGACTTTGGCCGGCGATTCGAGCGGATGCCGGAAATAATCCAGCTTTCCGGCGAGAGAGAAAACCGCCGCCGTCTCTTCTTCCGATAGCTTGAACTTGACCGGCAACTCTTCGTCGGGAGCTTCGCGATATTCGGCATCGCCGGTTTGTGCGACGCGCACTTCCAGATACGGCGGGGCGCTGCCCGGAAACGTCCTCGAAAAAAACAGCCGCGCGTCGCCGGCGCCGAAAGCCGCCGCCGTCCAGAGCAACAGGCAGGGCCACCGCGCGCCGTTCATACTGGCTTGATCCTCGCCCGCGTGGCCTCGCGATTGGCGTGGCAAATCGCCACCGCCAGCGCGTCGGCCGCGTCCTCGGACTCGATTCCACGGTCGAGCTTCAGCAGCGATTGCACCATCAACTGCACCTGCGTCTTTTCCGCCCGCCCGTATCCCACCACGCTGGTCTTTACTTCCAGCGGCGAATACTCCGCCAGCGGCACGCCCGCTTCCGCCACCACCAGCAGCGCAACCCCGCGCACCTGCGCCAGCTTCAGCGCCGTCTGCACGTTGGCCGAATAAAACACTCCCTCCACCGCCGCCCGATCCGGGGCACGCTCGCGCAGCAGCGCGCGCAGCTCGTTGGCGATTTTGAGCAGGCGCTTTTCAAACGGCAACCGCGCGTTGGTGCAAATCGTCCCCGCGGCCACCATGCGATGCCGCTGCCCGTCGCTGTCGATGATGCCGTAACCCGTGCGCGCCGACCCGCAATCGATACCGAGCACACGCACGTCAGCGCTCGAGGGCCTCCATCTCCTTTTCGTCGATATCGAAGTTGGAGTACACGTTCTGCACGTCCTCGTGCTCTTCCAGCGCGTCGTTCAGACGCAACATGCCCGCCGCGTTCTTGCCCTCCAGCTTCACCAGGTTCTTCGGAACCATGGCAATCGAGGCTTGGTCGACCGGGATCCCAGCCGCTTCCAACGCCTTCTGCACCGCTTCGTGCGCTTCCGGAGCCGAGAGGATTTCCCAGCTTTCGCCCTCCTGGCGCAGATCGTCGCCGCCCGCTTCGAGCGCCACGTTGATGAGCTGGTCTTCGCTCGCCTTTTCGCCGGCCACGTAGATCTGGCTCTTGCGCTCGAACATCCAGGCCACGCTGCCCTGCTCGCCCATGTTGCCGCCGTTCTTCGAAAAAACATGGCGGAGTTCGCTCACCGTCCGGTTGCGGTTGTCGGTGGCCACGTTTACCAGCACCGCCGCGCCGCCCGGCCCGTAGCCTTCGAACATCACTTCGTCGATCTGCCCGCCCTCGATCTCGCCGGTGCCGCGCATGATCGCCTTTTTGATGTTATCCGACGGCATGCTCGCCGCCTTGGCCGCCAGCACGGCGCTGCGCAACCGGGGATTGCCGTCCGGATCGCCGCCGCTGCGCGCGGCGATGGTGATTTCCTTGATGATGCGCGTGAACGTTTTCCCGCGCTTTGCGTCCGTAGCCGCCTTCTTGTGCTTGATGGTGGCCCACTTGGAATGGCCTGACATGGTGAACCTCGCCAGTGACCCCGCCTCACACGGCCGGGAAAGAACTGTTCCTGATTTCGACTCATTGAGAATAGCAGAATGGCCCCGCACGCTCAAGGCAAGCCCCCGCCATGGCATTACTGGCAGCAGGCGAGTGCAGACCTGAGATCCTCGCGAGCTTCGGAAACCCAGTCCCGGCGAAGCCCGTCTAAACTTACTGGAAAAGTCTCGTCCATTCGACGAGGCTATGCCAACGACAGAAGTTAAGGAGCATTCGCAATGAAAAACAATATATTCCGGGCGGTCTCAGTGGCGGCGCTTTCAGCGTCGTTCCTTTGCTCGCAGGCCATTGCCGGCACCACGCCGACGCCTCCGACACCTGCGCAAATCGCCGCTGCCATGGTCGCGCGCCTGACCAAGCTGCTGGATCTCACGAGCGCACAACAGGCCTCCGCCACCACCATTTTTACAACCGAACAGACCGCGCTGGCGCCTCTCGCCACCAATATGAAGACGGAGCGGACCGCGTTGAAAACCGCAATACTGGCAAACAGCTCTGCCGATATCGCTGCCGCTGCCACCCAGATCGGCGACCTGACCACGGAACGGGTGACGGCTGAGGCTACGGCTGACGCAGCGTTTTATGCTATCCTCACTCCGGATCAACAGACGAAGTACACGACGCTGAAGCCCGGACTGGGCGGAGCCGGCGGCTTTCGTGGACATGCCGGCCCTGGAGGCCGTTTCGTTCACTAAAGGTTAGTTACCACTCTGCCCCACAACGCTTTTTGACTGGGCTGTTACCGAAACCTTTTTCCGCGTCACGCGTTTTATTACAACGAGGTAACCTTGTGAACGTGACCGTGCCGGTGGTGCCCACGCGATATGTTATCGTTCACTACCACGTCTTCAAGAATGGCGGTAGTACGATTGAGGCGATTCTGCAGCGCGAGTTTCCGGGGCGGTTTGCAACGGTTCACGCCGGGGATCCGGATGCCACGCTGGATGCCGCAGACTTGAAAGAGTTTCTGAAACAGCACCCGGGCATCGCTGCGGTATCCAGCCACCATTTGCGCTATCCGAAGCCGCTGAGCCGGCGGACGGTGTTCTTCGATTGGTGCTTCTTGCGAGATCCACTAGCCCGGCTGCATTCGACTTACAACCACTTCCGGCGCAGCGACTCGGATTCTCCTTATGCCCGCTGGGCGCGATCTTACGGTGCGCGAGAGTTCGCGGTTCGTCTCATTGACGAAGCTCCCCATCAGGTGAGCGACGTGCAAGTGACGCAGTTAGCCAACGCGGGAGTATTCACGCGCCCAGCGGATGAGCAGGATCTGGAACGGGCTACCGCGGTGTTACGCGAAATGGCCATTCCAGGCCTGGTTGAGATGTTCGACGAGAGCCTGGTGGTTGCAGAGTATTTTCTGCGCCCCGCGTTCCCCGATCTTCGACTGGAGTATGTTCCGCAGAACGTCAGTCAGGCCGCAGGGCGCGCGCCGGTCGAGTCCCGCGAGTATTGGGAAGGCCTCTGGGGCAAGGAGCTATGTGGCCGGCTGCTGCAGATGAATGAGATGGACATCGAGCTGGTTCGCCGGGCAAAGCGGGAAATCCTGCGCCGCCTGGATCGGGTTCCGCGAGCGGCCGACAAACTCGCCGACTTCCAGTCGCGGTGCGCCAGCCTAGCTTTGGCGGCCGGCAGGCACGAGCCGGCACGGGTACCGCTCCCGGCGGTTCCGGCCGGCGAGGAAGCCGGAAAGTAGCGGAGCGGGGCCGCAGCTTGAGGCGCCGAAAAACACCTGCCGGACTCGTGCCCGGCTGCACCGGTTCACAATCGGCGCGCAGGTTTTTCAGCCCGCCCCACAAGACAACTATCGATCGCGGCAGACGTTGTGAAAAATGGTGTTAGAGTGCGGGTCGACGCCGGGGGCGGCGAGGATGCAGCGGGATTGCATTTTGAAACCGGTGATGCGGTTGTCCTGGATGAGATTGTGGCGGGCGGGGGCGGGGTGCTCGGCGCCGCGTGCCAAATAAATGCCGGCTTCGAGGATCTCGGGATCGGCGGGGCCGTAATAGCAACCGAAGCGAACGGCGTTTTCGTTGCAGTGGGAGGCGTCGATCGCGAGCAGGCGGTTGCGGGCGATGGTGTGGCCGGAACCGATGACGAAGATACCGCCGAACAGCGTACCGTCGATGAGGTTGTCGACCAGCCGGATGTTTTGGGAACGCATGTCCGGGTTAGCGTTGTTCATGGTGATGCCGTAGTGGCCGAAGCGGTAGGATTCGGGTGCGCCGCGGTTGATGCACTGGTTGGCGCGGACTTCGCCGTCGTGAAAGCCATCGAGGTCGATGCACTTGCCGTCGATTTCCTCGAAGCGGTTGCCGTCATAAGAGGAGGCGTCGACGTTGCCGGCGGTATCGAGAGCGACGGGAGTGGCACCGTTCTCGATATCCACTTCTTCCACGGGGAAACCGATACGGCTGCCCGAGTTGCCGGTCACCGAAATGGCGGTGACGTGGCCGGCCTGGATGGCGTCGCGGCCGACCTGGTGGAAGCGATTGAAGGCGATCAGGCCGCGGGCGTTGCGTGGTGACGTGTAGAGGGAATGCGTCCAGATGCCGTTGCCGCGGATGCGAGACAGCTCGCAGTTGGTGACGCGGAAATCGCTGGTTCCTTCCTCGAGCAGGATGCCGCCGGTCGAGTTGTTGCGTCCGAGTGAGTTGCGCGAACCGCTATCGGCAACGGTGACGCGGCGGATGCCCACCGCGCGCGCGCGGCTGACCAGCACGGCGAAGCCGGCGATATTACGAAAGTGAAGCCGATCGATGGTGAGGCCGCTGACGCGCTCGGCAAGGACGCCGTTGGCGCGGGTGAATTTCGCGAAAGAAGTGTCGTAGGGCGGCAGGCCAGCGCGGGTCTCCAGGGCAGCGCGGTTGCCATCGATCGTGAAATCGCGCAGGGCAACATTGTCGCCGCGGACGACGATAGCGGCGCGGCCGGCGAAATCCGAGGCCAGACGCAGCACGGTGCCGGAGGGCGCGCCGCGCAGCTCGCTATCGGCGTCGACGGCGATTTCGGAGTGGACCTCGATCACGCCGGCAGGCAGTTGGCGGACCGGGCGGCGGCGCGGCAGACCCAGGAAGAGAACGGCCACGGCGATGGCAACCGCAGCCGCGGCGAGGGAGCGGCCCAATCAGGCCACCTCGATGAGTATCCGTGGGAAGACACGGCGCCCCAACTTGATGGATACCGGGTGCGGGCCGGGCGGGAGATTCTCGGGGAGGTTGAAGTTGAACTCCCAGCGCTGTGCGACGGGGTCGGTACAGAAGGCGTCGGCGGCGGGCGTGGCGAGCTTGTCCACAGTGGCGTGGAAGTCAGCGCCGTTAGCAACCTCTTCCATGGTCACCTTCACGGTGCCGCTGACGATACGGTTACCGGACAGGAGGTTGACGCCGTCGGTGATGCCGGTGACACGGGGAACCGAGGGACCGGCGGGCACGATGCGCACCCAGCCGGCGGAGCAGAGCGGGCCGCCGTCATGGGCGGCTTCGACCATCACCAGGCCGGTGCGCAGGTTCTCCGGAAGCACGGCGTTGATCTGGGAGACGCCGTCGGCCGCAGGCGGGCCGACGTACGTGAGGCGGCAGTGGCGGCCATCGACGGTGACGGTGGTGTTGAGCAGGTGGCAGGAGGCGGGCAGACGCTCGATCCACAACGCCAGCGCGGCCATGGCGCCGGATGCGGGGGTGACGGATTCCCCGGTGAGCGCATTGGAGATGTTGCGCAGGCGCGCCGAGTGGTTGGCCGGCGCGGCGCCGGCAGGGTCCGGCTTGCGCAGCGTGATCCACATGTACTGGGTCCAAATCTGCTCGAGCGCCAGGAGGTGAAAGCCGGTGGTTTCGACGAACGCGGCGATTTCCGCGGGTGTGATGCGCACTCCGTTCCAGGTGTCGTATTGGCGCGCGTGCGGCGGCAGGCCGTTCAACTGGCAGCGCAGGAAGCCGCCGGGCTTGAGGACGCGGAAGGCCTCGCGCAGGTATGCGAACACCACGTCGCGGCTGGGAATGTGCTGGAAGACAGCGTAGGAATAGACAAAATCGAACTTGCCATCAGGGTACATCGCAAGGTCCGAACCGGAGCCCAACTGGGCGAAAGCATTGGCTGTGTGGGCGAGGCGCTCGCGCGCCAGGCGGATCATCTCGTCGGAGACGTCGACACCGTGAATTTCCTTGAAGTAGCGGCTGAGCGGGCGCATCAGGCGGCCGGGACCGCAGCCGATTTCGAGCGCGGCGTCGCGGCCGGTGAAGCGTTTCAGCTCCGGCAGCAACTGCTGAACGGTGCCGGCGGCGGTGGAGAAGAACTCTTCCTCGGACTGCCGGCGGCGGCCGAAGGCCACGTAATAATTGGCGTCTTCGGCGGCGCGCCGATTCCAATCGGCGCGCATGGAAATTAGTAAGTTGGATGCATCCATGTTTCAATTGCTATTCTAACGTTTATGGCCTTGGTCTTTCGACATGTCTCGAGCTCACCGCTGGTGGAATTCGACGCCGCGGCGCCGGACGGTGCGGTAATCGGAGTGGTGGGAGAGAACGGAGCCGGGAAAAGCGTGCTGGCGCGCCTGGCTGGCGGGGTTGAACAGCCCATGGCAGGCGAGGTGGATAACCACGGCGGGGCGCGGCTGCTAGGGCCGGACGACCCGCTGAATCTGGCGCCGGCGCCGGTGTTGGCGATCGACCACACTTTTGCCCGGCACGACCTGCTGGTACGGGAGCGCGCGGCGGTGGCGATCGACCGCTTGCGGCAGGCGGGCTCCACGATCCTGCTGGTGTCGCATGAAGAGGAACTGCTGCGGCGGCTGGCGGACGAGGTGTGGTGGTTGCATGAGGGCAAACTGGCGGCGCGGGGTGACCCGGAAGAAATTCTGCGCGTTTACCGCCAGCACATCGCCGCGAGAGTGCGCACCTGGGGCGGGACGATGAGCACGCCGATCAGCCCGCGGTTTTTCCGCGGCGACGGGCGCGCCGAAATCGTAGGTGTGGAACTGTCCGGCGAGGACGGCAGACCCACCATGGCATGGCGGAGCGGCGAGCAGGTGGCAGTGAAGATAACCGTACGGTACCAGGCGCTGGTGGCTAATCCGGTAGTGGGGATGATGATCCGTACGCGCAGCGGGTTCAACGTCTACGGCACCAACACGGAACTGGAGCGGTTGCGGCTGGGGCCGGTGCGCCAGGGCGGCACGCTGGCGGTGAGCTTTCGATTCCGCTGCGAGTTGTGCCCGCAGGAGTACACGCTGACGGTGGCCTCCCACGACCCCGACGGGGTTTGGCACGAGTGGCTGGAGGACGCGGTGGCGTTCCTGGTGACCGACAGCCGTTACACGGCCGGCGTGGCGAACCTGCGCGCAGAGGCGAGTTTCGCTGCGGTGGGCTAGCCGCGCCGGCGTGGTAGGCCGGGCCGGGCTTGCCGGCCCGGGGCGAGATGAATCGCCGGCTCAGCCGGCTCGACAGCCTGCGCCACGGTTGATCTAGGATGAAGGTGCAAGACTGCGCGCTATGCCGGGATTGAACCAACCTCTGCTGATCAACATTCTGGGTCACGCAGCCGGTGCGCTGATCTTCGCGATTTTTCTGGTTCTGCTCTATAGCGGTCGCGGTTGGAGCGGTTCGCGCGGGCGGTACCTGCCGGGGCTGGCGGCGGCGCTGTCGCTGCTTTGGAACCTGGGCTCGCTGGTCGTGCTGACCTGGCCGAGCCTGCCCGCCGCGGTGCAAAGTGTCCTGGTGGCTTGCAGCTTTTCCACTCTCACCGTGCTCCCGGCGGTCTTACTGCATATCTCGCTGGGAGACCGAAACCGCGGCTTGGTGATCGCCGGGTATGCGCTCGGGGCGATCGCTTCCGCCATGCATTTCGTCGAGATACGAGGCAACGCCGCTGCCTGGCACCAGGCCGCGCTGTTGGTTACCACCATCGGTTTCCTGCTGCTTACCGGCCTGGCCGCCGCCAGCGCGGCATACAGCCGGCGCCCCGGCGGAATCCGAACCCTGGCTGCCATGTGCCTGGCTTTGTTTGCCATGTCCTTCGTGCATTTCGGCGTGGGCCACGCCAGCCAGGCCTGGGCCAGCGAACTGGTGGTGCACCACGCCGGTATTCCGCTGGCCTTGTTTATCCTGCTGCAGGATTATCGCTTCGTTCTGCTCGACGCCTTCATCCGTTTTCTCGCCAACGCGCTGCTGGCCGCCATTCTCGCGCTGCTGGCGATCGCCGCCGCCTTCCGCCTGTTACCGGTGGAGCGGATCGCCGATCCGTTGCACGAAGTGGCGCTGCTGATCGGCGTCTGCCTGTTCCTGGTCTTCTATGCATGGCTGCGCAATCGCGTGCAGGAATGGCTGACAGGGGTGGTTTTCCGGCAGAGCGGCGTGGCCGGTCTGGCCGGCCGCATCAAGGACTGCCCGCCGTTCACCGACGAAGATCCGCTCCTGGAGTGGTCCGCCTCCGCCATGGCCGACGCAGTGCGAACGCCCCAACACGCGGTGGTTGAACAGACTGAAATCGCGAGCGCGGAGAACCTGCACGCCCCGGCGCCAGCCAGCGCCATCGCGGACGCACCATCGCTGCGCCGGTGGGACTGGGCGGAAACGATGGTGCCGGTGCGGTTCGGCTCGGGCGGTTCCAAGCTCATCCTACTCGGCCGTCGCGAGGGCGGACGGCGTTACCTGAGCGAGGACTTGCGAATGCTGGCGCGCGCCGCCATCGAGATCTCCGAAAAAGTGGCATTGTTGCACCGCCGGGAAATGGAGCGGCTGGTTTCGCAGGGCGAGCTGCGCGCCTTGCAATCGCAAATCAATCCGCATTTTCTGTTCAACGCGCTCAACGCCGTTTACGGCACCATACCACGCGAAGCTTCACACGCCCGCCGCATGGTGCTCAACCTGGCGGAGATCTTTCGCTATTTCCTGCAATCGGAGAAGACCTTCGTGCCGCTGGCACAGGAAATGCAAATTGTGCGAGCTTATCTGGAGGTGGAGCAAGCGCGTCTGGGCAGCAGGCTGAGTGTAGAGATCGACGTGGACGAGGCGCTTCTCGAAGTTCCCATCCCCGCGTTATCGGTCGAGCCGCTGGTGGAAAACGCGATCCGGCACGGCATAGCCCCCAGCGCCGAGCCTGGATACGTTCGCATCCGCGGCGAAATCGAGGGCGGGCAGATACGCATCCGAGTGGAAAACAGCTCCACCGGCGACGCCGCCGGAAGTCCCGGCACCGGGGTTGGGCTCGACAATTTACGGCGTAGGCTCGAAATCTGCTATGGGCCCGCCGCGGGCCTTCGCCTCGCCTTCAACCCCGGCACCACCTACGCCGAGCTTTCCATCCCCGCCGCCGCTCATGTGAGAATTGTTCGGTAAGCGAGTTTCCGGTATTCAGACAAGGCATCCCTTCATGCCACTGAGAACGCTGATCGTCGATGATGAGCCGATCGCCCGCCAGGTGCTGCGCGAGGAACTGGAATTGATCGATGGCGTGGAGGTGATTGGCGAAGCCGACAACGGCGCCCATGCGCTCGACCAGATTGCCAAGCGTAGGCCCGATCTAGTCTTGCTCGACCTGCAAATGCCAGCCATGAGCGGGTTTGAAGTCGTGAGCGGCATCCGGCGCGGGTCCCACATGCCGGTGATCGTGATCGTCACCGCCTATGACCGTTACGCGATCCAGGCGTTCGAGGCGGGCGCCATCGACTACCTGCTCAAGCCGGTGGGACAGGAACGATTGCGGCAAGCCGTCAAGCGGGCCAGCCGCGTCAGTGGCCGCCTGGCAGTAGAACGGCTGGCACAGCTTCAGGAACTCGCAGCGCCCGGGCCGGGACCGCATCCGCGCAAGATCGTCGGCAAGGCCGGCGAGGAGTATTTTCTGCTCGATGCGGCTGAGATCCTCGCCTTTCAGGCCGAAGGCGACCTGGTGTGGATCGTCACTGCGCGGAAAAAGTACCTGGCGACGCAGACGCTGAAAGTCATCGAACAGCGGCTGAGCCGTTCCAGCTTCCAGCGCATCCACCGCAATGCGCTCATCAACGTGGATCACGTGCGCAAGATGAGCGCGCTCAGCAGTCAGCGCTGGCTCATCACGCTGAGTAACGATCAGCAGTTCATCGCCAGCAAACGCCGCGCCCATGGTTTGCGCCAGCTTCTGAGCGAGTGACTCCCCACCCGGCGGTTGGCAGGCGAAAGCGCCTGCACCACTATCTGCCAGTCCGTTCATCGGCAAAAGTAGGCCTTTGGCCGCTCTGGGCCGCCCGCCGGTATAATTGTCCTAGGGTCGCCCCAATCCGCCCAAGACAATGGAGAAGATGATGAAAAGTGTGCGCGTGGTTCTGACTTTGCTGGTCGTGGGATTCTGTTCTGGTGTCTTGAGTCACGCGCAGTCGGGCGGCGGCAGTTCGGGGACCATCCGCGGGTCGGTTCTCGATCCTTCCGGCGCGGTGGTCAAAGGCGCGGTAGTGGAGATTCAAAACCCGGTTTCCCAGCTCAGCCGCAGCACGGCCACCGACAGCCAGGGGAACTTTGCGTTCGGCAACGTCCCGTTCAACAACTATCATCTCACTGCCAGCGCATCCGGCTTCCAGGTCGCCATCCAGGACGTCAACGTCCGGACATCGGTCCCGGTGGAGCTGAAGATCAACCTCGAGATCGGCGAGTCGAAGGTCACCGTGGACGTCGAGGGTTCGCAGGATCTGCTGGAAACCGTTTCGACCACGCATACCGATGTCGATCGCGCGCTGTTCGACAAACTGCCGCTCGAAAGCCAGTCCTCGTCGCTCAGCTCGCTGGTGACAGCGAGCGTTCCCGGCGTCGCCGCCGATTCCGACGGTCTGTTTCATGGACTCGGCGATCATGCTTCCAACTCATTTTCGGTGGACGACCAGCCGATTACCGACCAGCAAAGCAAGGTTTTCTCGAATCAGATCCCGCTCGATTCGGTGGCGTCGATGGAAGTGATCGAAGGCGCGCCGCCGGCTGAATACGGCGACAAGACCAGCCTCGTGATCGTGGTGACCACGCGCTCCGGCATGGGCGTCACCCAACCGCACGGCGAAATCGACGCCACGTACGGCAGCTTCGGCACCGGCGGCGGCAGCTTCAACCTCGCCTATGGCGGCAACTGGTGGGGCAATTTCATCGCCGCCAGCGGTCTCGATAGCGGCCGCTTTCTGGATGGGCCGGAGCTCGCCGTAATGCACGATCACGGCAACGAAGAGAATTTCTTCGATCGCGTCGACCTCAAGCCTTCCCAGGCGGACAGCATCAATGTGAACTTCGGCTTCACCCGCTCGTGGTTCCAGACGCCGAATTCGTTCGACGCTCAAAACGCAACCGCGTGGTCCGGATTGGTTGCCGATAACGGCGGGCTTGGCCCCAACGGCGTTCCGGTAGGATCGAGCGACCAGCGTTCCCAGATCCGCACGTTCAACATCGCGCCCGCCTGGACACGCCTGCTCAATGCGCACACCGTGTTCACGTTCGGCGGCTTCGTGCGGCAGGATCAATACAACTACTACCCGAGCGCAGATCCTTTCGCGGACCTGATCCCCGATCTGCAGACCGAAACCATCGGCCAGAATCGCCGGCTGACCAACCTCGGCGCGCGCACCAGCGTGTCCTACGTCAGGGGCGCGCACAACATCAAGGCTGGCGTCACGTATCAGGACACCATCATCACCGAGAAAGACGCGCTGGGGCTGGTCGACCCAGCCAGCAACGCGGTTTGCCTGAACGCCGACGGTAGTCCGGACACTTCGGCGGCGATCGCCGATCCATCGCAATGCACGGGCGCGTTGCAGCCGAATCCCGCATTCAACCCTTTG